>Ga0335078_10001530_pt1 | contig 34822 bp, 43 predicted proteins | sample Lox_Sample_32_FD_206711 | JGI IMG/M metagenome (GOLD analysis project Ga0335078, IMG submission 206711) | Soil microbial communities from Loxahatchee National Wildlife Refuge, Florida, United States - Lox_Sample_3.2 | ecosystem: Environmental > Terrestrial > Soil > Wetlands | place: USA...
CTAGACGAGATGATATTATATAATAATCGACCAATCAAAAAAAAGAGAAGTCAAAGTTGACATGATGTTAGACCTAATCAAAATCGCATGGCAAAGATGTCTTCTTTATGGAGATTATCTCGTCTGGCCTGATCGGCTTTAAGCTAGTACATACATCGTATTGTGGCCAATTATAGCAGGTAGGACAGTGATAATCAAGATACTTAACTCATAACTCTATGACTGCTGTTCTGAGGTATACTTTTTGGTTGGTCAGAATTGAAATTTAGAGCGGTGATTTCTGTGGTGGAGTAATTTATGTGGTAAAGCAGTGATCTACATTTGGTTGGTCAAAATTGAAATTTAGAGTGGTGGAGTGAACAAGACGGTCACTCTCATAAATACGACGTGTTATTGGACCTAATTAAAATTCTAGTGCAAAGACACGGTGTTCATGAACACGACTAGGTTGTGACTATATAATGTACAGTTAAAGTAACCAATGAAATTGAAGAAACAATCAATACTCTCATCAGAGATGATGAGAAGAGTGAAATTTCAATCAGAACTAATTTATGAGACAAATTCGGAGGTTACAACACCTATTCCGGGTTGTGGGTTGTAGTGTGGCTTCAAAAAAAACGACAGTCGGGTGTGGGTAATTCACCTTCCAACCACGCAACACCTTGCTGCACGGTTAGCATACTTTTCCGGGATTGGTGAACTTTAAAACCACGTAGCGATTTCGGGGTAGAGCGGACAAGCAATCTCTCGCGAGCCGCATAATGGTTAGGGTGGCTGTACAGCACCGCAATAGCACCGCTACAAGCAGTGTCATTACAGGCAACTTGATTGCATCCCATGGGATATAGGATTATTCCGGTGGAGAGTCCCGGATCGCGTGATGAAGGCATCTGGTTTTGAAGGACTATATTGAGGACTATATTGATACATATAGTGCTGTTGCTGCATTTATCGATATAACACTGCTCGGTTTGTGCCCGCTCAGAAATGCGCCAAAAGCCCGTTCCTACACTAGAGAATGAATCGCGCTAGCACCTGCGAGGAACCAAATACACCCCTGCACCCCGAGATAGCGACAAACTCTTTCCCGAACTTTAAAGCGCAAAAGCGCAATACCACAGCCTCATAAGCCGCCACCCAGCAGCCTCCGCCAAATTCGCGATTGAAGAAGTTAGCTTATTTAAGTGACCAAACAAGGTCGCTATAGACCGGATACGGCTATTCGCGAACCATTTAAATCCGCGGTCCCTCACCCGCAGGTAACTAATTCAAACTAGATATCCCCACCAAACGACCTATGAATAGAAATGAGGACGCAGGTGGCGAAACGCCACGAGTTCACCAACCTCATCAAACACCAACAGATCAAAATAAGATTGAGTTGCCATCCCCGGATGATTTTATACAGTTTGACGAGGAATGCCTCGGCAACAAATTCAAAGTCTTCCGAGGAAGGCATATTCAAATGATGGCATTAGGTACGTTCTTGTGCTTGGATACTGTACTAATCGTGTTCAGGGGTATCTATCGGGACAGGAGTTCTATATGAGTCCGGTTACCACCTTTCTATCGGAGGTCCCGTGTGTTCAGTCTTGGCATATTTGTGGACCGGGAGTGTGCTCTATGCAGTCATGGAAAGTCTCCGGACCTAAGCTTGTATTAACCCTTTTAGATAACATTGGGTGAGATGATATCTTTTCTACCTATTCCGGGAGCAGTGTTCACCTTAGCAAACAGAGCACTTAGTCCTGCAGTGGTCTGGATCTGACTCTATTGGCAGCTAAATCAAATAGGGTTTCGCGACTGGATATACATACGCCTTCGGATATGCTTTGGACTACCCAAACAAGGCGCTAACCGCTTCCGAATTCATGAAATTTTGGGCAACTCCAGTTCCAGAACCTGCATGGATCGCCATCTTCCTTGTCATTCCGATCCTCTTCAACCTTTTCAATGTCCGGCGATACGGAGAGATCGAATTCTGGCTGACAGCAATCAAGATTACGCTGATCGTTGGTCTCATCTTCCTCGGCCTGTTACTTCCCATGGGTGCGTCTCCCGAAGGCCAACTTTTAGGAACCGATGCAAACTATCATCCGGTAGACTGTAGTGAGACTGTGATAGGCGCTTGCCTTCCGTCCCCTGGTTTCAACTGTCTTATTCTATTTCAAAGTCCCACTCTAATTTACAGATTGGCGACAGGCAGCATTCAAATCCTACATTCTTTCGGGAGCGGCTGGGAAATTCATTGCCTTCTGGGAATGCTCTTGTCGAGCCGCATTCAACTACACTGGAAATGAAATCATTGGTATCACTGCAGAGGAAACTGAGCGTCAGCGCGAAACTTTGCCAAAGGCAGTAAGACGCGTATCGTATCGAATTATCTTCTATTACGTGGGTGCTATATTAGCCCTCGGCTTAAATGTATCCGCAAACGATCCGATACTTATGACTTGGTTATTGGATAGTCCAACGACACGACCATACCCTGGCGGCTTTATAATCATGTTGCAACGAGCAAATATCCATGGTCTGCCGCACGTGGTCAACGCAGTCATGATAATCGCAGCTATTTCTGTATCCAACGCAGACATTTACGTAACAGTAAGAGAATACTGAAGCTGAGCCTAACCTCAAGAGCCGATGTTTGTACGCGCTAGCAAACGAACGTCACGCGCCCAAGTTTCTTTTGCGCAAAAATAGATTCGAGGTTCCATACTGGGCTGTGGCAATTTCTGCCTTACCAGGGTTACTGGCATACATGGGGCTAAAAGTCTCCTCAGACAACGTACCTATTTTTATGTGCTACAGCTGAAACCTTAGGTCTTTGGACTTCTTCAATCCACCGTATGTATTCTCATCCCCTGGTCAGTTATCTGCATGACTTATCTTCGCCTTAGAAAGGCAGTTGCCGTTCAGGGACGTGAAAATATTACCGTGGAGAAAGCAAAGTCCCGATTTCAACCGTTCCTGGCAATATATGGCCTTAGTTGCTCTAGTTTACTCGGTTGTTCCTGCTGACTTCCGAATTGATTGTAGTTATTTTTCAGGGTTACATGGCGTTCGCTCGCCACAACAAGATATGGTCTCTTCCGGGGATGTCATGGGGTTACAGTCTTGCTTCATACGTATATATTTTCTTGTTTCTCCTTCTTCTACTTCTGTCACGGGCTATCGCAAGAAAATGGAGCTGGGATGTCCCTAGGCTCGACAAGATTAATCTTATGAAGGGAATTGCACCATTCCTCCTACCTCAGCGTAGGGAGTCGTCCGCGTGGAAACAAGCCCTAATGGTGGTGTTAAATGCATTATAAGTCATAAGTCGTTTACAGGAATCTCATGTTGCCATAGTCCAAATAGCTAATTTAATATACTGTATACAGACCTCGATGCCTCTTTCGTATCTGGTCGCAACCAAAACAAAAAGACTACTAATACATTGATGAATATAATGTTATAATTGTGGTCCCAAGTAGGTTAATCACGCGATCTCAGAGGGAGTCTTCGTTTCCTCGCTGTGAGCCACGAATTTCTATCCCTCTATGAAGTCGGCGATGCCGTGTTATTTCTAGATTTGCAGGAGCATGTGGCGAGCGTCTGGAGTATTAGTAGAAGAAGTCGTAGTGAATGCCCATCATGACAGTCCTGAGTGTGACGGAGGCATGGAACAGCAACGGCGTGTTTCTCAGCCGAGAATAGAGGGGTTCAAAGGAGCAAGGGACGGAGACGTAGATGGTGGTCTTACAGAGTCGATAGCTAAGGTCTACGAAAGGAGAATTGCCAATCTGATATCGTGCTGCTGAGTAATCACGGCTAACTCGGCTCATTACACTGAGTACCTAGTGCAAGGACGCTTTCGTCCCCGATGGAGCAGTGATACAGTTTTGAAAATAGCTGCAATGGGCCAAGAGCTGACTATTTGAATCAAAGGGTCTGCTGCATTAAGTCTTTGGTTCTGTGTGTATATGCTCCTTTGATGACGGGCTGAGCGACGTCATTCCAGAGCCTCTCCAGATCAAACAATAAGGGGGTGGATGGAGGATTCGATTGAAAAAGCCTAAACAGTGATCAGTGATGTTCAAACAGATCTCAGACCTCTACCCCCCTAAAGGTACATATCGTGTTGAACATGAATTGCCTGAGACAACTCGAGTTTGCAGATTGTGATTTTCTAATAATCAAGGCATTTCATACCCCATAGAGCCCATAGAGAACAGAAAGGAGTCTCATTTCGATTTGAAGACGCTTTAACAAGTCCCCGTCTGCAGCAACTTGAACTGTCATTCCATCTGTGATCAATGAAGGCACAGGACACAGACATGATTCACGGAGACAACGACGCATTCTCAAGTCGTCATAATTGTTGGAATATGCGAATAGAAGTGTGTGTGAGCAAGTGAATTGTCTGCAGATGTGGCTACAGATCTAGCTTTATATACATGAGAGCATAACGTTGACGTCATCGCAACAATAATAGGTCTTTCCATAACAAGGAAGGGCCAGTCTGTTTCAATGATGTGCAACCTCTCAAAGGCTTGATCCATCTCGGTGATTCTAAAAGGTGAAGAGTCAGGCAAGAAAGTCAGGGAGATGAGGGCACGCGATTCTGTTGTCGAGTCGAACGACTCAGGGGAATTATGGATCGGCGACGGGGGCACATCTACAGTACAACAAGAAGTTTCAATCCAGCGCACTTGACATCTGCAGATGCACTGTACGGTATGCCGAAACACCATGTCGGCGCTATCCTACTTTTTCAATGCTCTTTTGCAGGCATATTACTATGAAAAATCGTGAAGAACGAAAGCAATGACGGCGCCATATGTATCAATCGTGAGCGGAAATCAGATGTGGAGATCCGCTGTGACGTTCGACATGAAGCGTGGAGGAGCTTGACAAAATTGTCGAAGGCAGAAAAGACGACGAACGTGGAGAGGCCAGACCGGCCATAGAAACGGCCTTTTGCGGAAGAATTGAGGGAAAGGAGTGACCTTGAAGGGTGTGGGAGCGGGGCGGAGTAGGACCACGAAAACGTAGTTCCAGCAAGATTGACGGAACGGTCATGCTGCAAGAAAAGGCGAAGGGGGGAGAGGCAGGTATTGCCGGATCAGGATGTTTTTTCGGCTCGCAGGCCTGCAACGGCAGCCCTCCAGGGTCACTAACGTTCCCACTTCGGGCATGTGGAGAAAGGGACACAAGAGCACTGCCAACGGTGTCGTTATGGCCGAAATCAGCGTGGTGAGAGCGAGATGTGGACCGACAAGTGTATAGGTTTCGCAATTGCTCATTTACAGGGTTTAAGTATCCGCCGGGAGGATCAAACTAGCGATCTTATCTTTCGTAGCAATCTATCTCAGTTGCCATCACCCCGTCGTGACCGATCGAATCCATCCATCAACGCTTTCATCGCGCCCCGCTCCGAATTTTAATAACAAGGGATGCCTCATAGCATCCTAATCTGGACATTTTTCGGGCTCGCGAAAGAAATCCTTGGGGTCACTACGTTCCCATTTGGGGCATTGAGATATTCACCTTTCTCTAGGCCTAATTAAACTAGAAGGATAACCACTAATTATTCTTACAAATTCAACGATCCTTTGCAGTCTTCCCGTTCGAATGGAATCACAGCGATACAAATGAAAATGAAGCGATGACAGCGACTCTACGCTTCTCCGAATAAAAAACTTGGTTTGAATTCGTGGATTTCAAAATGAGCCTAAGGTCAGAACTTTTCCGCCAGAATTAGTACGCGATGGTCTAGGAAGAAAAGCTTCTGGCTACCGTTATCGAAAACCATGCTGACACTGTTCAAGTTGTTCAGTCTTTGGGTTTTCTTCCTCACCAATGGGAAGCTCTCAGGACCGCTTCCAAAGTTGCCACACATTTGAAGCCCGCCTGATAGAAAATAAGCCCAAATCAAAGGATCGGTGAGCACCTTCCTTATTCAGCAATATGACAACCCCGGGTTCTTGCCAAATTGCAAGTGCCAAATGTTCTCTTTCACCGCCGACAATCTTATCTGCAGCGACGAGTTTGAAGGTTTGCGAGTCTTCTGAGGCTAGAATACGATAGCAGTCTCTAGTATCTCTATAACGAGAATCTATCGACAACGCAAGGTATTGATCGTTTCGAAAGCTACATATTAGTTAGAGCGAGCCGCCTTCGGAACTTACAACCTGATTCCTGTAAGCCCATCGCCAAACATGTCATTCACAACCAAGACAGGTACAGGCTGAAATCCCAAATGTCTCCATTCGGACCCAACCCTCTTCAATAGCCGAATTTTCGCGGTACCTCCCGCGTCGTGTGTAGTGGAGATCGCAATTGTCCTCCCATCGCCTGAGAATGCAATGCTCGTGGGAGCGTCTAACCCCGATTTCCACTCAAGAGCTGGTGACTCTAGCATTGGCTGGACAGGGGTTTGCCGATCAAGGTCATCCTTCTGAATGTTCTCGGTCGAGTATATAAGCGCTTTCGACTTGGCCGTCTGGTCACGTCCCGACCTCAACAAAGCAACAAGCGTTCTGCCGTCTGCAGAGAATTCCAGTTTTTCCACGAATGTCTTCTCCCCGTAAACAGCATCGCAGACCCATCTTCCTGCATACTTTCCCTCAATGGTAAAAACCATCATTCTCCCTATGCAACCGACAGCAAGGTATTCATTACTGGCGGTCAAACAAGAAAATGGGGCGATTTTAAATCTCTCTGTGGGAAGCGGAACCTGCGTCTCCATCCTGGCACCCTTCTGTGAATATTGAAAATCTCTGCCTTCGTTAGCGAAATGTCCGGTGCAGACAAGGTGAACAGGTATATCCCTGCCGGATACTTGGGACTGGAATATTCGGAACATCTTTTGGGTTGATAAAGCCATTGTTTGACCATTCGCAGACAAAGCTGTAAAGTGAATCGTATCTTTGATCGTGCTATCGGAAATTGGTGGTTTGAAAAGATCGTACGACGTAACCTCTATGAGGTCCGGAGGCGCACACGTTGAGCTACTGATACTTCGATTTCTCGACAACAGTGAACTAAACGAAAGAGTGGAACGGGTTGAGTTTGGTCCTCTAGGAGAACTAATGGGTGGAGTCGATGGCAGGGGCGGAAAGGCTATAGCGGATAGCTGCTCCAAGAACTCTATTCGAGTCAGAAGTCCGTCTAACTCGACAGTCCCTATAGGACTTTGCGATGTTATTAGATCCGTGTTCAGGGAAAATTGGGGTTGGGAGCTCGAGATGCCGTCGCGAACACGCTGCACCCCCTCTGGGGATAACGAATTTGAGATCAAGGACGGGAGTCTAAGTTGCGCTGATATCTGCTGCTCTAAATTGCTAATCCTTGAGTCTAATGACGCGGAATTGATAAACGTAAGTCCAGCTGTTGGTACAACGGTGGTGTAGCTGTGTTGGGTTGTATCTCGTAGTTCAGATGTGGGACCGCTATTGCCAATCACTCTATCATTCTTCGTAGTGTATTCTGTTGAGATCCCTAGATTGGGGATGCTGGAGAACAGGCGACCGGCCGAATTTTCGATGGCTCCAAATGAGGGAGTCAGAGGGGGTGGAATTCTCGGATCCGGGATTGAAGTGTCAATGATAGGTCGATTTCCATTTGACAAAGTTCCTGTTTCAACATCTCGCAGGATTTCCGAATTGAATGTGGAGAGGCTTTCCAGGGCAGTGCATTGCTCGGCACCAGCGGCCTCAATCTCTACGATTAGCTAGTTTATCATTCCCAGTACGTCTTATTTGGTTTGTAAACTCGATCTCCGTTGTTTTGATATTTAATATCTCATCGGCGGTCCATTGCGATCGACTAATCACAAGTTAAGTTTTGCATCAGAGAACTTGGATATTACAGCAATGAATTTGTTTCCTTCTCGCTCTTTCCCGGATGCTTGTCAATCCACCGTTCAATGAAAATTCGGTGATCGACCTTAATGTAGTCCACCTGGTCGTCTTTAGCCAGTCTATCTATTCGTCGGTACAAATCGGTCGCCTTCAGATGAAGTGGAGCGGCGGATTCGTGGGACAATTGTAGGGCACTTCGAATCCCCCCAATCATTTCATCGAAGCAACGACGACGACAGTCCAGAGTCAAACGAAACGAAGTTTTATATAGGAGGTCAACAAGGAGATATTCAAAGTAGTAGTCATGCTCCTCGTACGGACCGCTTGCTCGCACGCGCCTCCCAACTTCACGTAACGCTCTTTGGAACTTTGTGATAGTTGACGAATGCCGACTGGTTTTGCTAGTAAGCTCCCTCTCGAGCTTATTTCTCAACGCGATAACTGTGTGTATCTCTTTATGCGCCTGATGATCGGAAATTTCTTTCGCATAGCCAAAATTTTCGAAGTACATGGCCTCCAACTCCATGTACTCTTCGTGCCATGGCTCTCTCTTTCGCTGTCCTTTTAATATTTCATTGAGAGTAGCTCTGGCGTCAACAAACTGGTTTCCATAGCCTTGTAATACACCCCGAATGACCAGTTTAGTCTTTTCCAAAACGTAATCCGGCCCCCTGAAAGAATCGCCCATGCTGAGGAGCATATACTGGCAATGTTTGAGGGTGATTTTCGCATCCCACCATTCGATTTCTAAGTTACCGGAGCGTTCTCGGCCAGCTGTCTCAAGATCGTGAGACATTTTATTGATGCCTTCGTAATACCATATGCTGCGAGTGACGTGTTCGATTGTGATAACATCAGGTTCGTCTTGGAATGACCGTAGTACTTCTGTAAGGAGCAAAATGTATCGTCGCATATCGACTAGAACACCCAGATCAATGTGATGAAAGGGCGAACGGGTGAGCAGCTTGTTCAACACATATGTTTTGGCGTTTACGAGTAACCGCGGTTCGTGAGAAAGGAAGGCGGTCCTGTTTTTCTGAAATACCGAGAGGAGCGCAATGACGTCTGCCGGAACAACGATCCCAACGGAGCTCGAGCCACCATACATTCGGTCCACGAAGCCCTTTGCCAGTGCACGTAGTCCCGCTGACTCCATGGGCCGAACAGTGACACCGATCACGGCTGCTGCCATTGAGCGGCGATCGGAGTCCGTACTCATGACTTAGAGATGAACAGGCCACAAGGGATTAATTGTACTCGTGATTGAATCCATAACGGATTAGCGAAAGGGATGGAAAAAAACCCTACTAAATGTGGGCGAGTTTTAGTTACCCAAAGGAGAAAGTTGATCGCCTAAGCTAGTGTAGACAAATAGTCGACATTATTGGCGACGCTTTGTGGGTATGTTGGTGTTGCTGTTGCGCTCTAGGTTCGGGCAAACCCAATTCGCTATGCACTGCTACTAGAATACACGGTCGGTCATGGGACCCAAACTCAACTCTAATTCGGTAAATAAGCCCCAGTTTCGGATGAAACTCGAGAGTATTTACGTATTTAGCCACGAATGCGTCGGCCTCTCATTGACATATTCCCCTCTCTCTTCAAGAGTTTAGTCATTGCGAAATTTACTGTTCGCTGTATTTCATGGTTCTTCTAAAGGGTCACGCATCCGTACGGTATTCTCTTCACATTTCAATGGCCGAAGAAAGAAATGGGCCAACAAGTAACATCATCCTAAAGTTAGAGACCTCGACACCCACCCAAAGGAGCAGCAGGCTCCTAAAATCCATGCGGATGGCTTTGCAGGACCACCTGAGCCTCACGCAGTCCCGCCGCCGCCGCCACAATTCGAATTCGAATTCACCGAATCAGTCCCCCATCATTGACAACACTTTCAACCCCTATCTTATAATGGATTGAAGCCAGTGCTTGAATTTCCAGATTTGATCCATTTCAAAAGAGTAACGTGAAAAACTACCTACTAGAAAAAGAACTAAGTTGAATCAATACATCCGAGCAAGGAGACCAACGAAAAGACAGAAACCAAAACCACTCAGCTCCTTCGCTTTACCTCACTTCCAAAGAGTCGAAGCCCACGCAACCAAATCCATGAGACCAGGCCCACCAGCCCAATCGAATTTGACAAAATAAATGCAATTTTCTTTTCCTCCACACAGAATTCCGATCACGCAGGGGCATTCGCCGTGGTAGCCCCACAGAATACCTCCGTCCCAGCCACAAGGATCACCATAGGTAATCAACAACTTGTAACACCCATCATCTATAACCTTCTTGATCTTATCGTCGGGCTCGTAGAGTTGAACTTCTCCGTGCTTGAAAAATTTGGAGTACCCGGACATATGCCAGAGCGAGCCGGTATAGTTGGGGTTCGCGCCCCATCCTTCAGCGTGCATCCAACCACATTTATCTCCGAGAGGGTTGTAAAGCTTGCAAACAACATAATCGTCGGCCGCAGACGTGGCACTTGTGTAACCACGAACGTCCTTGACGTAGGAAGAACCAAAGGGCTCCTTGCCTTCATGGTATGCCGGAACGAAGCGCATCCACCAGCCCTCGCAATCCCATGGAACAGTGTGGCTTGCGGTGAGAATCAAATCGCAGCCGACCAAGACGCCGACGCCGGTCCAAAGTGGGCAATGGTAATTGTTGTTCGCACCAACCCAGATCTTGCCGATAGTGCAGTTCGGATACACGCCAAGACTTTCATTGATTTTGCGTTCGAAGAGATGCTTAGATTCGTCCTCGTAGTCGGGCCTGACTTTGTAGATGGCTTCTTTGTATTCGGGTTTCTCGAGGCATTCCGGTTTGTAGGTAGTGGTGCAAGGGCTCCTTCCTCGGGGGAGGCAATGAGGCTTGTAACATTTGTCGATATCGAAGCAAGTTTCTTCCAACTTCTTTTTAACGTCGGAGGAATTCAATCGGACTTGTGTTTGACCTGCTTGGTATGGGATAGCAAGAGGATGACCACGATGGTCGGAGTACGATTCGTAGGAAGGACCGGAAGGATACCCGTATTCTTTGCCTGTTTGGTATTGACGAGGTTTCGGAGGATATGAGGGCGGATACGAGGGAGCCTTGGGAGGGTAGTCGCCGGGTTGGGACAAAGGGGCTGCCATAGTGTAGATCGGGTAGTGGATATCGAAGGAAGCTCAGGTTCAAGTAATTGTCGGTGTGAGTGGGTTGTCGGATCAGGCTTCAGGGCCCTATGGACACTTTAAATACACCTTCATGGCGATATCGCTTGGCCCTGTAACGGCTCTTGTAGCGTCCCTGTAGCGTCGACGTTCTTTTTCGAACATTATTTAGAAGTCCTGGAACGGTCTGGTGACTTAGGAAATACTATTAAAGTTTCTATTTACCATGGAGGCTGCAATACAGTCAAGAGATAAAAACTCTCAAGATCGACAAAGGCAGCGGTCGTGGACAGTTACTGGAAGCAATACCTTGCTTTAAAAATTCAGAAACACTTAAGAATGACAATAAGGTTGAAACATACTGGGCACTGGCTCGACAGCAGGAATAAGAATAATGAAACATATAGCATCAACTGGTGAAGAATGATTTATAGAAGATCGAAGCAGGCCCCAGCGGTATAGTAGCATAGCCCCATCATTCTCGGAAGCTAATTTCAGAGAGATGAAAATAATCTCGCTTTATCCAGCCAGTGTACACGATGTCTTGCAATTGGTCATCTGAAAAAAAGCATTGGCATTATTCAGGTCTATTTCAAAAGTCAATAGCCAGATCCCCTCTAAATCTGTCTATTTTAACAATATTTACTTCTATCCACAACAATTTGCGTTAAGAATAGTGGAATAGCCGAATAGTTGAGATGATGCGCGCCCTGATGATCCAATAGGAGTACGGCGGAACAACCCAGTATCTTCCGGGCGACGATCGAAGGGAACCCAAAATAGCGCAATAGTAACAGCGACACTTGACGGATAGCCAGCACACGTGCCAGGGTAGTATGAGCCAATTACTTCCGTTTCAAAGTTTAAGTCGATTTCTATATAGGAAAAAATACGAACCACTCGTGACCACTGTATTTATTGTATTGAGCTACACGGCAGTCCAGGACTCACAGAGTATGTAGTTTAGCCAGTAGTAAGCCATGCAAGCAAGGTACTCCGCCAACTCTTGCGGCGGATTTAGACACATCACGTTTAGTTCAACTAAGCGGTTCAGGCGTTTTCGGGCGCCGTGATCGGAATAATTAGTCCGAACCCCGAAGATGGGTAGTCAGATCGGCGGACCAATCAAATTCAACAAATTAGCGACCGAATTTTAAAATATTGTGGCTAGGCAGCGGAAGAAAAATTGATACGGCGACATGTTTAGTCTTATCGAGTAGGGTCCCGTGTTCCATTACACTTTCGGGTTCCATTAAGTGCCACCCAGCAAAGGCAACACTCCATAGGGATAGTAGCGGCATTCCATCTGGAAAAAGTCATGGCGATATTACTACTACTCTATTTAGCGATAGTTCTGCTCTATTGAAGAAACAATAACCAGCTCCCGTCTATTTCGGTACTATTTGGGCTATTTCAAAGTTATTTGGCTTAAAAATAGTGGAATGGAGGGAATAGCCGTGCCTTTTTACAGATGGTATTAGAGAGATAGACAAGATTGTGGGACGGATGGTCTCTCAGCACCTATCGTGATTCAGCAACAATTTAGGGACGATGTTGGGACGGAGCATGAACGAACGTTGGGACGGAGCACGAACGTGGAGTAAATGGGTGCAGAATTCTCAATTTCAACTACAGGCGCGAATGCAGACTTTATAGCCGAGCTCCTTAATACACTTACATTGCCACAGACGATACTAAAGCAGTCATGACGGACAGCGAGGTGCTCGAGAAGATGAAGCACATCCTTGGCGATAAATATCCCGACACCATCTTGGTCATGAATATCCTTGCAGGCATCCGCAGAAAACACTGAAACATAGATTACTACCGGGCAAGTTTTATCAGAACTCTGGTGACGTTGATGAGATGACGCAATGAGATTCTAGAAATTTCTGTTGAGTATTATCAGATACGCATGTCTATGCACATCTACGCATATCTAGACACGCATATCTATGCATCCCAATGATCCCATCGTCTCAGACTGTCTCAGACATAGACTTAATTATCTCTTTAAGAACACCGGAATATCCCGTCTTTAATCAATCTACATACTTCTCGTTCTATCATCCCCCATCTCACGTTCTGTCTTCCATTCCACTCCAATTCCATCAATTTCGATGCAACATGTACATAAACCACGATAGTCTCCCACAATCGACACATCTGATTCCAACAACTCTTCCTGAGCCGAAAATACACAGATCAAAATTTCTGGGACATGGACTGTCAGGTCTGTACCACCATAACTCTAGTTGAGAAAGCCGCCTCCCATTCCCTCCGAATTATCCTCGGCCCACCCCAAATCTCATACACTTAGTGATCATCATCCACTGGAAGCAACGCAGACAACGGCATCCCAGAGTTATCCCCGGAGAACGAGCCATCGTCAGTTGAGAGATCCCACAGGCTTATTTTCTGATCCACAACTGCTTGTACAAAATCGCGGTGTGGGCTGCTGTGGGCTGTATTCGCCGACATAGAACCCGGTGAAACTGCCAGTGTATACGCTGTCGAGAAATTGGCCGCAAGCGTAGTCGTGCTTGATGCTCGGGGCTGCTGTGATATTCGATAGCCCAGCCGCCGCCCTCGGCTGAAAAAAGACACCGATGGCTGGTGCCACAGACCCAGCGCCGCCATTGTCGCCCAGGGCTTCCGTATAAGTCGGCTGACGTCCGCCAAGGCACTTACATTAACACTGGCACTCCCAGATGGCCCACTCCACGTCTACTTCCAATCCAACAGGGCGACGCGGATCACATTGTCCCGGCCAACTTAGTTTTGCGATTGTACCTTTCATTTCACTAGCTCTGCTCCCATGGACCGGGCCGGCGCTGGTCGAACGCATGCCGAAATATCCCAGGATGCGTGAAGTGGGTGGGGCTCTTTTCCGGGGTCGCAGGAGAAAGGATTGTTGTTGGCAGTCGACGTCCGATGCGACTGTAGCGGTTCGCAAGTATGGTTGTTGATTATTTATGGAAATCAGAGAGCACGATGGCTGCTCTCATTGAATTGAAATTTGGGGAGAAAGTTGTATCATTCCACAGAAAAGTCACGAGCGGTCGTCAATTGGTTATGGCTATCAGCAACATCAAAGAGAGCGTCACATTCACGCTGCTGTATTATAAACCCCGACGGCGGCTATGACTATATAGCTAGAGCCTATTCTAATCGACCTCATTAAATGTCGGCTGAACCGCCGGAACGCAGATCGGCGCCACACTTTAAACCCGCTTAACTTATCACAACCTCCTGCCTAATTCGGAACGTTATCAGTGACCAACATCGTCTTGCCATTTTAACCTCCCCGTTGCATAAAACGATGGACTCTCAAATGGTTGAATATACCCCGCCCCTCAGTTTGACTATCATCGGCGCGATTTTCCTTCTGTTTGGGGGAGTTTTCAGTGGGATCATCACGCTTGATATTCTATGGCGGCGAGGCTGGAAAACCATGATGGGAATAATGCAGGTCTTTGGAGTACGGCGCTGATGTAGGATACCTACTTATATCATTTCCGGAGTCTACCTAGGCCCTTTTGCTCTTCTCCTTTACTGGCGCTACGGACGGCCAAAGTCGCCCTCGCATGGGAAATCCTCTCCTTGCCAGCGTGCGAATTCGAATCACCAACTGCCAATGCAGCGCATGCATCACCACACGGAAGATCACGAAATGCACCATATGGACCACACCGCAATGCAGCATTCCGAGCACCACAGGCATCATATGGACGAAAGTCCGAGTCCAAACGATGACAGGTTCCAAGAAGTGAGCGCACCGCATCATCTAACTACCTTCTACGTTTCAGTCTTAATTGGTGTGACTCATTGCGGTGCTGGTTGCGTTCTGGGGGACATTGTCGGAGAATGGATCGTTTATGGTACAAACGTTGCCATTAATGACCGCTCTCTTTGGCCTGAAATGTTAATCGGTATCTCGTCCGAGAAAAGCTAATCAGATTATGCATTTGCGTTATTCTTCGGGATATTCTTTCAATACTTTTCCATTGCGCCGATGAGTGGAGATTGGGGGATAAAGTCGCTTACTCGAGCTGCGAAAGCAGATTTTGCATCATTAACCGCGTTTGAGGTCGGATTATTCGGATGGATGGCGATATACCAGGTTGCTATTTTCGATTGGCGATTGGGAATGGTTACGACTGTTTACTGGTGGATGATGCAGGTCGGCATGATTCTGGGCTTCTGGACTTCATTTCCGATGAATTGGATACTCATCAAATGGGGAATCAAGAACCCTCATGTAATGTAGAGCGCACTCGGAGAGGGATCGAAGGCGTAGCTTGTCGGATCAGCCGACATTATTCTCTACAAGAAGAAATCTCTAACAATTCATACTTTCCTCAAACTTTAATCTACTTCATCATTAACCGGGTTTTGATTTGACCCCATCCCCGTAGTACCCTCATGATCGATGTCTGGGAGGAAACATGCCGATCGCCGAGGTTCTGCTTTCTGTGAGAGCTGTTGGGTAGAGGAGATAGGAAGAGATAAGCCTCCTTATGTAACCCAGCAACGTCGATATAATTGGGACGCAGAGCCATTGAAGCGGCATTAGTGGGACAGGACAAGGTGGCGCCGTTGAAGACGCAACGTCTTTCGATGACATTCCAATCATTGCTAACGCCTTACATGCTTTCTTGTCAATGGAATTGCTTTCTTTGATCAAATGCGGCGCACGCCGTCCGCCGAGGCTTCAGTCGACAAGATAGGCAAGTCCCTGGATAACTGATTAGGCGGAGTTCGACCATCTCGAGCTTGGAAAGACCATTCCAGGTGATGATCATGTCCTCCATCACAGCCCTCTCGTGGAAAGCCCGCTCGGTATCTCTCACACCAGAAAATGTCGACCTTCAGATTCACTTTGATATGTTCATATCCTATTTTAAGACCTGGCACCGCCCCCTCGCGTCTCTTGAAAAACACTGCAGCGGTTGAAGAATCCTTCAAAACAGTGAAAATGCTCGTCAAATTTCCATTCATGTGAGACGGAGGATCCGTAGACGGCACGGTTGACCTGCCTCTGTGTTCGCCTAACGCGGAAAACAAAGATCTGCGTGAATCGTGGAGGCGGTAGGTCCATCTGAGTTTCCCATCTGCAGTAACATTGAATTTGGATCGGTCAAGGTCAATCTGAGATGCCTGAGGATGAAGGGTTGCTGTCTGGACGGACGTATGATCGACCTCAAGCCCGACTCTAGGAGGAACCCCAATTTCTACATTCCCGCCGCAACTAATCCCGCGTGTTTTTGTTGCAGAATATCGATAATTAAGTTCTGACGGGTATTGATCCGTAGCATCCCACATATCGCAATCTCCTTCCGACGTAGGTCGGCGTTTCGGGCCCAGCTCTAATTCGATTATTATGACCCTGGCGACAAAGTCGGCTGAAGAACGTATTGTGGTATCGAAGGTTTACTCGTGTGGTCGGGTTGGATCCCGCCCCCTTCTATCCCCGAAATTTCCATCATCTTGGGACTCTTCTCTCGAATTTGTAGGCATTTGCGATGGGGACGATGCTATTGTGATCGTTCCGTTGGGTACAACATTGTTATCCCCATTTGCGTGTGCACGCTGGTGCCCATCCACACTTCCTACCTCATTAGAACTGGGATCGCTCGTTGCATCGTAGAGAGGTGGATCTAAGCACGAACGGTCGGAAGGCAGACGCTCATGAAAATCGTCCCATTGAATGCGACATATACGACAATAAAGTATTTCACAAGCAAAACATGATACTTGGGCTGAATTCTGATCGTTGGCGAGGAGCTCTGATTCACTTGTATCTTCTTACAATTCGGATTTGGACACTTCGTGGCGCGGAACTGTTTTGCAACAAAATGCCGTGCGTTCTTCTCTTCATACCTACTCGCATTTAGCACCGTTGCTATGTATCAAGATTATTACCCTGTATAAGACTCAGCAGCAATGCATCGACGTACAGCCCATAGTGGAATCGTTTCTGGACAACCTGATATCGGGCAGCCCATTTCTGTATTGAATTCGAGCTGGTTTTGTAGATGAATTCGCAAACAGTCCCAACAATAGCGACATGGCCCAGGGTGGATGCACCTAATTAAAGGGGGAACTAAATCTCTCAGCGCAAGTGTCCTTTTTGCAAAGAAAGCATAGCGTGCTCTGTAAGAAGTTAGCTAAGAAAAGATATCGTTACTTGTGTTGCATAATCAAGGTGACGCCACTTTAGGATGCCGGTAATTTCGTGTACGTTGTAACTTTCGCTTTTAGGCGGCAGCGCGAACGAACACAATTTCGCGCCCCGCAAAATGACAACACAATCCAACAGATTCGCCAGGTATCTCAAACAATACAAGTCATTGGATGAGGACAGGGTCGAAGTTAGATCTTGGCCTCCCGGTTGCGGCGAAATCCAAAGCGCCTCCTTGTCTCCTGAGTTGTTAGCTTGTTCGATCGTGAGTAATGACCTTTTCCGTAACCTTCCAGTCCGTGAGCTTCCTCTAATGGTTCACAAATATCATAACCTGCATCAAAAAGGAAGGGTATATCTATGCATGATTTGAAGGCCCGCATTACACCCCAGATTTCCTGAGAGTGTCGAAGAAATATATCCACGATCTCGCTTGGAAAATCGATCGTAGAAGAAGAATGGATATGCTCGACGAAGTGGGGAATATGACTAGATTCGGTCGCGCTCGACATGAAAGTCGTGAGGCATGTTGTGTCCACAGAAGAATTTGGTAGTTTGTCAGGGAGGTTCGCCGGCAGAACGATCGGGATATTCTGATGTCCAGGTTGCAGTGGGAACATCGATGCGGGTGGTTGAGATCCAGGAATGCCACTATGTAGAGTTCCTGGAAGCGCAAAAGGTCCTGGCTGTGGCGGCAGGAGAAGGGGTTGTACCGCTGCTGCGTTTGATGGCATCGCATTTTGTTGAGTTATAGGCGGCAGCACGGGATACGAGTAGACAGTAGGTGCATATTGCAGCGCTGGCAGCTGTTCCAAGCCCCAGACAGGCGGTCCAATATCGGGCAACACGGGCGGGCTGAGGGGTGATGGGAACCGGATCGGGGGGGTAGTCCAGTGCGATTGGAACTCGATACGATTTGAGGAATTGGGAGGGATTCACCTGATGGAGTCTTATCTCGCTCTATGGAGGTATTCTTTTCAGAGACGGTGTGGACCATGTCCTCATATTCGACATGATTATAGATATTGCCAGCGAAACTGATGCCGAGAGCAAAGGCACATATAAATAAAAGGCCATGAAATTGTTGGAGAGAATAATACCACAACAAGTAGCAGGGTAAATGCGACTACATGGATGGGAGAAATGTTTCGACGACGGGGATGAGAACCTGTATTGGCCATTGTATCTGAGGTTCTACGATCGGGCATAAGTTGCTAAGCGAAAGCCCGAGAATGGTTGAGAGGCGGGCGGGCCCTGAAATTGGAGGAAGAGAGATCAGGGAAACCATGCCAATAGTCACCGCCACTCGCTCTGCATAGCCTCATCCTCAGTCAGCTTCGAAATTTCTCGCTGCCTGATTCCAATGGCCCGGCTCGGTGCGCCGATCGCAGATCAGGCTGCATGCACCTGGGGCGAGGTTATGTCCAGCCTGCAACAGAGTTCCAGTAGGCTCACAGCCATGTCACATCTGGACAAAAAGCATGGGCATTATTCCGGCCCTCTATTTCAAAAGTCAATAGCTAGGTCCCCTCTAAATCAGAAATTTTTGCTCTATTTCAACAATACTTGCTTCAGCTATCTACAACAATTTGCGTTAAAATTAGTAGAATATCTGAATAGTAGCTCGGAGACTTTTCCTGATGCACTGGGCAACCATTGTGCAACTATATACCGTAATTCCCAACCTAAAACAATTTTACCTTTCCAAAATGCGTCCGATAACCATGCAGATTGCTGGAAAATACAATGTGCATCAACTAATGGCAGGTCTCTTTGAGAAGTTTGGCCACACGGCGAAGAGCAAGGATTTTAGTAGGGTAGATAGAGATAATGTTGATGGCTAGCAAGAACCCTCACTGAAGGCCCTCATTATTGGATTTTTGCGATGCACCTGTCGGCGCAGATCCGCCATGGCCGCGAATTTTGGCCCACACTTTGAAGCGCGACAGTCCGAAAATCAGTGTGGGGCTGAGAGACTTTTACCACCCACCGTCCCCCGCATCTCGAACCTTCATCACAATGGCCGCCCCTATTGTTGCTGTCGTCGGCGCGACTGGATATGTCGGAAAACTTGTTATGCCTTGGTTACAAGACGCCGTCGAAAAAGGGAGAATCAAGGAATTGCGTGTCCTCTCCCGCCGACCTGGCGGGGTAAACTCGGCAAAAGTCTTCGCTGTGGATTACGACAAAAAGGAGTCGCTCGATGAGGCTCTCAGTGGAGCCAACGTGTTGCTCAGTATCCCCCTCGTTTCTCGCGCTAATGTAGGTATGATGGGTCTGCAAGGAAATGATTGGCAGAAGAATAAAGAAGCGCTCGTTGATGCGGCGGCGAGGAACAAGGTCAGCGTCTACATTCCCTCGGAATTTGGGACGTACTATTATCCTACAAATTACCCGAACCACCCTATTTTCGAATTAAAGGCGCACCATTTTGCAGAGGCGAAGAAGAAAATTCCTAAAGTCGTTGCCATTTTTACTTCTTTGATAATGGAGCAAGGCTTCTTCAGGGACCTCGGGTTCGATAACGAAAAAGAAGTTTGGACAATTGTTGGCCCCGGAGACGTTCCGGTGAGTTTCACCGCCAACGATGATGTCGGTCGCTTCACTGTCGAAGCCGCAATCATGGCGTATGAGGAACCAGATAAAATCCCTAACAAACTCGTCATCTATTCATCAACGATGACCTTCCAGCAATACGCCGAAATTTTTGATAAATACGCTACGACGGGTAATAAAATCAAGATCCAGGGAAAACCCCTTCCGCAGGCGAAAGAGGAGTGGGAAAATATGAAACATAAAGTTCCCGTCTACATGGTATTCTTCCTGGAATATTCTGCTAATTCCAAGGTCGGGCCTCTTCTTCTGATTATGATGGCCGAAGGACATTTTGACCATTCTATTTATGATGGAAATGAAATTCTTAATCCAAATGAATCAAAATGGAAGCTGAGAGATTTCGAAGATTATGCGCGTGAGGTCAAGGGGCGGCCATGGGTTGGAAAACAACCATTCGACTTGCCTTTTGATGAGTTCACTAAATAGATTAAGACGGAAGCAGACACAATTTTTGACGGCAATTGTAGTGACTCTATTACCATGACTTCACAGTTCTTGCTTTGACCTTGTGACTGGCATGTCAAATGTCCACATCATATTCATCTAACTAATACTTCTCCTAGTGAATAATTTTTAAAGTGGATGGTTAGGGAACACTAGAACGAATTGAAGACTTCAGATGACGACTCTCTGAGCGGGAGGAGTTCTGGATGAGATGAGATGGTCGTCTGAATTTCCCGTTCAGCGAAGATCAGGACCTGTCCGACACCACCAGACTTCTATCCGAAAACTTCGTCTTGCCCAAATCATATAATTCATCCACCGAATCTCTCGATCCATCAATTCACCTCCCACTTATCAATTGTCTACGATCAATCCTCCCTCTGGACTGCCTCGATGCCCCTCCCTCGCCAAATTCTGCCATTTTTCCAGGGGTGGACGGGCAATCGGTTATGTGATGTCAGGCATATAGCCGAAGCGCCAACCCCACTAAAATACCCCACAACGACCAGAACATCGCCATGGATATCGGATACGCAGAGGTGATTACGGTGATTCTGTTGATTCTAGGCGGATGGTGGTATTTCACGCGAGATCCACGTCGAGCACATATCCCGCCTCATGTCCGGGGATGGCCCCTCATTAATCAGACTCTGCTCCAAGCAAAAGACAACCCGATTCCATACGTGCAAAAATGGGCCAAACAATACGGAGAACTATTCTGCACGACATCCGGCAGCACTCTATTTGTGTGGGTCAGCGGACGCAAAGCATTCAAAGAGTTAATTGATCGTCGTTCTGCCATATACTCCAGCAAACCTCCTGCTCCTATGGCCCAACGAGCAAGCGGCGGTAAACGCGTCACATTTATGCAATATGGAAGAGAATGGAGAGCACTCAGAAACATTCTTCATCGGTTATTAACGCCTGCAATGTCGAAGTCATATTCTCCCATTCAAGAATACGAAGCAAAGCAATTTACGAATGACCTTCTCGACCGTCCTCAAGACTTTTACATGCATAATCGCCGATACGCCGCCAGTGTCATCATGCAGGTTACTTACGGCCATGCTATTCCCGTTTGTACGCGCCAAAGTTGTTATCACTGATCTAGGGGATTGTGAAGAAATTCGTCAAATTTATGGAATTCTCTCCAGATTCGCAACCTTCCGCCGTCCAGGCGCATATCTCATCGACGTATTTCCTGAATTAGAAAGTTGGGCATTCTACGACTGGCTGAGTGGATGGAAGAAAACGGCAGATTATATCCACAGAGAAGACACGAAAGTGTTCACTCACTTTTGGAATAAAATGCGACGCGAAATCGACGAAGGCACAGCGCCGCATAGTTGGGGAAAGTTGTTTGTGCAATCGGATTACCAAAAGCACGGCGTTGACGACCTCGCCGCCATCTATGCTGCGTATTCGCACATTCTATTCGCTAATCTAGTGGTGCTATGATTGAAGCCGGCAGCGAAACAACATCGCAAGCTTTAAACAACACCATTGTCGGACTCCTTTCCAATCCCGATGCTGTCACTGCGTGTCATGAAGAACTCGACAGGGTGGTCGGCGAAGATAGAACTCCAACGTTCGAAGACATTCCCAATCTTCCTTACATCCGCGCTCTCGTCAAAGAAACGATGAGATGGCGGCCAACCACGAAACTCGGAATGAATCACTACGTCATTGAAGACAATTGGTATGATGGCTACTTTATTCCCAAAGATTCCGTCGTCATTCTCAATCAGTGGGCATTGCACTATGACGAGGAAATGTTTCCGGAACCTGAGAAGGTATACCCTCTCTCGAATGTATCTAATGCAGTATCGGCCTGAACGCTTCCTTCATCACGATTTAACAGCCGGCGAATACGCAGCATTGGCGGATGTCTATGCACGCGATCACTTTGGTTTCGGCGGAGGAAGAAGAATTTGTCCTGGCCTTCATATCGCCGAACGTAGTATCGTCATCAACCTCGCCCGACTTCTTTGGGGATTCAACATAGAGCACGCCAGAGAAAACGGCAAGATCGTGCCCGTAGACTTTACGACCGACGGCCTGGTGCCGGGAGCAATGTCAAATGCAAAACCTTTCAAATGCTGTACATCTCTTCAATAACTTGCTAACCTAGCAATCACGCCGCGAGGCGAAAAGAGAGAGAGGATCATGCGAGAGGAATGGGCGCAGGCGCAAAAGACAGGAGTAGACTTTTCGCATATTAAGTTTGAGGTTGCTTAATTGAGTCCATTCACTACTAGCAGTGTGTTGGCGTTCTCATACCTGTCGACCTTGTAGACTACTTCTGTTGACAAGAGCATAATTGCAACTCTGATCAATTCCATTTTTGATTTCGAGCGGGTTCAATCTTTCTCGTATTCTCCAAATTTCAGATCTCATTCAACACCTTCAGGATGGTCAAGATGATTAGGCCGAGCGAAATATCGATTTCAGTAACTTCGCCGCCGGCGCTCAATTTCCCTTTGGGGGTAGAAACTCAGATCGAATCCTAACCTCGGCACAATTCTTCCGCTGACATTGTTCATCTTTTCATGTCGTACAGGGACGAGTGCAGATCTGCCAACTTCAAAATAATTATTGTAGCCAGGGTTTAAGAGCGCAAACCGAATCGTGACACAGCATCCGCCTTCACTTGCACTCGGCCGTTTTCAAAAGGCTTCGCAAAATCAGCTCTCACTGTGGCCACATTGTGCACTGGTAATTCAAATCCATCTCGTCTCCCCATTGCTTAATAGGTCTCATTTCCTCTTATTTTGTCCATGACGATGACTCGGTTCGATTGGGGTATTCCCTCGTGTTCTGCCACATGGGATATCGTGGGATATCGCGGATTCGAAGTACCGTAAAGGACAACTCTTAAAATGCTCGTGCCCACGAATGATTGGTTCACCTATCGGAGACCTGAGCTTATTTTTCCACCCCCTGAAATTATGTCCGTGTTTTGTGCTTTCTTTTTTTCTTTTTTTACCCCCTAAAGTATTTTTAGGGACGCTCAATAGCCCAAGTTCCGCCTTTGTTACGGGATAATATAAGGACATAAGAGCGTACTTCGCGACACCCCGATTCTCCACTCTTTTAAAATCTCTCGCTCTTTTATCAATCGCTCTTTTCTCAGTCACTCGTTTATTGATTCACCTCCATTTGTTCATTCATCTGTTGTTGTTGTTTGTTCGTTGATTCGTTCGTTTGTTCGTCATGCGAATTCCAGTTCTCCTTGGCCTGCTTGCCAAGTTGGCAGCGGCAGCTACATACGACGCGCAATACTACACTCTCATCAAGGATTATGGCGCGGGTACCTCTTCTTTTTGGAGCAACTTCAACTTCTACACTGGCCCAGATCCTAAGGGTGGATTCGTCGAGTTGTCCTTCCATCGAATTTTCTAATGTAGTTTCATGGACGCGACTTCTGGTGCGGATCTTTACTGGAATTATCAAAACGCCTCTTGGATTTCTGCGGATTTCTGGACCAGTCCTACCCCGAATGGTCGCCCCAGTCTTCGACTAGAAGGTAAAGATACATTCTCAGAAGTCCTCATCATCGCGGACTTTGTTCATGCTCCTGGACCGTAAAATACCTTTTCGTTTTTATTCTAATTCAGTGCCTGCGGTGCGCAAGCTTCTTTCTGGACCCGGAATCCCACTGCCGCCGTCTGGCCCGAGGGCGGTGAAGTCGATATCCTCCAAGGTGCAAATACCCAGATGAACGATTACTTTGCATATCGCACGACAGATAATTGCACCATCGTCAACTCAACCGCTCAAAACTGGCCCATAACAACCAATTGTTTCGTCAACGCCACCGGTCAAACCCCAAATACAGGATGTGCCGGATGGAGTTATGATTCTACGGCCTATGGTGCAGGCTTGAATGCCATCGATGGAGGCGTATATGCATTGGATTGGCGTGCTGAAGGAATTCGCACATTCTGGTTCCCTCGATCATCAATTCCTTCAGATATTCTCGCAGGAAATCCAACTACAGCGAACTGGTCAACGGTGCTATCCTCATTTTCCTAACTAATTTGAAGCCTATGTCTGATCTGCCTCTGGCTGGCTGCGATATCACTTCGCACTTTTTTGATCATCAAATTGTTTTTGACATTACGTATCAACCTTCAATATCTTGCTAAATATAAGTTTCTGCGCTGATCAGGCCGCTCCTACTTACTCATCTTGGGGATGCCCTGGAACTTGTTCAACTACCGTCTCAAACAACGCTACCCTGTTCAATCAGGCATACTTTGGAATTCAAAGTTTGAAGGTGTACCAGTCGAATGGTACAGTAATCTGTAGCTGAGGATAATATTTTATTTCTGGAAACAATGGATCTACCCTTTTTTCTTATTCTTCCATTCCCTTGGGTCTTCAAATCGTGAAGCGCTGTGACCTGTTTAAAATGCGCGCGATATAATCGATCTATTTTCGTATACGGTTTTGGATGCAAAAATCCCAATAACATGTGTAAATGCGCCAATGTCAGTCCTAACATATATGCGTCTATTGCACCGGCTCCCAGTCGTCGGGACGCACGGTCGGATGCTCTTCAATTACCTTTGTCATTCTTCGCTTCAACTCCGGCAGGAGATAATGCACCTCCGCGTCATATTTTTGCGAGAAAATGTCATCGATTTCTGGATCGAAAGGTATAGAAGGATTTTCTGCAGGCTTCTTCCCCGCCTCAACCTGAGATAGATACGCGTAATGGTTGAGTTTCAGGATAGCGCCGTCTGAAGGAATATACACTTCGTTCCAATCCGTCTAAATAAGTCACATTTTTTGAATTGATATACCGTATTTTCAAATGGTTCAAAGTGATGAACCCATGAATGAGAAACCGCCTGAGGATCCGCAATAGATTTCCGCGCGTACATGTCCGCACCGCTGAATTGAACATGCCTCAATTTCCCTCGCCCATGAAAAATCACATTGTCTGCTGTGAGCTTCGGAAACAGATCTTGCACGGGTCCTATGTCAGATAGGATTTGAAAGGTCATACGATCGAGCTCTGCACGCCACGTATACTCCTCCGTGACGAGTGGCTGTAATTGACTGCCTTCCGTTCTTTGCGGAGGCTCCACATATCCACTCGCCCCAAATATATTTCCCTGTATTCTGATCTGCGTCATCTCATGAAAACTGCCCAGGACATCCGCCAGCGTGAGATTAGAATATTTTTTTCTTGGGAAAATATATTCGTCAACATCCCAAATACCCAACCATCTCGATAACCCACTCGTCCGGCGGATGGCATCGGCGAAAGCAGAGAGCTGACACGGTCCTTGATCATGAATTGTCCACTCATTGTGCAAACACGTCTCCAATGCATCTCGATACCAACTATCTCTCCACTTCTCCATCTTTGTTCTCGCTTTTATCGGCGGAGGAACTTCCTTTGGCGGCCAGGGAATGTACTCCACCGCCCCTTCCTCGACATAATACCTTACGACGTCAAACGGCTCATCCGTCGACCCACTGTCATAGATAATGAAATGCTCTACCCCAATCATGCGGTGAAATTCAATCCATTCGCGTAACCACCGCCGTTTATTCTTGATCACGGTCGCCACAGTCAAAAATGTGTTCCATATCGTCGTTCTCGCAGGCGGAGCTTCGGGAACGCGATTTCGAATAGGCGGTATTTGCGCTGACGGCCTGCCTTCCCTTTTCAATTCAAATCTTGACGCTGTTTCATTCTGAGACGGTACGAAATCATGACGCGCCGGTTTTCCAATACACCAATCTAATGACCCATCTACAGCGATATACACCCACAATAAAAGAAATAACCAGACTGTCGTTAGAAGGAGTGAATCGACGTGGTACCAACGCATTTCAGGAACCTGGAATATCGCATACAAACTTGTATGCTTCGTTCATCCTTCATGCTTTCATGATGTCGGGAACACCTTGCTTTCTTTACGAATCATAACACTGGCGTTAAATCGCGCATGGATGTCAAATAGATGATCGTCCCTTTACAGAGATAAGCTTTTAATCTCGCACGCAAGAACAAATCAGAGGTGGGGATTTACGGGATGGACATTCCAGTGGCACGTACGAAATTCCACGCGCCGATTATTCACGGCAAAAGAATTCAAAGGTGATTATTTAACAGTATTCAAAGAGGCCTAATATCGCTAATGCAACAATCATCTACCACGCGCTTGTCGTGGTGGCATAACCCGCGGCTGTGGGTTTCGCGGCGGAAGCTGTGGAAGGGGATGAAGACGTGGGGGTTGGGGCTGCGGCGGCGGTTGCGGGAAATTACGAAGGGCAGGGTGATGGTGATAGTTAAGTGGAACGGCTTGAGGTTGATTCTGCGGCCCAGGCTGATGCTGAGGAAGTCGGACGTAGTGTTGCTGCACATGGTGATTCCGATCCGCACCGACTTGTCGGGGCTGAGGGGGAAAAGCCATAGCATTCTGTGCAAGAAATGGCGGGACTTGGTGTATTGGAATATGATAGCCTCCTCCTTGTAACGCTGCCACCTGAAATTAGAAACAGGAACGGATGTACGGGAAAATTGACATGAGGAATATTCTGTGGATTTGGTGGGACCGTCATGTGCACAGGGTTCAGCGGTACTCGAACATCCTCCTCTTCCACGTCTGATGTTTCTTCCAGCACCTTTTTGACCGCCTGATCTTGCGCGTCGCGGAGTTTCTTTTCCAATCTTGAATCATCCTTTTCATGCAAAGGACACTTTGTCCCATTAGGTCCCTCGGGTCTTTCGAAATGGCGATAATCTTGAATGGATTTGCCGCAGACGTAGCACTGGAGGTTGCCGCAGGGACAAGTCATTTTATTGCATCCGTAAAGTTTGACAAACGGCTTGGAACACTTATTACACTTTTGAATAAGTGCATCAGACATGGCCTCTTCGACGGCGTGTTTGGCTGAGAGTTTATTCTCTTTGCGGAATTCTTCGCAGGAAAGAGGAATATGGGATTCCAAGCGACAGAGTCGGCATGAGATGATTTGACATTCCTTGTTTTGGCAGCGAAATTCCTTGTCGTTTTCATTTTCGACAATCGCACCGAAATCGCAGAATGGACATGTCACTAACCCGTCAATAGACGCCTAAATTAGTCCAATTATTTGATGTATTTACTTCTCGCAAGGCATCTCCTGCAGCAAGTTTATCTCTCAATGCCAGGGTCTTTTCGTCCGCAAATCGGCTGATTTCACCAGATGTAAATTCCGCTTTGCATCCTGAGACGTCCATGCACTTGAAAATATACCCTCCGCTTCCCACGGTCGTGTCCGCATTCCGTTTTGCACATTCGAGGCAGAATACATGTCCTTCAGCACAAGCGGTCATAGTATTTGCAGGACATTCATCAAAACAACAGCCGCTACATTAGGGTCTCACAGAAGTAATACCATTCTAATAGTCCGCCAGACGCTTCGTGTTCCTTAAAATTGAGTTGTCTAGCTGCCTCAGCATCATCTTCCTCTTGCTTCTTTCTCCTGTTCTGGTCTTCTTCCACCTTTTGTTTTTCGAGATACGCCTCCACCCACGCCATTTCGTGTGATACCTCCATTCCAGAAAGGGTCTGTAAATCCAGCTCAAGACGGGGTTTGGGCGCCCGGGGCCGTTTCATAGGCGTATATTTTTGTTTATCCAGATTATGTAAATGTATGTATGTCGGCGCATAAAGTTTCTTGTTCAACGCAAATGCCCCATTTATCATAGCCATAGAAATATCCGGAAATTTAGTAGACAAGACATCGGATCTATGTCAGCAACTTCTAGGGATATATTTACGCAATGTGACGATAATGCGGTTGAAAGGATACGCGATTCGTGGATGCATAGTCAATGTCCTGCTCTTTCGGAACTTTCGGAACTTTCGGACTTTCCTCGCGCTTACGTTTCTTGCCAACCTTCGGATAATCCCCTTCCAGGATGGAAGAAAGGAGATACTGAATTTTGTCGCCTTCAATGGAATTAGGAAGATGATCGAAGCGTTCCCGGACAAACTAAATATTAGTCATTCCGGAAAGAGTACCGAAGGATCGATATCTGGTAAAATTTGAACAACAGCAACTAACACGTCGTCGAACATGATATCTTGAACTGAATTCTGAACATCTGACATTGAATTGACGTCTTCGTCATCGGATGCTAGATCAATGATCTCGATTTCGCGATCCGTTATTAGCGCGATAGGGCGGCTCATTACCTCGAATCGGAGACGGTGGCGCGAATAGCAGAGATTGTTCCTCCCACAAATCATCATCTTCAAGAAAGTAAACTTGATTTCGCGTCGCCATTCTCCCTATAAACACCTCATTCGAATCATCCTGAAACCGTGATCAGGTGGGAGAACGACCCGTGTGACCTGCGGTTGATATCACAACGCGACCGGGGGAATCTGAGATCGGAGATCGGCGGGATTTCAACACTCCGTCAGATCCAAATAATCACAATTTTGTCTCAGTTTTAAATCTTCTTTGAGTAATTCCGTCAACTATAATTATGTACATCTATTTACAAGACAAAGCTCATCACTACACCAATGACAGCTGACATGGCCCAAGTGGATGCACCTGATCTCGTCGCCTCGCTCTTGAAAACCACCACAGATTGTATTGCCTTCGACGATGTCGACGGCATCGAATTTACAGTGGTGCAAGGCGTAGTAGTTGTGCAAGGCGTAGTTGTGGTCGTACATCCGGTCGTCTCTTGCGTTGGGGTAGGCTCAGGACACTCTGTGGTGGCAGACTCGGGACATTCGGTTGTGTAAATTGGTCCGCACGGTTCTGTGACAATGTATATCGTGGCACCTCCCTTATCGGCACAATCGCATTTCTCTGTTGTTGTTCTCGTAGTAATGGGGACGAGTTCGATCCAATTTGTGGGGAGCGTCAGACATTGTTCAATCAATGTGATAGTAGTCCCGCCAGGGCACACAGGACAAGGAACAGCGGATGTTACGGTGACGGTCGTGGTAGGACAGATTGGACAAGGCGTGGTGCAAGTGGGATATGGCCATGGACCTGACGATGTAGACACGGGTGCTGATGTCGGACCGTTCGTTGGACTTGCGCTTGGATAAGAGGTCACAGTTCCCCCTGTCGTTATGCTGCCAGCTACATTAGCTTTGCTTCTGCATAGTAAACCAGGCCACGTGGTGGCGAGACCGGCATCATCCGTAGCAGTTCCATAAAATGTGTCGTTAAAATTAAAAGATGGCGTGAAAAGGTCAATATCGTAAGTACATGAAAAATTCAAATTTCCCATCGTCTCGCAATCAAATTTAAATGTGCACAAATCCGAAATGACGAGGGTCGTCATGGCGGCGGTGGTTAATCGCGTTATTGTTGCAGCGTAGATAATTGGACTCGCACTAACGTCGGTTTCAGTGGTCGGAACAGGAACAATTCCCTCGACGGTGCGTATTGGCCCTGTGCCAATGGTCGTGGTGTCCACCGACTCATCATTGATGTACATCAAAGCATCGATACAATTCGCCATGCCATCAGCAATTAATGAATCATCGCTGGTTTCATCGACTGGATAGATCCATTGTCCAAGGACGCTAGACAATAGCAGCAAGAGCGTCGCGAGTCGGAGTGCCATCGCTGTGGAGCCGCACATGAGGCAATTGGGTACTTATAAAGTCTCGGTGAGGTGTTCCCTTAGTTTCCATCATTTTCCTTGAGAAATTTAATTCTCCGAAAGAATGTTTACTATTCTGACGGTCTATCCAGGGGTTGCGACGTTGGGCAACGTGTCGGATATATCAGATGATTTTGGATCGAAGTTTATCGATGAGCGCCGATCGATTGGCCAACGCGTCTGCGGTGCACGCGCACGCGTTGCGACGGGCGTTCTTCACCGCCATTCCGGGCAAAAAAATTCCCGATCATCACATTCCGGCAGAAAATTCTCCGGTTCACGCTGTACTAGGGAACCCGTTAACTCTTAAATTATAAAGATGCGTTTCGCCGGAAGAAGGATATCATCAAAATGCACTCGCGAGTTTTGGTTGTGTTCGCGCTTCTATGCGGTAGATTTCCCCGTTGCTGACTTCGCTCACTTAGGCATCGCTGCTGCGCTGGAATTACCGCAGATGGGAGGACTTGCGACTCCTCGTAAGGCGAAACGATCTATGGAAATTACCATGGTGAAGCGAAAGGAAGAATGGGATCGACGTATGCGAGCGCGCGCTTCGCTAGAAGAGCGAGGATTTTTCGACTGGGTCGGCGGCTTCTTTGACGGGTCAAAGAATTGTTATTATGATGGATATCCTGCATTCAGCAAGACGTGCGCTTCCACTTCAGCACCTTATATACGCTCTCCTGTTCCTCCTCCAAATTTTTTTTTCTCATGTAGACGGGCATCAATGCTCAAGAATCGGCTTACCTCCGGACAAGAAAAATTGCGGCGCTCAGTACTTTTCAGGCTTGGTTGAATAATATGAAAATTCCCGGAATGCCCTCGCCTTCTGTCTCAAATTTCCCCAACGTTGCCGTCGCTTTCAGTGGTGGAGGATTGCGCGCTATGCTGAGTGGTGCTGGTGTTTTCGACGGAATGGACAGTCGGTCAAGCATCGCTTCACCCAATCTAAAGGCTGGCCGACCCACGGTCAATGGGCTTCTCAATTTCGCTACATATATGACGGGTACCCCCATATTCTTCTGGCTTGCTGATTCAGGTCTCTCTGGGGGTTCTTGGTTGATTGGTGCATCGGCGCAAAATAACTGGGCCACTATCGACACCCTTCGTTCGCAGATCTGGAAGAAACCTCAACTCATCCCCGACTGGACTGACTCTGGATTTTCTTTCGGCAATATGGGTTCTGATTTTATCCGCAAAAATAAGAACTTTCCTGATCTAGTATCGTTGACGGATATTTGGGGTTGGTTCATTGGATATGGACTTATATCCCGAGGACAGAGCCCGGCAACAACTCTATTCAAAGACGTTACAGCTAAATCTGCCTACACCGCCGGTCAAATGCCATTCCCTATCGTCGTCACCAATCAACAAGCCAATGGAAGTTCCTACAACGCCCAAGATCCTAACGTTCCTATCGTAGAAGTCTCTCCAATCGAATTTGGTGACTGGCAGACCCGCGGATTCATCCGAACTGATACGTACTTTCCCCTTGAAAGAAATCTTCTAATGCAGGATGGGAACAACCTTTAACAGCGCTTCGTCTACCTTGAAATGTATGGCCAACTTCGGCTTAACGCAATGGATTCTCGGAGCATCCTCAGCAGTATTCCCCGGCGCGCTTCCGCAGCTCGACACATACAGCGATGTGATCATCGCTTGGATCAAAGATGCTCAAAGCTCGTTCTGGATGAAACCGGTATTAGCCGTTATAAATAAAGTCTCGCCTGAGCTTGGAGAGCTCGTCTATTCCAAGAATCCAAATCCGAGCGCAACATTCCAGAAAATCGCCTCGAAGGGGTATTTGACCTCAAACGTACAGAATTTTAATTGACATCGCTGATATAGGTGTACAATCCGTGGAAATTTGCAATCAACGGAAAACCCAATGGCGATTTTTCTGCTCCAGATGGACCCATTTTGCGATTAAACGACGGCGGAATGGACTGGCAAAACCTTCCGATTGCACCCCTTCTTTATCGAAACGTCGACGTCATTATCGCAAATGACAACAGTGGTGACACAACAGACATGTGGCCAAACGGAACGTCCTTATACATGACAATGCAATGGGCCAGAAGAAACGGTCTCGCATTTCCCGATGTCCCATCACCCAACGAAATCATGTCAAAGGGAATCAATGATCGACCTGCCTTTTACGGGTGCAATGCCACTTCGGGTCCATTGATTGTTTGGATTCCCGCCTCAGCTGCAATTTCGGGTGCCAACGGCGTCGTCAATATCCCAACGCTCACATTCAGCGTCGAACAGAATCTCGTACAAACCTTTATACAAAACGGAAACGCCAATATCCTCCGAGGGCCAAACACGCTCGGATATTCGAAGACGCCTTCGAATTGGCCACAATGTGTTGCTTGCGGAGTGATGCAGAGACAGCTGAGGAAGCTCAACAACGGAACAATGCCTGCGACATGCCAGCAGTGTTTCAGCACGATGTGTTATAGTTGATGTAAATGTATGTAAATATTGATGTAAATAAATAATTTACGCGAGGCACCTGGGTAAGGGTCCACTTCATTTGCCCCTTTCAACCACACCTTAATCGTCACACGCTCCTTCTCTTCACGCCGATGCAAGTCACTTGTTGTCATCCCCAACGATCCGACGAAATGTCGCTGTTCCAAGCAATGCCCAATTTCTTAGCTCCCTCCGGTTTGCCTCTTCCAGCGCCATCCAATTCAACCCCTGATTCATCTAATTCAATTGCCCTATCAGCCGCGCCCTCTGTGTCATCCAAACCGGCCTGCGATGATGCGCCGGTCATGATAAGCGTCCCATCTGAGGACCAATCTTGCCCGTCTCCCCCATCTCACAATGATTTCCTTCAACACGTAGCCAAATCCGACGACTCAATTGAAAAGCTCTCTTATCTTAAAACCATCAAAGGTCCCGGCGTCGTGTCGCCTCCCCCACTAGCCAAATACAAGAAACCCACGCCCATTGTACCCCATCGTCCCGGTGAACGTTATCCCCTCGGCATTCCGTACTTTCCCTATTGAGCGCGCTGATGTAGCCGTCGCTGTGCTAGAGAAGACTGCGCACAGAACAGTAAGGCCTCCGCTTCGAGACATTGTATCTCTGAATACGTTCAAAAAGGCGCCAGAGGGAGTTGTATCCCTAAAGATCTCCGTGTAGAATGGTGCAATACTTGTTATATGACGTATCATCTCTCCATCGTTTGCTGATTGTCCAGTCATCGTCGAGATGCAGATTACTATCCTCGAATATTTTCTTTGTTATTAGATCAGCTGGAGATATGCGCTCGCGAAGACAATGCGACCAAATTTTACATGATGTACAAAGATGAGGAGATCTTGGTCGATTTAATTGATGCTCACGAATTCATTTTACGAATTTGGGAGAAGTGGGATCGCGATGGCAAAATTCGAAAGTTCAGAATTATCCCCGAAAAGTATTAGGAGTCCAAGGAGTTAATTCTTCGATGTTATATTTTAGGGAACGGAAACGGAGTAGGAGTTTTTTTCTATTGGATCGGAGTATTTATCATTATTCCCCATGCTTTTGCCCTGTCTATTTCATGACCTCTGTTTTTCTTTGTTTCCTGTTAAATTCCTGAATCATCTTCCTCCGGTTTGTCTTTGTTGTCATAGGCAATCCATGCTTCACAATTGTCCTCCCACGCATCCGTGACTCCGACGTTTCCCGGGATGTCATCAAGGCGCTCCACAAACTGAAATCCGAGCCCCATCGACAGATGAAAAGCGATATGACAATGTATAGCCTGATTAGCTAGCCTTCAAGAAGGAAGTACCCACACCCCAGGATTGTTCAATTGGAATGCAACGACAATATATCCCCCCTGGACAGCTGCCGTAGATGAGGAAATCGGCATGGTAGTTACGTCTCGGCGGGTCGGATTTTGAAATTGTGCCGTTTCTAAAACACTCTCATTGAAGACTCCTGCCCCCTTTGCAAGGAGTAAAAAGTCATGCCCATGCATGTGAATCTAATTAGAGGGGGCGGAGCAGAGGAGGTACTGGATGATTCAGCACAACAGGCGCAACGGATTGAATAACAAAATACGTCCACTTCATCAGATATTGATTTGACTGAGATGTACCGTCTCGCAGGTTCCATTCAATGAAACAACATTATAACTCTCCGGATAATTGGGGTCTCTTTTATCTGCCAGCATAAGCGTCGGATTTGACCAATCGATCAGCAGCGAAGATCCGTTCATGGTGAATTTGACATAGTTGGCCTTAATAACAGAGATATCCATTTCATTTCCGTAAGCTAAAGACCCCGCATTAACAGGAAGAACAGGCACGAGATTCTGTTCGTCGTTGCACGCAGGATCGACAGGGTATGGCGTGGTTGTGGGATCAGATGTATCGTCACCGTAACGAACAATAGCAAGCGCGCTGGGATTGGCATTTCCTGAGCATCCAGTGGCAGTGACTGCTCTCATCCAATAATTCCCCGTCTCCTCGGTCGCTTCAAATATGACGTCGTATCGTTGACCTGAAAATCAGCCCAACTCTAAATGTGAGAGTACCTATGGCGATGCTTAACACTGTTTGAGTGTATGGAACAATGGGAACAAAATCCGCTTGCTGAACGGTCATAACATGGTTGTCGATAGAAAACTTGAAATGTTGATCTGTCGAAGTGTTGACGATTCTCATGCGATATTTTTTCCCTTTTTGAAATTTGAATTCCGAATACTCCCCAACCGATCCGTTTTTGTTTTTTCCATTAATGAGAGAATTATCCGCTGGCACGCCAGGCGACTGACGCTCTTTGAACCACAAGTCAAACACGGGCGTATGATACCAATCCTGAAGAATTACGGCGCCGAGATCAACATCCCAATCGGCGCTCGTGGGCCCATTGATGAGGAGGGGACCAACAAGCCCTTCTGAATACTGGAGTGAAAAGTGACTAT
>Ga0335078_10001532_pt1 | contig 34776 bp, 35 predicted proteins | sample Lox_Sample_32_FD_206711 | JGI IMG/M metagenome (GOLD analysis project Ga0335078, IMG submission 206711) | Soil microbial communities from Loxahatchee National Wildlife Refuge, Florida, United States - Lox_Sample_3.2 | ecosystem: Environmental > Terrestrial > Soil > Wetlands | place: USA...
GCAAACCCAGAAACGGTCGCTCGTCGAGGCAATCGAAGGCGTCATCGGCTTCGCATCGTTCTCAGCGACGGCTGGATCGATCAGCGCGGCCGCAGTTGCCCCTGACGAGCGCGCCACCACGTAATCGCGGTTTGCTGGCGCCTTAAATGCCGCGCGCCCGGTTCGGTCGGTAACCACAGTGTCGCCTCCGCTGAGTTCAACGTGCACACCTGGAGCGAGCTTGCCATCCACGTCCAGCACTGCCAATGTCGCCGCATGGCCTGCCATCAGTCGCGGTGGAAGCACGATCGTCACATTCCAACCGATGCTTGGACTGGCTTGCTCTTGAGCCGAAGCTGCGCCAGCCAAGTTCAGGACGACAGCCGCCAGCAAAACCAGGTTTAGAGTGATCGCCCGCCTATCTCGTCGAGATTTTGCAAATGCACACCTGTGAAAGTCGAATTCCATACGGATCAATCGTCGAGCCGAACGACGAATGTGGTGAACTGTTCATTCGCTCTCAGCTCGCCGGCCAGCTGTTGCGCGGCCGCTTGGCTTGGCACGCGTCCTACGCGGACGCGATAGAAGATTCCGTTCGGCGAGTCGTAGATAGCGATGTTCACTGGAGAATATTTGCCCGCCAGGCGGTCACGAAGCCGCTGCGCATTTTCCTCCACTTGAAATGCGCCGACCTGCACGCCGAAAGAGCCAACGTACGGATTCGGTCCCGCCATTACCTCAAGCCGCACCGGAGCTGTGCCCGGTCCAACCATGTCGATGGCCTGCGCTGCCGAAAGCGAAAGATCGATGACGCGGTTTGCTACAAAAGGACCGCGATCGTTGATCCTCACTTCCGTTTGCTTTCCGTTGCGAAGATTCGTCACGCGCACGATCGCGCCGAAAGGCAGAGTCTTATGCGCCGCCGTGAGTTGATGCATGTCGTAAACCTCGCCGCTCGAAGTTCGGCGACCATCGAACGGTATCCCGTACCAGGATGCAACTCCTTCTTCTACATATGCGCCCGCTACGGCAGGTGGCGCGGGTTGCGTTGGCGAAACGCCCGGGGCTGGGCTAGGGCCTGGCTGCGGAGCTGACTGGACAGGTGGCGCGGTTGTGTACTTGTGGTGCGCGCAACCGGCTGCTGCCATGGACAGAAGGACTGCGAAGTACACTGGGCGAAAAAATTTCCTGCCGGTCCGCCCGAAGAAGCCGTTCGCTTTCCTGCGTAAACCAATGCGGCGAAGTGTCAAAGAACGTCCCGATTCACTTGTTTTCGGCCCAAGTCCGGTATTATAGAAACGCACCTACACTCTCGCAAGGAAGCGTACCGATTGCCGCTCTCGCCTCGTCTGCGCTGGAAGCTTGACCAAATTCGCAAGAAAACCAGCGGCGCTTTCGGCGGCGAAAAAGAGCCGCCACGCCCGAAACTTTGCCCATCGTGCGGCACACTGGTCGGTGCGAATGCTACACGCTGCCACCAATGTGGGGCGAACCTGACATTCTCGCTCGCCGCTGCCAGCAAGTCGCTAAGCCGTCTCATGCCGAGCACTTCGCCGGTCACGTACACAATCCTCGCTCTTTGTTGCGTGCTCTATATTGTCTCGCTACTGCTGACCATCCGTATCGCCGGTTTCACGGAGCCGGGCGGGGGCGTTTTGGGGATGCTCGATATCGGGATAATTCGAAGCAATACCCTCTACGAGTTGGGATCGTCTATTCCTTTGCCGCTCATTCTCGCGCTGCACCAACCATGGCGGTTCGTGACCGCCATTTTCCTTCACGTCAGCCTCCTGCACATTATTTTCAATATGTGGGTGCTAATGGACGTCGGCCCGCAAATCGAAGAGCTTTATGGGTCGGCCAGATACATTTTCATCTACGTGTTTACCGGCGTTGTGGGTTTCGTCCTCAGCAGCGCCGCTCATCGTTGGAGCGTGGGCGCCTCAGGTGCTCTCTTAGGCCTGATCGGTGTTCTCCTTGCGCTAAGTATTGGCCGGAAAAGTGCGGGCATGCAGATGCTTCGCGGGCAGCTCATCGTCTGGCTTGTCATTATCTTCGTGTGGGGTTTTCTTAGCCAGGGCGTCGACAATTATGCTCACGCCGGAGGACTCGTGTCCGGTTTCGTCCTGGGGAAAATCATGTCCGACCGCGCGCCAGTCACGCCCGAATCCCGAAAGCGGGCCGACCTACTCGGTTGGAGCACTGCTCTCGTGGTCGCGGCTAGTTTTGTCGCGATGGCGCTCTGGCTTCATAGCATCAGTTGAGACAGCTGCGTATGCGAATGGCACTATGTCCCCGCGTGCAATTGGCGCGACACGACAATCGCATAATGTAAACCCGAAATCATAACGAAGGCTGCGACGACGAACCCGCACACCTCCTTCACGATCAATAGCTCATCGCGCCCAAATACCGCAATTACGAGCACCAGCACAATCAGGAAAATCTCGAAAAAAGTCGTCGCTTTGCCCCAAATACTCGGAGGGAATGGCCGGTAACCCGCCGTTATCAAGACCACGGCGGCCGCGGCCAGAAGCAGAACGTCGCGGCTCAAGACGAGAATCGCCAGCCACCAGCTGATCTTCCCTTTCAATGCCAGCACGAAATAAGAGGATGAAAGGAGCAGCTTGTCTGCGATCGGATCGAGGTACGCGCCCAGCGGCGTCCTTTGATTCAGCCCCCGGGCCAGCAATCCATCGAGACCATCGGTGAAACCGGCCACAATCAGAATGATCAACGCCCACTCGTACCGCCCATACTTAATCGCGATGATGAAAAATGGCAGGAATGCGAGGCGCAGAAAAGTCAGCTGGTTGGGAACCGTCAGTATGCGACTGTTCATTGATTTGCGTGACGACCGCGACCACTTCGGCTCAAGCAAACTGCTCGAGATAGTCCGCCAGCGAGCGGCCCACCTTTTTCTCAAACATCTCCGCAAGTGAAGGAATCGAGCCGCGCGCTTCGTCGAGCGCTACTCGCTCAATCCGCAGCATCGGGAAAAACAGCGTCGGCAGCCCGATCCGGTCTCCTTCGGGATGCAGCACCTGGCTCACAAAATCGTCAAATGACGCCAGATCGATTCCGCGCAAAGTCACCCCGGCGTTTGAAATAGCCACAAGTTCGCCCCACAGCCGTTCTTTCGGACTGTGCAGGCTCACTACTACAATCGAATGTGGCTCCATCAGATCTCCCAAGGCTCGCTGATTTTCAACTCAGCTGACCCAAAGTTTGGCCGCCCGGCGCACCGATGCCTACTTTCGAACCGTCTCCGGTGTCACGGAAATCGTCTTCAATTGACGCGATATCCTCAATTCGGGCTCGGTCAGTCTCTGAACCGCCTCAGCTGAAAATCCGGGTGCGACTTCCAGCAGCGTCAGCCCGCCCGGCGTGACCTCGATTACCGCAAGGTCCGTTACGATCAAGTCCGCGACTTCCACGCCCGTCAGTGGCAGGCTGCACTTTTTCACGATTTTCGGCGCCCCATCCTTCGCAGTGTGTTCCATTGCGATGATCACGCGCTTGGTTCCTGCAACCAAATCCATTGCGCCGCCCATGCCTTTCAACATTTTCCCCGGCACAGCCCAATTGGCAAGCGATCCTCTTTCGTCCACCTGCAACGCGCCGAGCACGCTTACGTCGATGTGGCCGCCGCGAATCATCGCAAACGATTCCGCGCTCGAAAAGTACGAAGAGCCCGGAATTTCCGTCACCGGTTCTTTTCCCGCGTTGATCAAATCGGGATCTTCCTCACCTTCGTACGGATATGGTCCCACCCCCAACATTCCGTTCTCCGACTGCATCACGACTTCAATTCCCGGCGGGAGATAATTCGGAATCAGGGTCGGGATACCAATTCCCAAATTGACGTAATATCCGTCGCGCATCTCCTGGGCCACGCGCCGCGCGATCAGTTCTCGTTTATCGACTTCAGCCGGCATCACGCCTCCTGCCGCTTGCCCTTCGGGCCGGGCTCCATCGGCTTCAAGTATCTTGCGCCGTGGAAGATTGCATCGACAAAAATTCCGGGCGTATGAACGCTATCCGGATCGATTCCGCCCAAATCGACCAACTCCTCGACTTCGGCAATGACGTAATCCGCCGCCGTCGCCATCACCGCGTTAAAATTCCGCGCCGTCTTTCTGTATATAAGGTTTCCCCACCGATCGCCCTTCCATGCCTTCACGAAGGCAAAATCACCCCGCAACGCTGGAACCAGGACGTGCGGACGTCCGTTGAACTCTCGCGTCTCCTTGCCCTCAGCAGCCATGGTTCCGTAGCCCGTAGGCGTGAAGAACGCGGGAACACCGGCCCCTGCAGCCCTCATGCGCTCGGCTAGCGTCCCTTGTGGATTCAATTCCATCTCGATTTCGCCAGCGAGAGCGAGCTGTTCGAAAACTTTGTTCCCGCCGACGTAACTCGCGACCATTCTTCGCACCTGACGATTCTCGATCAGCGCTCCCACGCCAAAGCCACTGATGCCAGGATTGTTCGAAACAATCGTGAGGTTTTTCGTGCCTCGCCGGATAAGCGCGCCAATCAGGTTCTCGGGAACTCCGCAGCAACCGAAGCCGCCGACGAGTATCGTCGCGCCTTCCTGAATTCGGCTAACGACGCCTTCCGCGTTTGCAACGCGCTTATCCATCTGGCCTCTGGCGGCATTGGTCGACTGCCCCTCGCGTCGCCAGCTTCAGCGTGCGAACCCGATCTGCGACTGCGGCAACTGCCGCATCCGGGCTTTGCGCTTTCTCAATCTCAGCGACCAATGCCGATCCAACCACTGCCGCATCCGCAACTCCGCGAAGCATCGAAACATGCGAAGGCTGCGAAATTCCGAATCCGACGGCCAACGGCAGTTTCGTGAACTGACGAGCTCGGCGCGCGAGCATAGGCAAATCTTCTGGAAGCATATCCCGCGTGCCGGTCACTCCTGTGCGCGAAATCAAATACAGGAATCCGCTCGAAAATTCCGCAATTTTCGCCAGGCGCGTGTCCGTTGACGTCGGTGCCGCAAGAAAAATCGTATCCAGATTGTGCCCGCGAATAATTCGGCGGTACTCAACAGCTTCTTCCGGGGTCAAATCCGTAACCAGTGCGCCGTCCGCTCCGGCACCAGCCGCTTCTTTCGCAAACCTTTCCAGCCCCATTTGCAAAATCGGATTGAAGTAGCTGAACAATACCAGCGGCACGTCCGTGTGCGTCCGCAAGGCCCCCACAAGGTCGATAACACCGCGGAGCGTCGTCCCGCTTCGCAACGCTCGTTCGCTCGCACGTTGAATGACAGGCCCATCGGCGACCGGATCGCTGAAGGGCACGCCGAGCTCGATAATGTCTGCTCCTGCTTCGGCTATCGCTAAGACATTTTTCTCGGCCGCTTCCAGCGATGGATCGCCCGCGGTAATGTACGCGATGAGCCCAAGCTCACCGGCATCAGCCAGCCCCTTAAACTTCCGTGCAATTCTGCCAAGTGGCTGAACGGTCGGGATGTCTCCGACGGGAAACTTTGTAGGAGAGGGCTCAGACATAGCGCGAAAGTGTTTCCATATCCTTGTCGCCGCGCCCGGAAACATTCAAAATCATCAGCTCGTCCTTGCCCATCTTGGGTGCGCGACGCATCAATTCTGCGACGGCGTGCGCGGATTCGAGCGCGGGGATAATTCCTTCCGTGCGCGCGAGAGTCCGCGCGGCTTCGATCGCCTCCTCGTCGGTCACCGCGGTGTACTCGGCGCGTTTCTGATCGGCAAGCCACGCATGTTCGGGGCCCACAGCCGGGTAATCGAGGCCCGCGGAAACGGAATGCGTCGTCGCGATCTGCCCGTCAGTGGTTTGCAACACATAGGTGTAGGTGCCCTGCAGCACGCCGGGGCGCGCACCGGTGAAACCCTCTGCCGCCGCGAGCCGCGCCGCATGTTCGCCGAGAGTCTTGCCCCGGCCCCCTGCCTCCACCCCCACCATCTTCACCTTGGAATCCTTCAGAAATGCGTGAAAGAGCCCAATCGAGTTGGATCCACCGCCAACACACGCAAACAAGTAATCCGGCAACCGTTTTTCCGCGCGCAAAATCTGTTCACGGGCTTCTTCCCCAATGATTTTTTGAAAGTCGCGCACGATCATCGGATACGGATGCGCGCCGAGCACCGATCCAAGCAAGTAATGCGAGGTGCGGACATTCGTCACCCAATCGCGCATGGCTTGGTTGATCGCATCCTTCAGGGTTCGGCTCCCCGCATTGACACCAATGACCTCCGCGCCCAGCAGCCGCATCCGGAAAACGTTCAGCCGTTGCCGCTCCATATCTTCGGTGCCCATGTAAACGGTGCACGAAAGCCCCAGCCGAGCCGCGACCGTAGCGGTGGCCACACCGTGCTGTCCGGCGCCAGTTTCCGCAATCACGCGCTTCTTGCCCATCCGCGCGGCGAGCAGGCCCTGCCCAAGGCAGTTGTTGATCTTGTGCGCGCCCGTGTGAAGGAGGTCCTCGCGTTTAAGATAAATGCGCCCGCCGCCAAGGCGATCGGTCAGGCGCGACGCGAATTGCAACGGCGTCGGCCGCCCGGCGAAGTCGCGCAGCAACGTCGAAAGCTCCGCCTGAAAAAGACAGTCAGATCGTGCCGCCTGATATGCCTGCTCCAGTTCTTCGAGCGGCGCCATCAAAGTCTCGGGAACGTAGCGCCCGCCGTAAGGGCCGTAGCGCCCATCTTCCCGCACGATGTTCATGACGTGACTCATCGTTTGGCCCTCGCCTTCTGCGCCGCTGCCACGGCCCGCATCAGCTCCTGGATTCGCTTCGGATCCTTTTTGCCTGGCTTTGTCTCAACTCCGCTGCACACATCCACTGCATATGGCTGCGCGGTACGTATCGCTTCGCCAATATTCTCGGGCGTCAGGCCACCTGCCAGAAAAATCCGACCGTGCCGCTTTGCACGCCGCGCCATGCGCCAGTCGAAGACCTTGCCCGTCCCGCCATGCAGCTTTTTGTCAAATCCGTCCAACAGAATGGCGGAAGCTCGTTTGTAGGTCGAAATCTCCGCATTGCGCAAAGTCCCGCCCATTCGGAGAGCTTTGATCACCCGGAATAAACGCTTCAGGCGGTCGACTGCAGCGGGCCCTTCGTCACCGTGCAGCTGCAATGTCTTCAGCCCAACTGTTCGCGCCACCTTGATGACTTTTTCTTCGGGCTGATTCACAAAGACTCCGACAGCTGACACGCGCTTTGGGAGAGAACTCACGATGCGCCGTGCCTTTGCCGGCGTCACGTACCGCGGACTCTCCTTGCAAAAATTAAAACCGAGCAGGTCCGCGCCCGCATCAACCGCGCGTTTCGCATCCCTCTGATTTGTGATACCGCAAATTTTAACTTTCACCTTTTTCATCTCGGTCGTGCGACTACCCTGTACTATCGCTCGAGCGTCCCGCCACGACGGGGCCGATCAACTCCCGCAGAGGCACGGCCGGATCCGTTTCCCTCATCAACTGCTCACCGATCAGGAAGGCATCGAACCCTGTGCTTCGCAATCGGACCAGATCGTCATGCGTCCGCAGCCCAGATTCGCTCACGGCGATGCACTGTTCCGGTATTGCCTCAATCAATTCGAGCGAAATCTCCAGCCGAACTTCGAAATTTCGCAAGTCGCGATTATTGACTCCGATGATGCTCGCCCCGGCATCGACCGCTCGCTCGCATTCCTCGGGTGAGTGGACTTCGACTAGCGGCTCCATGCCGAGAGACCGCCCCAGTTCGAGGAATCCCCGCAATTCATCGTCATTCAAAACCGCTGTGATCAAAAGAAAAGAATCAGCGCCGGCCGCGCGCGCCTCCCAAATCTGCCACGGATCGATGATGAAATCCTTCCGCAAAATCGGCAGCTGAGTGACCGCTCGCGCAGCCTTTAAGTCTGCCAGCGAGCCCGAAAAGAACTCTTCCTCGGTGAGAACCGAAAGCGCGGCCGCGCCAGCCGATTCGAGAACGGTCGCCAAAGATGCCGGAGCATAATCCACACGTATCACGCCGCGCGAAGGCGAAGCCTTCTTTAGCTCGGCGATGATGTTGTACCCGTCGCGCGAAAGCGAACCGGCAAAGTCACGCGGCGCCCCATTTTTCTGGGCGGCGATTTTCAAAGCGACTTCGGGCAGCACACGCTTCCGGTGCGCGACAGATTCGCGGCGCGCTTCGACAATCCGTCCGAGGATACTCTCTCCATGCGAGTTGCTTTTCATTGGCGACCGGAAGACTGCTCTCACAATGCTATCCGCGCCACAAGAGAGAGTCAATTTGACGTGTGGTCAGGCGCCGAAAGTAACGGCTCGGAAAAACGAATGGGAATGCCGAAATTCGACCCTCCGAACCCTTGCAGAACAGCGTATGTGACGCCGATTACTTTGCCTTGCTGGTTGAAGAGTGGACCACCCGACCCGCCGGACGTGGTCTGTGCGTCGAACACAATCTTGTCGGAGAGCACGTCACCGATGTGCCCTTGCGTGATGATCGGACGAATTAAATTCCGCCGCGCGAGCTCCGCGAGAATCTGCGATGGCTCCCCGCCATTTTGCTTCACGATTTGCTGCGCAGTGTCTTCATCCGTCCGTGCCAGAATCGCCGCCAGGCCGGTTGCATAACCCATCAGCACGATTGGCTCTCCCGGCAGCGACGCATTCTTATTCACATCGATCGAAAGCACGGAGGGCTTCAGGTCTAGAAGCTGGACGTGCATAGTGGCGAGGTCGGCATCCTTGGAGATCTGCTGAATCTCCGCCGAGAACGGCCGGGGGTCTCCCGGAAAGTACGCCTGAATCGCTGAAATTTCGGCCTGGAGGCCTTCTGCCCCAAGGTCGCCCATTTCGTCATTTTTCCACCACGGCTCAGCGACATGCCGGTTGGTGATGATCCGCCCGTCAGCTCCGGCGGCAAAGCCGGTGCCGAAGACGTCGAGCTTCACCTCAGGCCCGTTCCCCTCGAGAGTGAGGATAGGATTCCCTTCGCTATCCTGAAGCGGCTCGCCCTGCTGATTCAATCCCGCATAACGCAGGCGCTTTCCCGACTGTGTGTTGCGAAACGCAACCGATACATGGAGCAGGCATACGCTCTTGACGTCCTGGCTGATAATGGTCTCCGCCGCGCTGCCCGCCGCAACATTTTTGCCCGGCTTCGCCTCCAGCGAAGGAGACGGTGCGCTCGCCGCTTGCGCCTGACGCAGCTTCCGAGTTTGGGCCATCAAGTCTTCCTGATGCGTGAGCCCGCGTTCCAGCCGCAAAATGGTGGCGTTTGTGAGCTGAATATCCTTTGACGTCTTCCGGACAAAAAGGAAGTAAATGGCGGCCATAGCAATTGCGATCGCCAGCACCGCGCCAAAACCAATTTTGATCCGGCGGTCGAGCGACGTCGCGTCCTGCGCCATCTTCTCTGTGACTGCGAGCGCATCGAATGCAGTGTGCGCGATCTTCTGCCCCTCTTCCGCGATCTGCATTTTTTCCAGAAGCGACTGATCTAAACGGCGCGCTCGCAATTGCGTCCGGACGCGCGCCAGCAATTCGCCGGTCTCCCAGGGGCGCGAAAGCGCGTCGTCCGCACCGAGATCCAATACGGCAGTTCTATCGGGGGCGGCGGGCCCCGCGACAGCAATCACGCGAATGCTCTCCGTTGCCGCTGATCCTCGAATGGCTGCAATGGCTTCGCGGGCTGCCGTATCCGATATGCCCGCATCTATCAGCAGCAAGTCGGCTCCCTGCTCACGGACTGCTTCAAGCGCTCCGTGCACATCGGAGAACGCCAGTGCGTCGAACCCGCCGGCATGCATCGCGAATACTAGAGACCGCCAATCGGCTGGCTCCGGCGCCACGATCACAATTTTTTCAGGTCGGCCGCTCATCTTTCACCGTTCACTGACTATGTTGGATGAATCCCCTTGATAGTGGGTCGCACTCAATCGAATCCAATTGCGACTGCCGCAGATAGTTGGACGACTACTGGCTCGAATAAGATTCGTGATAGCTTTTGTTTCCAATGCCTGACATGCTCCGGCGCCTGAACGAGCAGATCGTCACCTGTCGCAAATGCCCGCGGCTAGTTGTCTACCGCGAAGCCGTCGCCATTGAAAGGCGGCGCGCTTACCGCGAATGGGAGTATTGGGGAAAGCCGGTCCCAGGCTTCGGAGACCCGCGCGCGCGCCTGTTGATCCTCGGCCTTGCGCCTGCCGCCCACGGGGCAAATCGTACCGGCCGCATGTTCACAGGGGATCGATCCGGCGATTTTCTCTACAAAGCGTTGTATGAAGCGGGATTCGCGAATCAGCCGACCTCCATGCGTCGCGGCGACGGTTTGAAGCTCGCCAATGCTTATATCACAGCCACGATTCGCTGTGCTCCGCCGGAAAACAAGCCGCTGCCATCTGAAATACTTAGCTGCCGTCCGTACTTTGAACGAGAACTTGAGCTGATTCCGCTCAGGGCTGTGCTCGCGTTGGGGTCGATCGCCATGCGCTCCTATATCAAGGTCCTGAAACAGCAGAAACGACTGTCGCGGGCGCCTGCGCTCAAGTTTCGGCACGGTGCCAGTTACGATCTCGGGCCAAATTTGCCGCGCCTTTTCGTTGCCTATCATCCGAGCCAGCAGAACACGTTCACAGGAAAGCTCACGGAGTCGATGCTGGCCAGCGTGTTAGCCGCGATCCGCAGCTTCCTCGAAAAGGATACGGCTCAATGAGCGATTGGCCTGCGGCTCAGCCCGCCGCGGATTCCGTAATCGAGTTCCGGAACGTAGGCTACCGGCTTCCCGGCGGCGAGCCGTTGCTGAACGACATCAGCTTGACTGTCCGGGCTGGAGAGACTCTCGTCCTCCTGGGCCGCAGCGGTGCCGGGAAGACCACAGCGCTCAAAATGATCAACCGGCTCGCCGACCCGACCGATGGTGAAGTGTTGATCGAAGGCCGCAAGACATTGGATTGGGACCCCATCACCTTGCGGCGCCGCATCGGATACATAATTCAGGAGACGGGGCTGTTTCCCCACTATACCGTCGAGAAGAATATTTCGTTGGTGCCTCGCGTGGAGCATTGGCCTGAAATGCAGATTCGCACACGCGTGCACGATCTGCTTGCACTCGTGGGGCTTGAACCGGCGGTTTTCCTGAGGCGATACCCGCACGAGCTTTCGGGTGGACAGCGCCAGCGCGTTGGTGTTGCGCGCGCTCTCGCCGCCAACCCTTCGATTCTCTTGATGGATGAACCTTTTGGCGCCCTTGATCCTCTGACCCGGGCCGAACTCCGCGAGCAGTTTCAAGTTCTCCAGCAGCAGCTCGGAAAAACAGTCGTGATTGTGACGCACGACACCGGCGAGGCGCTCCTCCTCGGAACCCGCATCGCTTTGATGGAGGCAGGCCAACTCAAAGGCTCTTACTCGCCGCGAGAATTTCTCCATTCGAAGGAGCCGGTCGCCGCAGCTTATTCCGCGCAGCTAAATGCGCTGGAAAAATTCGAGAGAGGAGAATAGTGTGGCCCAGTTTTTCGCACAACATCAGAGCGAAATTTTTCAGGCGATTCTCGAGCACGTGTGGCTGGTCGGCGCAACGATGGTGCTGGCTGTCGCGATCGGCGTACCGCTCGGCATTGTCGTCGCGCGGAAACCGTGGCTTTCGAAGCCGATCCTGGGCGGAGCAAATATTGCAGAAACGATTCCCAGCCTGGCGCTGTTCGGATTCCTGCTGCCGGTTCCGTGGCTAGGTGCCCGCGCGGACCGGCTGACGATCACGGCTCTCACTCTCTACGCCCTACTTCCCATCATCCGCAATACGGCCGCCGGAATCACTAGCGTCGATCCCGCCGTTCGCGAGGCTGCTCGAGGCATGGGTCTCACCGCGCGTCAGATTCTGTTTCAAGTCGAGCTGCCGCTGTCGGTTTCGACGATTCTCGCGGGCATTCGCGTAGCAACGGTATTGACCATTGGCATTGCGACAATCGCTGCCGCCGTCGGCGCTGGAGGTCTCGGCGAATTTATTTTCCGCGGCCTCGCCATGGTCAACAATCAGCTCATCCTCGCCGGGGCTATTCCCGCCGCTCTTCTCGCGCTAGGCGCCGATTTTGTGCTCGGACTCATGGAGCGGTTCCTGCGGCCCGCGAGATGAGACGGGAAATGCTGGCCCGCAGATCGCCAACCATTCGCGCCGCGTCTCTGACCGCCCTACTCGCCTTACTGTTTACTGGCTGCGGCGCGCGTCGTAGTGCAGCGATTGTTGTCGGATCCAAGAATTTTCCGGAGCAGGCATTGCTCGGTGAAATCCTCGCTCAACAGATTGAGAACCGAATCCATCTGCGTGTTGAGCGCCGCTTCTATCTGGCCGGGACATACATCTGCCAGCAAGCTTTGCTCGCGGGCCGCATCGACACGTACGTCGAGTACACAGGCACGGCCCTCACGGCAATTCTGCGCTCTCCCATTGAACGCGACCCGTCCGCTGTTTTCGAAGAGGTCAAACGGCAGTACATGCAGCGCTTCAACCTTGAAGTGATGCCCTCGCTCGGCTTCAACAATACGTTCGCTCTCGTGATTCGTGGCGAAGATGCGCGCCGGCTGCATATCAGCACGATCTCTGAAGCTGTACCGTTTGCTCGGACATGGCGCGCGGGTGTCGGTTACGAGTTCATGGAGCGGCCGGACGGTTATCCGGGGCTCGCGCGCGTCTATGGCCTGCAATTTGCCGGCCCGCCGCGCATTTTAGACTTAGGGCTTTTGTATCGCGCCTTGTTGGATAGGCAGGTGGACGTCGTGGCGGGCAATTCGACCGATGGCCTTCTCGCTGCGCGCGATTTGGTTATTCTCCGGGACGACAAACATTATTTCCCGCCGTACGAGGCCGTGCCCATCGTCCGCGAAGAAACGCTGTCGCGCTACCCGGAACTGCGTGACGCGATCGGTGAACTCGCCGGGAAAATCTCCGACGCGCAAATGCAGAAGATGAACTATGAAGTTGCAGGACAAGGGCGGGATACAACCGAAGTGGCGCGTGAGTTTCTCTCTTCACTCTCACCCAAATGAGCCTACACCGAAACTGTCGCCCGGCGGGCCCTCGTTCGCCCGATTTCCTCGGACAATTCCTCCGGTGTGATCAGACCTTTCAGCAACAGTAGCCGGACAACCGCATCGACTGCCTCTGTCACCGTGGCGTCGGGGATTCCCACTGGACCTCGCTGCGTATAGATCGATCGTGCGGGCTTGGCAGTGGACTCGACAGGCGGAGTCACCGGCGGCGCAAAGCTTCGTAGTTTTTCGAATGTCGCCGGGTTCATCGCTGTGAACACAACGGCCATTCCCGTGCCGATTTGAGACGACGTGGCCTTGCCGGCGACCTCCACTGCTTCTCCGTTAACCTCGAATGATACGCGGATGGGCGATTCGGCCGGTAGCGGCGAAAGCATTTCTACATAACAACCGTTCAGAGAAATATCTGTGATCTTGCCCGGAAGAGTTACGGACTCGTCTTCTGCCGTCAAAACCGCTTCGATCCGGCAAGCATGCCTTGCAAATTCACGGCGATCCGGATCGTTACTCGAACGGAACGCCGCCTCAACCGATGCCTGAGAACGCCCGGCGGCACGATCCGGCTCGAACATATCTGGCTCCCAGCCTTTCGGTGCAACTCCCCAGATATACTTGCCGTATTCAAGTGAGCGAATTCCCGTACACTGCTCCTTCGATGTCCGGGCAGTTGTCCATTCCACGCGATACCACGCCTTTCGGCCGCTGCTATCCAGTTCGATTTTCATTCCAGGTGCAACGATCTCCGCTAAGCCTCTTAATGAAGCGCCCGAAAAGCCAATGTCCTGCGTTTCGGTTTTGATCGCAAAAGGATTTCCATGTGAATCGATTCCGCGTACGACGACAGGTAGAGAAACGGCGATGCGCGGCTCGCTGCGGCGACCCATAAAAAACCTCCGGAGGATGCGCCTAGCTGTACGAACCGCCTGACTCAGAGGGTTCTTAGAGATTAGGCCGCCGACCGTCATGGGTCAAGCGGCACGCGATAGTCCGTTGCGCAAATCGAGAAGGTTCACGATTGGCAGTCGAGTTCAGGACTCCTGAAGGGCTTTCAAATGGCTTTCGAGAGCCGCCGAATACTGTCTCTCGGCGGCGAGGGACGCTTCGAGTTTCTTTACGAGTAGCTCTAGACGAACGATCTCGGCCCGCAGTTTCGTCAGCTCCGTCGAAGTGCTCGTGGATGTTTGTGGAACACGCGCCGCCGGAGACGGTATGGTTGCGACAGGCGCAGCAGTCGAATGAACCGCCATCGTCGCAGACGGCGTGCCGAATCGTGACGCCGTTGAGGGGGCGGTCGTGGACTTGGGTCCAAACAAGTTCGCTAATGCATTCGCCGAAGAGCGATTCGCAGAAGGATCGACGCTAGCATTGTCAGGCACGCTGACGACGGAGCGTTTTGGAGCAAGGAGATTTTTCACTCGTGCGATCAGCTCTTGCGGCTGAAACGGTTTGCGCACCAACTCGTCCGCCCTCACAGCCATCGCTTTCTCGGCAACCGCTTTGTTCACGACTCCCGACATCAGGATCACCGGTATGCGCCCGAATTTGGCATGTTCCTTGATGAATTGGCACACTTCATAGCCATCCTTATCAGGCATGATCACGTCGGTGATTACGGCGTCCGGAGGAGCATCCGCAAACTGTGCCATTGCCGAAGCAGCATCGGCGCACGTGACGACATGAATATTTTCCTTGCGGAATGCGATCTTGATCACTTCGCGCATGGTTGCGCTGTCATCGATGAAATACACGGTCGGAGTGCGCGCGCCTGCTCCTGGTTCGCTCATGACGGCTCCTTTTCGGCCGATTGTTCCACCGCATCGCGCCGCTCTTCATCGAACTCGCGCATCGCGTCGAGAAGCAGATCCGTGGCTGAGCGCAATACCGTCCGCTGAGCGGCCGTGGCGCCATAAACAAACTTATATACGCCCGCTTCGCAGGCATGGCACGCCTTGATAATCGATACGACGGCTTCATCGCCGAAAAGCGTTCCGCATTCCGCATGTGCGACTTCACCGGCTTCGAAGAAGATGATCGCGTCCGTTTCATTCGCGTTGATGTGAAGAGCGCCCGTTTGCCTTGCCTGGCCAAGCATTTGGATTACGCCCGGAAGATCGAGATGCAGGAGGCTTCCGCTCAGCGCCGTCTCCGCACTCGAAAGCATCTGCGTGGGTTTAAAACCCTCCTGCCGGCTGACCAGAAAACTCCGGATGTGCGCGGCGATCTCCGAAGGAGATCGTCTTCGGTCGACCAAATCGTCGCAGCCCGCACGATATGCCTCGAGCAGCGCCTGATTTCCCCCGTTGCCGACGGCAATCAAGGCAATGCTTGCCGTCTTCGGGTCCGCGCGGAGAATCGGCGCGATGTCAAACGCGCTCATTTCGCGCAAATTCGTGGCACAAATGATTGCGGCAGGCGTGTTTCGCTCGAGCATGGTCAGAGCATATGCCCCTTGCATGATGGGAACCGCGTCGAAACCCTGCTGCTTCAGCGCGTCCGTCAACCGCTTCGAAAAATACACATTGCTATCGATAATCAGGACTCGCGGAAGACTCGGCGTCGCGGTCATGACGCCGGTTCCCCGGAATTCGATTGGTCGGCCGCCAGTTTCCGTGTCACGAGTGCATCTAGGTCGAGAACGTCAGCCGCCTCGCCCTTGAACGAGATCGCGCCCGTCAACCAAGAAGGTCCGTCCGGGGGTGGCGCGGCCACTTCTCCCGTTGCAAGCTCGCATTCGCCGTTTACAGGGACTGCGGCAAATTCAACGGCCTTTCCCACCCGACGCTTTGCGATTAGGTAAAACCGTTGTGCCGAGGAGCTTCGACCACCGAGCAGCGAACCCGCATCATATACGGGCACGATGCGGCCGCGGCGCACGATCACGCCCACAATCAGAGCCGTTTGATGCGGGAACTTATGCAGACGCACTGGCGGTGCCAACTCGACCACGTTATCGGCCGGCAATGCAAAACGACGGCTGCCGACCTGCAGCACTACGAACGAAGTGTCCGCCGCCGCTGTCGCCGTTACGTTCATGCGTGGACGGCCCCCTCGGCAGAATGCTGCGCGAGCGCCACATTAGCGAGTGTGTCCAGTTGCCGGAATTCTTCGGTCGTCAGGAACCCAGCGGGATCGATAACCGGGATCACTGTGTCATCCAGATATGCCAGGCCTCGATACCACCGCCGTTCATCGCCCGTGAAGGCTGCGGGCAAAGAGTAAATCCCCGACACCTCTGCCATCCGATCGATGCGGTCGACAAGCGCCATGACCCGTACCTGCCGCAAGATCAGGGCGAGCGCCGGGCGCGTCACTGGCAGAGCAAATTGCAAACACGCGTTCACAACGTAGTACGCATGCCGTCCACGCTGGATCATGTGTCGCACTTTCGGAATTTCCGAGTCCCCGATTTCGATGGCGGCGCCCGCGAGGCTATCTGTGCTGCGTATTTCCTGCACCGCGCCGGCTGCGATAGCGAACATCTGATTCGAGATGAAAAACAAAATCACACTCTCGGGATGTCGCGCTCGACGCGGATTTCCGCTCGATTGAACCGAACCGCTCACCGCGCACCCACCGGTGCTAGACGGCTGATTTTCGCCACGCGCTTTTCGATAGCTGCCGCGATATTGTCGAGCGGGAGCACTTCATCTACGGCACCTGCCTGAATTGCTTCCGAAGGCATCCCGAAAATCATCGAAGTAGCCTCATCCTGCGCGATCACGTAGCCGCCCGCTGCCTTGACCGCTTTTGCGCCTTTCGCCGCGTCGCTGCCCATGCCAGTCATCACTACGCCAACGCTCTGGGCACGCGCATACGCCGCGATGGTTTCAAATCCGACGTCCGCGCACGGCCGATATCCGTCGATACGAGCCCCGGAATCGAGCGAAATCTTCCCGCTCATCGAAAGTCGCAAGTGACACGCACCAGGACACAGATAGATCGTACCTGGCTGCGGCGATTCATTCGCCTCCGCTTCTTTCACGGGAAGCCGTGAGATTTCCGCCAACTGCAACGTAAACTGCTTCGTGAAGGTCGCCGGCATGTGCAGTATCAGGAATACGGCCGCCGGAAGCTCCCTTGAGAATCCTGCCACCACCCGCATGATTGCAGCCGGCCCTCCCGTCGAGGCGGCGATCGCGATCATTGGGAATTTTCCGCCACTTTGCGCGGCTGCCGTTGCATTCGCAAGCGAATCGGCCATGGATGGCGCGGACGTTTGCGCGCCCGCTAGCTTCGAACGTGTCGCCGTTCGCACAACCCGCACTTTCGAAGCGAGTTTTAGCTTTCGCGTGAGCTCTTCCCGCACGGATTTCATGTCCAAGTCGATTCCACTGGAGGGCTTAGGCACGAAGTCTATCGCGCCGAGTTCCAGGGCCTTTAGCGTACTGGCAGCTCCTTCGCGCGATTCCGAACTCACGATCACGATGGGCCGCGGATGCTGCGACATGATCAGCTCCGTCGCTTGCAGCCCGTCCACATGCGGCATGTTGATATCCATCGTTATGACGTCCGGCCGCAAAGATTCCGCCAGCGCCACGCCGTCCCGGCCGTCGCGTCCCTGTCCCACTACCTCGAGCTGCGGATCCGAATTGATGATCTCCTGGAGCACTTTGCACATGAAGGCCGAATCGTCGACCACCAGGACACGGATCTTTTTATCGGGAGTGTTCGCCATCTCAATCCTGCCGCAGCGCCAGATCGCCGGCGGGCCTCCCTTTCGGAACCTCAGAGCCAATCAAGCTCTCGACCGTCGAAATCAATTGATCTTCTTGTACGGGCTTCGTCAGAAATGCGGCCGCGCCTTCTTTCACAGCGCGATCGCGGTGTTTTGCTCCCGCGCGCGACGTTACAACGAGCACTGGAATCTTGCGCGTTGCCGGGTCCTGTCTTAGGTGTGCCATCAGCTCGTAACCGTTCATGCGTGGCATTTCCAGGTCAGTGATCAGCAGATGACATCCGATCTGTGCCACCAGTTCGGAGGCTTCCAGACCGTCCGAAGCCAGCTTCACTCGATAGCCGGCCTTTTCGAGCATACGTCCCACGAATTTCCGCACGCTGATCGAGTCGTCAGCCACAACGACCACCCGATCGCTCGCAATCGGATCGACTGCTTCTGCCGGAATGCTGCCAGATGCAACAGCTTCGGCGCCCGGGGCAAAAACGCGTGCGGCGGGAGAGGATGCGGGCAAAACATTCCGTTCCGCGGCGTCGCCTGAAACGAGCCGGTTTAGATCAATCAGTAGAATAAGGCTGCCATCCGGCGCGATGGTCGTTCCGGGAAACAGTTTGACGCGTTTCAAATAGTCGCCCAAATTCTTGATGACGATTTCATCCTTCCCCAGTACCTCTTCGACCACCACGCCGACCTGCCGCCCAGCCACTTTCACGATCACCATGTGGAAATAGCCGTTGATCGGCTCCAGCGGCTGCAACGAGAGCCGCAGGTCGAGCCGCACCACTTCCGTGACGACGTCTCGCACGCGCGTGAGCAGCTTCCCGCCAACATCCTCGATATCAGATGGCCGCAACCTCCGTATCTCCTCGACGACAGCGAGCGGAAACGCAAAAACTGATTTCCCGCAACGCACGAAAAGCGCCTGCGAGATGATCAGCGTCAAAGGCAACTTCACCGTGAAGCATGCCCCGTGGCCCGTTTCCGAACGGATTTCGATTTCGCCGTTCAGCGCGTGAACATTGGAACGCACCACGTCGAGCCCGACGCCTCGTCCGGCCAGTTCGGAAGTCACCGAAGCAGTTGAAAAACCCGGATGGAACAAGAATTCACGCAACTCTCGTTCGGACAGTTCCGCCGCTGCGACGGATGAAACCGTGCCCGATTCCACTATGCTGTGACGCACAGCTTCGTAGTCGATACCCCGGCCGTCGTCTTGCACTTCTATAAAGATGTGATTCCCACGATGGTACGCGCGGACGGCAACCCGGCCTTTTTCCGGCTTCCCCGCGTCACGCCTTGCTTCCGTGCTCTCGATTCCGTGTGCCACAGCGTTTCGCACAAGGTGGATCAGGGGATCGGAAACGTGCTGAATGATGTTGTTGTCGAGCAGCGTCTCGGCGCCTTCGAGTTGAATTTCGACCGGCTTTCCCGTTGCCTTTGCCGCATCGCGCACGGTTCGCGAAAGCCGCGTGTAGAGATTTCCGATTGGCACCATGCGCGCAGCTGTAATTTCGTCCTGCAGGTGGTGTGCGAGCTTTGTGAACTCGTCGATATCGGCGTCAACGCGTCCCATGAAGCCTTCGAGTTGCGTCAGCACTTCGGTAACGTCGGCGGAGATCTCTGTCAACGAGCGCGAGAGAATGTTGAAATCATCGTAACGATCCATCTCAAGCTCGCTGAACTCAAGCAGATCATTCGAAGTAACGGAAACCAAGTTGGGCAGGTGTCCGCGGAAGGTATCCCTTTGAGGCGGTTGGCTGCCCGGCATAAGTGACAGCCGGATCCGGCTGAATTCGTGCTTGTCCTGGAAGTCAGAAACTTTGCCGGTCAGCCGCGCTTTCGAAAACTGCAGAATCTCAACGAGCTTCTGCAACTCAGTCAAACGCCCTAGCATGCGAGTCCGGTTGATCACTAGCTCGCCGACCGCATTCATCATGCGATCCAGCCATTCAAGTGAAATACGCACCGATTTGCTTTGTGGCAATGCCTGTGAGGCCGGAAGGCGCATAGCCGCTCTCGGTGAGCTTTCTGTCGCTTCCGCCGCTTCCGTGGAATTTCCCGGGCCAGCTGCTTCCCTGGCGGTCTCCTCAGGCTCTTCCGGCGCCAGTTCCGCAATGCGGGCCAGCAGCGGCTCGACTGCGGACGCCATTTCGAAGTCACTAGGCCACTGCGCGTGCAGGAATTGCTTCAGAATGTCGACGGACTTCAAAAAAAGGTCAACGATCTCCGCGCTCGGTTGAATCATGCCGTCGCGCAACCGGCCAATCAGATCCTCCACCCGGTGAGCGACCGCCGAGAGGCGGTGGAGCCCAACTTGCGCCGCCGAACCCTTGATCGTGTGCGTCGAGCGGAAAAGCCGGTTAATTTCCTCCGCGCTCGGATTCCCTTCGAGCGCAAGCAGGCATTCCGTAATGGCCTGCAGATGCTCTTCGGCCTCGGGAATAAAGAATTCAAGCACTTCTTGCGAAACTTCGTCATCCTGCGGCAGTCGCTCAGCGAACGACGCCTCGGTGAAAACCATCGGGATCGGCTCACCTTCGCCGACTGATGGCGAGCCTTCATCTCCGGCGGCTCCAAGCGGAGGCGCTGCGGGAAACGCAAAGGCATAGCGCTGTTTGAAAGACGCGATGTCGCTCGTGGTTTCCGTTCCGCTCGAACTGATTTGCAGCAGGTCGAATTCGAGCACCGAAATAGCATCCGAAATGAACTCCGTGAGCGGCCCGTGCATTTCCGGAGTCAGTGTGGCATTCAGCGCATAATGGAAAATGTGAGCCATTTTCGCGGCCACTTCGGAAAACTGAGGAAAGCCGTAGCTAGCGGACGTGCCCGATAAAGTGTGGGCCGCTATGTAGAGCTTTTCGAGATCTGCTGCAGCCGGCTGAGGCTCTTGCAGAAGCCCCGAATACTCGCGCAAATACTGCAGATTTTCCGAGGCTTCTTGAAGGAACAGTTCGAGCGATTCCTGGTTCGGAGCGTTCATTGTGCGCCCTCCACCAGCGCGGCAGCCTTCCTTCCCTCACCTGGCGCCGCATTTTTGCGGTACAACCGGCAGTCTCCGAAGACGATCGACTCCAATTTCACGGGAACGTTTGAAAGCGTCTCCGCGTGCCCCAGGAGAAAATATCCGCCCGGCTCCAGCGCGTCGTAAAAGCGGCGGAGAATCGCGAGTCGCCGCTCCTCTGAAAAATACATCAGCACGTTCATACAAAAAATGCAGTCGAACTTCCCCACATAGACAGATTCGGCGAGATTCATCTGTGCGAATGAAATCACCCGGCGGATCCGCGGTCTCACCTGCAGGCCATGCCTGGTAGACGAGAAATAGTTTTCCGCTCGGCTTTCAGCCATCCCTGCCAGCGCTCGTTTCGAATAGACGCCGCGCTCCGCATGGCGCAGTGCCCGCCGGCTTACGTCCGTGGCAAGGATTTCGATTTCCCAGGCTTCCGCGAACTTCAGGCCGTCAAAAACCGTGATGGCGATTGAGTAAGGCTCCTCGCCCGTCGAGCAGCCCGCACTCCAAATTCGGAGCGTCCGCGGATTCTGCCAAAACTTGCGCTCTTGTACCTCCGGCAGAATCTTCCTTTCGACAGCTTCGAAAACGGATGGATACCTGAAAAAAGAAGTCTCTTGTGTAAGCAGCCTTTCGAGCAATGACTCGTATTCGCTGCTTGAACTCCGCACCAGTCCCAGCAATTCGGAACCGCTCGACAAGCCCTTGTCTACGAGATGCTCGTGGACTCGATTGGAAAAAAAACGTTCGCGTGACGCGTCGAAGAGAATTGCCGATCTCTGTTCGATCAGCGTCCGGATCTGGGCGAGCTCCGATTCGCTGAGCCTGATCGCCGCGACTGTGTCCTGTTTCATGTTCGGCTTTTAACTACAGCAAAGCGCGTGGTGAACTGCGGACCTACCGATGCGCTCCCACCGGAACTCGCGAATCGGCAGCCGCCTGCGACCCCGCGCCATCCGTCGACCGGCCCGATTGTGAACGAAATTGCGCCAGCGCCTCATTGAGCTGATCCGAGAGCTTGACCATGTTGTTGACCGTCGAAGCGGTTTGCCGTGCCCCCTGCGTCGTCTGGCGCGTAATCCCGGAAATAATCTGCATGGCGTTTGCCACGCCTTCCGTTCCGCGCACTTGCTGCTTTGACGCAAGGGAAATTTCCTGTACGAGTTCGGCCGATTGGCGCACGACGTTGGAAATCGCTTCAAGCGCTTTCCCGGCCTGATCGGCTAGGCCCGCGCCCACTTCCACTTCGCGCGTGCCGTCCTCCATCACCACCACGGCCTCGTTCGTTTCCGCCTGAATGGCCTTGATGAGAGCCGCGATATCTTTCGTGGCGCTGCGGGAGTGCTCTGCAAGCTTGCGGACTTCGTCGGCAACCACCGCGAAGCCGCGTCCTGCCTCGCCCGCCCTGGCCGCCTCAATCGCCGCGTTGAGTGCGAGCAGGTTTGTTTGCTCGGTGATGTCATTGATCACGTTGATGATTTCGGAGATTTCCAGCGAACGATCGCCCAGCGATTTGATCTTTTTCGCTGTGGCCTGCACGGAGGAGCGAATCCGCTGCATTCCCTCGAGCGTGTCGCTCACGGCGCGATTGCCCTGTTCGGCGGCGTCGAGCGCGCGCCGCGCTGCTTCGGCGCTGGCTTCGGCGTTGTTCGATACCTGCTTCATCGAAACCGTCAGCTCTTCCACGGCCGACGAAGTGTTCGTAATCTCCTGATCCTGCTGCGTCGCACCAGCCGTCATTTCGTCGGCGGCGTTGAGAATCTGATTGGCGCTGGTGCTCACGTCAACCGCAGCCTTGCGAACCCGCTCAAGAACCTTTGTGAAGTTGTCCAGCATGAAGTTCACGGAATCCACGACGTTGCCGAGGGCGTCGTTCGTGACTTTTCCCCGAATCGTCAGATCGCCGCCGGCCACTTGATTGATGGTGTTGAGCAAATCCGTGATGCTCCGCTGCAGCGAGTCCTGGGCCTGTTGATTGGTCGCTGCGTGAGCCACTTTGGCGACCGCGCGGTTGCAGTTCTCGGAGATGAAACCGAATTCATCCTCGGTATCGACATCGGCCCGCGCCCGTACGTCACCAGCCGCAAGCCTCTCCGAGAATTTGGCAAGTTCCTCAGCTGGCTTTAGCACGCGCTTGCTCAGCACGAACACCATTGAGAGCGTGCCCGCCAGCGCCAGGCCAACGGCGCCCAGCAACGCCGCACTCGCGTTCCCCGTCATCGACGCGAAATCCAGCGGACCGGCCGCCGCGGAGGCTCTGCCGCCGTGATAAGCGAGCGCCAGGACACCGAACAGGGCCAATCCCACCCAGAAGACCAGCAACCAGATTGTTGAACTCAAACGAGCTTTCATGACTTCCTCCCAAGAACTCGCGCAGAATTCGCTCCGCGCTGGCCTGTTTCACCGTCACAATCCTGCGAGCGGCTCCGCGCCTTCCATGGCCCTGGCCCAAAAACGCAAAGTTTTGTATCGTGCGCCTTCAAATCACCGGTACCGGAAACACGTCCGTCAACCGCCTTAGGTCCACGACCAGCGCTAAACGGTCTTCATGCCGGAGCATTCCCCGGCAGTGCGGCACTTCCGCCGGCGCTTGATCCAGCAGCGCATCCTCGGTTGCCGAGAAGGTTCCAATCACTTCATCCGCGGCGATTCCAAGCCGCAAGTCCTCGCGATGAACCTCGCCGCTCAGGGCAGCGACCACCACATGCTTCGGCAGCAGCCCCGGACGCCTTCCTTCCGTAAATGCAATGTCCATCAGCGGAACGATCGTCCCCCGGAGATTGAAAACACCCATCAGAAACGCGGGCGACAGAGGAATTCGCGTCACCAAGGGCCAGTCCACGACTTCCTCGACCTCCAGAACCGACAGGCAGAATCTTTCCCGCCCCGCGCGGAACACGCAGTACTGGCGTTCGGCGCGACGCTCTTCCGGTTGCGGTTCGGCTTCCAGGAGATCGGCGCCGTCCAGGCCGCCCGGTGGCACGGCATTTTCAAGTTCACTCGCCATCAAGCGAACCTTTTCACCGCCGTAATCAACTCGTCGGGTGTGAAGGGTTTCGCGACAAAGCCGTTCGCTCCCTGTTGTTCCCCCCAGTAACGATCGCTCGGCGTTGCTTTGGATGTGACAAGAATTACGGGTATTTGCGCGTACGACCGCTGGCTTTTCAGGTCACGGCAAGCCTGAAAGCCATTGCGCCGAGGCATCACCACGTCCAGCAAAATCAGACTCGGCCGCTCCTCCTCGATGGTTTCTTCGATTTTTGTCGGATCCGAGATTCCGACCGAGCAGAATCCGGCCTGTTGAAGCACCGATTGCAAAAGGCGAATTTCCGCCTGAGAGTCGTCGACCACTAGGACTTTCTTCACCACTGCCACACCTCCACGGTTAGGACTAATAAGAGAATTGCAACTCGGCAGCCACCCCGCGTCCTTGCTCGTCTCGCCGTTCCCCGACTAAGTGCTAATGTTCCCGATGCTTACATCGGAATGCGCTGCCTCATGCGCGGCCGACTGATTGGTTCAACGCCGCTTCTGTCTCACCCTGAGATTCTTTCTCACCCAGCCGCATTTCCGCCGCAAGCGATGAGAAACGCTGCATGATTTCGTTCAACCGCAACGCCATCGTGTGAATCGCTTGCACCTGTTCGCGGCACTCCCCTTGCATCCGGCCGGGCTCCAGCAGCAAAAGATCGGCATTGCCCAGTACGGAGGTCAGGGCGTCATTCACGCTCGGGCGCACGTCGAGCATGTAACGCCCCAATATCGCGTGAGCCTGCGAAGCAGTCGCCTGGCGCTCCGCCTTCTGACTCCGTGCCAGCGCATCGACTCGGCGCAGCGCTTCAACAGAAACCAGAATTAGGACGCCGGCCCATCCATCTTGCATCGGCACAGTAAGCAGGCTTGGGCATTCCGCGTGCAACGAAGGAATTTCCTTCTCCTCAGCTAGACACACCGTCGCTGGCCCCGTCGGATTGCTGGCCGCACCTAAAATTCCTGTGCGCCGCCCGTCGCGAACGGGTCCCACAATTACGAGGTCGTACCCCGCGCTGGTTGAGCTCGACCAGAGATCGCTGTTTAGAATCGTGATTCCTGGAACGTGCCGTTCGGATTGCCAGCGCGATGCTACGGTGCGCGCGAATTCGGGATCGTCTGAAACGATCAGAACGCTTGCCTGATTCACTTTTGCAGCCGCCTGTTGATCAAATCAGGATTGAAGCCCATCCGCCTCTTCGATGAACGAAAGGAGTCGCTTCGAGCTGATGCCCAGATTCACCGCAGCCTCGGTGTTCTTCGATTTCTTCGCTTGCTCGACGCGCCCCTGGAAGTAGGAAACCTCGGCGCGCGCGAACGGCAGAGCCGATCTCAATGAGCTCTCATCTCCGGATCGCTTTCTTCGGTCCGTTGCAACTGCGAGAAGCGCGCGCGCCACGACCGCTCGGCGCAAGTCTTCGGCCTCCTGATTCCCTTCGCTGACAAACGCCGCCACTTCCCACGAAGAAAGTAGAACCTTCGTGTCATGCAACACCACCGTGGACATCGAGCGGCCTCGCGACGGTGGCGCCGCAATCAACTGCTCCCAGATCGCTTCCATGCACTTTTCGGGGTCGAATGCCCCCTTATCCCCTGCGCCGTCATGGTTGACTGCTCCCGCTGGTTCCTTGATCGCGGACACGGGGTGTGTAGGGTTTAACGCCGGCGGTGCTGTGTCGGTCGCGACGCTTCGGGGCGTAGTGGACATGGTTGAGGATTTCGCGCTCGGCGTCGAACCGGTTGTCAAATGGGATTCGCGGGAAAGGTCACCCGGTCTCGCAGAGCCTACTTTGTCGAGCGACGAAGGATCCTGCCCCGTTTTCGAGTTCCGCCCCGACGCCTCCTCGAGTGCTGCGCGCACCGCCAGCAACTGCTCAAACGCTCTGTGCACCGAACTCTGCGTGTAATCTTTTTGAAAAGGCTGGCGCCAGTTCTCGCTGAAGTGCCGCAGCTGAGCGGTGGTTTCGGCCGCCGAAAAACCGGCTGCGCGGCAGTCAACTGCCTTCACGTTTCGCGCTTCCAGCTGATCGATCGCCTCTCGCACGGCTTTCAAATCGGCGTGAAGCATTCTGATAAACGCCCGCCTCAGGAGGAAATTGAAACGGCAGAATGCCACCAGGGCCGCGGGATCGTAAAACATCGGCCCCGCCGAGTCCTTCAGCATTCGCCCTTGCTCCAGAAGCCCGTCTTCCATCAAATCGCGCAGGCTGTGGCAGTGCTTGATCGTCTCAAGAATCTGTTCGAGCGGTGCGCACCACTCCAGCGGAGTGGGGTCCGCCTGCGCAAGCACCGGCTGCAAAAGCCGCGCCACGTCCTCAAGTGTGATTTCGCGATGAACGAGATCGTCTTCTTCTGCGGCGCACAGCGCGAAATACTGAACGAGAAGCAGATCGATCTTGTCCCGGTCGGTTTCGGTTTTGTCGGGTTTTCGCAACTGGCGCCGGATCAGTGCACGCAGGCTTTCCTTATTCTCATTGAGAATTTCCGGAGGAAGTTGGCGCAGTTGAAACGCCATGATTTTCCCGTCCAGCGCATCCAGCCATTTCGTGTCCGTATCGAACGTGCTTCGCGTCGGCCGGAGCGGCGGCGCCTCGCCGGGCGCATGGGGCAGCTGGCCCAGGTTGAACTGGCTCGCCAGCGCGGCATACAACGGATATACGAGTCGCGCTTCGTTCCAGCGCGCCGCGAGTTCTGCTGGACTCGAACTTATTTGCTGCGTAGGTTCAAGAGACGTGGGCCTCAGCGTGGTGTCGGCGGTTTTCATCGTCATGGTTTGATGATCCAGTTCTCGACCTCTCCTATGAATCTGGCCGCTACGGCTTTGCGTCCGTCGTGATACCTCACCGCGACAACGTTCGCGGCCGCGTTAAATGAGCCATCGGAATTCGCAAGCCTCACACGGTCTTCAAATTCGAGCGGCAGCGTCGACGCGAACAATACCTCGCTCGCCGTCCCGAATTCGATGATGGTGCGCTCCTGTAATCGGCGCCGTCCGGCCGAGAGCGCACTCACTCGCACTGGTATGCGAACCGGCGATGCTCCCGGGAAAAGCTCGGCTAGCTTTTCAACACAAGTCGGCTCCCCCAAAGCTGCAATGACCCGGGATTGGCGCGACACCGTCACTTCCTTTCGCCTGCTCCGCAAAATCTTTGTTCTTTCGACCGGCGGGCAGACCGGTACACACCTCGCTTTTCCGTTTTGCACGGTTACAGCCAAAAGAGTCCGCCCTTTGGCCTCTTTCAACTGACAGAAAACGCGCTAGTTTACGATGATTAGAATTTTCGGAAATTTCTGGCCGTCTCAGGCTGAAACGCATTCGTCTCAAGCTTGCACGGGATTATCTTCCGGTGGGCAGAGACTCTCCGGCGAGAGAGTCTCAAAAGCGGTGGTCTAGGCGCTGGTTTCCACGAGATCTTTTTGAACAGGCCGCAGAGGAATGTGGTACCGCTTGAGTTTGCGATATAGGGTGGCCCGGCTGATGCCCAGCATCCTGCCCGCGAGCGCTTTGTCCCCTCCAGCCTGTTCGAATACGCGAAGGATCGTCATACGCTCGAGTTCTGCCAGCGCTGTCGTCGAAAGCTCTGCCGCATCGTCGCGGCCACCCTCGTTCTCCTGTACGCCGCGGATCGCCGGCGGCAGGTCGCCAATGTCGATCGTGCGGTGATCTCCTAGAGCGATTGCGCGGGCGATGCAATTCTCCAGTTCGCGAACGTTCCCCGGCCACTCGTATTGCAAAAAGCTCTTCATCACCGCAGGCGTTACCTGAATGTTCTCACCCGGGGCATGGCGGTCCAGAAAGCAATGCACCAGCTGTGGGATGTCCGGCTTGCGTTCGCGCAAACTTGGAAGATGAACCGTGACCACGTTGAGACGGAAGTACAGATCTTTGCGGAATGTTCCCGCGCGATAGGCGCTTTCAAGGTCCCGGTTCGTCGCCGCGATCACGCGAACATCCACCGAAATCTTCTGATTGCTGCCCACGGGGCGAATCTCGCGCTCCTGCAGCACGCGCAGCAGCTTCGCCTGCATCTCGAGAGGCAGTTCGCCGATTTCGTCGAGGAAAATGGTTCCCCCATTTGCTGTCTGGAAAAGGCCAGCCTTCGACTTGAGCGCGCCGGTAAATGCGCCTTTCTCGTGTCCAAAGAGTTCGCTCTCCATCAACGTCGGCACGAGGGCCCCGCAATCGACCGCAACGAACGGCATGGGCGCAAGCGGCCCGCGAAAATGAATTGCTCGCGCGACCAGTTCCTTGCCCGTGCCGCTTTCTCCCGTAATCAGCACAGGCGTGCGCGTCTCTTTCAGCCGTGACACCATTCGCAGGACGTCCTGCATTTTCGCGGATGTGCCGATGATTCCGTCGAGATCCGTGTCCGCGCTCACGCGCTCACGAAGGAATTGGTTCTCGGTCACAAGCCGCACTTTGTCAGCCATTCTCTGCAAGAGCTGGCGTAGCCTCTCCACACGAAACGGCTTCTCAATGTAATCGTAAGCACCCCGCCGCATGGCTTCGACGGCTGATTCGATCGATCCGTGCCCGGTCATAATCGCCACTTCTGTGCGAGGCAGCAGATCCTTGATTTTGCGCAGCAGTTCTGTGCCGGAAAGGTTGGGCAGCTTCAAGTCGGCGACAACAATGTCCGGCTGCGTCGTGTCAATCGTTTCCAGCGCCGCTTCCGCGCTCTCTGCTTCCGAACAGACGAAATTCAGGCCTTGCGCCACCGTCATGCACAATCGGCGAATGCTCTGCTCGTCATCCACAACCAAAAATCGAAGGCGCAGCTCCTCTATCATCTGTTCACCGCTCTCGCTTCGTCCGCGGTCGCATCGTTCACGTATGCGGTGCCGTGCCCGGGCAGCCCTTCTTCAGATGCGGGTGCCGTTAGCGGCAGCTTTACGGTAAACGTGCAGCCGAATCCGTCCGCATTATTTTGTGCACTGACTTCGCCTCGATGCGCGCGCACGATGCCGTAACAAATGCTCAACCCCAGACCCGTGCCTTTGCCGACCTCTTTCGTCGTGAAAAACGGATCGAAGATTCTGTCCGGATGCGAAATACCCGGCCCATTGTCCGAGATCGTGATTTCGATGTGAGACTCACTCCTCGTTGTCGCGATCTCGATGCGTCCTGGCCTGCGGACCTCGCCAACCGCATCAAACGCATTATTGAGAATGTTAAGAAAGACTTGCTGGAGCTGATTGGGGTCCCCAAGAATCAAGGGCAAATTCTCATCGTAACGCTCTACGATCTGTATCCCGTGACTCGCGAAATCGTATGCGCGCAGCTTAAGCACCTGTTGAAGCCGTGCATTCACCTGCACCGGCTCGCGTGGCGCAGGAACCTGGCGTGCAAAACTCAGAAGATTCTGCACGATCACTCGGGTTCTCTGGGCCTCGCGAAGGATCACCCGCAACTCTTCTTGCGCGTCCTGTGGGATCGCTGGATTTTCGAGGAGCAGGTCCGTAAATCCCACGATAGCAGCCAGCGGATTATTCACTTCGTGAGCCACGCCGGAAACGAGTTGCCCGAGCGCGGCCATTTTTTCTGTGTGCATCAACTTCGCTTGAAGGTTGGCCGCTTCCGTGATATCCGCCATCACCACTACGATGCTGTTGATGTTCCCGTGTTCGTCGCGCATCGGACTAAGACTCACTGAAAAGAGTCTTGTGGCCCCGCTTCCGCGCGTAAGCGGCACTTCCAGGTTCTCGATCGCTTTGCCCTGCAGCGCGCGCTCCTGCGCCGCCGCAAAAATTGGCCGTTGAGCGCAGGGCACCATCTCCATCAAAGCCCGTCCAAGTAGTTCGTCCTTCCGGTATCCGGCCTCCAGGCAGCGCCGGTTCGCATAGCTGATCAATCCGGCTGTGTCCAACACCAGGATCATGCTCTGCGTGTTGTTCAGGATGTTGCGATTGAAGTCGCGCTCGCGACGGTAGCGCCGCTCCGCCTCACGCCGGTCCGTAATGTCTTTCAGAACGTGGATTGTCCGAATCTCGTCGCTTTCGCCGGTTGGAATGCGCGAGGTCGACACGAGAAATGTTCTGTCGCCGGCGATGTGAATGAACTCTTCGTGAGGCGAACTTAAGTTCCGGCAGAAAGGACACCGCTGCGGCTGTCCGTTTGTTCCCAACAAGCCAAGCTCGCCAATATTGCTACCAACGACGCTTGCGGGAGGCACTCCCAATAGGTCCGCCAGCGCCCGGTTCAACCGCAGAACGCGGCAGGCCTGATCGTGGACCACTAGAAAATCCGAAATCGCGTCCACATCTTCGACCCACTGCTTCCTCGACCTTTCCACGCGCGAAAACAGTCGCAGATTCTCGAGCGCGACCGACGAATATCCCGTCAGCGCTTCGAGCAGTCGACCCTCGGTGCTCGATAACTGTCTGCCGGCGTCAGCGAGGCAAAGCGCCCCCAATAGCTCGCCATCGCTTCCTGCGAACGGCGCTAATAGAAGGTCCCGCCATCCGAACGCACCCGCGAGCTCCAAGCCCAAGAGATCACTGGCGGGCCCCCAACGAAAAGCAACTCTAGATCGCTTCGCCTGCTCCTCGATTGCCAGGGCTAGGCGCTGTTCGACCAGATGTTCCCAGCTCTTCGCGGGTCCGCTGATCGCGGCTACTTCCCACCGTGAGCCGACTGCAACCACCATCACAGCGGCCCGTGCACGGAACATTCTGGCGGACCGGCTTGTGAGGCGGCGCGCAAATTCGGCTGTGCCCAGAGAAGGGCTCAGCTCCCCCGCCGTGTTTGCAAATAGGGCCAGAAGGCTCTCGAAGGAGCCTTCGGGACGAGCGGAGACAGGTTGGATTTTTCTCAGTGCACGCATCGGAGGTCGGGGAAACGCGCGCGTTGCCTATCATTGAGACGTTACGGTCTCATCTCATTTTGAGTCAAGGAAACCGCCCTCCACCGTTGCTCTAACCGCTAATCCGTTTCCGTCGCATCCTGAGACCCCCGTCTTCGGCCATCCCGGTTTTTGAGACGCGGCCCAATCCAGGCTTGAAACGAAGTTGCTGACCCTAACCTGGCAACTCCAATTGTTTCCGTTGGTTGCAAGCCGGTATTGGACGTTGTAACCGCGCTCAACAATCCCCCTTCGCTGGCATTGCCCGTGCATTTTCCGTTCCGGGGGTTCTCTGTCTGGGAGGACAGATGATGAGAAAAAAGCTGACAGCGGCAGGCCTTGGGCTAGCTCTTCTGTTTTCCGGTACGGCTGCTATGGTGCGAAAGGCTTCCGCGCAAGACGCTTCCGCCGACGCGGGCAAGCGCAAGGTTCGCACCAGGGTCGCTCCAGAGTACCCACCGTTGGCTCGTCAGATGAACGTCACGGGCAAAGTCAAAGTCGAAACCACCATAGCTGCCGATGGCCATGTCGTGAGCACTCGCGTCGTTGGCGGAAGCCCATTGCTGGTCAACGCCGCGCTTGATGCTCTCAAAAAATGGCGCTTTGAGCCCGGACCAAAAGACACAACGGAAGTCATCGAATTCGAATTCACGGGCCAAGGGTCCTGATCCGTTCACGCGGATCTTTCGCGCATCGAAGTGCGCCAGGGGAGGCGTTTCAAGATGACCATTCGTAAGCGGCTTCTGTGGGGGTTCGGCGCCATCTTGGTGATCATGGCCTTCTTGCTGATCGTCAACATTTTCTCTGCGGTCCGCCTGTCTAGCACTCAAGACGCCGTGCAGAATACCTCCGAGGACTCTCAGGCCATTGCCAACGTTCGCTACCAGCTTATCCAGAATCGTCTGACGCTCAGCACGTACTTATTGAGCGGTGACCTGCGCGACGAGGACAAAACCAACAAGGGCATCGCTAAACTTCAGTCCATTTTGAAGGAAGAAGAGACGAAGGCCAGCGACTCCAGCATCCGCGCGACACTTTCACAAGTTGAGGATAACGAGCGCAATTGGGCCGATCAGTTTGCCCAGCAGATGATCGCCAAACGCCACCAGGTCGACTCCGGCGATACGACAGTCTCCGATCTTCAGATTTTTTACCTGCAGCACGATCCTCAATCCTGGACCAATAAATCCGAAAACATGCTCGACCAGGCCAATCAGGCAGTCCTCACTGCCCAGAACGATTCCATCGCTTCCGCCAAGTCCGCTACCCTCTGGAGCGCCGTCGTCACTACCGCGGGAACTCTTTTTGCCGTCTTACTTGGCATCGTCATTGCCTTCAAGACCGAGCAGTCGATCACCCTTCCCCTCACGCACTTGATTGAGGTCGCCCACAAGATCGGCGATTCAGGCGACTTGGATCAGACTATCGACTTCCATCGTGGCGATGAAGTCGGGCTCCTTGCCGACAATTTCAACAAAATGATTGTCCACCTGAAGGAAATGGCCTCTGTCTCTTCCGCTATCGCCGGGGGCCAGTTGTTCGTCACGGTCCAGCCCCGCTCCCAGCGCGATACCATGGCCAAAGCCTTCACCCGGATGACCCAAGGTCTCCGAGAGCTCGTTCGCCAGGTTCGCGACAGCGCCTCGCAGGTCGCCAGCGCCGCCAGCCAAATGGCCAGCGCCTCCGATGAATCCGCAAAGATCAGCGTGCAGGCCGCCTCCGCTATCGACGAAGTCACCAGCACGATGCACGAAATGAGCGTCAACGTGCAAAACGTCGTGAAAAACACGCAGGTCCAGGCCTCCAGCGTTGCTGAGACTTCCGCTTCCATCGACCAAATGGTCACGTCGATTCAGCGCGTCGCCGACACTGCCAAGCTTCTCGTCGACATTTCTCATCGCTCACGCGAAGAAGCGCGAACCGGCATGGTCACCATGGACAAGGCCACCGAAGGCCTGAATCGTACGAGCCACTCCATTCAGGCGTCCTCGGAAATCATCGACGCGCTCGGGCGCCGCGCCGACGATATCGGCAAGATCATCGAGGTCATCGACGATTTGGCTGAACAGACGAACCTGCTCGCTCTTAACGCCGCCATCGAAGCCGCTCGCGCCGGCGAGCATGGCCTCGGGTTCGCCGTCGTCGCGGAGGAAGTCCGCAAGCTCGCCGAAAAATCCACGCAATCGACGAAGGAAATCTCCGAGCTGATCCAGGGGATTCAGAAAGAAGCTCGCGAAGCTGTCGAGAACATGGAAAAAAGCACGGCCATGGTTGAAGAGGGGCTCGTCCTTAATAAGGACCTCAGCCTCGCGCTCGACAAAATCTCCGACGTCGTTTCGGAAGTTTACAAGTTCTCTCAGGAAATCGGTGCGGCCACCACAGAGCAGTCGAGCGGTTCGGCTCAAATCGCCAAGGCGACGAATCGCCTCACCGAAATCACCCAGGAGATCAATTCATCCGTCGAAGAGCAAGCCTCCGGTGCGCAAGCCGTCGTTCGCTCTATGGAACGCATGCGCGAACTGGTTCAGCAATCGACCTCCAGTTCCACCGAACTGGCCGCTGCCGCTGAGCAGATGTCCAAGCTTTCTCGTGTTCTGCTCGAATCGATGGATCGCTTCGCCGTCGACGACACCTATTCCGAGCACCGCCGTCACGGCCAGCGTCACCCCGCGTTGGCGCCAGAGCGCCATGCTGAGTCCGAATACGCAGAAATGGTTCGGTCCTGAACACACACACGCCCACTATGGATAAGGAACTTCAGGTCGTCGGTTTCAGGATCGGGCGCGAAACGTTCGGGCTGCCGATCTCGATCGTTCGCGAAATTGTTCGCGTTCCGGAAATCACCTCGGTCCCAAACGCCCCCGATTACATTGAGGGCGTCATTAATCTTCGTGGCCGGATTATTCCCATCGTCGATCTGCGCAAGCGCTTCGGCGAAAAATCCTTCGAACGCAGCAAAAAGAATCGCATCGTCGTGGTCGAGCTCGAAGCGCGCGCCATCGGCCTGATCGTCAACTCGGCATCGGAGGTTCTGCGCATTTCTCCCTCCGAAATCGACGAGCCGCATAACGTCTTCAAAGAAGGCGAGCTCAATTACATCACGGGGATCGGCAAATTGAACGGCAGGCTCGTCATTTTGCTCGACCTCAATAAGATCTTGCAGCGCGGGGAATTGCATCATCTCGAAAAAGTTGCGGATGCCGCCGAAAGCGTTCACGCGGGCACTGCCGCACGGACTGTATAGGCGGTCAAGAGCAGTACCGAGGCGCGAATGTCTACTACCCTTACCACGCCGATTCAGCTAAGCGATGCGGAACTCAAGCTCCTGCAAACACTCGTTTACCAGGAATGCGGCATGTATTTCGATGAGCGCCGAACGCATTTTCTCCGCGATCGCCTTCAGCGCCGTATGAAGGCCTGCTCGATCGATTCCTTTTACAATTATTACCGCTTGCTTACCAGTCGGGAAGGCAAGCAGGAACTTACGGCTCTCCTTGAAAATCTCACCGTCAACGAGACCAGTTTCTTCCGAATCCGTCCGCAACTCGAGCTCTTTCAAAAAGTGGTTCTCGAGGAGCTCCTCAAGCGCAAGCAGGAGCGCCGCGATTGGTCCATCCGTGTTTGGAGCGCCGGCTGTTCCACCGGCCAGGAACCCTACACGCTTGCGATCTTGATTTGCGACGCGCTCGCTTACTATTACCTCCGCAATCCTCTACCCTTCGAGATGCCTACCCCGAAGCCGCTGATTCCTCCGCCGTGGAAAGTAGAAATCGTCGCCTCAGACATCAATTACTCCGCGCTGCTCACCGCGCAGCAGGGCGTTTACACCGAAGCGCAGATGGAGCCTGTCGATTACACCTGCCGTCTCCGCTATTTCGACAAAACTGGCGACAAGTACACCGTCAAGGCCGCGCTGAAGAGCTTCGTTCAGTTCGATTTTCACAACCTCAAAACGGAATATCTCCCGCTGCGCAATGACGCCATTTTCTGCCGCAACGTCATGATCTATTTTGATGAAGCCGAGCAAAAGCGCCTGATCGACAAGTTCTATCGCTGCTTGAATCCCGAAGGGTATTTGTTTGTCGGTCACGCCGAAAGCCTGTTTGGCCTGACGACGAAATTTCACATGATTCATCAACACAACGCCACCGTATATCAGCGAATCGAGGGAGTCTCGCAGTGACCTTCTCCGACGAGCACGCCTCGGAACTCCGCGA
>Ga0335078_10001533_pt1 | contig 34769 bp, 21 predicted proteins | sample Lox_Sample_32_FD_206711 | JGI IMG/M metagenome (GOLD analysis project Ga0335078, IMG submission 206711) | Soil microbial communities from Loxahatchee National Wildlife Refuge, Florida, United States - Lox_Sample_3.2 | ecosystem: Environmental > Terrestrial > Soil > Wetlands | place: USA...
AACGGTACCGAGCAGCGTTCCGGAATCCTTTTGCGCGAAGGCAGGGACCGAAGCCAGCGCCAGAAGGATGGCGGCCAGAGCAAAAGCGCGTTGAGTCATGGGCGGAATTATGTCCGAAGGCGCGGGCGCTGTCAAGTATTTTTGCCGTGTTGCAAACGTGTGCATATTTGGTTACAGACGTGTGTGAGCGGCTGGCGCAGTCCACCGCTCCCCGGCTCCCGGGGCAACCCACATTCAAAAGTCCAGCCGTAGCGCGAATTGCAGCACCCGGCCCCGCTACTTTCGGTGACCCACTTCCTACATTGCTGTATAAGGATCCTCCCACCAACGGCACGTTGATCATAGACACTACGCAAGGCAGGACCGGTCTATACACTAAGCCGTTGAGGGTCTCACTTGTGTTGTCCAGCTTTTTGAGGGGGTACAGAGGACTGTTGCAGCGGCGCTGACCGTTTACTAATGGCGTATCCTGGATGGCAGTATTGTGGCTCTTTCCTAAGTCCAGTTAACATGATCGAGGTACGTCCCTCATCCCGGCGAGCGCCGGCATGATGCGTCTCACCGTTACTTGCAACGCCTTTTCCGGGAGACTGACGCCGCGGGTCAGAATGACTAAAAAGTGACTCTTTTGGCCGAGTTCTGTCCTCGTACAGAGCCCGCCGCAATTCATACTCCGACATCGGTTTAGAATGCGCGCACGCCTTATCCGTTCCTTAATCACGATTGTCTTGACCATGTTGATCGGCGGGTTTTTAGCCGTCACGCTGGTGAGGCATGCACCCGGGTTTGGCGTGGACGAGCGCGAACTCGACCCTCGTCTCAGTGAAGAAAGCATTCGCCACATCCGCGAGGAATCAAGACAGTTCGGGCCCGGGATGCCAGGCTCTTACTTGCGATACCTGACTCGAGTTCTCGCCGGCGATCTTGGCGTTTCAGTGAGTTTCCATCGTCCCATTTCCGAGCTGATATCGGAGCGATTTCCGGAGACAGCCCGCTCAATGGGTGGCGGCCTGGCGTGCGGGTGGGCTCTGGGCATGCTGGCGGCGTTCACAGCGGCATGCGTCGGACGGCCCGGCTTCGATATTTTCACTAGCGCGGCCGCTGCGTTGTTCCTATGTCTGCCATCTTCGGTCTTGGCGTTGATCTTCGTGCTTTCAGGGAGGTGGGAGGGCAGATCCGCGGCGGCCGGCGTCATCGCGCTTGTCATCTTTCCCCGTGTCTTCCGCTACGCGCGCGCCATCCTTGCCACCATCCTGACGAGCCCGCACGTGCTCATGGCACGCGCCAAAGGAGTGGGGCGTTTGCGTCTGACCTGGACGCACGTGGTACGGCCCGCTGCACCCGCCCTGATCGCGTTGCTGGGAGCTTCTGTGAGCGTGGCTTTTGGCGCCTCCATCCCCATCGAGGTGATCTGTGATTCTCCAGGCTTGGGCCAGCTCGCCTGGCAAGCTGCACTGAAGCGCGACCTCCCGCTGCTGATTGACATTACTCTGCTCGTATCGCTTCTAGCGGGCATTTCGGGGATTGCAGCGGACATCGGGCGGCCGCGGCTCGCGGCGGAAGAGAACGCATGAAACCACTCCGGCGAGCTGCCATGACGATCCTCGTGGCCGCCTACCTGGCAAGTTTTGCTGCAGGCCGGCTCGCGCCCGCGGGTTACGCCAGACAATTTCGCGATGCTCCGGCGGCAGCCCCCTCGCGCGCGTTCCCGCTCGGGACGGACGAGCTGGGCCGGGATTCCTTTGCGCGTTTGCTATATGGGAGTCTGGTATCGTTGTCGCTGGCTCCCGCCGCCGCGGCATTAGCGACGCTTATCGGCGCCGTCATCGGTGTGAGTGCGGGATATCTGGGTGGCTGGGCGGACGTCTGCCTGGCGCGCCTCATTGATCTGTTCCTTTCCATTCCCTGGCTTTTCCTGCTGATGAGCGTACGCGCCGCTCTGCCCTTGAATGTGGACCCAGTCGAATCGGCAACGATCACATTTCTGCTTTTGGGATTACTCGGATGGGCCGCTCCGGCTCGCGTTTTACGCGCCGCCGCGAAAAACATCAAAAGCGAGGATTTCCTTACACAGGCCAACGCACGCGGCTGCCATCCTCTACGCGTCCTGGCCGCACACCTGCTTCCCAACTTGAGACCCGTGCTGGCCGCGCAGTTCTGGATGTCGATTCCGATCTTCATACTCAGCGAAGCGAATCTCGGGTTTCTTGGACTGGGTATCGCCGAACCGTTGCCATCCTGGGGCAGCCTCCTTGCGGGGCTCCAGAATATCGATGTCGTCGCATCGTGCCCCTGGCGGCTAGCCCCGCTGGTTCTCCTGCTTGTCGTAATGATCTGTTTCCAGGTCTTGGTTCCGGTGGAGGAATCGAAATGAAACGTGCGGCTCTCTTCTTTGTTACCTATCTCGCGGCGCAGAACTTTCTGGGCGCCGCCAGCGTTTCCGAGCCGTACCGCGGTGGCGAACTGCGCTTTTGCCTGCACAGCGAGCCTAAGACGTTTAATCCGCTGATGGCATCCGAAGACTCCGATGAGATGATCCGATTCATGACGGCTGGCGTACTCATCCGGATGAACCGGCTCACGCAGGCTTTCGAGCCGGAGATCGCCGAGTCATGGCGGATTCTGGATTCTGGCCGTAAGATCGAATTCAAGTTGCGAGACGGTGTGCGTTTCTCCGACGGCACAGCACTGACGCCGGCAGATATACGGTTCACGCTTCGCACCATCTTCGATCCCGCAGTGCACTCGCCAGCCGGGGATCCGTTTCAAATCGGCAAACAACAACCGACCGTCATTGAACTCAGCGGCCGCCGAATACTGGTCTCGTTCCCAGCTCCCATGGCTGGCATGGAGCGTTTGTTCGATCAGGTAGCCATCGTGAGCCAGCGGTCGCTCGAATTGTCAACTCGCCCTGGTGAAATGCCGTCACTCGGGCCGTTCCGCATTGCCGAGTACCGGTCGGGCTCCTATGTTCTGCTGCTGCGAAATCCTTACTACTGGGAAAAAGATCCGGCTGGACGGCAGCTTCCGTATCTCGATTCAGTGCGCCTCTCGATTCAGCAGAATCGCGATTTCGAGCTGATCCACTTCCTGCGAGGCGAAATTCACCTGATCAACAGCATGGACGCGGAATCGTTCGAACGGCTTGCAGCGAAGCAGCCTGCCGAAGCGCGCGATGCTGGCCGTTCGCTTGAAAGCGAGCAGATGTGGTTCAACCAGGTGTCACGCGCTCCTATCCCGGAATACCGTAAGGAGTGGTTCCGTTCGCGCGATTTCCGGCGTGCGATCTCCCAGGCCATCAATCGCGCCGACCTCGCGCGGGTGGTCTACCGCGGTCGTGCGGCTTCCGCCGTCGGACCCGTCTCGCCGGCCAATCTCTTCTGGTTCAATGCGAATCTACAGGCTCCCGTGTATGACCCAAAAGTTGCACTGACCATGCTCCAGACAGCCGGGTTTTCTCTTTCCGGCTCAACGTTAAGCGATCGCCACGGCAATCGGGTCGAGTTCTCGCTCCTCACGAACTCCGGCAACAAATCGCGGCAACAGATGGCGAGCATGATCCAGCAGGATCTTGAACGGATCGGCATACGGGTCAATGTGATCACGCTCGACTTCAGTTCACTCATCGAGCGCATCAGCCGGACCTTCAATTATGAAAGTTGCCTGCTTGGCCTGGTGAACGTGGATCTCGATCCGAACTCGCAGATGAACATCTGGCTAAGCTCCGCGAGCAACCACCCCTGGAATCCCGGGCAGGCCGCCCCTGAAACTTCTTGGGAGGCCGAAATCGACCACTTAATTCGGGCACAAGCTACAGAGGTTTCTCCAAGTCAACGCAAGGCGCTGTTCGACCGTGTACAGAAGATTGCTGTTGAAGAATCGCCTGTCCTCTACCTCGTGGATAAGAACTCCTTATCAGCAGTGTCCCCGCTGCTTGGGAACGTTTCGCCAGCCGTGCTGCACCCCCAGACCTTCTGGAATATCGAGCGGCTGTATCTTCGGAAGGTTGACGAGGGACCGAGCCAATGATCTCTTCCGCTCCGTCTCCCAGCTTGGCAAACGCGTCTGCCTGCGGTGAACCCCTGCTTCGGCTGAGCATCTCGGCCCGCTATCCAGGAGCTGCACCAGTACTCGCGAATGTCGAGTTGACCATTACTGAAGGAGAAATTGTCGGCTTGGTTGGCCGATCAGGCGAGGGCAAGAGCACCATCGCGTTGGCCATCGTGAGGCTGCTCTCCATCAAGGGAGGAGCGGTCCGTGGACAAATCCAATTTCGTGGTAAGGAGCTGCTTGCAACTTCCGAGCGTGAGATGCGCCGCATCCGCGGCCGCGAGATAGCGCTGGTTCCGCAGAGTCCGATCGCCTCTCTCAACCCAGCGCTCACGATTGGAGCACAGTTTCGGGAGGCATGGCGCGCTCACTCCCAAGCCCCGTTTGCGGACTTCGAGCCACGGCTGCTGGAGCTGCTCGAAGACGTCAGCCTGCCGCCCGAACCCGATTTTCTGCGACGCTACCCGCGTGAGCTGAGCGTGGGACTTGCACAAAGGGTGCTCATCGCCATGGCTCTTGTCCACAATCCAGCTTTGATTTTGGCCGATGAGCCTACCAGCGCGCTGGACACGATCACCCAGGCCGAGATCCTGCAGCTGCTCGCCCGGCTAAACCGCAAGCTCAAAACAGCGTTCCTCTACATCTCACATGATCTGGTGTCGGTTGCGGCGCTTTGTCATCAGGTGGCTATCCTGCATCAGGGACGGATCGTCGAATGCCGTGCCACGCCCAAGATTTTCACGGAGCCACAGCACCCGTACACAAAGCAACTCATTGAAGCGATCCCCGCGAATCCGTACAGGAATGACTAAGCGGAGACCAGCGCCTGTTTAGGCAGCGCAGTGGGAGCGATCGGGACGTACGAATGAAATTCTGGGGCATCCTGTCCGTTTCGCGGAGCGATCAAAACGGAGCTGAGCGCCCATAGCTGCTGCAAATCAGCTTCCGAGAACGCGTCTGCTCCCGTGTGAAAGAGTGTGAGTACGCCAGTGAAGATTTGATTTGTCTTGAGAGGAATAGCGAGAGCCGATTTCAGACCAACCGTTTCCCCCAGATCTACCGCAGGATTTCCGTTTAGAATGGCTCTGCCATTTCCCGCCACCCAGCCCGACAAACCCTCGGCGACCCGAAGTTCCAATGACCCCAGCATCCCGGCGTGCGCCCCTGAAGCGTATTCGGGAACCAAGGTGGCTCCGCAGCGCGTGTAGACCACCAAGCCATCGAATGGAATCAGATCCTGCAATCTGCTGGCAAGAATCGCGAACACATCTCTCCGCGAGAGGATGCCAATCATGCCCTCGATTACTTGAATCAAATCCTCCCAACCATCGGTCGAAGCTCTAGAGGCCTTAGGCGCCGCCGAAAACTGCCGCGAGTCGCTGGCTTGCTCGAAACCCGCATCGGGCGCCGCGCCCCTTTCGATCCTGATGTCGGTGGATAAGCTAAACGCTTCCAGGTGGATACTCCGCGCCAGTTGTTCAAGCTCGATATAGCCCTTTTGCAGAATCTGAACCACGTCGGGATCAAACGCTTTGCCTGCCTGCTCGGCCACCATTTCCATGGCCTTGGCTAACGGCAATGCGCGCCGGTATTGCCGGTCGCTAGCCAGAGCATCGAGACAGTCGACTGCCGAGAGGATGCGAGCCCCGATGGGAATCTCAATTCCCTTGAGCCCGTCTGGATAGCCGGAGCCGTCCCACTTCTCGTGGTGGCTTCGAACAATCGGGGCTACCGGATAGGGGAATTGCGCACGCGTTAAGATTTCTGCTCCCACCACCGGGTGGATTTTCATGATCTCGAACTCTTCTGGTGTCAGCTTGCCGGGCTTACAGATGATGTGCTCCGGCACGGCGATCTTGCCGATGTCGTGCAACAGCGACGCAGCGCGTACAGCCTGTAACTCGCTGTCACTCAGATTCAGCTCTTTGGCGATTTCGATCGCGTAGACCTGGACCCTTTGCAAATGATCGTGGGTAGTGTGGTCTTTGGCTTCGATCGCGAGCGCAAGCGACTCAATCGTTCGCAGATGAAGCGCGGCCGTTTCCTGCGCATGCTTCTTCTCATCTTCCAGGCGTCCCAGATAGAGCCGATACGAGCGATAGACCAAATATGTGACAGGCGCCACCAACATGGAAGTCTGCCACCCGAGACGGTGTTTGGCTATCTCAAACAAACCGGCAGTTGCAGCCCCAAGCAGATAATAGGGAAATGACCATAGATACGTCGCGCGCCACACCTTTCCGATGGACTTGCCCTCCGTCAGCGCAATGACGGCGGCGACCAGGATGGTCGTGCAGAGAAAGTACACGCACGCCAGAATTCCCAACATCACAGACAATTCCAAGGGTAGGTTTCGCAGCCACGCGGAATGATAGGTGTAATACGAGGCGTTGATCGCGAAAGAAACACAGGCCACATTAAACAGGACTTGAACCACCCGCGGCCTTTTCGTGGATTGCCAGAAGTACTGCACCAATACTGAAGAACAGCCTACGACCAGGACTTGAGGCAGGTTGAGCGATGCCACACCAATGAGCACGAAAACGAAGGACACCGATATCGTGCCAGTGACTCCGGGCAACTGCAGTTTTAAGCCAGAAGCGAGCAGCGCGATCAACAGGTAAATGGCGAAACTGGCCAGATTATCCCATCGCCATAGGAGAAGGCCGCAAGCCATTTGGCAGCAGCCCGCGATAATGACGAGAGAAATGAAACTCTTCGCTCTAACAGACATGGGCGTTTCTTGGTGGGGGCGGCGCAACGGACCGTGGGTGTCCGTTCTTAGTTTTCTCCAATCCCGCTCGTGCTGCCCCAAACTACGTTGCTGCCCCAGACCACGTTGGTACCCCAATCATCACTGCTGCCCCACACGACATTGCTGCCCCAGACCACGTTTGTCCCGTTGACGAACACGTTGCTGCCCCAGACTACATTTGTTCCCCAGATGTTTCCGCTGCCCCACACAACATTGCGGCTCTGGCCCCAGATCGAATTGGATGGCGTGACCAGGTACGCTTGCTGAGCGAACGGATTGTAGAGGACACTCGGCGATGCAGCACTCCCATAAGCGACGTCAGTGCTCGAAAGCGCCGCTTGGATATCCAAATATCCGGCGCCAATCGTGAAGATGTCGTACGTGTCGACATATGTGGTTCCGGTGGTTGGATCGGTGGCTGTGCTATACGCCGGGAAGTTCTTGGTTGCAGTCTTCATCAACCGCGCCTTGACTGTGTCCGGACTCAGGCTCGGATCATTCTGAAGCATCAGAGCCGCGGCGCCTGAAACCACGGGTGTCGCCATGCTCGTGCCGCTGAGCCGGAAATACTCGGCTGGGCCAGGCTTGGAAGAATTCGTGTAGTACGAAGGCGGGACCACATTCGCGGGATACTCTGATGCCAAGGTGGAACCAGGGGCGAGGAGTGAGACCACCAGGTTTCCGGGGGCTACCAAGTCCGGCTTGACGGTGAGGTCAACGTAGGTCGGGCCGCGTGAGCTGTAACTGGCGATCAGGTCGTCGTTTCTCGGGTAGGTCTCGAGCGTCTTCATGCAGCCCACACTAATGGTATGCGGGCTGTTCCCCGGTGATGTGACCGTCGCATAACCGTTCCGCCCGAGGTTGCCGGCTGCGGTTACGACCACGATCCCGTTCGTCCAAGCCGCCTCCACCGCCTGGCAAAGCGGATCCACGCTGCAGCTTTCGTAAATCGGACGGCCCAAGGAGAGGTTGATTACGCGCACGTTGTACTTGCTTTTGAGTTGGACAGCTCGCTGGAGCGCAGCGATCACCGCGCTGTCGGTCGAAGCGCCGTTTTTGTCCAGCACGCGCAGGTCGAGAAGGTTGGCATTTGGAGCGATTCCCTTGAGCACATGCAACGAGCCGGGCATGGATGACATGCTCGCGTTTCCCGCGGCAATGCCGGCGACGTGAGTCCCGTGGCCGTAATCATCGTACTGGACGCCGCCGCTAATGAAGCTCTGACGGTAAACTACGCGAGACTGACCCCAATGCGAAGTAAGATCGGGATGAGGATAAATTCCGCTATCAATGACTGCGATGCCGATACCCGTTCCATCCAAACCGGAGTTCCAGGCAAATGGAGCGTAAACGGCGTCAGCGGTGTAGTCGAGCGAGGCGTTCACTGCACGATCTAGCGATATGTAAGTCACGTTCGATTGATTCGACAGGTTGACGACATCGCCCGCCAGGATGGTTGCCGATACTGCGTTGATCAAGTTGAAGACCAGGTTCACTGCGCCATCGAGCGTATTGACCACCGTGCAAGTGAGTGGGCCCAGCAGCGCGCTGCTGTTGCACGTTTGCGATGCGCTGTTGTACTGCACGATGACGTTCACAGTTTGCGACGGGTTCGAGAGCAGCGGCAAGAGGTCTGGCGAAATCTTGGAATTATCTGCGAATGCAGACCCGGCGGCCAGCAGACCTATCCACAGGAGGGCGAAGGTTGCGAGTTGTTTGGTGTGTCTCACGATGGCTTCCCTGTTTACTTAAATCAACCTCAATCCAACTTCGCTTTCATCAGCGGCGCTTAACGCAAATCCATTATTGGGGCAGACTGATAACTCCGGTCAAGACTACCTTGGTCGTACCGAATAGAGTGGATCCAGGACTATCCCTGGGTTGCAATCGACTGGAGACGGAGCGGTTAATTCATGCCGGACGGTAATATGGCAAGGTGATTAGCGATTCTAAACGAGCGCTTCGCTGGGGTGTAGTCAGAAATCGATGATGTCGTCAAATCCGCATCTGCGATCCGTCGCAGGCCTTGCCCGTCGACGCTACAGCAGGGTGTTACAGTGATTGATTAGTGCTTGACTCCATCCTTGCATTTGTTGCTGCGATTAGCGTGCTCTTATCCGTCGCGGCACAGTTTTTGCGCTCGAAGTACTCGCACTCGACCATCACTTTCGGCGCGGGAAGTTCGCCTGAGCCTTTGCCATCCTGTGGTCAGGAGACCGTGATTCTCGTAGCACTGTAAGAAGTAGGTCACGCCGACAGGAAGGCCCGGCTCAGTAATCGCCGAATCGCCCCCGCGCCGCAAAAAGGTAATAAGAATAATGTCCTGCATCCACTGTTGGGGTCTTTTCACAGCCGGCTACGCTGTCGCAGTCCGAAGCAATGACGCGTGCGGACTGGTGACAAGACAACGTCTGTCCCAGTAAGGCCCAAGTCTTGACAAAATGTCACATTAGATATAATCTAAATCATTCATGGATGCGGATGGGATTAAACGGTCCCTGGCGGGCAGCGGATTGCGGTGCACTCCGCAGCGGTACGCCGTGATGGCGTTCTTGATGGAACACGCCGGGCATCCCACGGCTGCAGAAATCTTCGAAGCCGTGAATCGCGTGGATCCGCGCTCTTCCAGGGCGACGACTTATAACAATCTGCGGGACCTGGTGCAGGCGGGTTTGGTGCGTGAAGTGGCCGTCGAGGGCCGCGCCGCGCGATTCGATGCGAAAGGCACGCGGCATCACCACTTCATCTGCGACCGCTGCGGCAACGTTGAGGACGTGGAGTGGTACGATGTCCCCAGGCCTGCCTCGGGCTCCCTCGGTAAGCGGGTTCTTCGCGAATGCGAACTCATTTTCCGGGGGCTCTGCACGAAGTGCGTTCCGCGGCGCGCTTCCCGTTGAGTGTCGCAGGCGTGTGGATACTGGATGGATGGCCACGTCAGCAGGCGCGGCCGGCGGCGATTGCGCAAATGGGAGTCAAGGATGACTTCGTAGTTCGTCGCAATCTTTTTGGACTAATTCGAAGGAAGAGGAACATATGGAGCAAGAACTCACCACTGCAGCGGGGACGGCTGTCCCCAAGAATCAGGAACAAAAATTGTCGACCGAAACAACCGGGTGCCCGGTAGCGCACGGCGCTCGCAGGTTCTTCACGAATGTGGACTGGTGGCCGGAACAACTGAATCTGAGCATCCTGCACCAGCACTCCCCCTTGTCCGATCCCATGGGCAAGGAGTTCAATTATCGTGAAGAATTCAAGAGCCTCGATCTGGACGCTGTCATTAAGGACCTTCATGTCTTGATGACGACATCGCAGGACTGGTGGCCGGCCGACTTTGGCCACTATGGGCCGCTTTTCATTCGCATGGCGTGGCACAGCGCCGGTACGTACCGCATCGGCGACGGCCGGGGCGGGGCCGGCTCCGGCGAACAACGCTTTGCGCCCCTCAATAGCTGGCCGGACAATGTGAACCTCGATAAGGCTCGGCGGTTGCTGTGGCCGATCAAGCAGAAATATGGCCGGAAAATCTCGTGGGCCGACCTCATGATTCTCGCCGGCAACGTCGCATTGGAGTCGATGGGTTTCAAGACCTTTGGTTTCGGCGGCGGGCGCGTGGACGTCTGGGAGTCCTCAGAGGACGTTTTCTGGGGGCCGGAGGGCAAGTGGCTGGCGGACGAGCGGTACCGTGGGGAACGTCAACTCGACAATCCTCTCGCCGCAGTGCAGATGGGCCTGATTTACGTGAATCCGGAAGGGCCCAATGGAAAGCCGGATCCGGTCGCTGCGGCACGGGATATCCGCGAGACGTTCGCCCGCATGGCGATGAACGACGAGGAGACCGTTGCGCTCATTGCCGGCGGGCACACGTTCGGCAAAACCCACGGCGCTGCCGATCCAAGCAAATATGTCGGCCCCGAACCCGAGGCCGCCCCGATCGAGGAGCAAGGCCTCGGCTGGAAGAACACCTTTGGCAGCGGCAACGGCGACCAGACGATCGGCAGCGGGTTGGAGGTCACATGGACCACCACCCCAGTGAAGTGGAGCAACAACTACCTGGAAAACCTGTTCGGCTATGAGTGGGAGCTGACGAAGAGCCCGGCCGGCGCGCATCAGTGGAAGCCGAAGGGCAACGCGGGCGCCGGCACTGTTCCCGATGCTCACGATCCGTCGAAGCAGCACGCTCCCACGATGCTCACGACGGACCTCTCCCTGAGGATGGACCCCATCTATGCGCCGATCGCGAAGCGCTTCCTCGACCATCCAGATGTGTTCGCCGACGCCTTCGCCAAAGCGTGGTTTAAGCTGACGCACCGCGACATGGGACCTATCTCGCGGTACCTTGGCCCGCTCGTTCCTGCGGAGCCCCAGCTGTGGCAAGACCCTGTTCCCGCAGTGGATCATGAATTAATCGGGGAGCGGGACATTGCTGCTCTGAAGGCCAAGATCCTCGCATCCGGACTGTCGATCTCCCAACTGGTGACGACTGCCTGGGCATCGGCGGCGACCTTCCGTGGCTCCGACAAGCGCGGCGGGGCGAACGGGGCACGCATTCGGCTCGCGCCGCAAAAGGATTGGCAAGTGAACCAGCCGGTCGTCCTGGCGAAGGCCCTACAGACGCTAGAGGCGATCCAAAAGGATTTCAACAGCGCGCAATCTAACGGTAAGAAGGCCAAGAAGGTCTCGCTGGCTGACCTGATCGTTCTGGGCGGCTGCGCGGCCGTCGAGGCAGCGGCAAAGAAAGCCGGACACGACCTGAAGGTACCTTTCACGCCGGGGCGCACGGATGCTTCGCAGCAGCAGACCGATGTGCACTCTTTTGCGCCGCTCGAACCGGCCGCTGACGGGTTCCGCAACTATCTGCGAAGCGGCCAGACCCTGTCGGCGGAGGAACTGCTAGTTGATCGGGCACAGTTGCTTACCCTGACTGCCCCCGAGATGACGGTTCTCATCGGCGGCATGCGCGTCTTGAACGCCGGGCCGTCCAAACACGGCGTCTTCACCAACCGGCCCGAGACGCTGACGAATGATTTCTTCGTCAACCTGCTCGACATGAACACGAAGTGGCAGCCCTCCTCTACATCCGAAGGCGTGTATGAGGGGCGCGATCGCGCGACGGACAAAATCAAGTGGACCGGCACGCGTGTCGACCTTGTCTTCGGTTCGAACTCCCAGCTCCGAGCAATCGCGGAAGTCTATGCATGTGACGACGCGAAGGAGGCGTTTGTGAAGGACTTCGTGGCTGCGTGGAACAAGGTGATGAACCTTGATCGCTACGACCTTGCCTAAGCTCGGCGGAAAAGAGAGCGATCAACTTGGCACCTAACCTCCGTTCCTTTTGATGGGCCGCGTTGCCATCGGCCACGGTTGGACAATTGGTCGTGGAGCGTACAAAAACTTGGCGTAGACCCCACCGGCGTAGGAGCCGTAGCCATCGGCTTTGGCGGAATCCATAGTCCACTGGCCGGTGGGTGTCGACGCTGCCACTCGGGCAACTTCCCTGGCCTCCGTCGCCGGTGGCGCTCCAGACCTATATCGATACGATTCCGGGCGCGTGCGGCCCCTGCGCGCGAGCGGCCGGTCAGCAAACTACCAGGCGCAGTACCAGGGAACTGATCGATCTCCTCAACGCCTGGTCGGAACGTGAGCTTGCTTAGCATCTCGAGCTTCCCCTTCGCTCGCCCTGGCCACAAGGCAGAATGGCAAATCTAATTTTGTTACTACAATGCAAACTGCCGTCTGGGCCCTAAACCGCCTGATCGCGCGGAACGGCTCGGATCTCCCTCCGCGCCTCTACAATAGAAACGTCAGGAGCCTACCTCATGCGTCGAAATCAAGTCGCCTTTCTGGCCTCTGCGCTGTTGCTTGTAGGTGCGGTTGGCGCCCAAACCTCCGACGACCGCTTCGTCATCGTCTTGATCGGACCCACTGGCAGCGGCAAGACCACACAATCGGAGTTCATCAAACGCGAATTTGGAATTTCCACCATCAGCGTGGACGACCTCATTAAAGAAAACCCATCTGCGCTCGAAAAATACCGGACCGCGGGAATCGATCCTGGCCCCCCACAAACGAGTCCGGCTCTGAACGAGCTCGTCCGCGCCCGCTTAAGCAAGATGGACCTGAAAAAGGGGGTCGTGCTCGATGGTTACCCTGCTACCAAGGACCAGGCGGACCACCTCGCCACCCTCGTGAGGGAACTGAGCCTTCCCTCGCCTGTGGTCATTCAAATCGACGTTCCGGATGAAGTCGTCCGCGAGCGGCTGAAGAAGCGGAAAGGTCCAGAAGATACGCCGACGCAGATCGAGCGGAGGCTGAAGGACTATCATCGGGAATTAGATACGATCCGGGACTACTACCCGCGGGCGAATATTTGGACCATTGACGGCACGCGTTCGCCCGTTGAGGTCTCGCGAACAATTCAGGTAATCCTGAGAGACGAGCTTCCACGCAAGCGCTAGTGTGCCATTTCTTCGTCCCGGCGCCTCCATAGGAATATCGGTGAATCCTATTGCAGATCGCGCTCCCGGCACTACAATGTATGGATATGCGCGCCATGCTGGCGTTGTTTCTGCTCGCGGCTACGATGTCCAGCCAGGCGCCGCCAGCCGCCCAACATGTGGATTTTCGCCGGGACATTGAACCGTTGTTTCGGGCACACTGCATCGGATGTCACGGACCGGCGGCGCAGCAAAGCGGAATGCGATTGGACGATCGCGCGATTCTTTTGGAGGGCGGCTATTCGGGAAAGCCTGCCATTGTTCCAGGTAACAGTTCCGCCAGCCCGTTGATCCAGCGCGTGACGGGCATGCCAGGCATGACAGCCATGCCGCCCGTTGGCCCACGGCTATCTGCCGAGCAGATCTCCGTGCTGAGGGAGTGGATCGACCAGGGCGCGCCGTGGAGCGAGGAGCAGAGGCCGGCTGCCGCAGCTCCCGCCCGCACCGGGCACTGGGCACTCCAGCCGATTCGCAGGCCGGACGTTGCTTCCGGCGAGCTAAATCCCATCGACGCGTTCGTACACGCGCGGCTAAGCAAGGAAGGAATCGCGCCATCACCTGAAGCTCCGAAGAAGGTTTTGTTGCGGCGGGTGAGCCTGGATCTGATCGGGCTGCCGCCCACGCCAGAGGAACTGGCTGAGTTTCTGGCGGACTTGCGGCCGGACGCCTACGAGCGCCAAATCGACCGGTTGCTCGCATCGCCGCACTATGGCGAGAAATGGGCCCGTCACTGGCTCGATCAGGCTCGCTATGCCGATTCCGACGGCTATGAGAAGGACTGGTCGCGGCCCTATGCATGGCGCTACCGGGAATGGGTAATTCATGCGCTGAATCGCGACATGCCGTTTGACCGCTTCACCATCGAGCAAATCGCAGGCGATCTGTTGCCAAATTCAACCGTCGAAGAAAAGGTGGCCACCGGTTTTCATCGGAATACACTCACCAATCGGGAGGGTGGAATTGATAATGAACAGTTCCGCTTCGAAAACCTGGTGGACCGCACAGCCACGACGGGGACCGTTTGGCTGGGCCTGACCATCGGCTGCGCACAGTGCCACGATCACAAGTACGATCCGCTAAAGCAAAAAGATTTCTACCGGCTGGCGGCGTTTTTCGACAACGTCGAGGAAGTGGATATCGACGCGCCCCTGCCCGGCGAGTTGGGTCCCTGGCTGGCCACGCGTGCCGAGTACCGTGATAAGCGCGAAGCACTTCTCCGCGAGTATCATGTTCCGGAATTGCAAGCCGCGTGGGAGAAGGATATGCTGCGCGCCGGTGCTCATCCCGGCGAACGAACGGACTGGGATCTGGCGTGGGATTGCCTGCTCAAGCTTACCGAAGGCGGCGACGGCGACAAAATCATCCACAAGGACGCGGCCACCCGAACCCAGCGCGAACAGGACATTCTGACGGACCATTTCGTCCGGAATTACCACTTTGCCGTTGGGGACCATAAGTATAAAGACCTGAAGTTCGATGAGCTGGACAAGAAGCTCCGGGAACTTTACGCTTCGTATCCGCAACTGACCCGGGCCATGACCGTGGCCGAGAGCCCGCAGCCCCATCCGACGAGACTTCGCGTGCGCGGAGATTACAAGAATCCGGGCATCGAAGTGCAACCGGGTGTACCCGAGATTCTGCCTCAAATCGACGCGGCTCATCCCACACGGCTCGATCTCGCCAGGTGGATGGTGTCGCGCGACAATCCCCTCACCGCACGCGTGGCCGTGAATCGCGTATGGCAAGAGTACTTCGGCCAAGGGCTAGTAAAGACGTCGGAAGATTTCGGGACGCAGGGGGATCGGCCAACGCATCCTGAATTGCTCGACTGGCTGGCCGCCGAATTTATGGACAGCGGCTGGAGCCTGAAACACATGCACCGGTTGATTGTGACCTCGGCAACTTACAAGCAGTCGTCAAACGTGCGGCCGGAACTGGAAAATCGCGATCCAGGCAACGCGCTCCTCGCCCGGCAATCCCGCCTGCGCTTGCCCGCAGAATTGATCCGTGATGAGGCCCTTTCCACCTCGGGCCTGCTCAGTCTGGACGTTGGCGGCTCCAGTGTCCGGCCGCCGCAGCCGAAAGGAGTGTCGGAAATCGGATACAGCGGGAGCCATTGGGAGGAGAGTACGGGCAAAGACCGTTATCGCCGCGGTTTGTATATTCACTTCCAGCGCACCACGCCGTACCCGCTGCTGGCTAATTTCGATGCGCCGAAAGGCACGGTGACGGCCTGCCGCCGGCTCCGGACCGACACGCCATTGCAGGCCCTGAATCTGCTGAATGATCCGGTATTTCTTGAAGCCGCCCAGGCGCTGGCGGAACAGGTTCAACCGGGCCAGGATTTTTCCCTTGCACTTACCGGCCTTTTTCTGCGCGTGCTGGACCGGGAGCCGGGCGACGGCGAAAGCCGGCGGCTTCGATCCTACTTCGATCAGGAACGCAAGCAGTTCGGGGAAAATGCCGCATGGACCAGCGTGGCGAGCGTCCTGCTGAACCTGGACGAGTTTATTGTGAGGGAGTAGCCATGGACGACCCGCAGACGCGACGCGACTTCTTCCGGCACGCATCGATCGGCCTGGGTACGGTGGCGCTGGCGCAATTGCTGCAGTCCGACGGCTACGCCGCAACCGATGCCCTGGAGCCGAGGCCACCCCACTTCAAGCCGCGCGCGAAGAACGTCATTTTCATGTTTATGGAAGGAGCGCCGAGCCAGATGGATCTGTTCGATCCCAAGCCGGCGCTCCAAAAATGGCATGGCCGGCAGCTGCCTCCGTCGGTCACGAAAGATTTGAAGCTAGCGTTCATTAAGCCCACCGCTTCGGTGCTCGGCAGCCCGCGAGTATTCCGTCCGGCGGGGCAGTGCGGCATGGAGTTGTCCGACGTGCTGCCGGGACTCGCTACCTGCGCCGACGATATTTGCCTGGTGCGCTCGATGTACACCGAGGCCTTCAATCATCATCCCGGCCAATTGTTGCTCTTCACGGGCCACACCCTGGTGGGGCGTCCCGCGATGGGCGCCTGGGTGGTTTACGGCCTGGGCAGCGAATCGCGAGATCTGCCCGGCTTCGTTGTGCTGGCCTCGGGAAATGGTACGAGCGGAGGTACCGATAATTTCGCCAGCGGCTTCCTGCCGTCGACCTATGCGGGCACCGTACTGCGCAGCACGGGCGATCCCATCCTGTATCTCTCGAATCCGCCCGATTATTCGCGCGAGCGCCAGCGATCACGCCTGGACGCGATTGGCGACCTCAATCGGATGCACTCGGCAAGCACCGGCGATGCGGAAATCGAGTCGCGCATTCACGCCTACGAACTCGCTTTTCGCATGCAGGCTTCGGCGCCTGACCTGCTGGATTTCTCGAAAGAATCGCCGGCCACGATGGCGGCGTACGGAATCCAGGACGACACAACACGTGTGTTCGGAACGAACTGTTTGCTGGCCCGGCGCATGGTCGAACGCGGCGTGCGTTTTGTCATGCTGACTCATGCCAGTTGGGATCACCATAGCGAGATCAACAAGAACATCGTCAAAATCTGTAAAGCCACCGACGGTCCCACCGCCGCGCTCCTGCACGATCTAAAACAACGTGGGCTGCTGGATTCCACCCTGGTCGTATGGGGCGGGGAGTTCGGGCGCACGCCCATGTCTGAAATCCGCCGGCCGGACGAAGCGGATAACGCGGGCCGCGACCATCATCCCAACGGTTTCAGCTTGTGGCTGGCCGGCGGCGGCATCAAGTGCGGACAGGTGATCGGCAAGACCGATGAGCTGGGGCTCAATATCGTTGAAGATCCCATTCACATCCACGATCTGCAGGCCACGATTCTGAACTGTCTGGGGCTCGATCACACTAAGCTCACCTACCGTTATTTAGGCCGGAATTTCAGGCTGACGGACGTGGGCGGCAAAGTTGTCCAGAAACTCATGGCGTAGGGCATGCGGGCCGCCCTGACGATCGCGTGTATCGCTTGTTGCGGACACGCGGCGACCCCGAATCCCTGCATGACGTGCCATCCCGCGCAGGTGCAGGGTTACGCGGCGACCGACATGGCGAACGCGCTGTCTCGTGCCGCAATCCAGCCGGCTGGCGAGTTTTCTCACACCCTGTCCGGGACCAAGTTTTCGATTCGTCAGTCGACCGGCGGAATGCACCAGCGGATCACGCGCGGCGGCGTTTCCGGGGAGTACAGGATCGCTTATGTCGTCGGCTCCGGGCACAGGGCATTCGGTTATCTGGTGCAAATCGGCGATTACCTGTTTCAGTCGCCAATTACTTATCAGACCCAGGAGAAAGCGTGGACCATGGCGCCGGGGTATGAGGACAACCCGGCTCCGGATTTCAACCGTCCCGTCAGCTCTGAGTGCCTTCTGTGCCATTCGGGGAAGGCGAAGCCTGTAAAGGGGACGCGCAACCGGTATGAGAATCCGGCGGTGGCCGAAGAAGGCATTTCGTGCGAGCGCTGTCATGGGCCCACGGCGCAGCACATCGCGAAACCGTCCCGGGCCAATATCGTCAATCCTGCGCGCCTCGAACCGCATGCCAGAGACAGCGTTTGCGAACAGTGTCATTTGCAGGGCGAGGCGCGCGTTCTCAATCCGGGTAAAGACTGGGACGATTTTACGCCCGGCGCTCCGCTGGAGACGACTTTCACGGTCTTCATCGGCGATTCGGGCGACAACAGCCCGTTGCGGGTCATCAGCCAGTCGCAACAGTTGAGGAGAAGCGTTTGCTGGCAAAAGACCGGCGGTCGGCTGTGGTGCGGCACCTGTCACGACCCGCACAGCGAACCGCGTGATAAGCCCGCGTACTATCGCGAAAAGTGCTTAGCCTGCCACGGGAAGACGTTAGCGCAGAATCACCGGTCTCCGTCGAATGACTGTGCGGGGTGTCACATGCCGTCGCGCGGCACTATCGACGGAGCCCACGCGGCCTTCACCGATCACCAGATCCGGCTGCGCCCTGTCAAAGAAGAACTGGCGCGGAAAGCGGTGGTGCTGGTTCCCTGGCGTCCGGCACCAGAAGCATACGCGAAGCGGAACCTGGGCCTGGCCTATCTGAGCGCTGGCGCGCAGCAGCAATCTTCCGAACTCCTGAACAAAGCCTTCCCTCTGATCGCAGAAGCGCGACAGACATTCCCACAGGATGGCGAATTGACGGCAGGTCTGGGCGTGTACGCCGACCTGAAAGGCATGTATCGCAAGGCTGCTGAAATTTTCGAACTGGCCATCCAGGTGCGGCCCAGCGATCTTACTTCATATCAAGCCGCGGCCTCCGCATGGATGGATGCAGGGTATCCGGACAAAGCCATTCGGAATTTGCAGGCGGCGATCCAAACCGACCCAGCAGATGAGACTTCCTACGTGATGCTGGCGGAAGTTTACGGCAAGCAGAACAATACCGATGAACAGAACCGGGTGCTGGACCTTTATCTCAAGTTCCGGCCCCAAAGTATTGATTTCCAGCAACGCCGGCCGAGACAAGCACCGCCCTAGCGCACCGTGTCCTGTAGTTCCTTCAGGATGGTTGCGCGCTCGCTGTACTCCGCGTCCAGCAACGATTTGAATCGGGCCAGGGCCTGTGCGGCCTTCTCCCTTTCCCCGCGTTTGTTGAGCAGGAGGCCGAGCTGATAATAGGCTTCGGCCAGGTCCGGCTGAAGCGAGACCGCTTTTTCCAGTTCAGCTTGAGCTGCCGGGTAATCACCCTTGCGCTCCAGGAGGCGTCCAAGGTGAAAATGCACCAGCGGGTAGGACGGCCGGATGGCGAGTGCCTGCCGGAATTCGGCTTGCGCATCGTCCAAATGGTCCTCTGCAGCCAGCAACATCCCGTAGAAACAAAGGTAGAACGGGTTTTGCGGCTGCAGACGAAGCGCCTCGGCCAGCGGCTTCTCCGCCTCCTCTAACCGCAGAGCCGCCAGGTGAATGCTTCCGAGTAGAAACAGTGCTCGGTCATAGTGAGGATCGAGTTTGAAGACGCGGTCCAGGAGCTTCAGTGCCGTAGGTTCGTCTTCCGCAACGATGTAACTCACGGCCATACTGTACAGAATCTCCGGCGACTTGGCATCCAGTTCGGCGGCCTTCTCGAGTTGGGCAACCGCCTTCTGCTGCTCGCCATACTTCTGGTAGAAGCGGCCGAGCAGGAGCAGCAGCCGCGGGTCGCGCGGCGCAAGCTGGATGGCGGAATTCATCTCAGCGAGAGCGGCTTCCTTCTCGCCGGCGAGAAAATGCGCTCGGGCCGCCAAGGAGTGGTACTCGGGAGAATCCTTCGCCTTATCTTTGATGCTGTCCAGGGCAGCTTGCGCGCTCGCGGCATCATGGTTTTCGAGACACGCTGTCGCAAGCGGGAGAACAATCGCGGGTTGCCGGGGCTCCAAGGTGTCGGCTGCGCGCAATGCTGAGCAAGCCGGGCCCGCTACGCCGCGGGCCAGAAAGAGCTTGCCTGTAATCACGTCGAATTCGACGGAACTGGAGAACTGCGGGCCGGCAATTTCGGCGATCGCCACAGCACGATCGGCATTCCCGGCTTCCAAATGGGCCCGCATCAGGTTGATGGCGAGTTCCGGGCTGATGGGCCCCGCCTTCCGGGCCTTCTCCAGCCAGCCGGCTGCTTCGCCGGGTTTTCCATCCTCCAGCAGCAGCACGCCCAGATTGTAGAGTGCGTTAACGGCCGCCGGATCCAGCTTCACGGATTGACGCAGCGCGGCTTCCGCGGCGTGCCGGTCCCCAGCATGCAGCGTACTTACGCCGAGAAAGAAGAAGGCTTCTGCAGAGCGCGGGTTGAGCTGCGTGGCGCGCCGGAAACAATCGCGCGCTTGCGCATATTTCTTTGCGCGCAGGAACTCCGTGCCTTGGCGGAACTGGGCTGCCCAGCCCTCTGCATCTGCGGCCCGGGCAGCGTCCGCGGCATCGCGCGGGCAGCCGATGCACAGGCCGAGCGCCACCAGCAGTGCGGCGAGTCTCATGGCGAGTTTCCAGGCGCGGGTCGAAGCGCAGGAGAAACCTGGCCGGCGGCCTTGAGCCGTTTGACCTCCTCCAGCGCCTTACGGCCTTCCTCGGTTTGGCCCAGTTGGATGAGGGTTCTGCCCAGCCAGTTGTAAGGTTCGACGCGTCCAGGCAGTAACTGCGCCGACCGGCGGAACAGCGGCACCGCTTCACCCGGGCGCTTCAGCTCGGTGTATGCTTTTCCCAGACCTAGCATCGCCTCGCCGTACGCCGGGTCAAGTTCCAGGGTCTTGGCAAAATACTGCGCTGCCTGTTCCGCATTACCCTGCCGGAACCGGACGTCACCCAGAAAAAAGTGGGCAGGCGCAAAACTCGGGTTGATGCGGATTTCTTCCTCGAGCGGAGAGATGGCTTCTTCAAAGCGCGTCCAGCGCCAGTAGAAGTAGCCGAGAAGGAAGTGAAGCTGCGGAGCGCGCGGAGACCCGGCGATCGCCGCTTTGAGTTCAGCTTCAGCTCCTTCCGGCTCGTTGACTTCGTCGTGTGCTTCCGCCAGCATCTCATGGAGCAGCGGAGAATCCGGATACAGCTTCAAGAACTGGGCGGTCACTTCGAGCGACTTCCTCGGCTCACCGGCGTTCCGGTACGCCCGCACAAGCAGGAACAGCAGTTCCGGCGTGCCGGTTTCTTTGGCTCGGGCTAGTTCCAGTTCGCTGATGGAGTGCCGCCATTCCTGCAACTGGAACCAGCAGGCCCCGAGCAGGAAATGAGCCTGGGCGGCGCGGGTGCCATTGACGGCGGCGGGTGTCAGGTAGTCGATCGCACGACGCACCTGATCCGTTTGAGACAACGCCAGCCCGAGATTGAAGTTGACTTCAGAGTTTCGGGAGTCCAGCTTGTGCGCATGCTCGAAAGCATCGATCGCCCGCGGCAATTTCTGCTGCTGGAAATAAAGAACGCCAAGATTGTTCCACGCCTGTTGATCAGCGGGGCGCAGTTTCAAACCGGCTTGGTACTCGGCCTCGGCTTGTGTTGGCTGGCTCTGTTGTACGAACCGGGCGGCGCGGGCGAAATGCTCGTCGGCGGCATCCGAAACGGCCGCCACTGAGACTCCAACCAGGGACGCAATGACCAAAATCGCCCCCAAGCGCCCCCTCATGGCCCGAGATTATCACGAAAAAAGCCGGCGCCGTTGAAAGCGCCGGCTTGAGGTGCCAGCGTCAAAAACTCAACCGCAGAGCAAACTCCAGGATGCGGGGGTTCAGGGCAGAAGTAACCTGCCCGAAAGTGCCCGAGCCGACATTGGTATCCACGTTGCCAAAGCTGGGGTGGTTGAAGATATTGAAAAACTCTCCGCGGAACTGGAGATTGGCTTTCTCTTTGATCGGAAATGTCTTGAAGAGAGCCCAGTTCCACACGTCCTCCGAAGGTCCGCGAATGGTACCGACTCCGGCGTTCCCGAAAAACCCGAATGCGGGTGCGGCAAAGGCGCTGGTATTGAACCACTCGCTGACCGTACCCGGATAGCTCAGCGACCCGACAACATTGGGCCGGCTCGCCAAGCCTGGACTTGAGATCGATAAGCCGGGAGAAAAGGCGAAGCCGCTTTCAATGACGGTGAGACCCGAGAATGACCACCCCCCGAACGCGGCACCTACAATCCCTTTTTGGTTTCGGAGGAATGGCAACTCGTAAATGTAGCTGGCGGTGAAAATGTGGGTCCGGTCCCAACCCACCGGACCGTAATCCGCTTGAAAATCGCGAGCGTTTTGCGCACCGGCACCCGTGTTGCCGCTCGATTGGAAACCCCTGCCTGCTACATCGGCGAGCGCTTTGCCGAACGTGTATGCGGTTGTGAAGGTGAGGTGATTGGAGGAGTACTTCCAGCCGACCTGCAGCGAATTGTAGTTGGAGTTGCCGTAGTAGTTCGCTGCTGCATCAGCGCCGCCGGTAGAAATGCCGCTCCAGCCTTTGTAAGGACGTGTATAGTCCGCCGACACAATGCCTGCATTCAAGCAAGGATCAAACTGGAAGCCGCCCGACGGAATGGTTTGTCCGGGTTGCAGGCAGCCCGGGTCGTTGACTGACGGCCCTGCCATCGGGAGCGGATAGTTGAAATCGTACGAGCCAGGCAGGTAGTGCGCAGCGCTGCCCACGTAGGCCACGCTCAGCACCCCTTGCTTAATCACTTCCCGTTCCAGCGTGAGGCTCCATGTATCCAGTTGTACGGGTTTGTAGAGGGCGTTGGGAGGTCCAATCATATTCAGGCTGGAGCCGGTGATTGGCGCTGCTTGTCCGCCTGCAATCGCCGGTTGAGACAAGGTCGTGTTGATCAGGTTGAGGCTTTGTATGAACGGTGGATTGTTCAATGAGGCGTAGTTAGCGAACGGTGTTCGGCTATAGCCGATTCCGAATCCGCCGCGGACGCTGGTCTTGCCGTCTCCGAATACGTCATAAGCGAAGCCGATGCGCGGGCCCAGGTTCCACAATCTGGTCTTGACAATCCCGCTAGGCGTTCCGTTCTGGCCCGCGAAGGCAAGGCCATTGGTCAGGTAGTTGGGAACTGCCTGGCCCGCGGCATTTACCGGCACACCGCTCGAATTGGTCAGAAAATTCCCGTTGGGCTGCACAACGGGAGCGTTAGCCGAACTGTATGTCGCCGGATCGAAATCGGTCCAGGGCTCGTTGGAGATCGTATCGGGCGAATACCAGACTTCCCGAAGGCCCAGGTTCAAGGTCAGCCGTTTGGTTACTTTCCAGTCGTCCTGAATGTATGCTTCCACTTGCTTGTAGTGGTAGTAGCCTTCGCGCTGGGCGCTGGCTTGATAGAATGTGGCATCCAGGCCCAGAAGGTAATCTGCCATCGGATCGTTGCTGTGGACGCCAGTAAAAGTGTAGGCTCCATGCGTGTTGCTGAAGAAGTTCTGGCGCTTGATGCCGAAGATGTACAACACCCCCGCCTGGAGCACATGGGAGCCCTTGACCTTGCTGAAATCATCCGAAAAGGTACCTTCTCCATCGCTCGCCGTTACCGGCAATGAGAATGCATCAATGCCCTGCCAGTTCCCGCTGATCGAGATGTTGGGAACGAGGGGGTTTTGGTCCTTAAATGGCAGTGCCAGGTTCACGTCGGAGGGAAGCGTGGCGTTGGTGACGCCCAGGCGGGGTTTGTCGTAGGTCTGGCCATAAGTAGTCTGGTTGATCGTGGTTGGATTGATATTGGCCGTAAAGCGGACCAAAGCGTTAAAACCGGTGGTCTTGATCTTCTGTCCCAGAGTCGGACCCACCAGTCCATTCCACGTCTCGGCTGCGGGAGTGTCCGTCGCGGTTTCGTAAGACACGCGACCCATCAACGTGAAGCGCTCGCTGAAATATTGGTCGATGCGATAGGTGTCGTCGCGCTGCGGGAATACTTCGGCGCCGTTATTGAGGTAGTTCAAGAAGCCGCCGCCCGGGTTGTTCGGCAGTGGCCAGAATTTGTTCATGAGGGCCACGGCGTTGGGGTCGAAACAGGCCGGATTCAGGTGGTTGGCATCTACGACGCATTGCACACCGGGGTGAAGCTGGTTTTCGATGGCCTGGGAGCTGGCATCCAGCTTCAGGCCGCCCGTGTTCAGCGTGGGGTCATTCGTGAAGTCCCCGTTGCGTATCGCCTGGTCGGGAAAAGCGCCGCGTAAAGTGGTGCCGACGCTCCGCCTGCGCCAATCCTCACCCACCAGGAAAAAGGTCTTGTTCTTCTTGATCGGTCCGCCCACTGTAGCGCCAAAGATGTTCTGCCTCAACGGTGCTTTTGTGCTTCCATCAAAAAAGTTGCGGGCATCGAACGCGTCGTTGCGCAGATACTCGTAACCAGCTCCGTGGAAGGCATTGGTGCCCGACTTGGTTTCGACCATGATATTGGCGCTGCCCGAGAGCGGATACTTGGCGCTGAAATTGTCTTTCACAATGCGGAATTCCCCGATCGTATCGATCGGTGACGTGATATTGACCCCGCACTGGCAACCCGTGTTCATGTTGAACACGCCATCCTGAAGAAAGTTCGTAAACTCCGTACCCACCCCGTTCACGGAAATCGTGTTGCCTTGGGTGAGTCCGCCTCCGCCCATTTCCTGAGCGCCATTGGTGTTGTTGACGCCGGGAACCAGCATGGCCAGCATCTGGAAGTTGCGCCCATTGAGTTGAAGATTCTCAATCTGCTTACCGGCGATGGTACCGCCGGATTCGGCCGAAGCCGTCTCGACCGCGAGCACCTCCCCGGACACCTGAATCTGGGTAGCCTCGGTTCCGACCGCGAGGCTGGCGTTCACTTGCACGCGCGCGCCCGCATCCACGGTGACGTTTTGGGCCGAGAACGCCTGGAACCCCACCTTCTTGACGGTGACGTCGTACTTGGCGGCCAGAAGGGACTCTATGGCGTAGAATCCCGACGCGTTGGTTTGCACGGAGCGGCTTTGCTGTGTCGCGTTATTGGTGGCCGTGACCTCCGCATCGGGTACGACAGCCCCAGTGGCGTCGGTCACCGTCCCCACGATGGCGCCGGCGGCGGCGACTTGAGCGCGAGCCGGCGGAGCAAAGACCACCACGCAGGTGAGCAACAACAGACCAGCGGCGAAGAAACGAGAACGCGGGCTAGGAACATGCTTCATGGCACACCCTCCAAGGCGTGAATGGCTTCCCGGGGACTACTCGGTTACTACTAGTCAAGCGAGTCAGTGGTGGATTTTACGCTGGAGGGAAAACGATGTCAAGAGCATTTATTTGACAAATCGATTCTAGGATGTTATTATTTTCGGAATTCTTGATACGTTTCAAGGAAAGGGATTTTCGAGACGTGCGTTGTGCTCGCTAGATCCGCTCTACTGAGCCTCTCGCTCACCCTCATAGCTTTCGCGCAGCGCCCGGCCGGGTGGTCCACTTTCAGCGGTGATCCGCAACGTACGGGTTGGGCGAAGTCCGAAACAGATCTTAATAAAGACAACGTCAAGCAACTGAAATTGCTGTGGAGCCTGAAACTTGAGAACGCGGCTAAGGAACTGAACGGGCTGACGGTACCTCTGGTAACTCGCAACTTAATTACGCCGAAAGGCTTTCGAGAACTCGTTCTGGTGGCGGGAGCCTCGGATAAAATCTTCGCCATCGATTCCGACACCGGCAAGCTTTTCTGGCAACGGGACCTCCCCATCGAAGGCACACCCAAGCAAAGCAAGTCGCACTGGCTGTGTCCCAATTCCTTAAACGCCACGCCGGTGATGGGACCGGCCCCCGGCAGCACGAACACGAATCCGTTCCGTGGGCCGCAGGCTGTCTACGTGATCAGCAGTGATGGAAAGCTGCACGCCTTCAACATCGTCAACGGCGAAGATCTTCTCCCGCCGACGCCGTTCGTTCCCTCCTTTGGCAAGACCTGGAGCCTGAATCTGGTGAACGGCGTGGTCTACACAACCACCTCGCAGGGCTGCAACGGCGTCAAGTCCGGCGTCTATGCCATGGACCTGATGGATCCGGCCCATAAGGTTTTCTATTTTCAGGCCGGCGCCGGCGGAGCCGGGATTTGGGGCCGCGCGGGTGCTGCCATCACGCCTTCAGGCAAAGTGCTGGTCGAGACCGGCGACGGACCGTATGACCTTGAGAAGGGCAATATGTCGGACTCTGTGATTGCTCTCTCCGAGAAGGACCTGAAATTGGCCGACTATTACACTCCCGCTAACCGCGCCTGGATCACACGCAAAGATCTCGACATGGGAAATATGACGCCGGTCGTCTTCCCCTTCAAAGACTGGGAACTTGTGGCCGCTGGAGGCAAAGAGGGAGTGCTCTATTTGCTGGACGCCAAGTCTCTCGGGGGCGCAGATCATCGCACGCCGTTGTTTCGCAGTCCGCTTTACACCAACGAAGAAGTCAACTTTGCCGCCCGCGGATTTTGGGGCGCGCTTTCGACCTGGCAGGATGCTTCCGGAACGCGCTGGCTGTACGCACCCGCTTGGGGCCCTCCGACGGCGGGGGCGAAATTCCCCCTTCAATATGGCGAGACGCCCAACGGCAGTGTTATGGCCTTCAAGGTGGAGGCACAGGATGCCAAGCCGGTTCTGGTCCCCGTCTGGAACTCGAGAGATATGGCTGTGCCGGAGCCGGTGGTGATCGCGAATGAATTGGTTTTTGCGCTCTCTGATGGCGATTATCCCCAGCAGGTGGATGCCAACGGCGTCATTCTCAGTTCGCAAGACCGCGCCGCGAAGGTGGCCAACGCGGTGTTGTACGTCCTGGACGCCTTCACCGGCGCAGAACTTTATTCGAGCGGCGACACGATCCATGGATTCACGCACTTCAGCGCGCCGGTGGTATCAGACGGCCGGGTGTATGTGGTCACGCATGACAGCACGGTCTATTCCTTCGGCTTGGGACAGTAACATGAGGAATCTGAATGAGCACAGCGCATGCATTTCCGGCGATTCACAACGCCATGTGGCCGGGACTGGTCGGCAAGGGCGGCGATGCCGAGCCTCCCATCGATCTGGACACCCTGCTCGATCTCACGGCCGCGGCTGAGGTTGATGGCGTCCGATTCGATGGCGTCGACTTGTTTCTCTGTGCCCCGCACGTGGACATCGGCTCCTCCGACGCCGACTTAGAGCGCTTGGCCGAGCGCATCGCCAGACGGCGGCTTCGCATCGGGTCCCTGGTGGCGCCAGTGTGGCCCCCCACCGGCGGCGGCTCCGCGATGGGCAACGACTCCGAACGCAGCCGCTTCCTGGAGCAAGTACGCAAGGCCTGCCGGATCGGAAGGAAGCTGCGCGATTTGAAGATCCGCCAATCGGGGATCATTCGCATTGACTCGGCCGCAAGTCCCGCTGACTGGTCGGCTGACCCCGACGAAAATACCCGGCGCATCGCGCGCACATTCCGTGAAGCGTGCTCCATCGCGGAGGATTTCGGGGAAGGCCTCGCGGCTGAGGGCGAGATCTGCTGGGGAGGAATGCATAGCTGGCGTCATATGCGTCAGCTTCTGGAACTCGTCGACCGCCCACAAACACTGGGGTTTCAGGCGGACATGGCCCATACCATGCTTTTCATGCTCGGATACAACTCGCCCGATGACCGGCTGCTCCCAGAGGATTTCGACTGGTCCGATGGCGAGGGGCTGGCCCGAGCTTATCGAACCATGGCGAGCGCGCTGCGGCCTTGGACCACCGACTTTCATGTCGCGCAGAATGACGGCACGGTGAAAGGATCCGGCTCGCACGACAAGACGGGAAGACATTGTTTGCCGCTCGACGCGAATGGCAAGCTCGACATCGTCCGGGATGCCGGCGCCTGGATGCGTGATGGGCAGGGACAGGTGACCCGGCGGTTCGCCCACATTTGCTGGGACGGCTGCATGTTTCCGAACGCCGTCATGCTGGATCCCAAGACCTGGCAGGACGTACTCAGCGTAATGATCAAGGTCCGAAATGCCCACGGTTGGGATTGAACACTGAAGAACAGCGAGCCTAGGAGGCAAGATGGCGTTTAAAAACACGGTGAAGCGGACAACGGTGGGCGTCTGTTCATCGGTCGCACTGGCGATTCTGTTGGCCGCCCAGAGCGGACCTCCCCGCGCGCGGCCGGCTGGTGGGTTCAAGATGGAGCTTCCGCAGCCGCTCAACGACGAAACAGCGTTCAAGCCGATCTTTGACGGCCGAACGCTGAACGGCTGGGATGGCGATCCCAAGCTCTGGCGCGTCGAAAACGGCAACATCGTCGGGGAAACGACGCCGGAGACGATGCCCAAGCAGAACAGTTTTCTCATCTGGCGCGGCGGCAGTCCGGCGGACTTCGAGTTGAAAGCGCAGTATCGCCTGAGCGCCGTAAACAGCGGCGTCCAGTATCGCAGCATCGAACTGCCTGATGTTCGCTGGGCCATGAAGGGATATCAGGCGGACATCGACGCCGAGGAGCGTTTCACCGGCCAGATTTACGAGGAACGAGGGCGCGGATTTTTGGCTTTGCGTGGCCAGTTTACATATATCGCGGAGGGCAAGAAACCCGGCGTGGTGGGTTCTTTGGGCGACGCCGCACAGTTGAAAAGCTTGATTAAGAACGGCGATTGGAACGAGTATCACATCATCGCGCGCGGCAATGTGCTCACACAAATCTTGAACGGCCGCGTCATGAGCATGCTGGTGGACGATGATGTTCCGAACCGCAAGATGGATGGACTGATCGGAATCCAATTACATCTCGGCCCGCCCATGAAGATAGAGGCCCGCAACATCCGGATCAAGATCCTGTAGGGCGCTTGGAGCGCCAAGCCGCGATGAGGAGAGCCGGACCGGCTCATGTCGACGATCAAAGAGGTGGCAGAACGCGCAGGCGTCTCGATTGGCACCGTTTCCCACGTCATCACCGGAAGCGTACCGGTCAGCAGGCGGCTGCGTTCTAAAGTTCAGGCTGCGATACGGGAACTGGACTACTACCCGAATCACATAGCCCGGAGCTTAAAAACCAGCAAGACGCGCACACTGGGAATTATTGTCCCGGATATGACCATCCCCTTCTTTCCCCGTGTGATTCGTGGGGCCGAAGCGGGCGCGCGGCAACGCGGTTATTCATTGGTCGCTGTCAACTCAGATGACAACACTGCCCGCGAGAAGGAATTGCTGTCGCTCTTGCGCTCTCAGCGCGTCGACGGAATTCTGCTGGTGGTTGCGGCCGGGACTGCCGCCATCACTCAGGTTTCCAGCATGGAGGATTCGGGGGTTCGGCTTGTGTGCCTGGATCGCATTCCTGAAGGGCTTCACATCGACTCGGTTTCCGTCGACAACTTCGCCGCCGCGGACCTGGGTGTTTCTCACCTGATTTCGATGGGTCATCGCAGCATTGCCATCGTCACCGGACCATTGGCGCTTCGCAATGAACAAGAGAGATTGCATGGCTATCAGAAGGCGCTCGGGCGCGCCGGCCTCAAACTGCAAGACAAGCTGATTTGGGAAGGCAACTTTCGCCCCGAAGACGTGGCCGCGCTTTGCCGGGAGCGCCTGAGCAATTCACGAGAACGTCCGGCCGCGGTCTTCTCGACAAATGGACCCACTGGACTTGGCGTCTTGCGCGCACTCCGCGATTGCCATCTGAAGACGCCAGCCGACATCGGTTTTGTCACGTTCGATGAACTGACAGTGGATGACCTGTTTACTCCATCCGTGACAGCGGTTGTGCAGCCGGCTTACGAGATCGGTTTTCGGGCCGCGGAAATCCTCATCAAGCGAATTGAAGGTTACCGGGGCGGACCGTTCACGGCTCGATTGCCGGCCAGGCTGGAAATTCGTGAATCATCGGGTTTAGTACGATCGCGCATGGGCCGGTCGCAGACCCGGCCATGAACTTCGCCTGACGCCGGGTAGAGATTAGTTGAATTCCTGCACCGATTCATAGAGCGCGACGATGTTTGCGGTCGGAGTATTGGCCTGGATATTGTGACAAGGGGCCACGATGTAACCCCTGGCGTCCCGGAAAAGGCGGATGTTTTCGGCCACCTGCCGGCGCACGTCCTCGGGTGCGCCGAACGGCAGCGTCTGTTGGTTATCGACGCCGCCGTGGAAGATCAGCGAGCGCCCGAAATCGCGCACCAGGGTTTCGCGCTCCATGCCGCGGCACCGCCATTGTACCGGGTTGAGGATGTCGATGCCGGCGTCGATAAGATCGGGGATGAGCGGCCGGATGGCCCCGTCGTCGTGATGCATCACCCTGACGCCGGAGGAGTGGGCCAGGTCGATGAGGCGCTGCATCCGGGGCTTGAGGAATTGCCGGAACAGCCTTGGGCTCATCAACAGCGATTCCTGTGTGCCGAGGTCTTCGGCGACGTAGACGAGGTCGATATGGTCCGCGACCTGGTTGAGAATGCGCCGGAAAATGCCCTGGTCCACCTGAAAAATACGCTCCAGAATGGCTTCAGCGATCTCCGGGGCTTCAATCAAGTCCGCAAGAGACCGTTCCATGCCACGTAAGCGGCAGTACAGATAGAACGGCTCGCTCGTGCCGATCAGGATGGGGTATTCAGACCATTGATCGCATTGCGCGCGCAGGCTGCTGTAATCCCATTCCTCGGGATCGGGCCAGGCGAATCGTTCCACGTCGGCGACGGTTAGCGTGCCGCCGAGCGGATGCACCACCGCCTCTTCATACTCGCCGATGCCATCGCCGTAGGAGAGTCTCGCCGTGCCGATCTGCCAAATGCTGAACAGCGACTGCATGTGCCAGTTGTCTTCGGTTGCACGCGGATGAAGGGGCGCTAAATGGATGCACTTATCCACGCCCAGCCGCTTCCAAAGCTCAGCTTCTGTCCTGCAGCCCAGGTCGCGCAACAGACGGCAGGTTACCTCGGCTGTGCCCCAGTAGTCACAGGGCACACGGTCTGGCTTGTTCCCGGTAAACAGCGCGCGCCATCGTTCGCGTGGCGTCATCCATCATCTCCCCGCAGCGGGCGTTGCGGCAGTCCGTTGTAGCGCGCACCGGATCTCGCCGTCAAAATAAGGAACAATTCTGACCGGACCCAGGAGGCCATTCAGCTTGATCTTGTCGAGCCTGAACTCCCGGTTCTCTACCGAACGTTCACTCTCCATGGTGTTGGTTACCACGATCCGGATGTTATTCTTTCCGGGGCGAACATATGGCGTGATGTCGAACGAGTAAGGCAGCCATACCCGCTCTCCGGCGGGCTTGCGGTTGATCGCGACCTCGGCGGTCACACCCACCTGCCCGCAATCGAGCACCAGCTGGCGACCGCTGTACGCAGGCGGCAGATCGAACTCGCGCTCGTACGCGGCGCTTCCCGAATAATAGGGCAGCCCATTGAAGGTCCAGGAGCCCAGGTCCATATTCGTGCGAGCCAGAAGAAATTCGGGCGTGTCCGCGAATTCGTCATCGAGGTTCGCGCGCACCACCAGAACGTTTCCATTGCCTTCGGCTACGCGGGCGAACCGGATCTCGCCACCTGCGTCCGGCGCCACTTTTGAGCCGTTGTAATACACCGCTACGGGACCTTTGAACACCGGCAGCTTTACGCCGGCGGAACCGGGCGGCGCCGGGATGCGGTACCAGGCCGCAACTTTCGACTGCTCCGGCCTCAAGGAGGAGGCGTCGCGCTTCTGGGAACTGAATACCAGGTCGTCGAAGGTGCGCTCTTGTTCGTCGGTGACCCGCAGAATGAAAGCGTATTGCACGGCCCCCCATTGGCACTTCGAGACTTTGAGCAGAATCTCGTTCCATCCCCGACGCAGCTCAGCTGAGCGGGTGAGCGCGAAGTCCTCGCGCATTTCGTAATAGAACGGGTGAATGTGCCAGTCCAGCAGGTTCTCGCCGTTGACCCACAGCTTGGCGCTGTTGTCGGCCGTCACTTTGAAGTACGCGAGGCGGGCCGTGGGAGCGTAGATATAACTGACGGCATACGAGGTGACCCAGTTCCGGTCTTGAGGGATATTGAGCGCTTTCGCGAGGTCGACCACATAGTGATCGGAGTGGTATTCCTCCCACCGCAACTCCGCTCCGTCCGCGCCCGTGTACGATGCGTTCAGATCCACACCCTTCTCAGGGCCGTAAGCTTCCACGGTGCCCTGATGATTCTCGTTCGGGAACGGACCGGCCAGCCGCCAATCGCGCACCGTGCGGCGCTCGCGGGAAAGCCACTGGCGCTGCCACGTGATGTCGTTATATTCAGGGGACTGCCATCGGAGCTGCTCGCCCTCGTTCCGGTAATCCAGTTTGCGCCGCGCATACGGCGCGGCAACGGATTTCTTCTCCGGAGTAAATGACCACGGGCCTTTCAACTCGATGGGCGCCAACGCAGCAACGGAGGCCTCGCCCTTCCAGGTGTGCCCTTTCGAGTCGGCGAGTTCGACGGAGAACGCTTCGGACGCGAGTGGCGCCGAGCCTCGCACTACGGCCATGCTCTCATCACGCGTGGCGATGAGATACTGTTCCAGGTTGGTCTTGACCACCTGCACGGGTTGAGCCGGCCCGTCCGGATCGAACACCAGATACCATGCATCCCAGGGCTCGAAGTGCAGCCGCACCTCGGTGCCTTCGGGGATGCTGTGATAGTAAACAGGCTGCGGCGCAGCGGTTTCGGCATCCCACTTCTGCGCGGATCCTTTCGCGGAAAATACCGCACTATAGTCTTTGGCGTCTTCGCTATCGTTTACCAGCCAGTAGTAGTCGACTCCGTGCTTGCGGCGGTGCTCATAGAAGATGTGACCTTCCAGAGATGCGTCCTTCATCCGGAAATCCGGCTGGAATGCGCCATCCAGAATCCGGCTGATTTCTTTGACGTCCTCTTCAACGAAAAAGGCTTTCCCGCCATTGGGCGACGCTTCCCTGAAAACATGCCGGACATACCCCGCGATAACCGGGTCGTCCCCGCCCTCTTCCATTGAGGCTGTGGGCAGAGTCCGGATGCCGATCACGGTTCCGCCCTGGTCATAGAAGTCTCGAATCTTTTCCATCGCGGCGCGCCGGATCGTAGTCGTTGGCGGCAGCACCAGTGCCTTGAAGCGCTCGGCTCCGATGTGAATCTTGCGGCCCTCTATACTCGCACCCGCGAGGAAATAGGAATCGGCGACATCGTAATCCCAGCGCGCGGCTGTCAGGCTCTCCAGAATGTCCGTGTAGTACGTGTTCAAAACGTCGACTGGGTTATTCCACTTCGGAGGGAATGCAAACCCGTATGGATAACGCTCGTTGAACGCCGGCTTTGAGTGTGCCCACGCGGTTTCAGTCGGGTGGTAGATCAGGACATCCGCCACGTGCAAGCTGTCCGAGTTCATGTAACTGATGCGGCGAGCATAGTCGGCGTAATGCTGGAAATACTTCCAATAAGGTTGATGGTAGAACCAGTCTTCGGGAAATTCGATGCGGTGCCTGTTGTAGTTGAAGGCATGTGGAATGAATGTCGTGACGCCCCATGCGCCGATCGTGTTGGTGCCCAAACGCATCTTTTGCAGGTCCAGGAAAGAATCGTCGCCTTGCAGTCCCTGGTTTTCGCAGGTGAAACCAGTGCCGCGGAAGTGCGCTACCGACGCGGCCGCCTTGAAATCCCGGGGAGAGCGACCGCGATCGAAAAGAGAATCTACGCCTGGCCAGGAGAAGCCGCGCATGTCGCGCATCAAGTCACCCTGAAACAACGCGTCGAAGTGTAGGGCCTCCTCCCATATGTGGCCTGAGGTTCTGATTCTATGCGCCTCAGCCCAGTCGGCTACCTGTTTGAAGAAGGATCGGTAGTACAATTCGCTGACCACGTCCAGATAATCGCACCGCACCTTGGGGGTCATCTTCCCGCCATCATGTGTCAGAAGCGGCATATACTTGCGAAGGTCGTAACCTTTCATTCGGCTGAATGTGTCAAACAGGACCGGCGTCCATGCGATCCGATAGCCGTAAGCTCCCTCGTGGTCCACAAACAAGCTATCCAGAACATCGCCAAAGTATTCGCCAAAGCGTGTGTAGTACTCCTCGTGCACCAGGTCGAGAAACTTGCGCACGGCGGCGGCATTCATAAGGTCGACGGTGCCGCCATCGAGGCCGTGGCTTGGATACAGGTAGTAGACCATCACGAGCCACTCTCCGTCCGGAGGTGTCCAGGTCAGGTCTCCGCTGCTCAGACTTGCTGAAATGTCGCGCAGCGTCGCGGAATCAATCGACTCCTCGCCCGTGGCGCGCGCGGCCACCGCGAACTGGACGGGTTCCGGGGCGTGAATTTTGATGGCTTTCCCACCCGGAGCCTGTTGTGCAATGTACCCCAGGCTGTGCATGCCGAATTCCGGATTGGAAGCCACAACGCGACTGGGAATACCCGGCCGCCAGGGATCTCGCGCTTCGCCGCTAGGCCATTCGTATTCGTCAACGAATCCGAGGTGGAAGCCCACCTGTTTGGATTTGGCAAACGCCTGTCTCACCACGTCGAAATATTCCTCAGACATATAGCGCGTCTGCAAACCGGTTCGATTATGAACGTAGGCGCCGTACACGCCATGAGCCACCATGTCTTCGATCTGGCGGTTCACCTCCACCGCGTCCAGTTTGCCGTTCCAGAACCAGAACGGCCGGATAGTGTGAACGTGCGGCGGGTCCTTAAACTCCTGGTAGAGCCCGGCCGTGCCCCGCTCGGAGGCGCCGGAAGCACAGGCGATCACACACGGCAGGAGTGCGGTCCATGCAACGAAACGGTGTGCCTTGGACATAACGGCTCCCTTCTACGACACCCTCACTCTACTCCACATTGGTTCTTCTGGCGCATAAGATCGTGCCCCAGTCGCCATAGCTCCTGTTGGAGGTCAGAATGATGCTGCCGCGCTCGTATCGGGCGCTTACCGCCGGCGCCGGAACCAATATAATGCTTTGGGCGCGCCCTGCCGATGACTAAACAGGAGTGCGACTAGGTTGGGACTGAACGTACTGATCGTTGATGATTCTGTTGCCATTCGCATGATTCTGCAGCGCGCCCTCCGCAACACGGAGTTGCCCTTAGACAAGGTGTTTGAAGCGGGCGACGGCTGCGCCGCGC
>Ga0335078_10001534_pt1 | contig 34767 bp, 21 predicted proteins | sample Lox_Sample_32_FD_206711 | JGI IMG/M metagenome (GOLD analysis project Ga0335078, IMG submission 206711) | Soil microbial communities from Loxahatchee National Wildlife Refuge, Florida, United States - Lox_Sample_3.2 | ecosystem: Environmental > Terrestrial > Soil > Wetlands | place: USA...
CGGAAAATTTCTCATTTAGCGTTCCAAGACACCCAGAGTCATTTTCAGAACCAATGAATTCACTAATGAGCTCGAGCATTTCTCCAGCTTCTTCGCGCGTATCGATTCTGAACCAGTCAGGAAGGGGGAACAGCGTGTCGCCCATCAGGGCGGCCGCTGTGCCAAGACTCTTGAAGTATGCCTCCCGCAGTCCGGCAATCACGTCTCGGGGCACGAGCCCTTTTAAGCGAACTGGCCCATTGGCCATGACGTCGGAGTGCCATATCATCTGTGTGGTACATTTGAGCACGGCATTTATATCTAGCTTCACGCCCCCCCACAAATTCATTTTGCGGAGGTCGGCTGCTATTTCTGCAAGGGTGCTTGGGGAAGCTTGCGCCGGTTCGAGAACGAACAGCTTAAAATCGTCCCCGTCACGATAGGTCAGCATCGTCGCGAAAGCGCCCCGCAATCTCAACCAGTCATCAAAAGGATCAGTCAGCGCAGGGTTGATGGCGTTCGCCGCGCGTGCGACGGTCTTGGGAGAATGGACGCCCTTTCCGGTGATGGGATTCAGGAACTGCGTGTTACTCCACTTAGGGTCTGGTACTTGTGAATTGTCCAAGCCTAGCCGGTGCTTCGTCCAAAGTAGCGCCCTTGGCTGATCCTCCGCCAACCAGCGGTAAAGCTGCCGGTCACCGTCCCAGCCCTTGCGCATGGACGCCAATATGGTCGCCAATGCGAGTTCCGGTTTGGGGGCATCGGCTGTAGCTATTCCCTGTTCTTGCAGTTTGTCTTTGACGCGCTTGCGAGCCTTGGCATTTGCCTTCGAGGCCTCGCGTGCAGCATCGCGCCTCTTGACTTCCTGGCGGTAATCAAGAATGTTGCCAGCCGGAGGCCGCGGTTCTTTCTTGGAGTCCCATATATATGGATAGCCTGGGTCAGGTATGTGCCAGTTCTCCGGCTTCCATTCCTTCACTGAAACTTGGAATTCAGATCCTCGATCCAGAATTAGGGGTTCTTCTTCGCAGAGTGCATGCAGCAAGTCCGCGATACCGATTGCCTGAAGCGTATCCGCATAAGTGCCAGTTCTCTTTGGAATAGACAGGTTCATGAGTGCTCCTGAAAACTGCCTTGATCAGCAAGCCGGAGTAGCCGAACGAGGCTCACATATAACGGCCAGCATTTCTGGGCACGCGTAAAATGAAGCAAATAATCCTCCCACAAACGCCCAGTGTCAACCCTATTTGCCTTGGTGATGACGGCCAGCGGTCGTGGAACGCTTGCGGGGAGGCATTCCTCAAGCAAAGCTTGCACCTCTGGTATCAGCTCACACTCTCCTAAATATTTGGTATGCGCGCCGTGATGTCGCGAAATGGCAGTGCAAACAGTTAATGCAATTTCAGTCGAAAAGTTCTCACTCAAATAATCCAGCAATGAGAATGCGCCACAAGCTGCGTGGGGGGGAAAGTGGGGTAAATTCGGGTCGTTCCTGTCGCGCTCGGGGTCGTAGGTCGTGTGTGCAAGGGGCTCTAAAACATTATTTTCAATTCCGTCCCTGGAATCGCAGTACCGCTGCCACCGTTGCGCTTCGGTCTGCCAGCCAACCTGCAATTTGCCAGCGTCGTGCATAGCGCAGACCAGATCGATGAGATCCAAGAAACATGTCTCAGAATAATAGGAACCTAGCACCCGAACCATCGCAGCGTGACGCGTGACCAGACGATGCGCTTGGTTTACAACACGACGCGCATGTTTTACAAAAGGCTCACGCTCATAGGAATAGTGAGGTAAGGGAGGTGACGCTGCATAGAGCAACGGAGGTATTGTCTTAGACGCGCTGCCCAACTCAAGCCCGGCCTTCGAATAATTCGCGTATGAGGGATGGACCGCAAGCAGCCATCCGGCCTGTACGGGGTTTACACATTTTTTCCACGTGATCGCCAATCTACCGGACTGATCCGCTTGAATGGTTTCAGGAACCTTGAGAACCCACGCAGAGTCTTGCACTCGCGCACACACATCCTGTAGCTGAAAGAGGCTCACGCGGGGGACACTCAATAGCTGCGGCCAATGGCGGCCAGCAAACGAGATCGATTCTGGACTCTCCGTCACCACGATGCTTACTGCACTCACATCGCGAATCAGCCGCGAACACGCGCTTTCATCCAGGCCGTCCATTGCTCGCAGGACTTGCTGACGATGCGAGTGGAGGGTATCAAGGTGGGAAAGAGCGATAAGGTCCGAAGTTGCGTGGACCTCCTCGAGCCATTTAAGTTCTGTCGGGTAATCCAGCGAATACGACTCGTTAGGCAGAGGGAGAACCCGGCGCGTGGCGTCGACAATGTCTGACTGGTCTCGATAGGGTCCCAGCTTAAACTGACCTTTTTCATTAGTTGCTAACTCGAAAACTAGGACCTCGCCGACATTGCGAGGTTGCTCGTATCGGGCTATTCGGCCTGCCCGTTGGATAAGAGCATTGAGCGGCGCCAACTCTGTCAATAGGACATCAGCGGAGATGTCTATCCCTGCCTCAACAACTTGTGTCGCAATCAAGATGGCGTTTGACTTGGTCGCCTTGGGGCCAAAGTACTCCTCGACCTTGGACTCCCAATGTCGACGGTGATTAGGGAAAAATCGAGAATGCAGCAACAGCACTTCTGGGGTTGGCGAGATCCCCTGCACTTTCTCGCATAGATCGCGGTATAGAGACTGGGCACGCCCGACAGAATTAACAATAACAATCGCGCGATCCTTATGGTGTTGAATGACATCGTCAGCGGTCAGCGGATGAGGAACCCATGAGACGGTACGCCGCTTGATGGCATGGCTAGGAAGAGCGAGCACATCTTCAGAGGAAAGTGTTCTGACGTACGAACTGAGCTTCTGCTTAAGCCAATCAAGAACCGAATCCGGCATGGTCGCGGTCATCAGTACAAACTGTGCGAGACGACTTAGTCGGTCCAACATTTCCACAGTCGTGGCGAGGGAGCGCCCCGGATCAAGCAAATGAACTTCATCGAATACAAGAAGGCTGCCAATCAGGGCCCCCGCTCCGATGTTGCCGACACGCTCAGGAAGCGAAACTGGAGCGAGCAGGTACGATGAGAGTAGTTGGTCGATCGTGGTAAAGATTACGTCCCCCTCAAAGAAGGGATCGTCCTGCTGCCCGCCCATTTGAAGCGTGATGTAGAGGGGATCATCCGGCGAATATCGCCGATTGCGAGCGCAACCCGCCAGGGGGAACCCTAACTCTTTAACTTTTTCTCTTGTACTCTTATAAAGGCTGCCTGCCAGCGAGCGCAGTGGTAGAGCATATATCAGGCGATCTGCACGCGCGGCAGGCTTGTTCGTGACCCGACCGTAAAGAAACGGGGCAAGTGTAGCCCACGTTTTTCCTGCACCAGTGGGTGCGCGCAAAGCTAGGGACCGACCGCCGACCAAATCGATTGCTATATCCTCTTGCCACCTGTACGGAGGATTTCCAGTAAGCCTTTCGAAGAAATCGCGGTAGCTCAACTGGTCAAACATTTTAGCCTGCCGTACGCCGCCGAAGACGGTTTAAGATTTACCTTCTATTCCGATATTTGCGTTCTCGAACTTCAGTCCCCTCTTCATCGGGGAGAACTCTTTCTTGAAAAAGCTTTCTAGCACTCATTTTCAGTCCCCTCTTCATCGGGGAAGTACCTAAACTTTGCGAGAAAAGTTTAGAATTAATTTGGGCTGCTTTAGCCTCTGATCAAAAAGCTCCCCCGGCCCGCTTAAACGTTCCCGACGAGCCGGGAGAGCGTGGCGTTCGCAACAGGGTAATGATACGTCGCAGAGCACGTTATTGTCAACCTTGAGTCCTAGATAGCATCATTCGACCTCATCGAAACCTCAGTAATTCCCCGAAGTGTCTCAAACGATGTATCGTTAGTTCCCCCAATGCACCGCATACCACCCGTTGCCCCAAGCCGCGTGCTTGCCTACATGACATAATTCGCCAACCAGAACCCAATAGAGCAATTCAACATTCGAGGTTCCCGATTCAAGATTGGGGAATTCGTAACCGGATTCGCCGACGAAGCCGGAGAGTTCGTGGCGCTGATGGGTTTTCGAGGAGGTGCGAAATCTCTCGGCCCACTCGATTTTGGACGAAACGGTTCGAACCTTTTCCGCGCGGTCGCCGAGTCCTCGGAAATCGGCATCGAGGGGGCCATCGCCAAAGAACGTGCTCAATGCGTTGATGCGGTCGCGCACGCGCTTGAACAGGTGATGGAACTCCGGGCGGCGGATCACTTCCCCATCGGCGCGCAATAAGGTAGGCGTCAGGAAGCGAACAGTCAGGCGCTGCGCAGAGGCGTTGCCATTGAGACCTGCGAACTCTCGGAGACGCGCCTTAATCCAGTCATCTGCGCCGAGGCTCCGGCTTGATCTGAAGACCTGATCATCCGCACTGTAGATGATCTCGGCCTTGTCACTGCCATTGCTATCCCCGGCAGCATACGGGCCGATCTGTTCGACGCGCTCCAGGGTGCATTGGGCGCGATTCAAGCCAAGCCCTTCCGTCGCGAGTTCCCGAAACGACAGGACAAAATAGGGAAGAAAATCGAGAGCGCGCCCGATCAGCACCAAGCCAAACTCGAATCGCTCGCCCTTTTCGTATCGAGTCTGAAGACTCGGGGGCGCGCGGAAGACAAATGGGCGAGGAATGTCTTGGTTCTTCGAAAGCCGGTCCGCGCCAGGAGGCGGGGACGGCTCAAAAACAGACTTGTAAGGGCACGAATCTGCCAAAGGGCATGTTTTGGCGTCCTTGCATTGAGGAATGCAACACAACCGCCGGAAAGCGTGCCCGAATCCCCCTCGAAGCATGTTGCCCTTGTTGATAGCAGGCACTTCCAATGTCTGCACCGGTGTAAGAGTGAACCGGAACAGTCCGACGCGGAGGGCGTTTATTGCGAAGGCATCTCGCATACCGAAACTCAAGAAAAGAATGGCCCAATTCTACATCAAATCGTCCCGCCTACTTACGAATTGGTATAAGCCACTCTATTTCTCCATTCAATATCGACGGTTTGTCCGTTAGCCGTTAGGGCCAGCCTCGAAATACCGCGCTCTGGAGGATGTACTCACTCTCCTGCTGTGGGTAGGGGCGAATCTGCGATGAGGCGGGCCAGTCCATCCGCAAATTCTCAACGGGCCAAATGGCCTTTGTTTATCAATAGGTGAACTATGGGTTCGCTTTACAGAAGGGGTCGCATCTGGTGGATTAAGTACTACCGGAATGGCAAGGCATTTCGAGAAACGAGCAAGTCCAAAAAGCTTTCCGACGCCAGGCGGCTGCTCCACAAAAGAGAAGGAGATGTCACCTCAGGCAGGTTCCTGGGAGTTAATGCCGAGCAGGTTCGCTTCGAGGAGTTAGCCGAGGACTTCCTGAACGAGTATAGGGCCAATAGAAGGAAATCCTTGATTTGGGCAAGGCGACGAATTGAACGGCACCTGAAGCCCTTCTTCGGGGGCTTACGGGCGGTGGACATCACCACCGACCGGATTCGTGATTACTCGGTCGGCCGGACAAATGCCGGAGCAAGCAACGCCAGCATCAACCGTGAATTAGGCGCGCTCAAGCGCATGTTCAATCTCGCGGCCGAAATGACACCCCCCAAAGTCGGCCGCGTTCCCTTTATTCCCATGCTCAAGGAAAACAACGTTCGGAAGGGATTCTTCGAACACGCTGAGTACCTTGCCCTCCAGCGCGAATTGCCGGAGTACCTCAAGCCTGTGCTGACCTTTGGTTATTGCACTGGTGCGCGCGAGGGGGAAATCCTGGGCCTTAAATGGCACCAAGTTGACCTAATGAACCGCACGGTCAGTCTTGAGCCGGGAACTACAAAAAACGGTCAGCCTCGAACGATTCCCCTCACTGGTGAATTGCTCGAAACCCTGAGAGAAAAACAGGCTACGTGCAACGAGAACTTCCCCGAATGCGAATACGTCTTCCCCCGGGCCGGAAAGCGGATTGGCAGCTTCCACGTGGCTTGGCGGTCAGCCTGCAAACGCGCCGGCGTAACCGGAAAGCTGTTCCATGACCTCCGGCGCACCGCTGTGCGGAATATGGTACGGGCTGGGGTTCCGGAACGCGTCGCAATGGCGATCTCCGGTCACAAGACACGCTCCGTTTTCGACCGCTACAACATCGTTGCCGAGCGCGACCTGCACGAAGCGGCCTGCCGCCTTGAAACCTATCTCGTTGATTCTCCGCGTTAATGCAATCCGGCGACTGCGTGTGAGCTTGTTACGAGCAAATATAGTCGAAGCAAATGAGGTGCAAGTCCTCGCGTTTGATGGTTGAAGCAACTGCCGGGCCGGACGGTTCCGTCCCTTCCACGACATCCTTCAATCTGAGAACGGTCGCAACAAGCTTGGTTACGTCCTTGTCCTTCGAGAATCCCTCATAAGCCTGTCGGAGAGCCTTGACGTGGACCCGAGGGAGTGGTGCGCCCATTATCTGAATGGCAGACTTCACTTCCTTGCGTGGGATTTGGGGGCTATTGAGGTAAGAGCGCAACACCGTGCTCACCGTCTGCTGGACTGGGTCCACGATCTTGGGGGCCGCCTCGACCGCCCGCTGTTCCTGCGCTGCCCGAACGATATGGTTGATGACCTTCTCTTGAATTGCGAAAACATCAAGAGAATCGACCACACGTGGCGTATCCGGAGCGCACGCAATCAAATTCGCGATGACAAAACGGTTGTCGATAATCCGGTCGGAGACGAAATCATAATAACGCCAGTAATGCTGCCGCCCTTCTCCACGGGCGGCAGGGGCGGTGAAGTAAAAGAACATCCCGCGCTGACCTGGGTGCGCCAAGCCAGAGTGGATTCCGTCTGGTAGCTCCTCCAGCATCCCACGCCCGTGGGCTTCCATCAACGACCGGAGCAATTGGAGCATCGCTTCATTGCTTGCCAGCTCTGTAAACTGCTCCTGTTCCTCAATCACCGACCCATCCTCATCGCGGATGCGACGGAGCGTGTTGAAGTCGTGAGGAGTAACGGTCTGGCCTTCGAAAATCGGAGCATCCATAAATCCCGTGCTGTTCACTGCCTCGGCCTTTTCTTCGAGGCGATGCACAATACCTAGAAGGCGTTCCAGCCCCTCGTCCGGGAACATGTTGTATATCCACAGTATGTCGTGTTTTGATCCGATCCGGTCGATCCGGCCAGCACGCTGGACCATGCGCATGGGATTCCAGTGAAGGTCGTAATTCAGGAGTGTTCCGCAGTCCTGAAGGTTCTGGCCTTCAGAAAGAACATCCGTTGAAACCATAATGTCAACTTCGTTCTCGGTCCCGCAGATGTCTGGAGCCTCATTCGACACTGGAGCAAACGCTTTGATCAAGGTTTCTCTTTCCTTGGGGGAAGCCCCGCTGTCCATTCTCCGCACACTCGGATTACCCAGGGCCTTCCAGAATCTTGCCATTTTCTTGTCTGTCAGTTCGCGGTATAGGTAGCGGGCGGTGTCCTTGTAGTAAGTGAAAAGGAGGAGCTTTCTGCCTCTCAGTTCGCTTTTGAATAGTTCTTTCAGCTTTTGTAGCTTCTTGTCCTGTTCGGGACGAATGTCCTTTATCAGGTCCCAAATCTCAGAAAGTGTCTCAACGTCTTTTTGCAGATCCTGATGAAGCCTTCGCAAGTCGTACTGGGTGTAATCGAGAACTGGAAGAGTGCCGAGGAATTGCCGGGCCTCTTCGCTCGCATCCAACTCGTCCGCGACGGATGTGGGGGTGGCGTCGTCCTCCTCATTCTCCCTGTCAAGAAACCTTAATGCCCGCTGAAAGGCGGCGCTGTCGATTAGTTTCCGGTCCAGGGCGTAGGATTCAAAGGTCTTGATGAATTGCAGGGCGCGACGAATGCTGATCCGGAAAGCCTCAATGCTCGACTCGAATCGCTTCAAGTAGCGGCTCTTGAAAATGCCTACCAGGGCCTGCTCGCGGCCTTCCTCGAATTCATCTTTCTTCACCTCGGCTTTTTTGTAAAACTCAAGGCTGTAGGGGGCCAATCGAAGGTTTTCAATGCCGGAAACAATTTGGTCGTAGATTCCGGCATAGGTAGCTTCGAGGTTGTAACGGACCGTGCGGAGTCTGCGGTCGGGCCAGGTTACCTTCCGGCCCTTGATGGTGGCATTAGGATAAGCTCTGCGTATGAATGGACGGGTCCTACGGATTACGATCTCTTCAAGCAAGTTGAAGAGGGCAATGGCATTTGCGGGACTCTGGGAAGTCGTGCGGCGGGCGTGCAGGAAATATCGGTAAAGGTCGCCGATGCCGGCCGCGGCAAAGTACGTTCGATCGCCACGCGTGATCAACGAGATCTGGTTGTAGAGATCAAAAATGTCGTTGTTGATCGGCGTGGCAGTCAGCAGGATAATTTTGGTGCGCTCGCCGGAGCGACCACGCCCTGCATTCATACTGATTAGGCGTTCGATGTTGTCGTAACGCTGGTTGGAACGGTTGCGGAAATTGTGGGATTCATCAATCAGGATGACGTCTGCGTCGCCATAAGGGCCGGCGTTGAAATCAGCTTGGCCAAGTTCCTCCTGGGACAAAATCGTGGCGGGGATAGTGGCTTCCCGCAGTTCCCTGATCCACAATTCGCGCAGGGAAGCCGGACAAACCACCAAAGCTTTCATGCGTTGGTGATACGCATAATCTTCCAGCAATTTCTTGCCAATCCAGGTTTTCCCCAGGCCTACGGAATCGCCGACCAATATGCCATCGTAGCGGCCAAGAATCTTTCGAGCCTTTTTTACCGCATCTTCCTGAAACTCCGCCAGCTCTACGGCAGAGCGCGTGCCTGCCGACTCCTCTTCTCCCAGGTCGTCCTTGAAATATTCAAAGAGCGCCTTCATGTAAATCTGATAAGGGGAGTATTCCTTTTGTCCGAACTTGGAGGCATCGAGCAGGTCAATCAAACTCTGCTTGAAATCTTTGGAAGCAGTCCACTGGCGCTCAAACCACTCATCGAGGTCGGCGATGGCTTGGGCGCCCACGGCCGACATCCACAGCCGCTTTTCTTCCAACGTCCCGGGATCGTCGGGTTTCAACTTTTGCTGGCTAGGCCACAAGGCAAGCTGCGTCGCCGCGGACTGCACTTCTTCGTCCGTAAACAGGGCTTTGTGCGAGAGGTTGAGTTCCTTGTTCGTTGTAAGGCCAGGAGCAGTGAAGTTGCTCGAACCCACGATAGCGGCCACAGGCTGAAAACGGTCCCAGCCGCTAGAAGGTGGGTCACCGTAAAAAAGCCAGCACTTGGCATGGAGGAATCCATGTTCGTAGACCCGAACAGAGACGTTTTCCCGGCGCAGGAACGCAATGAGGTCTTCGACCGTGCGCAGAGTTTCTTCCGTGAAGGGCGCCTTCTCCAGATCACCCCAAAGGCCACGAACGATTTTGGGCTCCTTGGGCCGGAGTCCGATCTCCGCCCCTTCCACCGGTTCGTCCCCAAGGAGAAGACGAAAGCTGCCCAGCGGGTCGAGCCCCTCCTTGAGAAGCCGGAAGCCTTGAACGTTGAAGTACGCGGTGGCAACGTCCAGCGACTTTCCGGAATGGGCAGCCAGAAGCTGGTTCAATAAATCCGCCAGCCGGCAGCCTTGATTGTCGATAACATAGGGAATTCGCACACGTTATCCCAGTCTTAGATTTGTCCTTGGCGATCGTTCACAACATCTCTTTCAGACGATCTTGAATATAGTTTGCATCCTCATTAGACAGACCGTAACATCGGAACAATGTGCTGTCGATGGCATCCTGAATCGGTTGGCTTTCGGAGGCCAAGCGCGAGCGTTCCGATCGGGTCTTAAGCAGGCGAGTGGCCTCGATTTCCTGAATGCGCCGACTCATCTTCGCGACGGTGTCAGCGACCGCTACAGGGATTATCCCGGGTTGACTGCAAGCCTTCCCGAGGCAATCAGAAAGCTCACGCCATCGACCCGCTAGCAACAATAGATCCGAGCTATTGCGCACCGGGGCTGGTGACAGTGTAGGAGCAGGCAGGTTGTATATTTGATAATGGCTTACAGCGGCATTGGAGCTTCCGAGGCGAAAAAACCAATCGCTAAGCTTACTATTTAGGATCGCAATAACGAGATCCAATGAAATTTTGGAGTCTGCCTCAGGAATGTAGTTGATTTTGTGGTTACAGAATCGACCCATCGGTATAGGCGCTGCAATAATGCGACGGAAATTGTTCTGAGGAGAGCTTTCTTGCCAGCCGACCCGCCGTTGTTCATGATGACGGGCTTTGACGCTGTCAGGTTTGCCTCGAAGGTATTTTTGCTTACGGAGGTAAATCGCTTCGCCCTGAGAAGCCTCCCGCAGAGCGTAAAGGGAGATGTTCGATCCCCTTAGAATTGGCGGCCCGTCCTCTGCTCTGCTTGAGACAAACCCCTTCTTTCCATCCGCTGTCTCGTTCACCTCTCCCTGTGATGCATGGCAGAAATCTCCGAGGCGACTAATCCGCTCAAGGTTGATGATCCGAGTTGCGATGGCCCAATCACGCTGAGTACAGGTTGGAATGGGTGAATTCTCAGGGTCAAATGTGATGATCTCATTTGGGGTCACCTGTAGAATTGGGGATCGCACGTCGACCTGCCGTCCGGGATTCGTACGGACCGTGAAAGGGGTCTTTACCGGCCTGCCATTCGCCACGAATACTGTCGTAGCGAGTTTTGCCTCAGGAAAAACCCGATTGTGAGGGTCGTCTTTTTGAGGGAATGCTTCAACACGGACAAGGCCGGTTCTCTCAAGTAGCAGCCGACGGACACCGGCGGCATGGTCATCGCCCAGCAAGGCCATGGGAACGATAAACGAGAATGCGCCATCCCAAGACATCAAAACAGCGCCGCGACATATGAAGAGTTTGTACAGATTCTTTTTTCCTCTGATAGAAGGCCCAAAGGAACGCATGGCTTCGTAGAATTCGAGGTCGGCTGAGACATCGTAACCTAGCTCTTCGCCAGCAAGCACATCGTAAGGCGGATTGCCAATCACGGCGTCAAATCCTGCACCCTCAAGGCGCTCGATGACGTGTGGGGCCCCACGACGCGGTCCGAAGAACACTTCTGGGAACTCAAGTTCCCAGTGGAAAAACCGCTTTTCCGCGGCAACCTCAAGCCCTTCTTCCACCACCCGGCGGTGTTCCGGCGGAAGATCGTGAATCGCCGATTTGAGGTCTTTGTTGTTTCTGGCAGTGATGAGTGCTTCGGCTTGAGGCGCTTTCAAGAAGACGACAGCGGGCGTGTCATTACTCTTGGCGCGTTCCCCGTCATCGGTTTTGGCGAACCACTGACTGGTGTAAACATCCAGAATGCGCTTAAAAGGTGTTAACGCCTCCCTTGCCTTTGCGTACTCCTCGCGGGACTCCCGCACCTGATTCGCGGTGACATCCGATAATTCACCCACGTGCCGCATGAGGTCCGTGGCCAGTAGGAGACCGGCAAAGCGGCTCGCGAACAGCGCGAATTGGTCGGCCTGCACTTCCCGCGTCCCCCACTCGGTCGGGGAAGCCGCGACCCGTACTTTTCCCTTGATTCGCGTGACCGGCTCCACCGCCTCCTGCACCTCCTTCACGGTCACGCCGATCAGCGAATTACCAGTCTTCAGATGGTGGTCCAGAAAAGAAAGCGGAGCCCCCAGGGTGAAGCAATCAAGCCACAGTGAGACTTTGGCCAGCTCCACGGCCATGGGATTCAGATCCACCCCGTAGATGCAGCGCTTCAGAACGTGCCTCTTCAACAGGTTTACGTCCGTCAAACGTTCCCGGTCAATGACAATTCCTTGATTTTCCATGGCGTCGAGTATCTTGCGCCGGGTCTCGCCCAATTCATACTGGATGGGATTCCAGGGAAAAGCATTCAGAAATCGGAGCATGCGGTCGGTAATGAAGTCCACAGCCTCGACCAGAAAATGCGCGGAGCCCATGGCGGGGTCGAGCACTTTTACATTGAAAAGCTCATCCGCCACGGCCCGGGTCTTTAAGTAGGCTTCCCGCTCCGGGTCGTCACTTTTGCCCATCGCTTTTCGGAGCGCCAAGGCCTTTTCACGTTCCTTGGCCAGGGTCTTTTGCGCTTCGCGGAGCTTGGGACGCAGAGCTTCAAATTTCTCCTCCAATACCGGACCTACGGAATTCTCCACGATGCATTTCACAATGTGGTCGGGCGTATAGTAGGAGCCGGTGGCCTTGCGCTCACGCCGGTCGTTTTCCAGATACACGTCGCCCTTTGTATAGGTTTTCTCCTCGGCATCCTTGCCGCGGCCCTTCGTGACAATCTTCAACTTTTCGCGCCGTGCCTCGGCATAGGTTACGACTTCCTCCGTCTTCTTGCCCTTCACCACAGCCATTTTCTCCGCCGCCACACGAAGCTTGAACTCCAGCAGGCCTTCGTATATCGAGCCCAGTTGGCGCACGCCCAGCGATTTGTAGTCGATGAAAACCAGGTCGCCCCGTTTTTCATCGAGGTCACGGGCCATTAGATCAAGACCGAAAGCCAAGAAACGGTCGGGGAGCTTATGGGTGGCGATAAAACGGGCGTGTTTGGCTTCTTCGCTGCTGTCGTCTTTATCGACCGTGGTCAAAAACAGTCCGCCGTTGTAAAGAGGTACATTCAATTCCTGGCTTCCCTGGTCCACCACGCGGCAGAGTTCGAAAATGCGGTCATAAAGCCTGGTGGAATCGTTCCGGTAGCTCTTCTCAAGGTTCTTCTTTGCCAGATCTTGCAGGGGACCCGCAGCCTTCGCGATCTCTTCCTTAAACTTGGTGAGACTTGCCTCCCGGTAACCGTGCGTCTCGCGCACCGGCAAAAGGTCCCGAGACTCTGCGTAGAGCAGGAAGAGCAGGCGGTAAAGGAAAGTGAGAGTGGCCTGGAAACAATCGGAAAGCGCTGCTGCACGCTCCGCCTCCCCGAGGGCCAGGAAGTGGGTCGGGCCGCCCGAAGCCTCGATAAAGCCTTCGCCAAATTGCGGAAAGATTTCCTCGAATACCCTGTCCTTCAGCCGGTCGCCCAACCGCTTGGCAAAAGCTTCGCTTTCTTCCAACAACCGGTCGAGGAAGCTGAGTTTTTGTGCTTGCCCCTCGGGCTCGCCGGTCTCTAACCCGAGATCGAAGTTGAGGCTCGCTGCCTGTTCCGCACCCGATACGGGTTGAGGGACGAATGCCGCTGCCCGAAACAGAAGCCAGAAATAGCGGAAAAACTCGTTGGGATCGGAAGACGCGAGCGCCTCTTCTAGGTCAATCTCGTAATAGTTCGTGGCGCGGGAATGGGCCTTGGCGGAATACAGCCGCCAGATCTTGCCGTTGGTCACAATGGCCCAGGGCGCTTCTGCCTTCTCCAGGAGACTCACCACGGCAAACGAAGGATTCTCTTCCGGCGTTTGGGGGTCGCGAGTCTCGTCTTTTCCGTCTAGGAATCGACCCCAGACGTAAGCGAGGCAAACGGCCAGGGGCTTTTCATGGGCGTTGGACCCCAGTGCGGAAAGGCGGTAATCCGGTTTTACATCATCGCCGGCGCTCGATTTGCCCGCGCGAGTCTCGAAGCCGAGAGCCGTCAGGACCGGCTCGAATAGCTCCTGGCGGAGAAGGGTTTCCTCTCTGCCTGCGAACTTTGCGGGCGAGCCGGCATAAAGCTCGCGGAGACGCTTGTAGGTGGGCTTGGGGTCCTCAGACCATTCCGGGAGAGCACGCAAGCGGTCATTCAGATAGTAGTCGGAGAAGAGCGCCCGGTTATTGAAGAACTTCTCTGACCACTCCGCCACGGCATAAGAGGAAAGCAACTTATCATATTGCGCGTCGGCATCCGATTCCGTGTACGTAAAGCGCCGAAGAACCCTAAGTTCCACCATGCCTGGATTGCGCCGGTCAATCGTCAGAACTCGGGGTCTGACGGTGACTTGACGCGTGCCGATTCCTTGCTCGGCCATGCTGGGGAGAATCCGCTCCAGAAGCACAAAGTCCAGATCTTCGTAATCGCTGGTGAGAACCAACAGGTATTGCCCAGCCCTATTCCGCAAAGCCCGCGCCAGCCCTTGCAGATTGGCTTGGGTCTGCGACTGAAGTTCAACCAAAAAAACCTGTAGGGTGCCGTTTTCCTGATCTGCGAGCCGCTCAATGTGGCATATTTGCGTTTGCAGTGTGTCGGCAGTGATTCCCATCGCTTGTGGGGTCAGCGCTAGACGTGCGTCAACGTTATATCCCAAGGTGGAAAAGAACGAAGCCACTGCATCCCGATTGGCGAGGACTTGAATGTCTGCCGGCCTTATGTCTCGCTCCTCGTGGTTGGGCAACGTAAGGCAAAAACCTCCCGATCCAAGATCATGGCGTTCGGTGCAATTAGGTGGGCATTATATACCCCGTTTGCCCGGAAAGGGATCACTGCAGGCTTGACACTATCCAGTGGTTACTCTCGCTACCCATTAATTGGCAATTGCGGGCAGAGGGGTTCAACTTCTCGTTTCTTTGCAGAATGTCGAGCTTACTTTTGACCGACGGGGCTTCTGGGCGAGGCCCGAATGGGCCAATGCGGGGTTCCCAGAAGACGATTATGACGAAACCGACGATGGAAGGCATCTGGTCCCCACTTACTCACGGCATCCCAACGCGCCGCGATGCTCTGGAAGAATTTGAAGACTGGACCCCCATTGCTCATCGTGCTTGAGCGGCGATATCATGCTGCCCACTCGCCGTTGATGCTGCGGTCAGCCGGACCTCCTGTACGGATTGGCGAGTAACGTAAACGACATATCCCAACGGGCAGTCGGCTAGTCTTAGGTAATCCAGCAGTTGCGCTGCGTACTTTTGCTGCACCCCAATCGTAGGCGCGACGTCGCTCTTCCAGTCGAAGATGGCCTCAGCCCTCCCATTCTCACAGGCGACCGCATCGCAGATGCCGGCAGCGGAGAGCAAGCCGCCATCGCTCTGTGCAGCAGCCCCGTATACGTTGAACTCGGACACCAGCTTTGGGCGGTACTTGGCAACAAGGGGCAATTCGAGCGTTTTGCGAATTGCATTTGCAATTTCCGCAGAGGACGACCCTTTCGCCGGGTCAGCATGGTCATTGGCGCCTAACTGCACCAACAGTTCTGCCGCACGGTGCCGTAGTGCTTCGACGTCGTCCTGGAGCTCATGATTGAGCACCTCTTCGAACAACTTGTGGAGCACCGTCCCCCGTATGGCGCTGCTGCGCACGGCTGGGGAGATAGTCACGGTCATTTCATCTGTCGGCTCAATTTCTGGACGCTCCTCACCTTCTTCATGCCGGCTGGGCTGTCGCCATTTCAGCGCGAGAGTCTGTTCCACCATGCGTTTTGCCTCAGCCATAAAGACCTGTGCGGCCTGAGCACCACCCTGTTTCAGAACAGGAGCTGCCGCCCCCACCGGGGGAGGAACGAACGCGGAAAGTTTCGCTAAACCGTGGTCAACAAGGTCGAACCAGGTCTTGCCCCTGCCTTTGCCGGCGTGGCGAGGCAGGAGCAGAAGGTCTCGAGCGCGAGTTGCGGCGACATACCAAAGGCGAATGTTTTCCCGCTGGCGGTGGTCCTCTTCCTCGTTTTTCACCGTCGCGTACGACGGCGGCTCAATGTTGCCCGCCTTGCAATGCAGCGTGCCGTGGCGGCTTGAGTACAAAACACCTTGTGTTGCCCGTATCGCGGTGCACATATTTACCCGAATCACCACCGGCCACTCAAGACCTTTGGCGCTGTGTACGGTTATGATCTGAACGGCCGCTTCGGTCGCGTCGCAGCGACCCTCAACCTCCTGCTCGGCCTCTTGCCATCGCCTCGTCATCTCTTGGGCAAATCCGCGGAGCCCGACTACCGAGAAGGGGCGAGCCATCTCGAGGAAAAGGTCCACATTTGCCAGCGGGCGTTCAGGGTGCGCGGAATAACGTTCCACCAGCAGTGGGCGCACTCGCAGCTCTTCGACTGCCGCACTCAGAACATCGAAGGGGCTGGTCGAATAGGCCTTCCGCGTCAGCGCCGCCAGAGTTCTCAGCGTTTCGGCGGCGACCTCATGCTTGATCATCGCTGGATCGGTGTAAACAGTCAGACGTTCGCCGTCGGGAAGCCCAGCCGCAATGTCGAGGAACTCTTCTTCCGTCAGACCGACCAGTGGACCACGTAGAAACGCCCCCAGCGCCAGAGTGTCGCGCGCGCTGGAGAGCACGCGCGTAATCGCAATCAGGTCATGAATTTCTTGGCGCCGGTACAGACCTTTTCCCGCTTGAGTCGCTATGGGTAATCCAAGCTGCTCCAGGGCGCGCTCATACATCCACAAGCCGGTGCCCGATGGTGAGAGCAGCGCTATATGTCCAGGCTTACAGCGGCACAGTTTGCCCGTTTCAGGGTCGCGCACCTCAATGGTGCCGATAAGCCGGTTACAGACATCCGCCACGGCGCGGGATTCGAGTTCGCGCCGCTCGTCGGCTTTGGTCATTTCGGGTTCGCCCACGTCAATACAGGCGACAGCGCAGCAGGGCGGAACCTGCTCTTTCACCGTGCACTGTAATGCTGTGAACCCAACTTCTTTCATTGGACCCGCGAAAACCCCATTCACATGCAGCAGGACGGGTTCGACCGAGCGGAAATTCGCCGTAATAGGCAGCACGTTGCCGGGAAATTGCTCCGCTACGATGTCGCGCACCCGGCAGTACATCTCTATGTCCGCCCGGCGGAATCGGTAAATCGACTGCTTGGGGTCTGCGACCAGAAACAGTTGTCCAGGACGCAGTTTTCTCTGAAACCACTCGCCCCCACCGTCCTCACCACAGAGGAAGAACAGAATCTCGCACTGAACTGGATCGGTATCCTGGAATTCGTCCACGAGGATGTGAGCGTAGCGCTGTGATAGCGCCTGCCGGACATCCGAGCTGTCGCGAAGGAGGTCCCGCGCCTGTACCAACAGGTCATCGAAGTCGAGCAGTGCAGAGTTGCGCTTGAATTTCTGGTATTCCAGCCGGAATTCACAAACCGCGGCGATTAAGCGCGCCATGACCAGCTCAGCGATCCTGCCGTGAAGATTGGTGAATGCCGCCGCAACGGCATCGATGTTGTTCCGGCACTCGCCGTTGAGCTGGTCGGCATAATTGCCCGACTTGCCCCGTCCCCTTGTCGCGTCCTGCCATGCCTTTTTGGCTGGTGCCGCATAGAAACTGAGATCGTCCTTGAATATTGCGATGCGCGGCGGATTGGCAAAGGCCCATAGCGCTTGAAACCGGGTTTCTAGCGTGTAACCCCCGGAGTAGTGTTCTGATAATCGCTGGAAATCCGCATCGAAGCTTGCCGCTTTGACTTGGTCGATGCCCAGCTTTGTATACCACGTGTGGTATTTATGGATTGCATCTTGGAGAGCGTCAAAATCCGCCTGGGCCAATCTCGCGGTTGGCGCTAAAGCATCCCGACGAGCGTTAATGACTTCAGCCAGACTGCGCACCAGCTTGTCATCATTCTCAAACAGCAGGACTTCTGTGATTGGATCGTCTGTTCCCTCGCTCGACAAGCGCTGCCGCAGCCAATCAGAGAACTGAACGGCAAAGTTCAGATCGCTCGTCGCCTCATCGGCGACCGAAGCGCCGGGGTCAATGCCTGCCTGAACCGGGTAAGGCGTGACCAGACGTTGGCAGAAGCCGTGAATCGTCGTGCAAGTCAATACGTCGAGATCCTTCCGTGCCGCCGCGAGATTCTCGCGCTGCGATGCGCTCAGACCTCCTGGCAGCACTGCCTGAAGTGGCTTTGGGACGTCTCCTGCAATCAACTTGTCAATGTACTCCCCAATACGGCCCAACAGTTCGCTCGCGGCAAGTTCGGTGAACGTGATTGCCGCAATCTCGGAAGGCGCCTTCCCGGCAGCTAGCATCAGTGCCACTCGTCCAGCCAGTAGAGCGGTCTTGCCTGTGCCCGCCCCGGCCTCGACGAGAAGAGTTGCATCGTGCTCAACTAACGCACGCAAGCGATTCGGCGCGTCTGTGTCAATCATGCCTTTGCCTCCGTCCACAGTTGCAGCAACTCGCCGACTGCGGCATCTCGGGCGTTCCGTTTCAAAGGGAAGTACAGCCCTTTCGCGTTGGCTGGCAGGGCAAAGAGCGGCGCGTATTCGTAGTTTCTATTCGCCTTTTCTTCTGCACTTGCTCCAAATGGAAGGCGACCCTGTTGCGCGTTGCTCGCCGCACAGGCTAGCTTTGCGCCAAGCTGCGCCAGAACGTCATCGAAGTTTGCCAAGGGAAGATAACCATTCGTTTGGTCGGGATACATCAGCGCGGCATCAACCTCGGTACCCGCAATCAGGCGACGGACTGCATACCCGTATATACAGCGCTGCAGTTCCTGCCCTTGCTTCAGGCCCGGATCCTGCCCTGGGGCGGTGCCGACCGTCTTGTAGTCGAGTACGCGGGCGCGGGTGCAGTCACCGCTGATGTCCAGACGGTCGATTCGTCCTTGCAACGGCAAACTGAAGCCACCGACATCCAAAGTGACGCCTGCGGCTGGGTCCCAAGGACGCCCGTCCGCAGCTTCATCCGCGTAGCCGAATGGGACCTCGACGTATGTATGTTGGTCCGGCAATGCGGCCGGCAGTTCGTTGAATGCGGCCAGGGCCACCTCACGTCCTCTTGCCAATGCCCGTTGCCAGATGCGTGGCGGGGGAGTGGGATTGGTATGGACCCATGTTTCGGATACCTCCTTAACGGCGTGATCTACAGCTGCGCCGATGTCGTCGGGCGAAGCCTTCGCCATAGCCCCTGGTGTGGGCTCCAATTTCTTCACCGCGCATTGCAGGATTTCATGGTAGAGACTACCTTGGGCGAGACTGTCCAAGATCACGGGTTGCTCCCCGGCCAGATCACGCGGCTCCCACCACCCTAGGCAGTACTGCCACAGGAATGCCAGTGGATCGGTCAGCAATGCCCTGAGCGAAGTGGTGGAATGAGCCTCGTTCAAACGCTTAAAGATCACGGGATGGTTCGCACGGACAATCCCGTCATGCGCGGTCAACTCCGGTTTGCGCCAATCCGAGGCGCACGCGGCGGCAGATCGCGCCAGCGAAGTCTGCCTGAATTCGTCCTGGTTCGCCAGCAGGCGATCGGATTCGCTCATGGCGTGCTTCGGAACGCGTGCACGCACCAGAGGTTGCACTGTGACGTCGCTCGGCAAAAGCGGGCTCGGGCCTAGCAACCGGCCGTCATTGCCGCGGCGGCTGCGTGAATACACAACTTCACAGGCTTGATTGCAAAGGTGGCGGAAGCACAGGCGGTCGAACTCTGGGAGGGACAGCGGGTCCAGCTCAGCCGCCGGTACAAGATGGCTGGGCAGGAGGCTATCTTCCCGAGTTCGGCGCGGCCATTGACTGCTGTTAAGACCCAGCAGGCGGACGAACTTGCGCTGCGCACCGAGGACAGCCGCAGCCGATCCCCAAACGATATTGGCGGCTGGATCAACCGTGTCCGGGATTCGTTGCGCAGCAAGCGTGGTAGCCAGCGCTTGCGGGGGACCGTCTAGCAGCGCCTGCTTCCAGACAGCCAATGCCTGACCATTCAAAAGTATCTCCCCGGCTCTCTCTGCGGCTGCGGGACCTGCACTCAGGGTGTCAAGCAAGGGGTCAAGTACCGGCCGGAAATCCGTTCCGTCTTCATCGGCAATACGTGCCAGTTCGAAACCCCAGTGCTCACGCATGAGCAAGGGCGCTTCGCGTGTAAGCTTCGTGTACCAATCTTCTGGCAATTTTGCGAGCAAATCACATTCGGGCACTCTACGCAATGCCCGGATCACGCGGTCGTGACTAAGACCGTGCAACATGATCTCTGCTAACGCCGCACATTGCTGGCCGGCATAACCAGAGACCGCCGGCACGCCATGAGCAAAATGGACTGGAAGCTGGCTGTCGGCCACCAGGGCGCGGAAGTGGTCATCCCAGTCATCGACCGAGGCGGCAACGATAGCGATCTCGTGCGGACGGGCACGCTCGCTGGCGATCAGTTCGCGCGCCCACCGTAATGCCTCAACCGCCTCGTGCTTCGGATTGGCGCACGCAACGGCTTGACGTGATTCGCAGCGGTCCGCATGCCAAATCAGCTCGATACCGGTGTGCTCCAGCCAGCGTAAATCGTCTGCATCCGCCTTGCATGCATGCCACCGCACGGCAACGTGCTTCGACAGTTCGGTCAGGACCGGCTGCCAGCAGGGGGCCACCGCCACGACCCCGTGCACCTCGATATCGCCGGTTACGTTGCGCGCGTAATTGACGCGGGCCAGGGCTCGGCAGGAGATGTCAACCGGCAACAGCGAGCCGGGCGGCAAATGCGTTCGGACATAGGTCTCAATCGCCGCCAGGTCGGCGACGGATTCGCCGCGTTCCTTGCCCCACCGCTGGAGATCAACTTTGGCATCCCATGCTTTGTGCAGACTGCGGCAGACTGCATTCACCATCCCGGGCAGCACCTTGATTGCTTCGATATCGCCGAACTCCAACTTGCTGAGCGCGCGGCTCACTAGCTTCTGCAAATCGGGCTTGGAGACGACCTGCAAAAAGCCGCCAGCCACCACCTCGGCCAGGTGCTGGATGGTGACTATGCGCAGCCCGTGCGCGTGCTGTTGCGCTGCTCGCAGTCGACATTCGTGCCAACTGACCACATTGCCAACCACCACAGTGTGTCGTTCCATAGCTCCTCCGGTCGGCAATCTGGCCGAAAGGGATTTGCAGCGATTCGCACGCACTCGGCTGCCGGGGCCGAGAGTTGCGCAGAGTATAACTCTTTTGAAAGCAGGAGAAACTACAAACTGGGTTTCGAAATTGACTACAAGTCAGGAAGAAGGGTGCGGCCCCATTCCTGGTGTGCGTGTGTCTCCAAACGGCCAACTATTACGTGATTCTGGGTGCAGAGTAAGGAGCGCAGCATAAGAAGTCGGATGGTATGAGAATAAAGGCGCCTGCTGCCCGTGCCACGGTTTGGGGTCATGCTGGGTCGCTGGGGACAGGAAGCCTTATGCGGTGGACATCCGCCGGATGGTCGGAGCACTACCAAGCGATAAGCTGATCAGCCTAGTCCCGGTAAGGTACCTGGCGGAGAACCCGGAAAAGGCCAAGCAGCCCCCTTCATGTGCTGCATTGGGGCACGTGCTAAACCTTCTTCGGGCGGATCGATTTTGACAACTTCGAATGTGCCAATCTCCTTGCAGCAGGTTTCCGGCGGTATAATCTGGGGACTGGGCAACTCGGGCACGGGGCGGCCGCTATGAACAAGAATGACCTTTTTCGCTATAAGAATTTGCTCCTGGCAAAGCAACATGAACTGACCACCAGCAAGAGTCTGGCCGGGTCGATTTCCGCTGGCGGCGAACTTCATGGGGATCCGGTCGATATGGCCGCAGAAGAAGCCATCGCCACAGTGCAGACACGCCTAAGACAGACTGACAGCAAGCTCCTACGGGCTATTGAGGATGCCTTGACGCGGATTAGGAAGGAGAGATTTGGCAGCTGCGAAGAATGCGGTCAGCCGATCAGCAAGGCCCGTTTAGAAGCAGTGCCCTGGGCCCGGTATTGTAGAGACTGCAAAGAACAGCAGGGGTCGCAAGGCTGAAACGCGAAACTGCTAAGGCTCATTTTACCGGGCACCGCCTTCCTGATCCGAGGACCAATCTATGACACTGGGAGACACATTGATTTCGGTCTGGCGGCAGTCGCTCGCCGAAAGCGGGCAGAAGATTGACCTCGAAGGCAGACACTACCTAGGTGGGTTGTTTCGTGCCAAGAAGCTTAGGAACGTAGAATTCAGCTACGGCGAACTCAGCATCATCGGCATCGAACAGAATCCGGCAGCGAATTCGCGGTGGGCCGGCTTGGCGCGACAAGGGAATCGAATCATGCAATTCCGTTGCAAGGGCCGTTATGTGGCCAACGTCTGCGAAGGCAAATTGCTGAGGTACCCGGCATGGAAGGGTATGGGACTACCGGAGTGATGCCTTTCTGTTGGTAGCATCGTTATGGGCCCACATCATTTCGGATCTTCCCACCGTGGAAGCGGATCGCGTGCAGCAAGCTGAAGAAGAAGCTCACCATTTTTTCCATCGTTCAACAGCTCCCGAATAAACTCGTACGACTTTTGGACTACATCGATCATGAGTGTCTTCATCTCGGCATCATCGAATCGCGAGAGCTTGCGCCAAGGAATTTCCCCAAACGGCGTACATACGACGACATCCGAGTAATCACCGGTCTTTGAATCTGGTGCTATCCCGGCGTGCAAGTCCTCGAGAACAGAGTTACGAAAACAGCGATGAACAAGGTATTTGGCCAGTCTCTTTTGCAGAATCGGGTCCGTCACGAAAACCCGCACCGCGTCGTCCGTTTTATTCATCTCCGCCCCCAAATGCAATCCCACACTGACATCTCACATAGCCTACTTCCAATTCGCAGCCCCACAACCTTTGAGTCTTCATCGACATTAATCGAGGAAGGGAATGCTTGAAAAGGTAAAGGTGTGATGGGCAAGAGCAGTCTGACGCCCCAAATCCTGGCAGAGGGACCAGCGCATCCTTCATATTGTGAATCGCCCGTGCCCACTCGTGTTCGTGTCGTCTCCCATCATAATTCAGCCACACAGAATGTAGCCGCGTGTGCGCTCTCAAATAGTCGATGTGCCAGTATGGTCGGACGGCAAGCCTTTGATGATGACCGATCCGGGCACGCAGGCCTCCCGGCCCCAGTGCGCTCCCAACATAAACGTAGTTCCCGCGCTGAAGCCGCATCCTTCCAAGGCGACCGATCTCAATGCGACCATCACGGCCACACCAGAGGATCAATGCATACGTTCCGGCTCTCGAAGCGATGACTGTTCCCATCAACGTTCCGGACCGGGAGCTTGCCTTTCCCGACCGTGGCAGGATACACCGTAGGGGTCTCAACAACCACATTGCCGAGTGGAACGTGATTATACACCTGCGCTTCAATATTTTACGGTGGTGTGTCGGCTCGTAATCCACGACCGACACTCCTGTCACAGAATGACCCCGCTCTCGTTGTTGCTCATAGCCGATTTGTTGCGCGGAGTCCACAGGCCATTATGAAACCTTATGGCCGAGGACATCCGCATCCGGTTTGGGCGGAGATTGCAGAAGCTTCGAAAGCAACAAGGCTGGACGCAGGTCCAGATGGCAGAGGAGTTTGGACTGGATAGAAGTTATTTGGCAGATGTGGAACGAGGAAAGCGAAACATCTCCATTGTAAATTTGGAGGTCATCGCAAGAGGTTTCGGGCTGACGATTTCAAAATTGCTCATCAGGGTTTGAGATCGATCTAATTCGTGGCGGAAAAGATGATGGATTTCGGAGCGAACCCCTCGCGTCTCAAAATGTAATCGCGGTACGCGAGCGGGACAAGTCCGGTCGGAGCAACGGCAGTTGAGCGGCCATTCCGGGATTGGCTCATGACAGGGGCGATTTTTCAACCTGTAGACATTAACCAATTGCGTATCGCACTTGAGTGATGTTTACCGACTATTGAGTTTTGGTTTCAGGGCTGAACGTAACCTTCAAGTAGGCTGGAAGAGAGATCACTAAGGGCGACCCTGGTGTGTGATGCTCCGCCCGTCAATCCGCGGGTGAACATGGCATGAGCAGACCGTTTCAAAAGATCTTATTTTGTTTGGCAGGATCTGCTGCCATTGCCGTGGTTGCTGCAACCTTGTGGGTCTACTATTGTTCGGGGAGGAGCGCAGGTCATCGCCCTGATCTGCCTCCGTACTCAACCCTCATTCGTTCTAATGATCCCAATCAAATCCTCACTGAAGCCGACCGGCTGGCGCTTCTCGCAAATTGGTCAAAAGCTGGCCCGCTATTCGCTCGCGCCGAACAGATATACGGCCAGCGGGGTGACAGCCGAGACGAATTGTATTGCAGGATCGGGGAATTGCGAAGCGAGGTGGAAAAAACGTCGTATTCAGAAGTTGGTGAAGCCATTCGCGAACAAATGAAGAACCCCTTGGTAAGAAATGACCAGCGTTTGAAACTTGAGGGTTTGACTGCATTGGGCGTCATCGACATGAATACCGACACTCGTGCTGCCCTGAAGGATTGGACTGAGGTCATGGATTTGGCACAGTCGCTGAATGACAAGGTCTGGGAGGCGCGCGCTACCGGCTGGCTGGGCATCCTGGCGTTCATTGACGGCAAGACGGCTCGGGGCGGAAGGTTGGTCATGGAGGCCATTGTCAAAACCACGTTGTATCACGATGCCGCGGGGGAAATTGATTTCCTCAGTTACTTTGGTGAAGGACTTAATGAGTATCATAGGCCGCAGAAAGCCTTGGACTTCTTCAATCGCGCCCTCAGATTGGCTGACGCTACTCCCGACATCGGAACACCGTTTCATATTTACATCGGGGAGATTTCAGCGCTCGAGCAATTGAACCGGCGCCAGGAGGCCCAAGCCGTACTGAATCGCGCCCTCGACGAAGCCAATCGCTCGGGTATTCTCGGAGCCCAGGCAGACCTTTTGCGGCAAGCCGGAGAGTTGGCCGTCCAAGATCACGACTTGGCTCTTGCGCGGACTGATTATGAACAGTGCGCAGCGGTATCGGAAAAGGCGCACTTAACCCGCCTTCTGGCCGATGCCATGTTCAAGCTTACGGACATATACCAGCAATCCGGAGATGTACCCAATGCAGAGCGTTGTGTGGTGGAGGGCATCAAAGCCGTGCGGCAAGTCGAAGCACCCTATCAACTTCCACACTACCTGGGAATTGAGGCCGACCTGAAGGAGTCAGCGCGCCAATATCGCGAAGCCGATGCCCTGTTTTCCGAAGCGAATGATCTCGTCGAGGGCATGCTTCTCAGCGTTTCCAGTTCGAGTGACGAGAGTTCACTGATCGGCACGATGAGCGAAATATATGTCGGTCACTTTCGTCTTGCCGCCACTTTCTTGAAGAATGATGCAAGAGCTTTTGAGATCGTTGAGCACGCTCGCGGCCGAGTGATGTTGGACGCTTTGCAGACGCACCGAGAGCTTCCAGAAGAAGGCTTGGCCCAGTTGACCCCTGCAGAGGTACATGTTGTCGATTTACAACGAGAATTAAGGCAAACCCAGTCAATAAGCGCGAGGCAGGATTTGCTCGACCAACTCGAGCAAGCTGAGGCAAATCTCAAGCATACAGAATATGATCGGTATCGATCCCGAGAATTCGTCCCGCCGGAGGCCGTCGATCTCACAACCCTGCGTCGAAACCTTCGCCCCGATGAAATGATCATGGAGTATGTCCTCGACGACCCTACATCATTCTGCTTGACGATTACCCGGGAGGCGGTCCACATACAAACCCTTGCAGGACGGAGACTGATCACCCCATTAATCAACGCATATCTGGGCGGAATTAGCGCCAAAGCTTCCGGTCAACTGGCGGCGAAGAAGTTGTACGCTCTACTGGTTGAACCTGTTCTCGACCGCGACCCAAAACGGTATCTCACGATCATTCCTGACGGGAGATTGGACGGACTTCCTTTTGATTCCCTGGTGACGCCAACCGGGCAATACTTGCTTGATTCTCACATCGTCACATACGCTCCTTCCTCGACGGTTTTCCACCTGCTGCGCGGCCGATCGCAAGAATCTCAACCGCGGCTCCCGTTTCTTGGAGTCGCGTACGACGGCAATCGGCCGTTGATTGCCAGCAAGCAAAGTCCTTGGCGATGGCCCTCGGAAATCGCGCGCGGTATGTTTGACCTGCAGGGAAGCGGCAACCCTCCCCCGCTTCCATTTGCGCGTGAGGAAGTGGATTCGATCGCCAGCCTGGCCGGTCCGAATAGTGTAATTCTTGACGGCCAAGCTGCGACTGAGGAGAGATTAAAATCAGAGCCCTTGGGAGATTTCGACATTTTGCATTTTGCCGTGCACGGCTTTGCAAGCGTGGACGAACCCGAGCGCTCAGCGCTGGTGCTGCGCACAGATCCTCAATCCAAAGAGGACGGCTTGTGGCAGGCACGCGAGATTCGAAGAGAATCGCTGCACGCCGAGCTAGTAACTCTCTCGGGTTGCGATACGGCAGTCGGACAACAGGAAGGCGAGGAGGGGACAGCCAATCTCGTGCGCGCCTTCCTTTTAGCGGGGGCCAGAAATGTGGTGTCCACATCGTTCCCGGCCGATGACCGCTTGACGGCCGAATTGATGAAACGTTTTTACACGCACCTGTCAGAAGGAATGGAGGAAGGAGAGGCGTTGAACAGGGCCAAACTTGATATATTGGGGGAGTTAGGGCCGCAAACGCCCCCCTACTATTGGGCAGGTTTCTCACTTGAAGGGACTGGGAACGGCCACGTCTTCTTTTCCCGACCGAAGTGATATGGCTTTGAGCTTGGCACAACGCGAGGCGATTTTCGACAGGACATGTAGGACTGTCGAAAAGAATTACTTTGACCCGAAGTTCAATGGAAAAGACTGGAAGAGCCTCACGGGATCAAAAAGATCGGCCATTTTGAATAGTAAAGATGCGGAGGAATTTGAGAGTCTGATGCATCAAATGGTTCGCGAGTTGGGCACCAGCCACACCGGTTTTTTCCATCAAAATCTGCGCAGGGTACCGGGACGTTTGGCGATCAGCGCGACCTTTCGCAAACATCAAACATCCGATGGCATCCGATGGATGTTTCAGGACGTTCACGAAGGCGGGCCGGCGCATACGGCGGGAATCGAGCCCACGGATCTTTTGCTAGAAATCAACCGGCAGCCTATCAGTCCCCCCGACCAACCAAGTTTCTCCATGGCAAGTGGGAGTTCGCTGGCGGTGTTGAAGCGCGGCGGCCGTAAGGTCGACATAACCATGGCCATCCCGAAGCCCCGCTGGAGAAAACAGCCTTTTGCGGAGCCGCGCACAGTTTCATTCTCCACTCTCGACGGGGGTATTGGGTATCTGAAAACCACGATTGCTCCGGGCATAGTTGGCGTCGAAATCGCACATGAATATGACAACGCGATTAGGAATTTGGCCAGTTGTGAGCGTCTGATTATCGACCTTCGCGGATTCCTTGGCGGCGGATTGGGTGTTCTGCGGTTGATGAGCTATCTGACGCCGGACAAAATTCCAATTGGATATTCCGTTACGCGCCGTTGTGCCGAGCGCGGTTACAAGAAGGAAAATCTTCGGCGCTTCGAAGGCCTTCCGACCAGCAAGTTCAGAATTCCATTTTTAGCGTTGAAATACCTCGGACGGGATGAGTCCGTGGTCTTGGTCAGCGAGGGGCTCGGGCCGCAGAAATTCCATGGTCGCATTGTATTACTTGTGAATGAACATACGGCCAGCGCAGGAGAAATAGTGTGCGCGTTTGCGGCTGAAAACAAGTTGGCCCATCTCGTAGGGGATCAGACTGCGGGGCGCCTCTTGGGGGGCAAGGGATTTCGTGTGGGCTATGGATATCTCGTGATCCTTCCCGGCGCGGCATTCCTCTCCTGGCAAGGAAAATCTTTTGAGGGCCAAGGAATTACGCCCGATACTCGGGTCGATTGGTCACCCGAGGACCACCGAGATGGGAAAGATAACCAGCTTGAAAAGGCAATCGAGATAGTGAAAACACTCCCTTAATAGTCCACGACGGGTGCCCTCAGTATTCGCGGGGGTGCCCGGCTCTTGTGCCGCGTAGCCCTTTGTCGGCGACTCGGAAACCACGGCCAATTGCACCCGAATAATGCGCCCAGCACTGCTCTTCTGCATTGGGATGTGCCGATGTTCGGACGCGGGAGACGGTCGTGGAGCCATGATCACTTCAGGACAAGCGGATAGTAGGTCCAGTCCCAGCGTTTGGGCCGGATAGCGAGCAGGTACAGGCCTGGCTTAAGATGGCTCAAATCGGCGCGCACGTGCAGCGTGGATTTGTAATTCACAATTTTAGCTTCTCCTTGCGCACTCCATAAAGGCTCCCCTGGCTCCCGGACGACCTGAATGTCATAGGTTCCGGGTTCGCTTCCGAGTGGCAAGTAAACAGTAAGATCCAAGTGGCCGTTCGAGAGTTGCAGCGGGGGATTTTGTGGATTTTCTTCCGGACCACGCATAACCCCGCGCCCGGTGAGGTCGAGCGAAGCAATTTCGAAGCGGGCCGGCTCAGATGATCGCCGCAGAAATACCCATGTCAACATTGACACGACCAGAAGGATGGCCGCCGCAATTGCAGCGAAGCGGTGAACTCTGCGTCTTTGAAATGCCTTGCGAAATTCTGAGAAATCCCGCGTGCAGGGCGAGCATGAACTGAAATGATGAATCCAAGGTTCCGCTTCCTCAAGTGTCAGTTTACCGGACGCAATCACTTTAAGAATGTCGGAGCCAGGGCACCCGCGCCGATCTGGGTTGGGGAAGCCGTCGAGAAACGTTCGGCTCAGCGCCTGTCGAAGCTGTTTTTCTTCGGTCTTAGATAGCACGTCAGTTTTCGTTCCTTCGAGCGAATTTTATCGGAAATTCTTCACTCCGGCTTTTCGCCTTCTTCCGGAGGATTCTCAAGCAGTCTCCGAAGCTTCTGAACCCCGTATTCAAATCGTTTTCTGGCCTGTTCTCCGCTCATCCGAAAAGCGGCGCCGATTTGGTCCCAGCTAAAATCGTGGCAATAAAGCCATGCCATGGCCTGGAATGTGTCGTCGCACTTGGCCAGTGCCTGCTGCATGGCGATATTTGACTCAAGCTTTCTGACCCACGATTCGCTTTTGGTCCCCGGCATCTCCACCACATCCTCGCTTCGAGGATGCGTTTCGATTTGCCGATTCTTTCGTGCTTCCTGCAGATGCCGGCGAAGACGGTAAGTGAATATAGCAAACAGATATGCATCCAATTCCAAAATCTTTGCGGCACCAAGTTTTTGCATGGTGCCCAGGGTGGAAAAGAGAGATTGTTCCCAGCATTCCGTTGTAATACTTTGAGGATCAAGAGAGGGATCGGACAGCTCGGTCACTTGGTTTATCGTCAGCCGGAGGGCCGCAGGCCACAGGCGCCGGGCAGCCGCCAATAGCAATGCTTCGTTCTCCGTCGGCTGCCTGCCGGCAACGGTCGCCGCGAACAAGGGCCAGTTCTCGTCCATGATCTCAGTCCCGAGAAGCTTGGAATCTGTGCCATTCCCGGTCGAGCCTTACAGCCAACCCCCGTCCGCCGTTAAGCGAAGACTGCCACGGGCGTACTATGGTGTCAATCGTACTATCGTACTGTCCATTAAGATCCGGCAAAAATCTTCAGTTCCGGTTCTCCGGTTTTACCTTCTGGATGTTCCTTTATAGGTGAAGGGTGCTTTTGTCCGTTTTCAGGGGACGGGGGGAATTACTCGGGGCTCGGAAGCATCGCTTCCAGCCTGTTGGGAGTACTCTGTGGCAACCATTACAAATGGCACGAGTGCTGATTGTCCGCTTTTGGACCGGGCTGAAGAGTTGGGGACAAGAGATGCGGACCTCCACGATGCAGGAAAGGAGGTAGTGTGGACCCCAGAACTCGACTCAATATTACGAGAGGGATACGCTCGAGGCTGGACAGGCGCACGAGAAGCGGTTAATCACATTCAGAGTTTACGCCCCAAATGGCGCAGCTACATTATTTGGAATCGCGCCGAGCAGCTTGGTTTTCGAGAGGAGTACGTTCTTAAACGCCCTCCGTGGTCGACTGCGGACGACGCCGCGTTGATGGATTTCGCGCAAGAGCAATCGATAGAAACCATTGCGGGTTGGCTTCACCGCTCGGCGAGGTCTGTCCGTAAGAGATTCTCAGTGCTTCATAAAAGCGCCAGGGTTCATGACAACTATAGTCAATTGGAATTGGCCAGAGATTTGCGGATGAGCCCAAAAACTATCCGCTACTGGGAAGTAGCAAAGGTGTTGAAACGCAGAGCTGGACGGATCACCCATGAATCCCTCGAACTATTCCTGCGGAAGTGGGGTTCGGAAATAAACTACGATGCCCTCGATGCGGAGATGCAGGCATGGCTCAGAGAGTATGCGGGTTATGTTCCACCACGAGAACAAGGGACTGCGAATGGTCGCGTCCTAAAGCATCTTGACAAAATCAGAATTTGCCCGCGGTGCGGGCGAAAAACCCGGGGCAACGCCCATTGGCGCCATGTTAAGTCATGCGCGATTAAGGCGATGGCAGGGAAGGTGGACAAAACGTAGAGGGTGAGCGATGTGGCTGGAACGAGCTCACTCATCCATTGACCCAACAACGTAGTCATCGGCCGAGCGGCGCCACACCATGAATGAAGGGTATTGGTCGAGGGAAGGAGTTAACCAATGTTCGTCCCAGTAGAAAACCCAATAGTCGATGGTTCGGGCATTACGTGGGTGTGCCCGCGCGCAGTACATAACAGCATCAAACCAACCGTCCTTTCGGGCTTCGGCGAAGTAACGTTTCTCCCCCCACTTCAGGAGGGCTCTCCACCTTTGTGTATAATTCTCCAGGACAAGCGTGCTGCGAAGTTGTCTATCCGATTCGATGAAACCCGGGCAGCGCTGCTCCAGTTCTCGTGTCACAGTTTCAGGCAACCGGGTGTCTGTTTCTAAAAGTGAACGCAGCCAGTAGGTGAAAGCCTCCCACTCCAGGTACTCGGCCACTGCCGCTGCGAGGCGCTCGGGGCTAACCAGCCTGGAATTCTTGATGACCTGGCGCTTATCTTCCCGCATCTCGCACGCATCGAGGACCTCATCGCCAGAACGCTCGGACGCGCTCCGCCACTCCTCAAATGGCGGGTACGTGGCAGGAGGTTGGTGCTTCCAATGTTTCTCGCACCACTGCGCATAGGCCCAATCGCGCGCGTAGGCGAGTTCACGAACGGCATAGAAGGTGACGGCACGTAACCAACCCTCGTGCTTCGGATCGGCAAGGATATTTTCCTCGACCCATTGCCGTATGCGCCTATCAAGGCGTGCCCCCACACCCGGCCCTGCTTCCAAGTCTACGCGCTCCGATCCAGTGAGTCCTGGACAGCGCTCGCCGATACTTTCGGCAAGCCAGTCAGGAACTTTTCCCTCGGCTTCCGTGATCGCATGTGCCCATAGGCTGAACGCATTCCACTCGACACATTGATGTCGCGCCCGGAGGAGTCGCTCCCAGGATATCCGTCTCGCTTGACGATCGGCCTCCCTGCGCGCCATCTCGGATGCGCGAATTTCGATCTTACTCGGCCGCCACGCGTGCTTTCTTGAGGTATTTGCCATATTGAGATCGCCGTGCCGCAAGATCGACTCTACGTCACATCCTTTGGCACGCGAAGAGGGTCAGATTATAAGCGCAATGCATCAGCGCGGCCGATGTGGTGGAGCCTGACACAGCGCGCAGCCCGCCATAGAGAATACCACTCTCGGCAAAGCACGCGCACTGGAGCAAGGTCAGAGGCTGGTGAAAAAAGGCAAAGATCAGCGCGGTGAGGATAACAGCGGTCGGGACACCGGAAGTCCGCGCGACGAGCGGAAGCAGGCACCCCCGGAAGAACGATTCTTCCGCAACGGGGCCAAGAGTGACCGCCAACGCGAATAGTGGCCAAGAAATGTGGCGAGACAAGGCGGGGCTCGCTGACTGCGCAATGAGGCTTACCACCCGTCCCCACAGTATGCCGGCGAGTATTGCGCCGAGCAGATAGCGGCGCGATGGCAGCGTCCAGCCGAGGGCTCGCCAGATAGCGCCCCCGCGGCGAATTTTGAGCGTGACATAGAGTGCCAGCAGCACCCACACCAGGACAAATGTTTGGAGCAGCGCCGGCGGTTCTCGGAGCACACAGGGATTGAGAATGTGAAGCGGGATGGCAAGCTGAAGGAAAGCCCCCAACGCGACGACACAGATCAGAAACACGCAGACGTCCGTATAATCCCAGGGACAAGCGGAGCCGGGATCTGAAATTTGCAATTTTGCGAAGATCTGGTGTCTTGGGGAAGCATCGCGCTGGCCAACATTATCACTCTGCAAACGGTTTCCTACCTGACCCGCAAGTATTCAAACTCCGGTACCGTTCGGAAGGGAATTTCCGGCAGTGTGACTGGGTGAGCGAGTTGGTCGATCAATTCCGGCGCTGCGTTCCCCAGGAATTTTGCGGTTTCACGGATGTGGGCGATCCTCTCCGGTGCCAATCCCATGAGGCGCGCGCACGTTGCATCGGCGGCGACCGGATCGTTCGAGAGCACAACCTTACCCAGGGCAAGGGAAGTCCCAGCAAGAGGGCCGTTGCCCTCCATCGCAACAATCCCATCGGCAATGACGAAATGCACCGGCACAGTTGCGCAAATATCCACGATGCTGGACTCGATACCCCGCCAGTGCAAAATGTTCTTGGGCCAGCCGTATTTTGCGCCGGGGACCACTCCAAACATGTTTTTCATGCTCAAAGTGACGCCCGACCAGTGATGGGTTTTCACTTTGGGCATGGAAACCACAAAATCTGCCTGAAGCACGGTGCGAGGCAACCAAAGGTGCCCCAAGCCCGTGTAGTTTGCGCGAAGCTTGGACTTCGCGAGTTCGTCACGGTTCAAATCGACAAAAGGAATCCCCTGCTCGTCCAGCAAAGCGCGGAACCCGCTCTCTCGAAGCACCAACTCCGTATCGCGCTGGTGCCCGGGACCCTCGGCGATGGTGACGGAAGCAGCCCCAAGCTGGCGAAAGCATTGCGCGGCGGCGGTCACCAGCAGGGGATGGGTGTTGATCTCGGCGGCGGGTGAGAAGTCGACCAGATTCGGCTTGAGCAGCACGGTTTTGCCGCGGACATCGAGGTTGAACAATCGCAGCCCGTTCATCAAATCCCGCTCCAGGCGCTCGGAATACTCGTCGGCATGCAGTATGGCCACGCGGGAACGAGGCGGGCGCCGATCCCAGTCATACTTGGTCACCAGAAACGGAAGGCTGGTGGCCGCTCCGGCAGCGAGGCCCATCGAGCCCGCAAGCTGGTTGCTTCGTGTCATGCCAGCACCTTGAAAGGGTTTCCCTGGGCGGGACAATCGAGTGCAATGATTACCGTAGCGAGGGTGGCGGAATCCTCTATCATGCTGGGGTCTGCCAATCTCGATAACCGACCAGCCAGATCCCCAATCGGTCGATCATAGGCATCAAGGGCGAGAAGCGACCACGCCAAACTCCAAGGCGCTGAGCACGCCACGAAAGAATCTTCCAGCCACTCAAGGCTCGCGCGGATGATGGGGTCAACCTTTTCGCCGTGCAGGGCGAGCAAGGCGGCCGCCGTGGCATCAAGGTGTGCGGCCATAGGAACGCCATAAACCACACCGTTTCCCGCATTCCACCCGCCCTCGGGACAAGCCCGATCGAGCAGCATTTCGGTCCCCCGCCGGATGCGGAGGGCCACCTTTCCCGGCTTGCAGCAAACGAACGCCTGCTTCATCGCAATCACCGCAAAGGCCGTGGGGATGACCCAACTGCAAGTCCCCGGCATCCAGGGCCAGCCGTACTTATCGGGATCGAAGCGCACATGGGTGTCGGAAGTGCGAAACTTCCATTTCCACAGCCAATGCGATTCTTTTCCCTTCATGTCCAACAGCCATTCCAGGGTGCGCTCGACGGCAGGGAACATGATGCCGCCGCTCGCGAGCGCTGTCACCGCCAAGGGAGTCAGGCCCGATCCCTCCTGGTCGTCACCTTGGAAGGCCGGCCAACTGCCATTGGGATTCTGGGTGTCGAGCAAAAATTGAAGGCCGCGGGCGTGGGCGGGGCTTGAATCCCGTCGTAGGGCCACCAGAGCGAGGCAGGTCGGTTCGAGATCTGCTTGTGCCGAGGCTTGCCCGTAGTTCCAACCTCCATTCGGTAGTTGCCGGTCGATCAGCGCACTCCGCAGCGAGATTCGTGGAACCAGGTGTCGCACGAATCGGTTGTAAGCGAATCGGCAAAGCCCGTCAAATGAGGCCATCTCAGTGGTCGGAAGTGGTGTTTTCCTGCGCCGTCAGTTAAAGATCAGGCCTTGAAATTCAATGCGATGCGAGATCATCCGCCGGGGTGCGGACGCACAGAAACGCGGTGCTCACATTTGTCGACCCGCAGAAAAAAGTCTCGCACGGGGAGTTGGAAAGTGTGAAAAGCCCGGACTTAGGACCGATATCCACAATGGAACGCGTTGATAACGCGAAGCGCCAAGCTCGGCAACATCGGTTTTTCACATCTCCTGGTTGCGGGCACATCGGTCAAAGACGTGGGTCGGCATTCGTAGACCACCCAAATCTGGTGCTCACAAACGTCGACCCGTGAAAAAAAATTTCGGATGCCTCCTCCGCTCTTCTAAGTGCTCATCCTGTCAGCGTTTTCCGGACTGCCCTGCTAGAGGCTGAGGCTCCGCAGGGGCCCGAATCGACCTGCGTTGCGAAAAATCCCCGGGGTAGAGTGGCGTCCAGGAGGCGATGCGGTGTTTCATTCAAGGCAGGAACTCGCCGGGAAGCTGCAAAAAGCGCGATATGTCATCGACGATGTGACGCTCGAAGTGATTTATCTCGCCGCCCGCATGCAGAAGCCGTTGCTGGTGGAGGGGCCGCCCGGCTGTGGCAAGACGGAACTCGCCTATGCAGTGGCCGAGGCGGCGGGAACTTTCGTCGAGCGGCTTCAATGCTACGAAGGGATCACGGAAGACAAGGCCATCGGTAAGTTTGACGAAGCTTTACAAAGGCTCTTCCTCGAAACCCAGGGAGACCGCCTCACCGACGATTGGGACTCCCTACGCAAGCGCCTTCATTCTCTCGACTTCTTTGCCGAAGGTCCTCTCCTGCGGGCGTTGCGCTACCGCGAGCGGGCTTGCGTCTTGCTGGTCGATGAACTCGACAAGGTGGGCCACGCCTTTGAAG
>Ga0335078_10001535_pt1 | contig 34764 bp, 33 predicted proteins | sample Lox_Sample_32_FD_206711 | JGI IMG/M metagenome (GOLD analysis project Ga0335078, IMG submission 206711) | Soil microbial communities from Loxahatchee National Wildlife Refuge, Florida, United States - Lox_Sample_3.2 | ecosystem: Environmental > Terrestrial > Soil > Wetlands | place: USA...
GCCGATGGTGCAGTTGGTGCCGAGCATGGCCACCGGCAGGCCGGACAGCACGGTGGCGACCTCGCGCGGGGTCTCGCCGCCCAGCGTGTGCGCGTCGTCCGCGAAGGTGGCCTGGGCGATGATCGGCACGTCGGACAGCTCGCTGGCCACGACGACCGCCTCGGCCAGCTCGTCGAGGTAGCCGAAGGTCTCCAGGATCAAGATGTCGACGCCGGGGCCTTCCCCGTGCCCGAGCAGAGCCTCGATCTGCTCGCGTAGTACCTCGGTCCGTTCGGCCGAACCGGTACGGCGCCGCTGCAGGCCGGTCACTGCGGGCGAAACCGAGCCGGCCACCAGCACCTCCCGCTCGCACCGGTCCTGGGCCGCACGAGCGATCCGGACCCCGGCCCGGTTGATCTCGGCCACCTTGTCGCCGACGCCGTGGTCGCCGAGCCAGAGCCGGTTGGCTCCGAACGTGTTGGCCTGGATGATGTCCGCGCCCGCACTCAGGTAACTCTCGTGGATGGTGGTGACCAGCCCCGGGTCAGTCAGGTTGAGCTCGGGCAGCGACCGGTCGAGCGCGGCGCCGGCCGCGTGCAGCATGGTGCCCATCGCGCCGTCGCAGACCAGCACGCGCTGCCCGGCCAGCAGGGAAACCAGCAAGGTGGCTCTGCTGGCTCCGGGGGGGACGAGCCGCCCCCCGGGAGCGGGCGAGTGGCTGGGGGCGGTCACGGCTCGTCCCCGAGTGAGTCGAGGATCTCCAGCGCCACCTGGGCGATGAGCCGGTCGGAGTAGTTGTCCAGCCGCAGCCCGGTGATCTCCTCGATCCGCTTGACCCGGTAGGCCACCGTGTTGGGGTGCACGTGCAGGATGCGCGAGGCCCGCTGCGGGCTGTTGTTCTCCCGGAAGTAGCAGGCCAGCGTGGTCAGGTACTCCGACTTGTGCTCGTGCTCGTGCATGCTGAGCTTGCCGAGCACGTCGGCGGCAAAGGAGCGCAGCTCGGCCAGGTCGGGCACCTGCAGCAGCAGGCGGAGGATGCCGAGGTCGCTGAACGCCGAGACCGTGCCGGAGCGGGATTTGGGTCCCAGCCGCTGCAGGGTCTGGGTGGTGCGCTGCGCCTGGGCGTAGGAGCGGGCGATCTCACCCGGGTCCCGGCAGGTCCCGCCGATCCCGATGACGACCTTGGCCGCCGGGAAGAGCTCGGACAGCCGGGCCAGGCAGGCGGCGGCCAGCTGGCGTGCGTCCATGGCGGGCCCGTTCGGCGCCTCCGGAGTGGTGGTCACCACCACGACCTCGGACTCGCGGGCCGAGACGATCGCCTCGGGCGCCCGGGTGGTCACGAAATGCTCGATGCTCTCCCAGATGCGCTGCCGCAGCGCCGCGTCATCTCCGGGATGCGGAGCTCCCGGGCCGGCGGCCCCGTTGCAGGCCGGCCCGGCGGCGGGTAGCTCGAACGCGATCGCCACCACATTATGGTCCCGGGCCGGATCGTAACCCAGGTGCGCGGCCCACCGGCTGGCGTCGGCGTTGTCCCGGCCGCGGCCGAGCAGCAGGCCTTCCACCAGGTCGTCGCGGACCCGGCGGGCGGCCGCGGCCACCACCCGCTCGCGGCCGAGGATCACCCCGCAGATAGTCGCGGCGTGCTCGGTCACCAGCAGGCTCATGTCCTCGCCGAAGAGGTTGTCCGCCGGGTCGACGGTGATCAGGTAGGAGGGGACCTCGTCGCCGACCATGACCGGGGCGACGATGACGGCCGGCATGCCGCCGACCTTCGGCAGCCTGAGCGCGCGCTGGCTCAGCCGGGACGCGCGCAGGACCTGACCGAGCCGCGGGTGGATCAGGTGCTCCCGCACGTCGGCGGTGGCCTTCTCCGCACTCACCCCGGGTGCGGCCGCGGTCAGCACGTCCATGAGCTGGGTCAGGACGGCGACGGTGGCGGAGGTCCGGTCGGAGATCAGCCGCACCACCCCGGCCAGGTCGGCGTCCTGCAAGGCCAGCCCGGACAGGTACCGGTACACGGTGACGAGCTCGCGCAGGGCGGCGTTCTCGCGGTCGAGGTGCCGCGCGGGAGCCTCGGCGTGATCGGGGTCGTCACCGGGCAGCACCGGTGACCAGTTAGGTACCGCCATGTCCGAATCGTACGCCCGCAGGGGTGGCACGTCCCTGTGGCCTGACACAAAGCCTGCCTTCCATAGCTTGTTGACCAGGTCCGACTGGTCACAAGAGAAGCACGGAACGGAGTCGGTATCTGCGCAATACTTGACAAGTGGCGTGTCAGCCGTAGAGATTAACAGGCACTTTCACTGTTGACCGGGATTTCCCGGGAAGGGACCCGCGTTGCTCGAGTACCGGGATGTCTACGCGGGTGGCCGGCTGGTCGGATCCGGTTCGGCCGACGTGATCACGATCGTGAATCCGGCCACCGAGGAGGTCGCGGGCGCCGTCCCCTCGATGGTCGGAACCGACGTCGAGGTGGCCGTGACCGCAGCTCGCCGGGCGTTCGACACGGGCCCGTGGCCGCAGCTCAGCCCGGCCGAACGGGCGGCGGCCATGGTCCGGCTGGCAGCGGCGCTCGAGGCCAGGGCCGAGGACGCCGCCCGCCTGGTGACGGCGGAGATGGGCATGCCGATCCAGCTGTCCCGGCGGAACAACGTGACGATCCCGTGCGGGATCATCAGGTACTACGCCGCGCTGGCCCGGGACATGTCCACCGAGGAGATGCGCGAGGCGGTCAGCTTCGCCGGGCGCACCATGGTCCGGCGCGAGCCGGTCGGAGTCGCGGCCGTGGTCGCGTCCTGGAGTTACCCGCTGATCCTGGCGTTCTGCCAGCTGGCCCCGGCCCTGGCCGCGGGGTGCACGATCGTGCTCAAGCCCGCGGCCGAGACCTCGCTGTCCGGCTACATCCTGGCCGAGGCCTTCGAGGCAGCGGACTTCCCCCCGGGCGTCTTCAACCTGGTCACCGGCACCGGCCAGGTAGCGGAGATGCTGGCGGCTCACCCTTGTGTGGACATCGTGGCGGTGGCCGGGCCAACCTCGGCCGGACGGCGGATCGCCGCGATCTGCGGCGAGACGCTCAAGCCGGTGAGCCTCGAGCTCGGCGGGAAGTCGGCCGCGATCGTGCTCGACGACGTGGACCTGGACGCGACCGCCGCCGAACTCGGCTGGCTGTGCTTTGCCAACGCCGGGCAGGCGTGCTTCACCATGTCCCGGGTGCTGGCCCCGCGGAGCCGGTATGACGAGGCGGTTTCGGCCCTGGCCTGCCAGGCTTCCCGGTTCGTCGTGGGCGACCCGATGGCCGAGGAGACGACGATGGGGCCGCTGGCAAGCCCGCGGCAGCGCGTCCGGGTGGAGTCCTCGGTCGCGGCCGGCGTGATGGCGGGCGCGCGGATCGTGACCGGAGGACGGCGCCCGGCCACGCCGGTCCGCGGCTACTACTACGAGCCCACCGTGTTCGCCGAGGCTGACGCCGAGATGGCCATATCCAGGGACGAGATCTACGGCCCGGTGGTGGCGGTGATCCCGTACGAATCCGAGTCCGAGGCCGTCGCCATCGCCAACGACTCCAGCTACGGCCTGGCCGGCAGCGTGTGGACCGACGATCCGGAACGAGGCCTGGGCATCGCCCGGCGCGCGCGCGTGGGGACGTTCGGCGTGAATCTGTACGTGCCCGATATCGGGGCCCCGTGGGGCGGTCGCAAGGCCAGCGGGATGGGCAGCGTCTACGGGCCGGAAGGGCTGCAGACCTACCTGGCCACCAAGTGCGTGTTCCTGCCCGGGTAGGCGAAGGGGGCCCCGTTCCGGGGGCCCCTTCGCATCAGGAGTACCGCGTCAGGCAGAATGCACGACGCCCAGGTCCAGCTCCCTCGTTATATATCGCCTCACCGCTTGGCTTTCCGGCGATACCTGGCAGAACCTTAACATCTGACGAGACGGGACGTCGCTATTGGCCGGGACGTATTTACGATATATTCCGCGCCGCGGTTATCCGCGTGGCAATTTACTCGTGGAGGAAAGCGGGTACCGCCTATCGCATTCCGGGCTGGCCGGCATCGTTCACCAGGTGAGGTCGAGGGCGGGGCGGTGCAGCGCGAGCACGTGCTCGTGGGTTTCCCTCTCGGCCACCACCCGGGCCTCGCCGTCCCGGCAGAACACGACCGGCGGCCGGAGCGCGCCGTTGTAGTTGTTCGCCAGGGTGTAGGTGTACGCGCCGGTCACCGGCATCGCGATCAGGTCACCGACCCGGGGAGCGGGCAGCGGCAGGCCGCCCACGAGCAGGTCACCGGACTCGCACTGACGGCCGACGAGCTGGGTCACCTCGTCTGGCCGGGCCGTCATCCTGGTGGCCAGGGCCGCCTCGAAGCCCTGACCGGTGAGCGCCGCGTCCAGGTTGTCGGCCATGCCGCCGTCCACCGCGACGAACGTCCGGCCGGTGTGCTTGACCGTCGTCACCCGGTACAGCGTGACGCACGAGCTGGCCACCAGCGACCGGCCCGGCTCGATGATCAGCTTGGCGCCGGCCGGCAGGTAGTTCCTGGCGGCCGTGGCGATCGTGTCCAGGTACTGCCCGACGGTGGGCGCCTCGTCCTTGAGCGTGTACCGGACGCCGAGGCCGCCGCCCACGTCGTACACCGGGAATTCGCCGAGCACGGAGACCGCCTCGACGGCCCGGGCGAACGGCTCGGTATCGAGGATCTGCGATCCGATGTGCAGGTGCAGCCCGTCGAGCTGCAGTTTCTCGCTGGCGCGGATGCGGGTGATGGCCTCGCGGGCCTGGTCGAGGGGCAGTCCGAACTTGGAGTCGGCACCTCCGGTGGACTGCGATTCGTGGGTTTCCGGCGCGACCCCGGGGATGATCCGGATCAGCACCCGCTGCGGGCGGGCGGCCAGCTGTTCCAGCCGGTCGATGTCGTCGAAGTTGTCCACCACCACGGTGGCCACGCCGGCGTCCAGCGCCATGGTCAGCTCGGCGGTGGTCTTGGCGTTACCGTGCAGGTACATCCGCTCGGGCGGGACCCCGGCGGCCAGGGCCATGACGAGCTCGCCCGCTCCGGCCACGTCGATGCTCAGCCCCGCGGCGGCGAACAGCTTGTAAACGGCCAGGCAGGGCAGCGACTTGGAGGCGAACACCACCTCGGAGTCCGGGTGGCGGGCGGCCAGGCCGTCCCTGAAGCGGCTGGCCTGGTTCCGCAGCCCGGCCTCGTCCACTATGTAGGCGGGCGTGCCGAAGCGTTCGGCTAGGTCACGGACTCCCACGCCGCCGATGGCGAGTTCCCCGTCCGGGCTGACCGAGCTGTGCTCGGGAAAGAGCGGGAGCAGATCGCGGTCCCCGGTGGTAAGCGTGTCGGCGCGGGGCGAGTCGGCCTTCATGACCGGCACCTTAGCCGTCACCGCTGGTCGCGGGGAAGCCGGCCGGGGGGAGCCGGAGCGGGGCGGGGCGGGGCCAGCTCGCGCCGGAATTGGCGAGCACGGGGCAAGGGGCGGCCTCGAAGGCTTTTATTCCAGCCACTTGCCGGTCGCTACCCGGGTTTCCGGTTCCATCGGAATGTACCCGCAGCGGAAATATACCGACCGTCGGCATAAAGGGTTCCGCTGAATATCGCGACGGTTATTACGATGACGACCGATTGTCATCGCGGCCCGGGCAACGCGGCCCCGTCCCAGCCCCGTCCCCCGTTCAAACTGGCTCTGGTATAGGTGGTTCCAGTGTGAGGTAAGGGGTTCATGCGCCTATGTGCTGCCCGGCGGCACCGGCACGTTGACCGGCAATGCCCATCTCGCGCTGGCGCGACGCCTACCACCCGGGTGTCAGCTGAGGCCGAGAACCTGCTCGGCGGTTTCCCAGTTCGTCGCGATGGCGTTCTGCGCGGCGGTCAGCTTGACCCGGCCGTCGCAGACGGCGGCGTGCAGGGCGTTCTCGACCTTGTCCTTAGGGTTCGGCGTGGGCGGGTATTCCGGCCAGAGGTTGGCGGCGTCGTTGGCGCCCCCGAGTTCCAGTGAGACCAGGTGGTCGAGCTCGGTCTTCTTCGAGTGCCGTTGACCGTAGGCCGGGTAAGCCACCTCGTACTTGAACCGGTCGGTTACCGACGCCGACGGCCGGACCGTCTTGGTGTAGCCCGGATGGCAGATGGTCGAGCGGAGGCTGCCCTGGGTGACGTTCGGGTCGACGGCGCCCGGGGTGCACCGCGGGTCGGGCAGCCGACCGTGGTCCCGGAAGGCGCAGTGGCCGGCGATGGTGCCGGTGACCCGGCGCGGGTCGTGCACCCGCAGCAGGGCGTGCCCGGTGGGGGAACTCTGGGTCTCGCCGGGGCCGGTGCTGTCGTGGCTGGGGCTGGAGGACGGCAGGGAGATGCTCAGAGTTCCGTTCTGACAGGCGGTGAGGCAGGCTACAGCGACCACGCAAGCCAGCCACATGCACGCGGAGCGCAGGGTCACCGCGGCAGCGTACCGTCCGCAACGACACGGAACGGCACAGCTTGCACATTAATGTGGTGTCGTTATATATCAAGATGCCGCAATATCGACAGAGCTGGCCAACAGGGGGACACGGTGCGGCACGGGTTCGGGCACACTAGTCAGGTGTCCTCCAGCAGCGGCAGCGATAACCCCGTGGCCGGGTTGTCCGAACTCGAGGTGGCGCTGCTCGCGCTGCTGAGCATCCGCCCGATGACCGGCTACGAGATCCTGCGGCACCACGCCAGGGCGCTGGAGCCGTGGTGGGAGACGCCGCGCACGCAGATCTACCCCAAGCTGCGGGAACTCCAGCGGCGCGGGCTGATCGAGCACGAGTACGTAGTCCAGGAGAGCAAGCCCAACAAGAGGCTCTACTCGATCGGGCCAGCGGGCTCCGAGACCCTGGCCAGCTGGCTGGGCAGCACCATCAACGTGCCGGAGATGCGGCATCCCATGATGATGCGCCTGTTCCTGGGGAACCTCCTGCCGATCGAGGAGACCAGCCGCCTGCTCATCGGTTACCGGGACAGGATGGCGGCCCGCGCCGAGTCGTTCCGGCAGGCCAAGGAGCGGTTCTCCCGCTCGCTGAGCGGCCCGTACCGGGCCAGCGTCTTCTTCGAGCTGCTCAGCCTGGATCACCTGATCGCGATGACCGATCTGGAGGTGACCGGGACCGACAAGGCGCTGGCGGCGCTGCGCCGGTTCGGCTCCGAGGGCGCCCTGGCCAGTGCCGAGCAGGCCAGCGAGCTGCTCGACGCCATCCGCGAGGTCGGCTAGCGGGGCCGTGAACCGTTCGGCCCCGGAATCCGTGTTGATGTCGGGGACGGAAGCGGCCACTGCGGGGGCGGTCGCGTCCCCGCATTGTTTCCCGGCCGACCGGGCCGTGGAGCTGTGGCTACCGCCGTTTCCCATTCCCGCAGACGGCGGTAGCCACCTGCGGGCCCGTCCGCCGCACGGCGTGAACTGGGCGCCGGCTACGGCCGTTATACCTGGTAGGGCGAGGCGCCAGACTCTACCCTGGCGGGGCGATCATATGGACGATGCAGGTACGTGTGCCGGGATCCGGTCACAGCTGGGCGTGTACCTGACCGGCGCGATCGCTCCTGACGACCGCGTGGTGGTGGTGCGGCACCTGGCCGCCTGCGACCGCTGCCGGGCGGAGCTGGCCGGGCTGGCCGGGCTGCCCGGGCTGCTGCGCCGACCGCCGGTCCAGGCCGCCGCGCAGGACCCCCCCGCGGACGACACGGTGCCGGATAATCCGGTTACGTACTATCCGGATGCGGGCCATCCCGGTGCGGGGCGGCCGGGGGAGCGGGTGGCGCGCCGGCGGCGGCGCTGGCTGCTCGTGGCCGCCGCCTTCGTGCTCGTGGTCGCGGCCGGCGCGGGCTGGGTGCTGCACCTTATCGGCCCATCGGGTCCAGGGCCACAGGCCGAAGCGACCATACTGCAGACCCGGACCATTGGTGACGTCACCGTACTGACCGACGACGAGGGCTACACGCTGTACTGGTTCGGCCCGGACAGCGCCACGAAGTCCGCCTGCCAGGGTAGCTGCGCCCGGAGCTGGCCACCGGTGACCGGGCCCGCGACGTGGGGTCCCGGGGTTACCGGCACCATCGGCGCGATCGTTCGGCCCGGCGGGGCGCTCCAGGCCACCTACGACGGGCATCCGCTGTACACCACGACCGCGGACACCGGCCCGGGCCAGACCAAGGGCAACGACGTATGGTCCCACGGGGGCGAATGGCACGAGGTCAGCGTGCCGGGCCGGGCGGGCTGACCAGCGGCCGGGGATGCGGGAAGCCGGGCCCGTTCGGTACTCCTGAATCGGGGAGGCCAGCCGGGCACCTTCCGTGAGAAAATCCGTGCCGTCGGCCATACCGCCCATAAGGACCATCGTGTTCGACTCATCGCTGCGCACGCCGCTGGTTTACGCGATCGCGGTCCGGTACCAGACCCCGTTGTGGCGGGCCGGGGCGCTGCTGCGGGCCGGGTGCATGGCGGGCTTCTGGGTGCTGCTGCTGTGGTTCCCGGCCGGCAGCGTGCCGCAGGGTGCCGCCATGCTCGCGCTCGGCTCGGTGGGCGCGGTCACGGCCTGGGCGCACAACCGGTCCTCGCTGCTCGACTTCCTGGTCGATCGCCACATCCCCGGGCTGAGCGCGGTGGCGCGGCACCTGATCGGCGCCAGGCAGCGAGCCGCCGCCGACCTGTCCGGGCTGCTGGAGGGGTTCGGCATCATCTCGGTGACGCTGCTGTTCGCCGGGCCGGTCGCGGTGCGCCCGCTGCCCGCCATCGTCTACGAGCTGGGCACGGTGCTGATCGTGGTGCACGTGTGGAGCGCGTTCCTTCAGGCGATGACGGACTCGAGCTGGTACTCCCCGGACGTGCCGCCGGGGCGGGTGGTGCTGCTGCTGCGACCGGTGATGCCGCTGATCGTCGCGACAATCTTGTTTGCGATCCTGGGCTACCCGATCTACCGGGAGCATGAGGCAGTGCCCGGCGGGCTGTTCGGCGTCATCCTGGCCTGCACGGTCGTGCTGCTGCTGCTGCCGTTCACGCTCGTCTACGAGCTGATCCTGCGTGCCGCCAGGGACGCGCTGGGCCTGCTGGCCCGGCGCTACCGGGCCGAGGACGCGGTCACCGTGCACAGCCTGGTCAAGAACGCGGCCTACGCGCTGATCAGCGAGGTGGACGCCGACTCCGGTGCCGGGGCGGAGACCAGGTCGCTGGCCCGCGAGATGCTGGCGCTGACCGAGGAGGCGCGCCTGCTGGCCCTCGGCCGGACCGCTGACCTGGGCGGCGTCGAGCTGCTGTGGCACTGCGTGACCCGGATCCTGCCCAGTGGCGGGCAGATCACGGCGGAGCTCGATCCGGCCAGCCATACGGTGCAGCTCAGCGGGACCGATTACCAGCTGGCCCGGCGCTGCCTGGTGGACCTGATGACCAACGCGTGGAAGGCGGGCGCGCAGCGGATCGAGGTCGCCGTCAGGGTGGCCGAGCAGCCGGGCGCGGCCCGGCCGCAGACCATGCTGCGGGTCGACGACGACGGGCCGGGGATGCCGCCCGGGGTGCTCGACGATCCGGCCACGAGCCTGGCCGTCATGGCCGAGCACCTACGGGGATACTCGGGTTCGCTGACGTTTTCCGACCGGGCCGGGGGCGGGACGAGGGCGTGCGTCCGGTGGCAGTCGGCATGGTAAAAGGGGGGGCCCGCCAGTGCGGATCCTGGTGATCGACGACTACCTGAACGTGGAGATGGCGCTGCGCGGCATCCTCGACGGGCACACCGTGGCCGGCGTGCGCGACCCGGCCGCGCTGCCCCGGATGCTGGCCTACGAGGAGCCGTTCGAGGCGGCCATCGTGGACCTGCGCTACGTGCAGTCGGCCGCGACCGGGCTGACTGCGCTGGCCACGCTGCGCGAGCTCTCCCCCGGTACCAAGACGATCATCAGCACCACCGACGAGGAGGAGAACCGGCTGCTCTACCTGCTCGCGGCGTTCCAGTTCTTCGAGCCCAGTGCGCTGCTGGCCAAGCGCGCGGACGCGTTCGTGACCCGGGCCGTGGTCGAGGCCATCGGCCGCGGCGATCCCTCCCCCAGCCCGGACGCGGACCCGTTCCGCCGGGCCGCCGCGACGCGGCCGCCACTGCTCGACCAGCTCGTGCATAACCGGACCGAACTGGGCATCTGGCAGGAGCTTGCCCGCTTCGACAAGCGCCTCCAGATCGCCAGCGCCGCGCACGTTCACCCGCGGACGCTGGACGCCTTCACCGCGGCGAAGGGCGCCGCCATCGACGTCGTGGCCGCTCACTTCCCCCGCCCGGTCCGCGGGACCGAGCCTTTGGCCGACGCGGCCGCCACTGGGCCGGGCGTGGCGCACGGCGCCAACCTGATCCGGGTCATCCATTTCGCCCGCACCCACGAGCAGTTCTTCGCCGACGCGGAGGTGGCCGGGCTGCTCGAGGCGTCCTGGCGGTCGCGCTAAATCGGTTGTGAGTTCATTTCGTGTCGTCATAGCAGCACGGATTGCACTCACAGCCGGCGCGCGCCGCGGGGCTGGGCGCCGACGCGACTACCTCCACACAAGTCCAGCGAAGTTTTGCCTGGCCTGACGGCGCGCGGGCGTCCAGGCTGGCTGCTCATGCAGCTGCCGGGCCGTACGCGGTGAACACGGGCTACCTGCCCGTGCTCGGCGCCGCGCTGCGGCACGGGCCCTGGGTGGCGGGGCTGTGCGTGTTCGCGGTGACGCCGGGCGCGCTGCTCATCATCGCCCTCGTGCTCGAGCGGCGCTGGCTCGTCCCGGGTGAGCAATTCGCCGCCGTGACCTACGGCGACCCGCTGCTGGCGGTGGCGGCCGGCCTGGGCACCTGGCTGGCCGGCCCGCGCCCGCCGCACGGCCTGACCGGGCCGGCCGCCGGGATCGCGGCGGTGGTACTCACGCTGCTGTTCGGGCTGGCGCAGTGGCGCGACGAGCTGCGGCGCGGCTATTACACCCCGGCGCAGGCCGTGGCGCCGACGAAGATCTGGCACCAGGTGGTGGTCTACCCGGTGCTCGGGTACTGGCTGTGGACCGCGGGGATCGGCGGGCTCTCGGCGCCCGGCGGGGCGGCCACCTGGGCCGTCTGGGCCGTCTGGGCCGGGAAGGCCCTGCTGGTGGCGCTGACCGGGATCTGGGTGGCGACCAACGTGTACGACCGCCGGCATCCCAAGCTGGGCCACCCGCCGTTCGACTGGCGCCGGGTCCGGCCGCGGCCGCGGCCCTGGGCGGCGGAGTCGCAGACGCTGCTCGCGGCGCGCGAGCGCGGCTGACCGATTGTGCGAAGTTTTGTATGGGGCGGCGGCCTGACGGCTGGCACTGTGCTGCTACGCCGACGACGCGGTCCGGGCCGACGAGGGGGCGGTCCGGGCCGCCCGGGCGGGGGCGGGGGGGTGGGGGGGGGGGGGTTCGGCTTGCCTAGCCCGATCGGTTTCTCGTGGCGTCGAGTATTCCAGCGTGGCGGCGAGCATGGACGAGCTACCGCCAAATGGCGGAAGTCACCTGCACGTCACCAAGTGTTCATCCCGCCGATGTGCGTCGCTGCGCAGGTCACAGTGCACGTTACGCGTAACATGGAGCATGGTGACCGACAGCAGGAATTGTGAGCAGTGCGGCGTGCTGTTTACCCCGCGCCGGGAGCACGCGCGCTTCTGCTCGGCCCGCTGCCGGGTCGCGTGGAACCGGCTGAACGCCAGCGATACCCCGGCCGAGGGGGGCGCGCTCGGCTGGACGATCACCGCGATGCGCGAGACGATCGACCGGCTGCTGCGCGCCAGGGGCTGGGACCGGCCGCACGCCTTCGCGGTGGTCAGCGAGGCCGTCTGGTGGGTCACCATGGTCGACGCCACCCTGGTGCGCTACCACCCGGACGCCTACGACGGCGTGCTGGCGGGTCACGAGGCGGCGGAGCGGCGGGCGATCGAGGGAACGTTCGGCGGGCTGCGGTTCGTGCGCAACCAGATGGGCTACTACCTGGACCACGCCGACTTTATCCAGCCGGGACGCGGTTCCCTCGCGACCTGGACCTGGCGGTCGCTGCCCGAGCCTGGACTCGATTCGCTCCCAGCCCGCGGGCAGGAATGGGAGCTGACGCGCTACCGGGAGTACCGGGCCTGGCTGGCGGACCAGCCGGTGGGCGACACGTTCCGGCTCGCCGGCGCCTTCCTGCGCCGAGCCTCGGAAACCTGCCTCGCGCCCAGCTAGCGATTCTCAACCATGGCGGCGATGGCAGCCCCGCCTGGCATTTCAGGATGTCCGCCGGGTCATGCGGCGGCGCTGGCGGCGCAGGGCGCTGAGCGCTATGACGGCGGCCGCGATGGCAGACTCGATGAGGGCGGTCCTGATCAGGTCGCCGGAATCGGACAGCCTGAGTCCTGGGCCGTTGTCCGCGCGGCGCGCCAGCTGGATCTGGGGAGGCGGACGGCGGTGGGAGACCGGGCCCGGACCGGCCAGCCAGCTGGCCTCGCTGCTGTGCGCCCAGGCCACCGCGAGGGCGGTGACGGCGGCCACGACGAGCAAGACCGCGATCAGGTGCCGGGTGAACCTCACCGGGCCGCTCACTGGGAGCGCCTGCCCGGGTCGCGGTGGAGCACGCGGCGGCCGACGCTGAGGATCCACCGCCAGCGCATCGCGACGTGCACCGGGACCAGGGCGAGGGTCAGCTTGGCGGTGGTGTCGTGCAGGCTCACCCAGAACGAGGTACCGGGCACGCTGATCCCGAGCTGGTAGAGCGCGACCCGGGAAATCAGCACGCCGGACAGCACGCAGAGGGTCATCGCGAGCAGCAGCGCCAGGTTGACCAGCCAGATGCCCCGGTCCCGGCCGCTCCGGGACAGCAACCGCCTCGTGGTGCGGACCACCCAGTCCCAGTGCAGGGTGAGGTGGAGCAGCAGGGCGAGACCGATCCCCAGGCCGAGCCATTCGTGGACGGCCAACCCGGTGAAGCCCAGGCTGTAGGCCAGCGTGAAGGCGGCCAGGAGCGCGCCATCGAACCAGAAGTCCAGCCAGGTCCGGGCCGGGATCCGGTGGCGGGCGGGAGCCGTGCCCGCAGGAGCGGGCCGGGTGCTGTCAGGAGCGGGCGGGCCTGCGCTGGCCTTCACGGTCTCCAGGCTTCCGCACGGTGGCTGGCCGCGCATCGGGCGGCCGGGCTATTTCCGGCGCCGGCGTTAGCCCGCAGGCGTACGCCCGAAGGCGCGCGACCTCACTGACATGCGCAAATAGGGTACATTCCGCCGTATCCACGCAACTACTCAAAGTTTCAAAAACTAAGGATGCCTAGGGTTATGGTCAGGTATAGCAATCCCCGGCGGGCCTACCTGGCTCACCCCCGGCACGGCCAGAAGGAGTGACAGCGGCCTTGCGCAGGGGCGGGGGAACACGAGGTAAGGACGCCATCGTGACCATACCTCCGTTGAGCGTCACGGCTAGGTGGGACCACCGGGTCTGCGTCCTGGCGGTCGGCGGCGAGCTGGACCTCGCCACCGTCCCGGTCCTGGCCGAGCAGGCCGCGGCCGCCCTGCGGCAGTCGGCCGAGCGGCTGATCATCGACCTGTCGGGGCTGGAGTTCATCGACTCCGGCGGCGTCCGCGCGCTGGCCGAAGTGACCCGCGCCGCCCCCGGCCGGCCGCCGGTCCTGGTCCGCGGGGCCGGCCGCCGGGTTCGCAGGCTCCTGGACCTGCTCGCCGTGCAGCTGGAACAGCCCGGCGTGCAAACGGTCCTGGATCGCGCCAGGTGGCTGGTCCTGGACTTGGAGGTGGTGTGGTCCTGGGTCCAGGAAACCCACGCCGACAGCAGGGCCCTGGTCGCCGAGGCCTGTCAGGCCCTCATCCGCCGGGCCGCGATCGCGAACGCTCTCCTCCTCCGGTGTGCGCGAGGCGGTTCAGGGCTAGTTCTAGTCCGGCGGCGACCGCCGCCATGGACGCCCTTCACCTGCGGGGCCGCTCGGTTCACAATGATGTCATCTGGCCTCCGGGAAGGAGACGAACCGTGGCTATGCCGAGTTCGGACACCGACGAACTGGCCAAGTTCGGCTACAAGCAGGAACTAGACCGCTCGCTCGGGCTCTTCTCCTCGTTCGCCGCGGGGTTCAGCTACATCTCGATCATGACCGGGGTGTTCGAGCTGTTCTTCTTCGGCTTCGTCTCGGGTGGCCCGGCGTTCATCTGGACCTGGCCCGCGGTCTTCGCCGGCCAGTTCCTGGTCGCGCTGTGCTTTGCCGAGCTCGCCGGGCAGTACCCGCTGGCCGGCTCGGTCTACCAGTGGGCCAAGCAGATCGCCCGGCCGTTCACCGCGTTTTTCGGCGGCTGGATCCTGAGCGTGGGCGCGATCGTCACGCTGGCCGCGGTGGCGGTCGCCTACCAGGTCGTGGCGCCGCAGATCTGGTCGGGGTTCCAGATCATCGGCGGCCAAGCGGACATCGGCCTGGTGTCGACGCCGGACGGCGCCAAGAACGCGCTGCTGCTGGCCGCGGGACTGGTGGTGTTCACGACCATCATCAATATGGTCGGGGTCAAGACGATGGCGCGGATCAACAACTTCGGCGTGGCCGCCGAGCTGGTCGGGGTGTCGCTGCTGATCATCTTGCTGGCCGCGCACATCCGGCGCAGCCCGGCCGTCATCTTCGACACGTTCGGCCTCGGGGCGACGTACCCGTGGGGGTATTTCGGCGCGTTCCTGGTGGCCGGGCTGATGAGCGCGTACGTGATGTACGGGTTCGACACGGCCGGGTCGCTGGCCGAGGAGACCCTGGACCCGCGGAAGAACGCCCCGCCCGGGATCCTGCGCGCGCTGATCGCGGCCGGGGTGGCCGGGTTCCTCGTCATCTTGTTCGGCGAGATGTCCGTGCCGAATATCCACGCCAAGGAACTCGGCACCTCCGGGCTCCCGTACCTGGTCAAGGCGACGCTGGGCAGCACGATCGGCAACGTGTTCCTGATCGACTCGCTGATCGCGATCACCGTGTGCAGCCTGGCGGTGCACGCCGGCGGGATCCGGATGATCTTCACGATGGGCCGGGACGGCCGGCTGCCGTTCGCCTCGGCCATCGCGAAGGTGCACGGCAAGTCCAAGACGCCGCTGATCCCCTCGATCGTCATCGGCATACTCACGATCCTGCTGCTGGTGCTGAACGTCGGCAACCAGCGCGCGTTCTTCGTGCTCACCTCGGTCGCGATCATCATGTTCTACATCGCCTACCTGTGCGTCACCGGGCCGCTGCTGATCGCGCGGCTGCGCGGGAAGTGGCCGACGCCAGACCATGGCCCGTACTTCTCGCTGGGCCGCTGGGGCGTGGTGGTGAACCTGCTGGCCGTCGCCTTCCAGATCGTCGTCATGATCAACCTGGCCTGGCCGCGGCCGGCCGTCTACGGCGCCGACCACTGGTACTTCCAGTGGGGCGCGTTCACCTTCACCGGCGTGCTCGGCGGCGTCGGCATCGTCTACTACCTGGCCAGGCTCCGCGGCCGTCCGGCCGCGGTGCTGGCCGAGCACCGCGCCGCTGCGGTCGCGGTCGCCGACGAACCCGCCTGACACAGGGCCGCCGGCACATGGAGGACATCGCGGGCTTCCTCGGGGCCCATCCGCCGTTCGACGCGGTGGACGCGGATGAGCTGGCGCGCCTCGCCGTGGTGACCGAGACCGAGGTCACCCAGCGGGGAAACGCGATCTTCGCGCAGGGCGCCGGGCCGGTCGAATCCGTCTGGGTAGTGCGCAGCGGCTCGGTCGAGGTCATCCACGACGGGCGGGTCCTGGACCTGCTCGGCCCGGGCGAGCTGTTCGGGCACGCGTCGATGATCTCCGGGCTGCCGACCGGTTTCGAGGCGCGCGCCGCCGAGGACACCGTCTGCTACCGCATCCCGGCGGATGTCATCCGCCCGCTGCTGGCCCGCCCGGACGTGCTCCGGTTCGTGGCCCGGTCGATCGTCAACCGGACGGTCCCGGCCACGGCTCCCCCCGATGACCAGATCCGGGTGGCCACGCTGATCAGGACGCCGCCGCTGCTGTGCCAGGGCACCGAGCCGATCCGGGAGGCGGCCAGGCGGATGACCGAGGAGGGCGCGAGCGCGGTGCTAGTGCCCCTGCCCGGCTCGTTCGGTATCGTGACCGACCGTGACCTGCGCAGACGGGTGATCGTCCCGGGCCTCAGCCCGGACGCGCCGGTGTCGTCCATCATGACCGCACCCGCCCACACCGTCACCCCCGACCGGCTGAGCGGCGACGTCCTGCTCGACATGCTCGAGCGGAACGTGCACCACATCCCGGTGCTGTCGGCGGGCGGGCAGGTGCTGGGCGTGGTCGACGACGGCGACCTGGTCGCCGCCGACGCGCGCAAGCCGCTCCTGCTGCGGCGCGCGATCGCGCTGGCCGAGAACCCGGCCGAGCTGGCCACCGCCGCGGCCGGGCTAAACCCGGCGATCATCGCGCTGCACGACGCGCGGGTGACGGCCGAGCAGGTAACCGCGGTCCGTTCGGTCGTCCTGGACGCGCTGACCCGGCGGCTAGTCGAGCTGGCTGTCCGGGACGCCGGGACGCCGCCCGTGCCGTTCACCTGGTTCGCGCTTGGCAGCCTGGCGCGGCGGGAGGCGGCGCCGTCCTCCGACGTGGACAGCGCGCTGGCCTGGGACGGCACCGTGCAGGGCGACGCGGCCGACTACTTCAGGCGGGTGACCAGGGCGGTGGATGAGGGCCTGGAGGCCTGCGGAATCTCCCCGGACGAACACGGGGCCAGCGCGGCCAGCCCGATCTTCGCGCGGTCGCTGGCCTCCTGGCGGCGGGCCGCGCGGAGCCTGTCCGAGGACCCGACCCAGGAGAAGGCGCTGATCCTGACCTCGGTGCTCGCCGACAGCCGCCCGGTGTGGAGTTCCGGCGGTGATATGGCTGGCGGCCTGTGGGAGGGGAAGCCGACTCCGGAGCTGCTGCGGCTGCTGGCCCGGTTCGCGCTGTCGTTCCGGCCGCCCACCGGGTTCCTGCGCAATTTCGTGGTCGAGCACTCGGGCGAGCGGCGCGGGCAGCTCGACCTCAAGCACGGGGGGATGATCCCGATCGTCGACCTGGCCCGGTGGGCCGGGATGGCCGCCGGGGTGGCAAGCGCCTCGACGCGGGAGCGGCTGCGGGCGGCCGAGGCGGCCGGGACGATGGACAGCGCGGAAGCGCAGACGCTGACGGAGGCGTTCGGCCTCATCTTCTCGCTCCGCCTCGACCACCAGGTCGAGCAGCTGCGGCGCGGTTCGGTCCCTGACGACTTCATCGACCCGAAGACGCTGAACCCGCTGGCCCGCTCCTACCTGCGGGAGGCGTTCCGGGCCGTGGCGTCGGTGCAGGCGAACCTCTCAGCCGAGCTCTCCCTCGGGGTGCGCTGGGCCTGAGGGTACGCGGCGTACCATCCGACCTGCGGTTGGACTAGTACCCAGACGGGTACTGTACGTGATCTCCCTAGTAGCCTAGGGAGCTATGAGCTACGCCCCGGCACTAGATGCGTACGCGTTTGATGTCGCGGTCTCGTTCGCGAGCGAAGACCGTGAGTTCGTTGGCGAGATAGTGAGCCAGCTCGCGGCCTCGAACGCTCGCGTCTTCTGTGACAGTGATTTCTCGGCTGGCATCCGGGGTGAGGAGCTACCTGGGCACCTCGATCGGATCTATCGTAAGAAAACCCCGCATGCGGTGATATTCGTATCAAGATTCTACGCTGAGAAAATGTGGGCGAGATATGAACGCCGCGCCGTTATTACTGGCGCACACGAGAACTCGGGAATTCATATTCTTGCGGTCAGGCTTGACGATACGGCTCTGCCCGGGCTGCGCCCCGCGATCGGCTGTCTCGACGCACGCTGGGTGGGGCTCGCGGGAATTGCCGAGGCGATCCTGGCGAGGCTGGGAATCATGCGGCCCGGGCGCGTCGACACGGTAACGCGCGTCCCGAGAACGGAGGCCGAGAGCCAGCAGCTTCTCATGACGCGGCCCACGGGCTGGGAGTTCCTCCACTTCGCCGCCCGGTTGCTCCGTGAGCGTGCCGCCGTGGAGGGTAAGTACCGCGATTTCGTGATGGGTTACGCCGCGCCGACCGATGAGGTGATATGCATCGAGGATGCCCCGGACTTTATTTCCCGGGCCGTCCGCTATGCGATGCAGCGCACCAGGAACCTTAACCGAGTCATAAGCCCAGCCGTACAGGAAGGAGCATTCGGTCGTCCTGGCGAAGACGGCGACTCGGAAGCGATACGGCATATGGCGATGCGCCTGAACAGCATCTACGAAGACCTCATAGACTGGACGGCACGGGTGCGTGGGGCTACCCTGCCTGCCGAATTTGCCGGCGTGGTCGAGTTGCTGGGGCATGTCGGCGGCCGTACGATTTCGGCGTACCGGAGATTTGTTGACACATTCGTCGCTCAAAATGACCGGCTTCCGGAGCAGATCGCGATGGGGAAGCCGATGACACCCGACCTGGCTGTCACTTTCTCGATACCGGACGAGACGGTGGAGGCCATCAGGGCCGAGCTCCGCCGGGTGGCCGAGGTGTTCGGCCGCCGGCCACGCCCGGACGGCAGCAGAGCCGGGCCGCCCGGCATGGGACAACCCCGTCCCACCCCTCCCCCTCTCCCTCCCCGGGTGTCGCACATCGCCAACGGCAACGGCAACGCGATCCAGCTGGGACAGCATGGAATCGACGGCCTGATCCAGGATCAGGGGTGGCGGCGGATCCATTCGGCGGCGAGGAACTCTTTAGCGGGGCCCGGATGCGGATGGTCCGCCTGGATGGCGAGGAGATCGAGATCAGCCGGGCCGGGCGCTACACCGTCTGGCGGGCGCACATCCCGGTGGCCGCCATCACGGTCACGGGCGGGCAGGTCAGCAGCTGTCACTGGCCCGGCTGAGCCCCTCATACAGGCAATGGCAGGGCCAGGATCGGCTTGGTGGTGGGCTGGGCCGAGCCGCCAGCCGGCTCGACGGTCAGGCCGAGGGCGTCGCCCTTGGCCACCCCGGTGGCCAGCACCGCCGGGGTCTGCCCGTCCTTGGCCGGGGGCAGCAGGCCGGCCGAGGTGATCTTCGGCTTGCCGATCAGCCAGAGCTGGTACACCTTGCCCGCTGGCAGCGCGGGCAGCCCGGTGGTGACCACGGCCAGCTCGTGCCGGTCCGCGGCCAGCACCACGGTGGCCAGGCCGCCGTGGGTGACCGGGTAGGTGAGCAGCTTGGCCTTCGGCGCCGACAGGAGCAGCGAGATCGCCTGGTTCTCGGCCCGGACCTGGTTGAGCTCGTCCTGGGTGTGCGCCTGCGCGAAGCCGAACAGCACCGCGGCCACGATCGACGCGGTCGCCACCACCCCGGACAGCCATGGCACCCACGGCGTCCAGGTACGGGTGCGCCGCGGCCGCGCGTGGGTCCTGACCTCGGGCGGCACCTGACGGGTGCGCGCCGCGGCGGCCAGCACCCGATCGCGGAGCCCGGCCGGCGGCTCGGCCGCGGTGGCGAAGGCCATCGCGGTGGCCACCTCGCGGAACCCGCGCACCTCGCTGGCGCACGACGGGCACCGGCTCAGGTGGCGGGTGAACCGGTCGCGTTCGGCTCCCGGCTCGAGCGCGTCGAGCGCGTAGGCGCCGGACAGCGAGTGCAGGTCGTGTCGGAGGAGCCGCATGTCAGCTCACCCCCAGGCAGTCGCGCATCCGGATGAGGCCGTCGCGGATCCTCGTCTTGATCGCACCCAGGGTGACCTTGAGCAGGTCGGACACCTCACGGTAGCTGTAGCCGCCGTAGTAGGCCAGGGTGATCGACTCGCGCTGCACGTCGGTGAGCCCGTCCAGGCAGCGTCGCACCCGTTCGGCGTCCAGGCTCGCTTGGACCGCCTCAGCGACCTCATCGTGTGGTGTATGGACCTCGGCTGTCTTGTGCTCGCGGTCGGCCGCCGCCGTGGTCGAGCGAACTCGGTCGATGGCGCGGCGGTGGGCGATCGTCATCACCCACGTCGCCGCGCCGCCAACGGCAGGGTCGAACCGCGCAGCGGTCCGCCACACCTCGAGGAGGACCTCCTGGGTTACCTCCTCGGACTGGGACGGATCCCTCAGAACCCTGCGAATCACGCCGTACACCGGGCCGGCCAGCCGGTCGTACACCGTCTCGAACGCTTCGGTGTCGCCACGTGCCACATGGACGAGCAGGAGGTCTAGGTCCCGCTCTCCCCTCCTATCCGTGGTCGCGGACGTGAACCTGGACGCGTCCGAATCGTTCGGGTTCATATGCCACCTTCGAAGCAAACGCCGGATCGGATGGGTAGAACATGGCCGAATTTTAAGAAATCTGACCGGCCCTGGCCTGGCTCAGCGCGGAGCTGAACCGGAATATCCGGATAAGAGGTTTTGCTCCCGCGGCGCGGCGGGCCTTCCCGGAGGTGGCGGCGGCTGGTATCACTAAAATCATGGCGAGTGACGGCCTGGTCACGACTTCCCGTTCGCGAGTCCTGAGGTGACCATGCGCGTGTTCCTGGTGGTGCTCTTCGTCTGGCTGCTCATCGGCGCCCTCGCCGCCTGGCAGCGGCACTACTACGCCGCCTCGTCGGCGACGTGCTCCGGCGCGGGCACCATCCTCGTGACCATTGTGTTCGGCCCGGTCAACTACTTCGGCGGCAACCCGAAGCTCACCTGTAACTAGCGCTGTCTTCGGGGTCCTCGGGGTCTTCGGGGCTCTCGGGGCTCTCGGGGTTCTCGGGGCTCTCGGGGCGGGAGTCGCCGGCGGGGGCCGGGCGCGCCAGCAGGGTGGATACGGCCGTACGCATGGCCTTGAGGCCGGCGCCGCGGGGCACCTTGAGTGACACGTAGGCGATGGCGCCGGCCGGGATGGGCAGCCAGAAGTTGACCAGCCGCCAGCCGAGCACGCCCAGCGTGGCCACGCTGCGGGTGACGCCGAAGCTGACCAGCAGCAGCGGCGCGACCGAGTCGACGACGCCGAGCCCGGCGGGCGTCACCGGCAGCGCGCCGGCGATGTTGGCGATCCCGTAGGCGGCGAATAGCTCGACCGGGTTGACGAACTTGCCGAACGCGGCCACGAAGCACCACAGCGACGCGGCGTCGAGGATCCAGTTGAGCGAGGCCCAGGTCAGCGACATGATCAGGGTGTGCCGGTCGCGGCCCAGCGCGCGCAGCGAGTTCGCCGCCTCGAGCAGGGCCTGCTCGAGGCGGTCGCCGGAATAGCCGGGGATCCGGTCGCCGAACGCGTGCACGATGCGCGAGGCGCGGCTGGCTCCGCGGATGAAGCCGAAGGTCAGGGCGGCAACCGCAGCCAGGATCACGGCGCCGGTGACGGCCACGGTCACGTAGATCGGATGGAACCCGGCCAGCGGGATGGAGATGACCAGGGACAGCCACAGCAGCACGTTCAGCACCACGGTGGAGCCCAGGCCCTTGGTGGCCATCATGACCGCGGCGTCGCGGCCCTTGATGCCCGCGTCGGTGAACAGCTTGTAGCCGAGCCCGGCGCTGCCCAGCGTGCCGGCCGGGATGACGTGCGCGACCGCGGCGGCGGCCAGGTCGATGCGGAATAGCACGGACAGGCCGGGATTGTGCGCGCCGGGCGGCAGCAGCGCCTGGGTCAGCAGGCCGTAGCAGAACAGCGATGCGAACTCGAGGATCACGCCTCCGGCCAGCCAGAAGGCGTTCACCCGGCCGAGCAGGTACAGGTCCTTGCTCGCCCCGACCAGTTCGGGCACGACCAGGTACTCGACGATCAGCAGCAGGGCGAAGATGACGATGCCGCGGCGCAGGGGCTTGACCACGAAAGGGAGCCAACTGCGCCAGCGGCGCCACCAGCTGAGTCGCTTGTCTTTCCGCTCGTCTTGCCGCTGGTCTTGTCGCTGGTCTTGCCGCTCGTCGGCGTCGGCGTCGTCATCACCGGGCTTCCGGCCGGCTTTCGCCGGGTCAGTCCGCATAACCCCCCTATTACCCCGCTTGCGGGCAAGAACGCGGGCACATCCGTCACAAGCGTTATCCTGCCCTGGTGACTGACGCGGCCATGGCGCGTTCGATGTGGACCCTGTTCGAGCCGATCCACGCGGTGACCTACTTCACGGCCGAGGCGCGTTCGGCCTATGAGCAGGCGGGCTTGCGCGGGTTCTGGCGCGGCTACTTCGCTGGCCGGGCGGCGCCGCTCGGCCCGGCCGGCCCGGCGGTGGTCGCCGCCTCGTTCTTCAACTTCGCGCCCGGCTTCGTGGCCCGCGCCATCCCCGGTGTGTGGGAGCGGATCACGCCGGAAGAGGCGCTGCGGGTCCGGCTGGCCGGCGCAGCCGGGGGTCTCGGCAGGCTGCTGGCCGGGCGGGAGGCGGAGGCGGCCGCGGCGGCCGGCCTGCTCTGGCGGGCCATTGGCGAGCTCGACTTCTCCGGCCGCGTGCTGGCGGCGGCGAACGCCGCGCTGCCGGTTCCCCCCGGGGAGGATGCCGCGAGTTCCCCGGGTCCTTCGGCTTCTTCGGCCGCTGCCGGGCTGGGCCGGCTGTGGCAGGCGGCCACGCTGCTGCGCGAGCACCGGGGCGACGGGCATTTCGCCGCGCTGGTGGCGGCGGACATCGACGGCTGCGAGGCGGTGGTCCTGCGCTGCTGCCTGGACCTGCGCCGGGAGGACATGCAACCAGTCCGGGGCTGGACCGACGAGGCGTGGGACGGCGCCTTGTCCCGGCTCGCCGCGCGCGGCTGGATCGGCGCGGACGGTGCGCTGACCAGTGCGGGACGGGAGGCGCACGCGGCGGTCGAGGACGCGACCGACCGGGCCGCGTCGCGGCCCTGGGCCCGGCTCGGCCCGGAGGCCACGGGGGAGATCGCGGCCGTCCTCACCCCGCTCACTCGGGCGTGCGCGGCCGCGCTCCCGTACCCCAGCCCGATCGGCGTGCCCGCTCCTGGCGAAGGGCGCAACTAGCGCGATCGGCCGCGCCGACCCGGCGAGAACGGGCCGGGCCGGCCGGGCCGGCCGGACCGGCCGGGCCGGTCACCGGGGGCCGGAATCCCCTTTCGATATGAACGCGGCATCCACGCCACAAGACCCCTCTACGGGTGGTGCGGCCGGGGGTTGGGAACACGGGTCACGGTGGGCTCGCTCGCCGCATAGGCCTGGTCAGTTGATGTCGAACTCGTTACCTTCGGGGTCGCGCATCGCCACGGCGTAGTGATCGATCCCCTCCTCGTACAGGACCCGCAGCCGCGTGGCGCCGAGGGCGGCGAGCCTGCTGGCTTCGGTGTCGACCCGCTGCCTGCGGACTTCGAGCGGGGCACCCCGCCCGCCGCCGGCGTGGATGTCGATGTGCAGCCGGTTCTTGACCGTCTTGGGGTCGGGCACCCGCTGGAACCAGATCCGCGGGCCGCGGCCCTCCGGGTCGGCGATGCGGTCCTGGCCGATGTTCAGGTCCTCCTCGGAGAGCCCGAAGTCGCGCCAGTACTCATCCCAGCTGGCCGCGCCGTCCGGGGGCGGCGCGGCCACGTACCCTAGGGCAGCCTCCCAGAACCGGGACAGCCGGTCAGGGTCGGAGCAGTCGATCACCAGCGTGAAGCCAGCTTCCATCATTGCCTCCAGAGTCGCTCTCGCCATCGGAGGCATCATGCCTCAGCCCTCTGACAAAGCCAGCCCTGCGGGCAGGACGCCAGGACGCGGCCGGAGCTGGACGCCGGATCGACGGGTAGCCGAGGGGGACGCGGCGGCCAGCCGGGAAGGCACGTCAGACGAAGGCGGCCGCTAACCCGGCGGGCCGGACGCCCGAGGGGGCCCGCGAGCCGCCCGGGACCCCGGCGCGATTGAGCAGTTCCAGCTCCAGCATGTCGTGCAGGCCGGACCGGCCGAGGCCGCCGGCCTCCGGGAACGCCATCAGCCGCTCGCCCCAGGTCATCAGCGCCCTCGCGTCGCCCGGGCAGGCCATCAGGTGCTGCCGGTCGCGGAGCGCGAGGAACAGGTACAGCGTGGTGCGCTCGTCGGCGTCGTCGTAGCGCGCCCCACGCAGCAGCAGGTCGCACGCTGCATCGAGGTCGTCGGGGTCCGGGGGCTCGGCGCCAGGCCAGGGGTCGGTGTACCGGTCGTAGCTGAGCCGGCCGAGGGTCAGTGCCACCTCCGGCCAGGCCGTGTCGCCGACCGGGAGCCAGTACAGCAGGGCGCCGGTCACCGCGATGGCCTCGTTACGGTCGGCTCGGGCGGCCGCGACCGCGCGAGCGTCCTGGTCGTCCAGCCGCGCCGCCGCCAGGGCCACCCTCCGGTCGAGCAGGCTCCCGAGCCGGGCGCGGGCCTCGGTGAGCCGACTCGGCTCGCCGCCGGCAGGAGCGCCGAGCAGCGCGGCCAGTTCTGCCCGCGCCTCGTCGATCGCCCTGTCCAGGGCGCCCCCGTCGAGTACCGGGCGGCTGGTCGTGTGGTTAATCGCAGAGTCAGACATAACAGATCCCCCTCCACAAGTTTTGCCAGGTGACGGCCAGCTCCGTCAGGGCTGTGGCGGCCGTCACCTGGGGTCCTGTGTGTCACGGGCGGAACCGTGACCGGCTGGAGAGGATGCTGCTGGACGGCGGCGCCGTCTCAGCCGCGAGTCGCAACGGGAAAACCAGATCCGACCTGGCTGGATCATCTGCCCCCAAAGGCGGTTGATCCACCGGCAGTTTCCTGCCCGGCAGGAGATTGCCGGTGATCGGCAACATCTGGCAGGTCCCGCTAGAACGCTGCGAGCGAAATTGAATGCGACCCTTTGACTAGCGAGATAAATGCCAGGCGCCCGGAGCCGGGAACGGCTGGGTGCCGCCCGGCGGCCACGCGGGCTTTCATAGGACGACGATGCGATCGAGCATCACATGACCCTGTTTTAAGTTGTATTCATCCCTACGACCCTTTCCGCCAGCCTGGCGCGACCGCTATGCGGCGCGGCCACCCAGACGTGCGCGGTCCTCCCCTCATCCGCCCCTTACGGCCCACCCAGGGCGTTGTCCGCCCGGCTACCGTGAGCACCATGAATGAGCTTAGTGTAGCTAGATAAACCATGTCTATCTATGCAGGATTTACGTGAATAAAGTTTTCCTGTCCGCATACCTGGGCGGGGCGCCGACCTGCGACGGAAGCCGGGACGGCGGCCCGGAAGGGGCAGGCGCTCACACGGCGTAAGGGTCACCTACCCAGGACGGAGCGCGCTTACACGAGCGGATCGGTCCGGGCCACGAGTTCGGCAGAGCTGGCCGCGAACGCGGCGGCGGGCGGGTATGCCGCGCAGGCGGCCCGCCAGCGGTTGTGCAGGGACCTGGTGAGTTCGGCCGGCAGGACGGCGGAGGCGTGGCCTTCGGACAGCACGTCGAGCGGCCCGAGCAGGTACACCTCGGCCAGGGTCGGCAGGTCGGCGAACTCAGCCGCCGGGTTGGCGCCGCCGGGCAGCCTGGTCGCCCGTTCGATCAGGCCGGCGCCGAGCTGCCACACCGCATGCCCCTCGCCGGCCAGGATGCACTCCACCCCGGCGAGCAGTTCCACGGCCATCGCGTACGACTCGGCCACCAGCAGCCCGGCCCCGAACTCCCCCGGGCTCGGCGCCATCGGACGCCGCAGCCTGGCCAGCGAGCTGAGGTGGTCCAGGTGCGCCCCCTCGTGGATGCCGCGCCAGATCTGCTGCTCCAACGCGGTCGCGGTCGACGGCACCTCGGCGATCGCGGTACCCGGGCCCGGCAACCCGGGCAGGCACATCCAGGTCCGCCGGGCCAGCCGCCGGTTCAGCGGTAGGCGCATCGTGACGTGGTCCGTGCTCGGCGACGGCCGGTAGCGCGCGCCCCAGGCCAGCTGGGACGCGCTGACCAGCGGAAGGGCCGGGTCGTGCCGGAGCGTGGCGGCGGTCGTCATGAGCAGCTCGCCGAAGCCGTTGACCAGCCTGGCGGCGCGCCAGACGATCTCCCTGACGTCCCGGATCGGGTCGGCCACCGGCCGGGTGTCCGGATACCACGGCGGCACCGGTCCGGCGAACTGCCGCAGCTGGCGCAGCCGGGCGGCGTGCTGGCCGCCGGAGACGACGCGCAGCGACCTGATCACCTCGTCCAGGCCGCTGAACGCGCCGGGCCCGTCCTGCCGGGCCGGGTCGATGAACCCGGGGCCGTCCAGCGCGACGCAGCCGATGGCCACGTCCGCCCAGCCCCGGACCGTCCAGGCGTCAGCCTCCGCGTTCCCTGCCGGTACCCTCACCGCGGCGGTTGCCGCGGCGACCGCCCACGCGCGCGCAACAGGCGCCGCGACATGCGGCAGCCCGGAACCGTGCGTCCCCGGGCCGCGCACCTCACTACCCATCCGGCATTGACACGGCTCCGAAGCTAGCTGGGTGACGTTAATTCGACTGTGGTAAGCCGGGAGGGGTACCACCCGGCAGCCGGAGCCTAATACCTGAAACAAGAGAAAAAATAGATTTTGTCTTTAGTAATGAAAAATCCGGGCACTCCCGCCTCCGGGTTTGTGCCTATGATGACGGTCTTGGCGCAGGTGAGCGGCCAGATAAGTGCGAGGAGAGGAGGGCGCGGGTGCCAGCACAGGATGACCGCCTCGCGGCTATCGCCGCCGCCGCCGCGGCCGTGCTGCGCCAGACGCCCTATCACGTGGTCCGGGCCGGGGACGTCGCGGCCGCGGTCCGGCTGCCCGGCCAGGCCGGGCGGTCCGCCGTCTGGCTGTACAACGAGGTGCACAACCGGCGGGTTCTGGTGGCGCTGGCGGCGGCTCACGCGTGGCAGGAGTTCGCCGGGCAGGTGAGCTGGTCACCACCCGGCCCGATCGGCTCGGTGACGGCAGCCAGGTCCGCCGCTGTCGCCGCGCTGGGCGTGATCGTCGCCTTCCACCGCGCCGAACACCCGCTGATGACCCAGGTTGGCTACGGGATCGGCGACATCTCCACGGCAGAGAAACGCAAGCTCGCCGCGGGCACCGGGGTCACCGCCCCCAGCTGGCCGGACAGCGCGTGGGGCCGGGTCGCGGCGGCGGCCTGGAACGGCCGGTGCGACGTCTTCACCGATTTCCTCCGCCCGGTGCTCCGGGCGTGCGCCGAGTCCGTCACCCACCTGGCCGAGCCGAACATCACGGAGAGCGCCTCCCGGCTGTCCGACGTCACCTTCCGGACCTGCCTGGCCGACCGGGAGGGTCCGGTCGATCTGCTCGCGCGCGGGCTGGCGGCGTTGTGGTTCGAGCGTGATCTGACCAGGCTGGCCGGAGCGCTGCCGCGGGACCTGGAAAGCGCCGAGACGGCGCTGGCCGCGGTGGCCAGGCGGCGGACCGACCCCCGAGCCGAGGCGAACGCCAACGCCGTCGTGGTCCGGGTCCTGCTCGAGGCCGGCACCTTGCACCGGCGCTGTGTCAGCGAGGCACAGCGGACGGTCGCGCTCTGGCAGGACCTCGCGGCCGACCTGGACGGCCCGGCGACGTCCGGCGCCAGAGGGCACGACCTGCAGCGGCTCAGTGACGCCGCCAGCCATCTGGGTCTGGCCGCGGCCAGGTTCGGGGACCGGCGGACGGCGGCGGACGCGTGGCAGCTGTCCCGGCGGGTCGCCGACCAGGGGCTGGGGCGCGACCAGTCCCGGATCGCCCGGGCCGACACCAACCTGGCCGCGCTGGCCGCCGAGGCCGGACACGGCGAGCAGGCCGGGACCGTCGTGGCCGGCGTACACCGGACCCGGCTGGCCCTGCTGGACCGCGGGCCGCAGGACGCGGCGGCGTGGCGGCGGCTGACCGTGACCGAGCGCACCCGGACGGACGTGGCGCGGCTGGCCGGCGAGGCGACCGACAGCGTTCGGCTCGCCATGGCGCTGCTAGCGGACCGGCGGGCCCGGCTGAGCGACCCGGCTCACGCCGATACCGCCGAGGCGCAGATCATCTTGGGCCAGGCCCTGCTCGCGGCCGGCCACCCGGCCGCGGCCCGGCGTCACCTGGAGGAGGCCGCCGACACCCGGCGCAGCCGGTTCCTGCTCACCTCCTACCGGGTCCAGGAAGACCTCATCTGGCTGGCCAAGGCGGCGCTCGTCCTGGGCAACCCCCGGACCGCGCTCGACCTGCTCGACGGCCAGGCGGCGCAGACCGACTGGTTCCGCGACCAGGTCTCGTTCCGGCTCGGCTACACCGCCCGGCGGCTGGCCGCGATGGCCCACGGCGAGCTCGGCCAGCCCGGTGAGGCGACCGAAGGGCTGCTCGCCGCCCGGGCGGAACTGGCCGGCCGGCCGCTCGACGAGGGGCTCGACCCGCTGGCCGCGGACATCGACCGGTCCCTCGCCGAACTCGCGCTGTTGCGCGGCGAGGCCGCGGTCGCGGCGGACGCGCTGGCCCGGCTGGCCGAGGCCGAGTCCGAGTCCGGGGGCGGGGGCGGGGGCGGGCCGCCGCGGCCCGCGCACGGCTGGACCCTCGTCCTGCTGGCCCGGGCGGCCGCGCGGCTGGGCGACACCCGGCGCGCCGCGCAGTGCTTCCGCTCGGTCACCGACCTCGCCGCCGGCGGGGTCGACCCCTGTCACCCGGTGATCCTCACCGCCCGCTGCGACGAGGCCGAGCGGCGCACCGCCGTCGGCGACACCAGGCAGGCGGCCAGGCTGCTGGCGCCGGTGCTCGACCGGACCCTGCTCGTGCACGGCCGGCCCGCCCTCGGCGAGGCCCACCCGCTGCTGACCCGGGCCCGCACCCTGGCCGAACGGCTGGGCATTACAGTCCCCTACACGCCGCCCGGCCTGGACGAGGCGTCCCTGGACCTCGACGTGTGAGGCGCGGCCGGGTGGGGCCGCGTCAGGGGATGCGGATGTCGTGGTGCTCGCGGGCGGACTGGAGTTCGGCCTCGGTGAGGTCCTTCTCCCGGACCGGGACGACCAGGCTCCAGTGCTTGCCGACCGGGCAGCGCTGCACCCGCGCCACCACCAGGTCCAGTTCCTTCAGCTTGACGCCGGGGATCCAGATGGTGCTGAACATGTGCCCCTTGCGGCACCGCACCACCGTGTTGACACCCAGGTTGTAGCCCAGGCGCCGCGCGATCAGGGTGCCTCCCGCGACGACGCCGGCCGCGATCAGGATCGTGCTCACTACTCGGCGCGACATGCGGCCATTATCGCACCCGGCCGGGTAACGCGGAGACTACGGGGATGACCATCTCGAAGGTGGCGCCCTGGCCGCTGGTGCTGCGGGCCCGGACCGAACCGTGGTGGGCCTCCGCGATGGCCTGCACGATGGGCAGGCCGAGGCCGAACCCGCCCGCCTCGCGGCTGAGGTACGGCTCGGCGCGGGTGAAGCGGCCGAAGATGTGGTCCAGGTCGTCCGGCGGGATGCCGCAGCCGGAGTCGGCCACGGCGATGACCGCGTCATTACCCTCCAGGCGGACGCTGACCTCGATGCGGTCGCCCGGCTCGGTGTGCGCGACGGCGTTCTCCAGCAGTGCGTCCAGCGCCACGACGAGGCGGTCGGCGTCGCCGGGCACGGTGGCCTCGGCGGCCTCACCGAGCCGCCAAAGCCGCGGCACGTGCCCCCAGCGCTCCAGCGCGTCGAGGATCAGGGAATCGGTGGCCACCGGCGCGACCTGCAGGAAGCCCGGGGTCCCGGCCGAGGCCAGCAGCAGCAGCCGGTTCGTCAGACGGCGCAGCCGGGCCAGTTCGCCGGTGACCACCCGGGCGTCCGCGGCCACGCCCTGGTCGGCGACCGTCTGCTCGATCAGTTCGGCGTGGCCGAGCGCGACCGTGATCGGGGTGCCCAGTTCGTGCGAGGCGTCCACGAGGAACTGGCGCTGCTGCTCCAGCAGGCGCAGGTTCTCCTGGGAGACCCGGTGCAACTCCTCCATTGCCGTCAGCCGTTCCTGGGTAGCCGCCAAACGCCGGCGGCCGTGCCAGACCATGACCAGGAACATCAGCGCGATCAGCGGGACTTCGGCCAGGTAGTCGGCGTCCTGCTGACCCTTGAGCACCTGCACGCCGATGATCCCGCCGGTGGCCAGCGTCACCGCCGCCCAGGTCAGGATCGTCGGTTGCAGGCGCCATAGCCGGAATCCGTAGATCACGGTCAGGCTGACCCAGATGCCCAGGAACGGCACCGTCTGCCAGGCCGGGAACAGCCGCATCGCGGCCAGGTTGAGGCCAGCGAACACCGCCCAGGCGATGTCCGGCACCACCGGGCGGAGCCGCCGCAGGCCGCCACGCGGCGCGAGGCCGGCGGCCGGCCGGTCGCGGGGACCGGCCACATCCGGCGCGGGCGCGGGTGGCTGGTGCCGGCGGACTAGGTCCTGCGTCCGCACGATCCTCTCCAGGCCTGCGATCAGGGGAACAATCGGGCAAAAGCACTTCAAGCTAGCCCCGGCGCCCGGTTCAGGTCAATAGAGCCCCGGCCTGCGGGGGCCGGACGGCCTGGCACGCGCGTACCGCCGGCGAATCGCCCTTCGACGTGAGCTGGTGGCACACGTCCGTCGCGAGCCGCACGGCGGAGGACCTGGCCAGGTGCGCCCGGACGGGCCCGTGGCCAGGTGCGGCCACGATCATCATCACGGAGGCGATAGCGAGCATCAGCACCCCGGCGGCGGCGGTCAGGCCCGTCGTCCTGGCCCGCTCCCGGCTTACCACGGCCGTCATCTCCGTTACCCCGTTTCCCTGGTCAGCCCCTATTTCCCGTACCCCTACGGTAGGAATCAGGCGGCAATAAATACGACGGTGCGCTCCCCCGAAAGTCATCGGGGGTTATCCCCCGGATGTCTCGCCCCGCCTGCGCGCTCTCACCGTCACTCACGCCTCCCACGTCACGGCAGTAACCGCTCTCGGGGCGTTGATAAGCTGGCGGCGGCACCACAAAAGGGCTTATTTCGGGCGGGAGGCGCACGCAGTGGGAACCAGTCCCCCGGAGAGCGAGGGCGCTTCGCTCCCGCCGGGCCTGGTTACCACCTCCCGGTGGCAGCCCGGCCTGGCCGACGCCGGCGCGGAGCCCCGGCAGGTCGACGCGATCTGCGGCGTGGCCCGCGACGACTGACGCGCACGAACTGACCTGGAAGGGAAACAACTGATGACGCCTGCCGTTCCCGTGATCGACGTGGCGGCCGCCGAGGCCGGGGACCGCACCCAGCTGGACGCGGTGCGGATCGCGACGGAGGAGTTCGGCGCCGCCCAGGTGGTCAACCACGGCGTGCCGCAGGACCTGGTGGCGGACCTGAGCGCCCGGGCGGGACGGCTGCTCGGCCGGCCGCGGGCGGAGAAGGCGCTGCTGGCCAGCCCGCACCCGTACCGGGGCTGGCGGCAGTGGCCGGACGACTTCGGGCGGCTCGAGCTCGAGCGCTTCAACGTGGCCCAGTTCGACGACGTCGACGCGGCCCGGGCGGCGGGCGTGGCAGAAGAGCACCTGGGCCTGTTCGCGCACGCCAACCTCTGGCCGGCCGATGATCCCGGGCTGCGCGACGCGGCGCTGGCGTACATCGAGGCGTCCCGCGGGCTGGCGAAGAGGATGCTCGGGCTGTATGCCGCGGCGCAAGGGCTGCCCGCAGGCTCGTTCGGCCTCGGTACCCTGCCGCACCTGCGGCTGACCGTGAACGACTACCCGACCTGGACCTATCCGGAGACCGCCTCCGACGAGGACAAGCTGCTGCTGCTCGAGCACGCGGACGACTCGGCGGTGACCGTGCTGGCCCAGCAGGGCGACTACGAGGGGCTGCAGGTGCAGGGCCCCGACGGCGGGTGGATTCCGCTGCCGGTCATCCCCGGCGCGCTGCAGGTATTCTCCGGGCAGCTGCTCGCCCGGTGGACCGGCGGACGGCTGCGGCCGGGCCGGCACCGGGTGGTGGCGGGAGGCACCGTGACCCGGCGGTCGATGGCGGTCTTCGTCTACCCGGCCCTGGAAACCGTGATCGACGGCGTGCGGGTGTGGGATCACGTCAAGGACCGGGTAGCGGATTACCTGGCCGAATACGGCCGGCCGGATCAGGTCGCCGCGTGGCGGGAGGGCCGGCCGTACGTGGCCGAGCTCTCCGCTGGTGGATAGGCCGGGCCGCTGCGTTACCCGCCGGCCGGGACGCGGTAGGTGAGGATGACGATGCCGGTGTTGAGGGCGACGGTGCCGGCCAGCTCCATCTGAGCGGTCGCGGTCGGGCGGAACATCAGGTCCTCCGTTGTGGCGCGGCCGACGAACAGCGGGTGGACCCACAGCCGCAGCTCGTCGAGCAGCCCGTGCTCGAGCAGGGCGTAGGACAGCTGGCCGAACCCGTACTGCACGATGTCCTGGCCCGGCTGCTCCTTCAGGCGGCGGATCGCGGCGATCGGGTCGCCGCTGATCACCGTGGTGTTGTTCCACTCAGGATCGGTCAGCGTGCTGGAGACGACGAACTTGGCCATGCTGTTCATCCGGTCGCTGAACGGGTCGCCGGACCTGGCCATCCACGCCGCGGAGAACGGCGGGTAGGTCCGCCCGCCCATCAGCATCGCGTCGCAGCCGAACAACAGCTCGGTCTGCGCCTTCAAGCCGGTGCCGTCACCCTCGATGCCGTTGTCCGGCCAGTCCTGCGGGTCCTGGATGACTCCGTCGAGGGAGATGTAAGTGGAGTTGATGATGTGTCGCAGGACGAGCCTGACATGAATCGGTCCTGACGATAAGATCCAGTTCACTGGATAAAACCAGGACCAATTTCAGCGTGCTGGTCGTCCTGCGACGCGATACGCGGATCCCCCTGCACCGGCAGATCGAGACCTCGATCCGGGACGCGATCCGGGCCGGGCGGCTGCCGCGCGGCTCGCCCCTGCCGCCCTCCCGGGTGCTCGCCGCGGACCTGGGCGTGTCCCGCGGCGTGGTGGTGGAGGCCTACCAGCAACTCGGCTCCGAAGGCTACCTGGCCAGCTACGCAGGCGGCTACACCCAGGTGGCGGCCGGCCCGGCCCCGACCGTGGCCGGGCTGCGGCTGGCGCGCGAGAGCCCGCCCCGGATCGACCTGAGCTACGGCCGCGCCGACGTGTCCAGCTTCCCCCGCGCCGCGTGGCTGCGCGCGATCCGCGGTGCGCTGGCTAGCGCGCCGAACGACCTGTTCGGCTACCTGGCGGGCAGCGGCGTGCCGGAGCTGCGGACGGCGATCGCCGGCTACCTGAACCGGGTCCGCGGCACCGTGGCCCAGCCGGACCAGATCGTGATCTCCACCGGCTACGCGCAGGGCATCGCGCTGCTCGTCGGCATCCTCGTCGCGAGGGGGGCGACGCGGCTGGCGCTGGAGGACCCCTCCTCGGGTGACGACGCGCTGCCCGCGGCGCGGGCGGCCGGGCTCGAGGTGACCGGGGTCCCGGTCGACCGGGACGGCATCCGGGTGGACCTGCTGGCCGCATCCGGTGCCGATGCCGTCGTGCTGACGCCATCGCACCAGTGGCCGGCCGGTTCGGTGCTGTCGGCCGAGCGGCGGGCCGCGGTGCTGCGCTGGGCCGCCGCGAGCGGCGCGGTCGTCATCGAGGACGACTACGACTCCGAGTACCGCTACGACCGGACACCGGTAGGCGCCCTGCAGGGAATGGCCCCGGACCGGGTGGTATACGCCGGGTCGGCCAGCAAGACCCTCGCGCCGGGGCTGCGGCTCGGGTGGTTCGTCATGCCGGGGCACCTGGCCGAGCCGATGGCCGAGGCCAAGATCGCCGCCGACCGGGGCTCGCCCGCGCTGGAACAGCTCGCCCTGGCCGACCTGATCGCCAAGGGCGAGTTCGACCGGCACCTGCGCCGGATGCGGCCGGTCTACCGGCGCCGCCGCGACGCGCTGCTGACCGCGCTGTCCCGGCGGCTGCCCTGGCTCGAGCCGGCCGGGGTGTCCGCCGGGCTGCACCTGGTCACCTGGCTGCCGCCGGGCCTGGACGAGGCGACCGTGGTCGGCGCGGCGGCCCGGTCCGGAGTCGGGATCGAGGGTGTTACCCCGTACCGGATCAGCCACCCCGGTCCCGGCGGGCTCATCTTCGGCTACGCCACCGTCAGCGAGGCCGCCATCGTCGAGGGCATCGACATCCTGGCGGACGTCATCGCCGGGCTGGACGGCACGCGCCCGGCCCGTTCGGTATAAAGCGACGGCGGGAAGCCTGCCCGCGGCCGCGCGGCTGAGCACGTGCCTGCGGAACAGGTCGGTGGCGGGCAGCAGGCGGCGTTCGGCGGACCAGGTCAGGTAGATCTCCCGGGCCGCGCCCTCATCGAGGATCTCCAGGTAGGTCACCGGGCCCGGCACGGCCTCGGGCGACCCGGCGCGGGGCGCGGGCACGACGGCGACGCCCAGGCCGGCCGCGACGAAGCCGCGGACATTGGACAGGTCGTCGCCCTCGAAGATCACGGTGGGGCGGAACCCGGCCCGCCGGCACAGCTCGTCGGTCTGCCGCCACAGCGCCGAGGCCGCGTACAGCCCGATGAACGGCTCGGCCGCCACCTCGGCCAGCCGCACCTGCCGCCGGCCGGCCAGCCGGTGGTCGCGCGGCAGGGCGAGGCGGAGCGGCTCGACCGCGATCAGCCGGGAGCGCGTCGCATCGTCCGGCGCTCGCCGCGAGCCGAGCTCGAGGTCGGCGTTCCCGCCGTCCAGGATGACGAAGTCCGGTTCGTCGCGCGACTGGGTAAGCCGGAACCGGACGCCCGGGTGCGCGGTGCGGAAGCTGCGGGCCAGGTCGGGGACGAGCCAGGTGCCCAGCGACTGCTGGAAGGCCAGCGCCACGGTGCCGGTGTCCGGGTCGATGAGCTGGCTGACGGCGGCGATGCCGTCGTCGAGGTCGTGCAGCAGCGCGTCCAGGTGCGGCTTGAACACCGCCCCGGCGTGCGTCATCCGCAGCGTCCGGCCGGAGCGGCGCAGCAGCGGGGTGCCGATCTGCGCCTCGAGCCGGGCCAGGGCCCGGGAGACGCCGGACTGGGTGA
>Ga0335078_10001536_pt1 | contig 34760 bp, 28 predicted proteins | sample Lox_Sample_32_FD_206711 | JGI IMG/M metagenome (GOLD analysis project Ga0335078, IMG submission 206711) | Soil microbial communities from Loxahatchee National Wildlife Refuge, Florida, United States - Lox_Sample_3.2 | ecosystem: Environmental > Terrestrial > Soil > Wetlands | place: USA...
GACCACGGCGCCGGCGTCTACAGCCACAACTCCATCAACGTGCTGCTCGGCATGCTCGGGGTGCCCGCGACCACCAACTCGGTGGGCGAGCTGGCGGGAAGCGACGTCATCGTGCTCGACGGCGCCGACCTCGCCCGGCAGATGCCGACGATCGCCGGGATCGTCATCCGCTCGCGCCTGCGGGGCGCCAAGCTGATCGTCGTCGACACGCGCCGGCACCGCGTCGCGGAGAGCGCCGACCTGTTTCTCCAGCTCAGGCCGGGCACCGAGGCGTTCCTGTACGGCGCGATGGCCAAGGTGATCGTCGACCGCGGCCTGGCCAACCTGCCGTTCATCCAGGAGCGCTGCCTGGGCTTCGAGGCGTTTCTTGCCCGCGTGCGCGACTACGACCTGGCGAGCGCCGCGCAGACGTGCGGCGTCGCCGCCGAGCTCATCGAGTCGGCGGCGCTCACCTACGCGCGCGCCCGCGCGGCGGCGCTGCTCTACTCCACGGGCGTCGAGGCCCGGGAGCCCGAGCCGGTGGAGGCGCTCGTCAACCTGGCGCTGCTCACCGGCCAGATCGGCCGGGCCGGCGCCGGCGTCTTCGCCCTCACGGAGCACAACAACCTGCAGGGCGTCTGCGACGTGGGCGTCCTGCCCGACCGCCTGCCCGGCTACCGGCCCGTGGCGAGCGGCCCGGCGCGCGCGGAGGTCGAGAGGGCCTGGGGGGTGGCGCTGCCCGAGCGGCCGGGCCTCACCGCGCACGCGGTGTTCCGGGACCGCGGCGGCGGCCGCGTGCGGGCGGCGTGGCTGTGCCGCTACGATCCGGTCAGCACCGCGTTCTCGGGCGACGCGGCCGCCTCCCTGCGCCAGTGCGATCTCGTCGTCGCCCAGCACCTGTTCCTCACCGAGACCGCCAAGCTGGCGCACGTCATCCTCCCGACGACGGCCTTCGGCGAGGAGCGCGTCACCTTCACGAACACGGAGCGGCGCATCCAGCTGGCCGAGCAGGCCGTCGAGCCCCTGGCCGGGGTGAGCCCGGCGTGGTGGCAGGTGATGAAGGTGGCCCAGGCGCTGGGCGCGGGCTGGCACTACGGGTCGGCCGCCGACGTGATGGCGGAGATCGGCGCGGTCGTGCCCTTCTACGAGGCCGCCACCTACGACAACCTGGCCCGCGACTACGGCCGCCAGTGGCCCTGCACCCGCGACCGCCCGCTCGGCACGCCGCTCCTCTTCTCGGAGGGCCGGGCGCGCGGCCGGTTCGCGTTCGCCGCGATCGCCCGGCGCGAGCCCGCGGCGGCGGTGTCCGCGGACTATCCGTTCGCCCTGGTCTTCGGCCACTCGCTCTACTACTGGCACCAGAACGTGCTGGTCCAGCACAGCGAGACGCTCAGGCGCGAGTACCGCATCCTGCTGCTGGACTACCCGGACGGCTTCGTCGACCTGAACGCGGACGACGCGCGCGAGCTCGGCGTGCGCGACGGCGACAGGATCCGGCTGCGCGCGGCCGGCGGCTCGGCGGCGGTCACTGCGCGGGTGACCCCGGAGATGCGCCGCGGGACGGTCTTCGTGCCGCACTTCGTCCGGCAGGTCCAGCGGCAGATCCTCGGGACCCCGGACAACGGGGTCACGCTCGTGCCCGTGCGCGTGGAAAAGGAGGCCGCGTGAGGGCCCGCGTCGTCGCGCGCGCCGACGTCCTCGGCATCGCGGACGTCCTGCGTGCGCGCGGCTACGAGGTGATCGCGCCGTTCGCCGGGCGCGGGAGGGACACCTTCTTCGACACGGTGACGGACGAGAACCGCGGGCGGATCGAGCTGCACCTGCCCAATCCCTACTACCCGCCCAAGCGCTTCGTGCTGCCGCCGATCGAGCGCCTGCTGACGGTGACCTCCGGCCCGGGCGGGCCGCGCCTCGAGGCCGCGTGCGAGGCGCCGAGGCGCGCCGTCTTCGGGATCCGCTCCTGCGACGTGGCCGGCATCCACCACCTCGACCGCTTCTACCTCGGCCGCGACTACCGGGACGCCTACTACGAGCGGCGCCGGCGCAACCTCCTCCTGGTGAACGTCGTGTGCACGGACCCCGAGCGCGACGTGGGCGACGAGTGCTTCTGCGTGTGCGCCGACACCGGGCCCGCCGCGCGCGACCACTTCGACCTGCAGCTCATGGACCTGGGCGACGAGTTCATGGCCGTCGCCGGCACGCCCGAGGGCGAGGCCCTCTTCCGGGAGCCGATCTTCAGGAAGGGGACCGAGGCCCACGTCGCCCGGCGCGCGGCCATCCTGGCCGAGGTGCGCACGCGCTTCAAGACGAGCACGAGCTGGTTCCCGGCCACGGTGCGCTACGTGACCCAGGGCACGGTCCTGGAGAAGACCTGGGAGGAGATCGGCCGCCGGTGCCTCGAGTGCGGCGGCTGCACGTACGTCTGCCCCGCCTGCACCTGCTTCACGGTGAGCGACCGCGAGACCGGGCCCGGCGAGGTCGAGCGGGTGCGCCTGTGGGACTCGTGCGCGCTCAGCGGTTTCACCCGGATGGCCGGCGGCTTCAATCCGCGCCGGGCCGTGCACGACCGCCGCAACCGCAGGTTCTTCCGCAAGCTGGCGCACTACTTCATCCAGCGGGAGCTCTCGATGGCCTGCGTCGGCTGCGGGCGCTGCGCGGAGGTCTGCCACGGCGACGTCGGCATGCCGAGCGTCGTCGAGATGGTCCGGCGCGAGACCGCGCCTCCCGAGCAACATGCATCCGCCGCCCCCTGACAACGTCTACCTGCCGGCGATCGCGACCCTCGACCGCGTGGAGGAGGAGATCGCCGACGTGAGGAGCTTCTTCTGGCACTTCGAGGACGAGGCCGAGCAGGCGCGCTTCGGCCGGTTCCAACCCGGGCAGTTCGCGCAGGTCTCCCTCTTCGGCGTCGGCGAGTTCCCGGCCTCCCTGCCCCCCAGCCCGACCGAGGGGGAGCTCTTCTTCACCATCCGGCAGGTCGGCAGCTGCAGCGCCGCGCTTCACCGCCTCAGGCCCGGCGACCGGTTCGGGGTGCGCGGGCCCTACGGCCACGGCTTCCCGATGGACGAGTACCGCGGCAAGAACCTCGTCTTCGTCGCCGGCGGCATCGGGCTGATCCCGCTGCGCTCCTGCATCGTCTACGCCCTCCGGCACCGCGGCGAGTACGGGCAGATCCAGATCTTCTACGGGGCGAAGACTCCGGGGGAGCTCCTGTACGGCGCGAACCTGCGCCAGTGGCAGGAGGCCCCGGGCGTCGCCTGCCACCTCACCGTGGACCGCGCACCCGCCGGGTGGACGGGCGGCGTCGGCGTCGTGGGCGACCTCTTCCGCCGCCCCGGCACCCGGCTGCCCGTCGACGACACGGTCGCCTTCGTCTGCGGCCCGCCGGTCATGTTCCGCTTCGTCATCCGGGACCTGAAGGCGCTGGGGTTCCGGGACCGCGACATCGTCTCGACCATGGAGCGCTACATGAAGTGCGGCGTCGGCAAGTGCGGGCACTGCTGCATCGGCGTGGCGTACGTCTGCGTCGACGGGCCCGTGTTCACCTACGAGCAGATCCACCGGCTGGGGGAGGACATCTGATGGACGACCTCAGGCGCCAGATCGAGCGGTGCGGCGAGGGCCGGGTGTGCCTCATGGGCCTCGGCAGCCCGGAGCGGGGCGACGACGGCTTCGGCGTCCGCCTCGCCGAGGAACTCGCCCGCCTCGGCGTGCCCGGCGTCATCGTCGCGGGGACCTCGCCCGACCGCTTCATGGGCCGCGTGGCGGCCGAGGGCTGCGACCACCTGATCTTCCTCGACGCGGTCGACTTCGGCGGGGCGCCCGGCTCGGCCGCCTGGCTCGACAGCGCCGCGATGGCCTCGCGGTACCCGCAGGTCTCCACCCACCGGGTGTCGCTCGGCCTTCTCGCCCGACTGGCCGAGTCCGGGGGCGGGACCCGCGCCTGGCTGCTCGGCGTGCAGCCGCAGTCGCTGGGGCCCGCCGGGCGCCTGAGCCCCGCCGTGCAGCGCACCCTGGAGATCCTGCGCGACTGGCTGCGCCAGGCCTGCGCCGCCCGCTCCCCCGCATGATGACCCCCGAGCAAGCCGTCCTCGCCTCGATCGGGCTCTGCGTCGCCGGCGCGGCGCTCACGCTGGCCGCGGCCCGCCGGCGGACCCTCGCGGGATGGCTGGCCTTCGGGGCGACGGCGGGGAGCGCCGCGCTGGTTTTCTGGGCCGCCGGCCGCGTCCTGGCGGCGGGGCCGTCGCCGCAGCCGGCGACGTTCCCGGTGCTGCCGCGCGGGGCGCTCGCCCTCGCGCTCCACGTGGACGGCCTGAGCGCGTTCTTCCTGCTCCTGGCGGCGCTCATCGCCGTGCCCGCGGCGCTCTACTCGATCGCCTACCTGCGCCGCTTCGGGGACCACGGCGTCGCGCGCTACCACCCGCACTTCCTGCTCTTCCTGGCGGCCATGTACGGGCTCGTCGCCACGACGGACATGATGGGCTTCTTCTTCATCTTCTGGCAGGTGATGACGCTGTCGGGCTACGCCCTCATCCGCTTCGAGCGCGGCAGGCCCGAGAACGTCCGGGCGGCGAACCGGTACCTCGCGATGATGCAGGTGGCCTGCGCCGCGGTGATACTAGGCGCGGCGCTCCTGGCCTCCGGGCCGGCGGGCGCCGGCGGCGGCCCTCGCTACGACTTCTCGGGCGTGGCCGCCGGCCTTCCCCGTATGCTCGCCACCCGGCCCGCCGCCAGCGCGGTCGCCTTCGCCCTGTTCCTCGTCGGCTTCGGGATCAAGATGGGCATGTGGCCGTTCGGCCAGGCCTGGCTCCCCGGCGCCCACCCTGCCGCCCCGTCGCCCGTCAGCGCCATGCTCTCCGGGGTGATGATCAAGACGGGAGTCTACGGATTCCTGCGCTGCTTCCTCTGGCTCGTGCCGCCCGCGGGGCGGGCGGACTTCCCGGTCGCGCGCTGGGGCCTCGCGGTGGCGGTCCTGGGCACGATCACGCTGTTCACCGGCACGGCGCAGGCGCTCCGCCAGGACCTCTCCAAGCGCCTCCTCGCCTTCCACAGCATCGGGCAGGTCGGCTACATTCTGCTCGGCGCCGGGGCGTGCATGGCCCTGCTGCCGGCGGCCGGCACGGGGGCTGCGGCGCTCGCGGCCCTGGCCCTTCTCGGGGCGCTCCTGCACGTGCTCAACCACGGCCTGTTCAAGGCGCTCCTCTTCCTCAACGCCGGCTCGATGCTGCACGCCACCGGGACCCAGGACCTCAACCGCATGGGCGGCCTCGTCCGGTTCATGCCGGTCACGGCCGCGACGGCCCTCGTCGCCTCCCTCTCGATATCCGGGGTGCCGCTGTTCAACGGATTCGTGAGCAAGTGGGCCATCTATGTCGCGGCCATCCTCGGGAGCGCCCACGCGCCCTACCTGTGCGCGTGCGCGGTGGTCGCCATCCTCACGAGCGCCCTCACCCTGGCCTCGTTCATCAAGTTCTTCGGGGTGAGCTTCCTGTCGCGCACGAGCGCGCGGGTGGCCTCGCGGGCGGCCGGGCGCCGGCTCGAGGTCGGCTGGACGATGCAGCTGCCCCAGGTGTTCCTCGCCCTGGCCTGCGTGGCGATAGGCGCGGCGCCGGCCCCCGCGTTCCTTCTGGCGCGCAGGGCCCTGGAGGCGAGCCCCGAGGGCTACGGCGCGGTGCTCGCTGGCGCGGCGCCCGTCTCGGGCGGGCCGCTCGAGGGGCTGTGGGCGTCCGGCTCCGCCGCCCGCCTCGCCCCGCTCGCCCTCGCCGCGGTCGTGGGAGCCATGTTCCTCGCCGCCTGGGCCGTGACCCGGCTGGGCGGGGCCCCGCGCAGGGCCGACCGGCCGTGGCTGTGCGGCTACGCGCAGGAGGCCGAGTGCCACCGCTACGCGGCGCACAACTTCTACGGCGAGATCAAGCGCTATCTCGGCTGGATGGGCGGACGGCCCCATCCGGCCCACTCGCCCTCACCGGAGGATCCCTGACATGCCCGCCCGCGAAACACTGATCGCGCTCAGGCAGAGGTTCGGCAGCGCCATCGAGCGCGCGGACCTGGCCGGCGAAGGGCGCCTGCACCTCTTCGTCGAACGCGCCTCCCTGGGCGCCGTCTGCCGGCACCTCGCGCTCGACCTGGGCGCCCGATTCATCACCACGATAGGCGCGGACGACCGGCCCTACTCCGGGCGCTTCCTGGTCGTCCACAACTTCGCCTTCGACCGGGAGCACTGGATCGCCAGCGTCGCCACGCAGCCGCCGGCCGACGATCCCCGGGTGGAGAGCATCTGCGGGGCGGTCCCGGCGGCGGCCTGGGCCGAGCGCGAGATGCGCGACCTCGTGGGCATCGTGCCGGAGGGGCACCGCTACCTGAAGCGCCTCGTCCTTCCCGACGGCTGGCCCGACGGCGTGCACCCGCTGCGCAAGGATGTGGCGTGGAACTTCTCCCCGCCCGGCTTCGACGAGGGGCGCGAGTTCGGCTTCGGCGAGCCCCCGGAGGGCTGCATCGTCGTCCCGTTCGGGCCGTTCCACCCCACGCTCGACGAGCCGGCGCACTTCCGGCTCTACGTCGAGGGCGAGCAGGTGCGCGGGTGCGAGTACCGGGGCTTCATGGCGCACCGGGGGATCGAGAAGCTCGCCGAGTCGGTGATGACCTACAACGAGATCCCCCTCCTGGCCGAGCGCATCTGCGGGATATGCGGCTGCGTGCACAGCGTCGCCTACGTCCAGGCGGTCGAGAGCGCCGCCGCCCTCCAGCCCCCGCCGCGGGCCGAGTACCTGCGCACCATCATGCTCGAGATCGAGCGCCTGCAGAGCCACCTCCTGGCGGTCGGGCTGGCCTGCCACATCGTCGGCTTCGACACGCTGTTCATGCAGTGCTTCCGCATCCGTGAGCCCGTCATGCGGGTCGCCGAGGAGATCACCGGCAACCGCAAGACCTACGCCCTGTGCGTTGTCGGCGGGGTGCGCTGGGACATCGGGGCGGCGCTCAGGGCGAAGCTCCTCGGCGTCCTGGAGCGCCTCGAGGCGGAGTGGCGCGCCGTGGCGGACGCCGTGGGCGGGGACCGCAACCTGCGCAGGCGCACGGTGGGCGTCGGGATCGCGGGCCCGGCGCTGGCCAGGGACACCGCGCTCGTCGGCCCGGTGGCGCGCGCGGCGGGCGTCGCCATCGACTGCCGCAGGGACCATCCGTACGGCGCGTACGCCCGCGTCGACTTCAACGTGGTCACCGCCGACGGGGGCGACGCCTGGTCGCGCCTCGTCGTGCGCATGACCGAGGTCTTCGAGTCGATCCGGATCATCCGCCAGTGCCTGGCGCAGATGGAGGACGGCCCGCTCGGCCTGGGCATCCCGGACGAGCTGCCGGTCGGGCGCTGGGGCCTGTCGTCGGTCGAGGCGCCGCGCGGGGAAAGCCACCACTTCGTCATCACGGGCGAGGGCAACCGCCCGCGCCGCTGGCGGGTGCGCGCCCCCACCTACCAGAACCTCCAGGGCGTGCCGGCGATGATCAAGGACCAGCAGCTCGCCGACATGACGATCTCCCTCGGCAGCATCGACCCGTGCTTCTCCTGCACGGACCGGCTGGAGACCGTCGACCTTCGTTCGGGCGCGGCGAGAACATGGTCGCAGCCCGAGCTCGAGCGGCTCGCCCGGGCCGCGGCAAGGAGGCTGACCCCATGACCGACGGCCTGCTGAGGGCAGCCGTCGGCGTGCCGCTCAACGCGGCCGCCGCGCTGCTCGTCGCCCCGCTCTTCCAGGGCGCCATGCGCAGGCTGACGGCGATCGTCCAGTCCCGGCGGGGGCCGCCGATCCGCCAGGCCTACTTCGACCTGCTGAAGCTCCTCGGCAAGGAGGACATCGAGTCGGGCGAGTCGGGGGTGATGCAGCGCTTCGCGGCCTACCTCGCGTTCGCCTGCACGCTCGCCCTGACGAGCCTCGTGCCCATGGGCTTCCCCGCGCCGCTCGGCGCCGGGGCCGACGCGGTCGCGCTCATCTACCTGCTGACCCTCGCCGGGATGTGCACGCTGCTTGCCGGCCTCGCGGCGGGCTCCACGTACTCGCTCCTCGGGGTCAGCCGCGAGATGATGGCGATGGTCGCCCTGGAGCCGCTCTTCGTCGTCGCGCTCGTCGTCGGCGCCCTGCACAGGCGCTCGCTGCGCCTGGACGCCGTGTTCGGCGGCTCGGTCTACGACGTCGGCGGCTTCCCGTGGTCGGGCCTCGTCATGCTCGCCGTCATGGCGCTGTCGTTCCAGGCATTCGTCCAGCGGGCGCCCTTCGACATCGCCGAGGCGGAGACCGAGCTCATGGACGGCCCGCTCATGGAGTACTCCGGGCCTAAGCTCGCCCTCTTCAAGTACGCCCAGATGGTCCGGCTCGTCGTCCACGCCGCGCTCTTCGTCGCGATCTTCGCGCCCTGGGGATCGGGCCTCGGCGCCCCGCTGGGCTGGCTGCTGTTCTGGGCGAAGGTGTCGCTCCTCGTGCTCCTCGTGGCGCTCGTCGCGGCCACCCACGCCCGCTACCGGATCGACCAGGCGATCCGCTACTTCGCCGGCCTGCTCGCCGCCGCCGCCGTCGCCCTGGCCCTCGCGGCCTGCGGCCACTGATGGGAGCCGACCCCATGTCCCTTCTCGCCAAGTTCCAGGAGATGATGGTCGGGCTCCGCGCCGGGCGGGTGACCCTGCCCTACCCCGACCAGCCGGCGCCCGCGCCGGCCGGCTTCCGGGGCCGCCCGGTCTTCGACGCCGCCCGGTGCATCGGCTGCGCCGCCTGCGCCAACAACTGCCCGGCCCGCGAGATCCTGGTCGTCGACGTGTGCCAGGAGATACGCATCCTGCAGTACCTCGGCCGCCGCTGCACCTACTGCGGGCGCTGCGCCGACCTGTGCCCGGAGAAGGCCATCACGATGAGCCGCGAGTTCGAGACGGCCACCGACCGCATCGGCGACATCGGGCAGCGCCTGGAGCTGTTCATGAGCACCTGCCAGCGCTGCGGCCGGTGCTTCAGGGAGCCCTCGGCGCTCGAACGCCTGCAGATGAAGGGCTACCGCTTCGACGACCTGGAAAGCGAGCGCTGGATCTTCCGCTCGCAGTCCTACCTGCCCGGCGCGGCGCAGACGCAGGACGTGCCCATCGAACTCGACTGAAACGCCATGCTCAGGAGCCTTTGCCAAAGGATGTTCGGCCGGTCGCTCTGGGTGTACCACGCGAACAGCGGGGGCTGCAACGGCTGCGACATCGAGGTGCTCTGCGCGCTCACGCCGTACTACGACGCGGAGCGCTTCGGCATCAAGCTCGTGGGCTCGCCGCGCCACGCCGACGTGATGCTCTGCCAGGGGCCCGCGATGCGCGCCACGGCGGGGCCGCTGCGGCGCGCCTACGACGCCATGCCCGCCCCGAAGCTCGTGTTCGCCATCGGCTCGTGCGCCTGCGGGGGCGGCGTCTGGTACGACTCCTACCCGGTGCTCGGGCCCGTGGAGAAGGTCGTCCCCGTGGACTACTACATCCCCGGGTGCCCGCCGCGCCCGGAGGCGATCATCTACGGCGTCGCCGTCGCCCTGGGCCTCGTCGACAAGAAGACCGCCCCGGTCCGTTTCAAGCAGCTCGAGCTGCCGATCCCCCGCTACCATCCCGGCGACCTGGCCGGCGAGGGCGAGCTCGTGGTCTACGAGAAGGCGGACCGGGTCTAGCCCCGCGGGGACCCGGGAAGGCCCCGCCGGGCGGGACCGGCGCCCTCAGAGGTCGATGACCTGAATCTCGCCCTGGTACTCGTCCGCCAGCGCGCGGGCGAACTCCACCACCTCATCGATGCTCTCGTTGGGGTAGCTCGAGGTCACCAGGTCGCAGTCCGGACCGGCGAGGTCGGCGACGATATCATCGATGGCGTCCTCCACGCTGGTGCAGTCCTTGCCGACCACGCCCACGAAGACCACGCCGTCGCGGATGAACCCCTTGACCAAATCGGCGAGGCGCGGCTCGTAGCCGTTCGGACAGTGCAGCACGACTTTCCTGGGGTAGGGCACGGGCTGTCGAACGGTTCAGGGATGCGCGGTGGGCGCGTGCGGCGGGTTGGGCCCGGACGCGGTCATTTCGCGGACTCTCCCACGATCCTTCTCAGGGTGGCCAGCGGCACATCCTCAAGCTTTCGGAACCGGATGCAGCACTTGCCGACATCAAGGCCCTTCAGCTCGGCGCGGTGGCGCTTCACGATCCCGGAGTCGGCATAGAAGGAGAAGTAATTCTTCTGGGAGTTGAACGCGATGAACCGGGACGCCAGGTCGTACGTCGGCATGCCGTACTTCATGCTGCCTTGGGCCTTGGGGGCCGCCGAGCGCACGATCTGATCAAGCGTCTCGATGACGGACCGCTCCCGGGGACGTAGTCCGGAGATGTATTCCCGGATGGTGGATGCCTTCGATTGCATGCAGGGAGATCGTTCAGGGCGGCGGTGCGCTGATCCGGTCCCCCGACGCGGTGGCCCCCACCCTGCGGGAGGTGCGACCGGCGCGCGCCTGGGACGTGACGGTGGGCTCGGGAGGCTTCATTCCTCTCCGTCGTAGTAATCCAAGGGTTCGGATCTCATGAACTGGTCGGAACGGCCAGGGACCTGCCATTTCTGGCTGTCGGGATAATAGCAGACGTCGCCGATCGGGTTGTCGGCGACGATATACAGGACGAGGTCCTCCAACCCGTCGTTGATGAGCTGGTGCGGCTCGTCCGGCCCAAACAGGAAGGCGTCGTCCCTCTCGATCCTTGTCGCGCCGTCCTTGTGGCGAACGGTCCCAGAGCCGGACAGCACATGAAAGTACTCCCATTGCGCCGTGTGCGAATGGTACGGGCAGCGGCTCACCCCGGGGGGAATGCGGCATATCTGCACGTCGAACGGCTGGCGCTCGTTCAGGTCTGTGGACTCCGGCTTGCGCCCCAGGGCTATCGACACGTCCACGACCGAGCGGGAGAATTTCCCCTTGGGCGAGGTCTTGCTCGATGGCGGGAGGTCGCGGATATTGACCTTCTTCATTCTTGGCTCGCGAAAGTTCTCCTAATTGCGCCAGCGATCGTGCGGCTGCTGCCCCGCGGGAAACGTGTCTGAGGCGATCGTCGGTTCCCGTCGCGCCACAAGAGCCAAAAGCTCGGCTTCGCACGAACCGATAAGTTGAGCCGCGCATCTAATTGCGAAGGGTTCATACTCATTCGAACCAAGGAGCAGAAGCGCTACCAGCTCCTCGTTTGAAATTACGGCCAGGCCAGGGTTGTTCTTGCTAGGGCGATAACCCGGACCGCAGTGATAACATCCCCGCGCGACAGCGAGACGAATGAAGTCGCCGGTTGAATCGAGACCCGCGAAGCGCGCGCTTCGGAGCAATGCCGAGCGGTGGCTGGTCTCACCCAATTCTTGCGCCAAGGTCGGCATTGGCCGAAGTCCTATCACAGGTCGTGGCGAAAGTAAAATGAGTCGCAATCTTGCAACCGATTACGCTCATGAATCTTAGGTCGCTGAATGCCCTGATGATCCGCGCCCCATCTCGGCCATCATTGCAGCCCCCCCGGGAGGCATGACGAGCGCGGGCGCCAGATCTGGCAACTGCCTCGGTGTCCCGGCATGGTTCAGCCCGGATCCGGGGCGGCCACGGACAAAAGCGGCCACCAGATGGCGGCCCCGCTGGTCAGCGCGCCCAGTCCATCGGCGCCGGGGGGACGAACGACGTCCGCAGGGAGATCTGCCGGCCCCGCAGGGTGCTCGACTTGCCGATGGCGGCCAGGATCTCGACCACGTGGCGCGCGTGCTCGGCGCCCGCGCGGTGCGGGCGGCCCGCGATGATCGCGTCGGCCAGCTCAGCCACGCCCCGGCCGAACTCGATTCCGGCGAAGGCCGGGCGCACGAGCGGCACCGCCTGGAACCTTCCGTCGGCTCCGGCGAGCTCCACCGGGGCGTCGAAGCTCCACGGGCTGTCGAGGTAGAGGTCGCCGTGGTCGCCGTGGATCTCCACGCTGCCCCCCTGCTTGCTGGCCGTCGCGTAGAAATTCGCGCTCAGGCGGAGGATCAGGCCGCACAGGAACTCGACCTCGGCGACGTAGAGGTCCGGCGTCGTGATCTGGAATTCCATGCCCCCGAGCGTCTTGCGCCCGCTAAGGAGCAGCCGGCCCCAGGCGCGCACGCGGCGCGCCGGCCCGAAGAACGCCGTGAGCATCGTCAGGGGATAGATGGCGACGTCCCAGGCGACGCCGACCTCGTAGAACGGGACCGGGTTGGGATGCTCCCGCTCGATCCGCCCGTGGTTGACCTCGGCATACGCGAGCCGCACAGGCCCGAGCCTCCCCTCCCGCAGGACCTTCCACGCCGTCTGCTGGGCCTCGCCCATGTAGGTGATCGGCGCGCTGCTCAGGCGCAGCCCGCGGCGCTTCGCCAACGCGATCAGCGCCGTGGCGTCCGCGACCGTCATCGCAAGCGGCTTCTCGGTGAGCACGTGCTTCCCGGCCTCGAGGCACCGGCGCACGACCGCGGCGTGCGCGTGGTGGATCGTGAGGTTGATGACGAGCTCGACCGCCGGGTCCGCGAGCATCGCCGCCACGTCCGGGTAGGCGGCGCCGCCGTATTTCGCCGCGAAGGCCGCGGCCCGCTCGGGCAGGAGGTCGCTGAAGCCGACCAGCCGGACCTGGCCGTAGGTCCGGATGTGCTCGGCGTACTGGCCCGCGATGTTACCGCAGCCGACAATCGCCGCGCCGACCGTGCGCGCGCTCATGGCCGCCCTCCCATGAGCTGGCGAACGTAGAGGAGGCCCGCGCGGCAGTCCTCGCTCGGATCGAAGTCCTCGGGCTCGTGCTCGATCGCGATGGGCCCCTCGTAGCCGCGCCGCCCGAGGACGCGCAGGCACTCGGCCACCGGGACGATGCCGGCGCCCAGCCGGCAGGTCTCGTGGCCCATGTCGATCAGCTGGAACCCGGACTTCTCCGGGCGGCGCGCCTTGACGTCCTTGAGATGGACATGGAAGAGCCTCCCGGCCAGCGCGTCCAGGGCCCGCGCCGCGTCGTAGCCCTGCGTTCCGAACCAGCCGGTGTCGGCCGCCGCGCCGATGACGTCCTCGTCGCCCGGGCCCATCCTCCGCAGGAGCTCCTCCGGCGTCTTGTCGACGTGGTTCTCCACGGCCAGCCGCAGGCCGTGCGCGCGGAGCTCGGCGGCGAGCGCGCCGCGCTGCTCGGAGAGGAGCGGCGTGCCGCCGCTCAGGATCGATGCGCCGACCGCCTGGGCCACCCGGCAGGCCCGGCGCAGCTCGTCGCGCGTCGCCCCGAAGTCGCCGGCCATCGAGGGCACCGCGATGGCGCGCCGCTTCAGCAGGTCGCGCGCCGCCTCGAGGTGCCCCTCGGTGGCCCACGACCAGTTGAGCTGCGCAATCCAGACGTCGAAGGCCCCGAACCCGAGGGCCTTCGCCGAGAGCAGCAGCTCGTCGAACCGCCCCGGAAACGTCGCGAGCGGGGAGAACCACGCGGTCACCGCGTCCTCGCCCTGCATCCAGCCGCCCGGCATGTGCCAGCCGACCTGGCGGGCGACGTAGTTGGCGCCCATAAACGAGATCACATTCTTCATGGGGAAAAGCCCTTCAGCGGTGCAGGGTGATCCTGCGGACGGCGCCGGGGATCTTGGGCTGTCCGTCGTCCGCCGAGCGCGCCGCCGCGAAGGCGAGCTCGAGGCTGTGCAGGTTCTCGGCGCCCGAGGTCTCCGGCTCGCGGCGCTCCTCGATGGCGCTGAGCAGCTCGCCCATGGCGCCCATGAAGCCGCTCGTGAACCACGTGCCCTCGAGCCTCGCCGCCGCCTGCCCCGCCGCCGTGTGCAGCGTCACCGACTGCTCGGACAGGCTCGGTCCGCAGCTGCGCAGCGTGCCGGCGCTTCCGGCGACCACCGTGCGGTCCTCCTGGCCGCACCGCACGTGCCCGTTGAAGCTGAACCGCACCTGCGCCCCGGGGTAGTCCACGGCCACCTGCGCGAGCATCGGCGGCTTCATCCTCTGGAACGAGGTGCGCGCCACCGACGCCCAAACGCGCTCGGGCATCTTGCCGCGCATCAGCCGCGCCGCCATGTCGAACCAATGGATGCCGAAGTCGACCAGGACGAGGTGGTGCAGGTCCTCGAAGGGCGTGCCGGCCGTCCACGTGTGGTCCCAGTGCAGCGTGAAGTCGATGCTCGCCACCTCGCCGATCAGGCCCGAGCGCACGGCCGCCGTCAGGTAGCTGAAATGAGGCGCCCAGCGGCCGTTCTGGTTGACCGCGAGCCTGACGCCGTTCCTCGCCGCGAGCGCGGCGAGCCGCTCGCCCACCTCGAGGTCGAGCACGAACGGCTTCTGGCTGAGCACGTGCTTGCGGGCGCGAAGGGCCGCCTCGACGACCTCCACCCGCTCGGCCGGATGCAGCGCCACGTCGACGACCTCGACGCCGTCGAGCCGCAGCGCCTTCCGGTAGTCGGTGAGCACCGCCGCGGCGGGATAGAACTGCGCGCGGCGCCTCTCGGCCCGCGCGGGGTCGAGGTCGCACAGCGCCGCCACGTCGAGGCCCATCTCCCGGTAGGCCCGCAGGTGGTACTCGGAGATCCCCCCGCACCCGACGAGGGCGATGCGCGGGCGGTAGCGGGCCGGCCGCGGCGGCAGGTAGTCGAGCTCGGGGGCGGCGGCCGTTTCCGCGGCCGCGGCCGCGCTCAACCCGTACCCGCTGGCGGAGGCCGGTTCGCTCATGGCGTCACTCCATGAGCCTCACCGACCGCCGCAGCCGGGCGCTCTGCATGGCGCTGTCGACGATCTGCTGGCCGATCCGCGCGACCGCGGGCGCGAGCGGGCCCTCCACCGGCAGGCCCTCGCGGATGCAGTGCACGAAGTACGCGATGGGATCGTGGTGGGGCGGCCGGAGCCGGTCGACGGGGATGTCCCGGGCCCGGGGTTTGGCGCGCGTCTGCACCCGGATCGTCGGCTCGTAGTCGTAGGAGCTGATCGTGCCGTCCTCCCCCTTGAGCACGAAGCCGCACCTGGGCTGCGGCTGCAGGGTCCAGGGATCGGTGAAGGTGCCCCAGCGGGTCTCGAACGTCGAGAGGCCCGCGGCGTAGCGGGCGACCGTGACGCTGTGCTCGTCGACCTCGAGGCCGCGCGGCCGGTCCACGACGGCCGTCACCTCGGTCGGCTTTCGCCCGCCGTGGAACCAGGTGCCGAGCGTCGTGCCGTAGCCCAGGTAGTCGAGAAGCGAGCCCCCGCCGCAGTCGCTCCTGTAGAACCAGCTCCGGCGCTTCATCGCGGCGGTCGGCGTGACCTCGACCTTGTCCGCCAGGTGCCACAGGGGGCCGCGGTTGCCATCGTAGTAGTGCACCTCCTGGAGCGCCCCGATGCGCCCCTCGCCCAGCAGGCGGTGCGCGGTCACGTGGCACGGGTACCACCGGAGCGGCCAGTTGATCGCGAGGAGCCGCCGGGCCCTGCGCGCCGCCGCGATCATCCGGTCCGCGTCGCGCAGGGAGGCGGCGAAGGGCTTCTCGACAAACATGTGCACGCCGTAGGGGGCGACCAGCTCGACATACTCGGCGTGGCGGGCCGTCGCGGGGCACAGGATCACGAAGTCGGGCTCGGCCTCCCGGAGGCAGCGGTGCGGGTCGGTGAAGACCCGCGCCCTCGGCAGCCCGAAGGCGGCGACCGCCGCCCGCATGCGCCTCGGGTCCTCGTCGCAGACGCCGACGATCTCGACGCCCGGATGCTCGTGGCACTTGCGCAGGAGGTCGCCCATGTGCATGTGGTCGAAGTTCAGCCCGGCTACCTTGAGTTTCTTCATCGCGGGGGTGATAAGGGGGCCATCCGCGCGGGGGCGGCGGCGGGTCGCGTCGGCCGGGTCACGGGCGCCGCGGCGGGGCGCCGTTCTCGAACCGGGGGACGTCGCCGAGCTCGCCCAGCATCTCGTGGACGCGAACCACGGCCCGGTCGAGCATGCGCTCGCCCGTCCCGACGGCGACGTAGGTGTTCGAGTCCGCGGCGCCGTACCCGCCCTGCGCGGCGGCGAGGAGGGTCGGGAAGTAGTCGAAGTAGCCGTTCGTGTAGCCGAGGAAGAGGCACTCGGGGGCCGGGCAGCGGCTGCGCCAGGCCACCTGGAAGCCGACAAACGGCTCCCCGGGCATGCCGACGAGCGCGATCCGCCGGTTGATGAGCACCGTGGTCACGTGGAGCTCGAGCGTCTCGGGAGGCGCGCCGGCCAGGAGCCCGGCGTGGTCCTCGAGCGCGAGGGGCCCGTCCGCGCGCAGGAGCCCGTCGCGCAGCGTCGCCGGGTCCCAGCGCCAGGGCGACGCGACAATGTCGTCGGCGAAGTCCAGCCTGGGCTCCGCGTCGGCGCGCGTCTCGATCGCCTTCGCGACCCGGGCGGCCTCGGCGCCCAGCTCGCGCCCGGTCCAGGCGCACCGGCCGGCGGCGTCCTGGCCCTGCGGGGTGGCCGCGTAGTACGGGTTGATGTCGCCGGCCGCGCCCTGGAGGAAGAGGCAGGCGGGGTTCCCCGCGAAGGCGCCCGACACGGCGCTCGCCATAGGGCCGACGAAGTCGGCCGAGTACCGGAGGTTGTCGGCGCCCAGCACGACGGGATGGCAGGCGTAGTTGACGAGGATCGCCAGCGGCGACCCGTCATCGCGGTCGATGCGGACGACGCCGACGGTCGTGTCGACGGGGCCCTTCGGCGCCTTGCCGGGGTTCGACCAGATCATGGTCACCCTGCCGTCGGGGCCTACGTCGCGCCGGTTGTAGCCCACGCAGGCGTCGCCGTAGCCGACGCCCAGGCGCACGGGCTCGAGGCGCCCGGCCGCCTCGCGGATCGCCCCCGAGACCTTGTCGAGGACACCCTCCTGCCAGGCGGGAAGGCGCCCGTCGGGGTAGGTATCGAGGATGTTGGGCCCCGCATGGGTGTGCGAGGCCGTGACGACCAGGGCGTCGACGCGGCTCTCGACGCGGGCGGCTCGCCGCAGCCGGCCGAGCCATGCGTCATTGAACGTGCGCCCGAGGTCGAGCGTCACGAGCGCGAGGCGCCTGTCCCCCGCCTGCAGGACAAGGACTCGGGCAAAGAGGGGGTCGAGCGTGCCGGTCGACACCTGGTGCTTGGCGATGCGCTCAAGGAACCCGTACATCGGCAGCCCCGGGGGCGGGGTGATGTCGACCTGCCCCGCCCCGGCAAGCATCGCGGCGCCATGGAGGCCCGGGACCATGGTCGCGGCGGTCAGGACGACGCCGAGCAGACGGGCCCGCGCGCGCGCGAACGGGGTCCGCCCGCGCGGAGGGGATGCGTCATCGGGGGTCCTCATTGCCGGAGGTCATCGGGGACCGGCTTCAGCCTGCCCAGCATCTCATACACCCTGGCGAGGCCGTGGTCGAGCAGCCGTTCACCCGCGCCGGCCTCGAGCCAGGTCGACGGGTGCGAGGCGCCGTAGCCGCCCCACGCGGCCGCGCGGATGGTCGGCAGGTAGCCGAAGTACCCGTTCGAGTAGCCCATGAACAGGCAGTCGTGCACCGGGCAGCGCGCCCGCCACTGCAGCTGGAAGTCGACAAAGGGCTCGCCGGCCATCGCCAGGATCGCGATCCGCCGGTCGATGAGGACCGTGGTCACCGGCACGTCGTAGCGGGGCTTGGTCAGGGCGTCGATCCGGGCCGCGCCTGCCGGGTCGGCCGCCTTCCAGCGAGCGCCGTCCCAGCGGGGCCCGAGGGCGACGGTGTCGTCGGCAACCTGGAGGTCCGCCTCCGCGCTCGCCGTGGTCAGGATCTGGCGGGCGACGCCGGCGGCGACGCCCCCCAGCCGCTCGCCGGCCTCGCGGCAGAATCCCTCGGCGCCCTGCGCGAGGGTGGAGGCCGCGTGGTACGGGTTGATGTCGCCCGCCCCTCCCTGGAGGTAGAAGCAGACCACGCCCCCCCCGACCGCCTCCTCGACGACCCGGGTCATCACGCCGGGGAAGTCCGCCGAGTAGAGCCGACTGTCCCTCCAGTAGGTCACCGGGTGGCAGGCGTAATTGACCAGGACGGCGAGGGGGTTGCCCTGCAGGTCGTCGACCCGCAGGACGGCGACCGTGGGGTCGACCGGCGCCGTGGGGACGCCGGCCCAGTTCTTCTCGAACCAGGTGACGCTTCCGTCGCGCTGCACGCGCAGGCGGTTGTGGCCGATCTGGCAGTCGCCGTAGCCGACGCCGAGCCTCGCGGCGACCCGGTGCGCCGCCGCATCGTGGATGGTGCCGCCGATCCTGTCGACGGCGGCGGCCTCCCAGGCCTCGGTCCCTTCCCCGCGGCCCCCGATCATCGGCGGGCCCGAATGGGTGTGGATCGCGGCGATGAGCACGTTCGAAACGTCGGGTCGGGCCGCCTCCCGGATCCGGGCCAGCGTCGCGGGCGGGAACACGGCGATCAGGTCCAGGTCGACGATGGCCAGCCGCACGTCGCCCGCGCCGAGGACGAGCACCCGCGCGTAGAGGGGGTCGCGGACGCCGGTCGCCGTCCGGCCACTGCCCGGGTAGCCCTGCAGCTCGATGCCGTTCGGCGGCGTGATGTCGACCCGGGCCGCGCCGGCCTCGAGCGGACGCGCGCCGGCCGGGGCCGCCGCCGCCAGGAGCCCCCCGGCCAGGAGGAGCGCGGCGAGACGCGTGGCGATCCCGGCTCCCCCGGGCGCCAAAAATCGCTCTGTCTCCGGCATCCCCCAAGGTAGCGCGGCCGGCGCCGCCTCCGGAATAGCCGCGCTTACGAACGCATGTTCAATCTTACGCAGGCCCGGGCGGCGGGCGGCCCCCCTTGCCGGGCGCCCCTACCCGCCCGGCTCCTTCGACGGGAGAGGCGCGCGCACCCACGCCTGGGGCGCCACGCCCGCGATCCGCTTGAAGGCGCGGCTGAACGTGAAGGGGTCCGAGAACCCGAGCTCGAGGCCGACCGATTTCACGCTTGCGCCCGCCTGGCGGAGCAGGCGCTTGGCCCGGGCGATGCGCTCCGTTAAGATGAAGCGGCCGAGCGACATGCCCGTCTTCGAATGGTAGAGCGAGGTCAGGTAGTTCGGGGACATGTGCACCGCGGTCGCCACGTCCGCGAGCGTGACGGAGCGGCCGGCGCGCTCCCGGACGAATTCCGTCATCTTGCGCACGAGCTCCGCCCGGGCGTCCATGGGCCGCTCGCCGCCCAGGAGCACCTGGCCGTAGAGCTCGAGCGTCACGGACATCATGGCCTCGCGCAGCGTCTCGAGGGAGGGCCTCTGCCTGAGCGAGCGGGCGGCGAGGCCCCGGAGGACCTCCAGGCGCTCGTCCGCGAACGTGGACAGCGTCGCCAGCCTCACGGCGTGCTCCACGTCGTAGCCCCCCCGGCGGCGGTACCGGTGCACGTGGAGCAGCGGGTCGCTCTCCCACAGGATCCACCACGCGAGCCGGTAGTCCTCGCGGCCGGCGCTGTACACCTCCGCGTGGGGGACGCCGCCCGCGCAGGCCACCAGGTCCCCGGTCTCGAGGACGCTGGTGCGGTGCTGGAGGCTGAAGCGGCACCGGCCCGAGAGCAGGAGGCAGAACTCGTGGTGGGGATGGGCGTGGTCCTCGCCGTAGAGGACCGGCGAGAACTTCGTGCGCCGGCGGGCCTCGGCCGGATTGCCACCCTCCCACGCCCCGAAGAACCCGGGCGTGTTGATCCGCGCAAGGCCGGCCATCAGCTCCTGCCCCAGGAATCGCACCAGCGACATCGCGCCATGAGAGCCGGGATCGCGCGCAAAGGCAAAAGGGGAAATGCGGGGCCGGACGGGGCCGCCCCGGATTCGCGCCTCCGCCAGCGGCCGGCCCGGACCGACGGCGCGGCCCTATCCGGAATAGGGCAGGATATACACCTCGGTCAGCGCGGAGCCCCCGGCCGCCGCCACGGTCGAGTCGGATGCCTGCGCCGTGTACACCCCCGGGCTCATGACGCTGAAGAACGCGAGGTCGCCCGACCCCGCGCTCAAGGGGAACGCCCCGGCCAGGGAAAAGATCCAGCTCATCGCCTGGGCGTCGTATCCCTTCGTGTTGAGCGCTCCGGAATCCCATTTCTGGGCCGCCGCGATCTGCGATGTCCCCGTGCCCTGAAAGAGGCTCAGCTGTGGGTTCCGGGAGACGGGACTGACGCCGAACAGCGCGAGCGAGGGCCCGATCAGGCGGGCCAGCACAAGCCGCATGCCGCCGCCCTGGATGACAAAGCCCGATATCGCCGTGTCGGCGGCCCGTAGCGTCGTCCGGTTGCTGACGTTGACCAGGAAGTCATTCTGCAAACGCACCAGCTGCGAGAACGATCCCTGCGTGTAGAACATGGGCCCGTTGGCGCCCTGCGGCGAATAGGCAATCATTCCGCCCGTCGCTCCCGAGTACTCCAGGGCCATGAAGTAACCCAGGTACAGGCTCGGTTGCGCCACGGTGAGGGCGATGGTCGCCTGGTTCGGGTCGGACGCGCTGGGCGTGTAGACGTAGGTGCCGGTGCGGGACGTGTCATAGAAGGACTCCGCGGGGGGCGCGGCGTTAAAAGACAGCGACAATTGCCTGAACGTGCCATCCGTCCCTAATTATACCCGCCCCGTCCCCGGCCCGGGGGTGTTGCACACTTACCTGCTGACGCTCAGCACCGCGGCGCATTTTGGGGGGGGGGCGGGGGGGTGGGCCGCGCCCGACGCCAGGTGCGCCAAGGCGAGGGCTGCCAGGATCGGGGTTGTTTTCATGGGCGGTGGGTGCTTGCGCAAGGCCGTTTCGGCTGGGCGCGTCATGGGTCGGCTTGACCACACTCGACCGCCGAACGGACCAAACCCGCTATTGCCGTGCCGGGACCGCGCCCATGGCAAGCACGTTGATGCCCCGTCACGGACTCGAACCGCGACGTTTTCCCACCCGGGTGTCCGCGGGCCCCGTCACGGGTCCGACACGGGCCCGCGTGAGCTGCCCTACGGCTCCGCGCGCCCGGACGCCGCGCGGATCGGGGCGGAAGCCTCCAGGTAGGCGGCGTCGCCGAGGCTCCACGAGCGCGGGCTGTCGACCATGGCCCGCAGGGCGCGGGCCGTGCCGGCGTCCTTGGCGCCGACCATCTCGGCCCAGGTCATCCACCAGGCCCACCTCGGCTGCCGCTCGAGCACCTCGAGCGTCGGCGGCGGGCCCACCTCCGCCAGGGCGACCGGCTTGCCGGCGGCCAGCCGAAGGAGCTCTTCATAATACGACTGCCGGAAGTCGCTGTCGTAGGCGTCGAGCGACGCGACGTCGAAGGCGTCGGCGCCGGGGAAGTAGTCCTGGAACCGCCGCCCGGCGCTCGTGGGCCGGTCGACGTTCCAGACCCAGACGAGGTTGTTGATGCCGTGGTGGCGGACGAGCCGGTCGAACAGCTGGCGGTAGAGGGCCGCGCTGCCCCGGGGCCCCGGCCGGCCGCCCCACCAGAACCAGTCCCCGTTCATCTCGTGGCAGGGGCGCCAGAGGACCGGCACGCGTGCGTCCCGCAGCTGCTTGAGAAAGGCGGCGATGACGTCGACCTGGGCGCACCAGCGCGCGTGCAGGACCGTCCCCGGGGTGAGGAGGTCCTCCCACTGCCGGTCCGTCAGCTTCGCCTGGATGCTGTCGTCAAAGGTCACGGGCTCGTCGTCGGTGGGCCGGACCTCGTGCCAGCAGAGCGCGATGACGGCGCCCGCGCGGTACCGCCGGGTGACCTCGGCCATGTTGCGGGGCCGGGCGGCCACCGCGTCGATGTCGCCGGGCGCGGCAAACCCGAAGTCCTGGCCGAAGACCGCGGGGGCCTTGCCGTAGAACCCGGCGGCTTCCCGGTTGGACGCGTCGAGCGCATTGGGGTAGTTGTGCTGCCCGGTCAGCGTGTGCCGCCCGGAGATGCCCTGGAGGAACGCCAGGAGCGCCCGGGCCTCGGGCGAGGCATCCGGTGTCACCGGCGCGGGCGCGGCCCCGCCGGCGAACGGGCCGGCGGCGCACAGGATGAGCCAGGCAAGCGCTCCCCGGGCGGTCGCTAGGGCGTTCATGCGGGCCGCTCCGCGGGGATCAGGTACCCGCGCCCGGCGCCTCCGCCCCCGCGGGCGGCGGGTCCTTCTCGAGCCGGTCGTACCAGTTCACCTTCATGAACACCGAGGTGGCCGCGATGACCCCGATGCTGATCCAGAAGCCGGGCCAGTAGCGCAGGACGAGGTAGATCGGCATCGTGACCAGGCACAGCTGCCAGACGACGCCGACGGCGACGTTCACCCAGTCCCGGGCGCAGTCGCGGTTGGGCTGGAAGGCGGGGTCGTCCCGGAGGACCTTCTCGCGGATCGGGCCCCACGCGCCCCAGGGGCGCACCGTCCGGTAGAAGCGCACGAGGATCGCCTCGTCCTCGGGCGCGCTCCCGAGCGCCCCGACGAGGCAGCCCACGGTCGAGCAGGCGAAGATCGCGGGCACGGAGTAGAGCACGCTGACGTCCTCGCCGTAGACATGCTGGTAGACGAGCGGCACCACCATGGCGCTCAGGATCCCCGTCACCATGCCCCAGAAGTAGCCGTAGCCGTTGAAGCGCCACCAGTACCACTTGAGGACGTTGGGCATCACGTAGCCGCCGCCCAGGGCGCCGGCGAGCCACATCATGACGTCGGTGATGCGCGTGGTCAGCAGGCCGAAGACGATGCCCACCGACAGCACGAGGAGCGAGGCGACGCGGCAGATCAGCACCTCGCGCCGACCCGACATGTTGGGGTCGAAGAACCGCTTGCAGATGTCGTTCGCGATGTAGGCCGGCGCCGCGTTGAGGGTCGCCGCGAAGTTCGCCATGAAGGCGGCGATCAGTCCGGCGAGCATCAGGCCCACGACCCCCACCGGTATGTACCTCGCGAGGACGATCGGGAGCAGCTTCTCGAAGTCGGGCGTGGGCATCGAGCGCAGCTCGGGGAGGCAGAAACCGAGGGCGAGGACCGTGATCCCGGTCGACATGACGTAGCTCGGGAAGAGCAGGACCACGTTCACCATGGCGCTCATGAGCGAGGCCTCGCGCGGGCTCCTCGTGGCGAGGATGCGCTGCATGTCGTAGTTCGGCGCCGGCCCGGCCAGGCTCGCCAGCACCCCCTTGACGACCATGAGCCCGATGACGGCCATGAAGAACTCGTTGCCGTCGCGCCGCACGGCGTCGTTGGCGCTCGCGAGGATCCCCGTCCAGTCCATGTGCAGCTTCCATCCGAAGAAGGGGTTGAGCCACCCGTCGGGGACCGAGTGCCTGATGACGTCGGGCGACACCTTCCAGACCGCGATCAGGCCGATGGCGATCGAGGTGACGGTGAGGATCGTGAACTGGGCGACCTCGGTGATGACCACGCTGATCATCCCGCCCTTGATGGCGTAGAGCGAGGTGGCCGCCATGATCGCGATCGCGTAGATGTTCTCGTCGGAGAAGAGCCCGGCCGACCTCCCCGTGAAATGCCACGGCAGCATGACGACCGCGAACTTGCCGATGCCCTTGAAGGCGTACGCCAGGAGGGCGACGACCGAGACCAGGGCGAAGGTCACCACGCTCAGGTGCGCGAGGACCGCCGGCCGGTCGCGGCCGAAGCGGGTCTCGATCCACTCCGCGCCGGTGAGGACCTTCGACCGGCGCATCCAGGCGCTCATGAACACCAGGAGGAAGATCTGGTTGAACACGGGCCAGACGAACGGCAGCCAGACGCTCTTGAGACCGTAGATGAACCCGACGTACACCTGCCACATGGTGCCGCTCACGTCGAACATGCCCGAGGCGTTCGAGACCCCGAGCATGTACCACGGCAGCGACCTCGCCCCGAGCGAGTAGCCGCCGATGTCCTTGGTCCCCCGGCGCGACACCCAGAGGCCGATCGCGATCACCGTGATGAAGTAGGCCGCGACGACGGCCACGTCGAAGGCGTGGAGCTTCATGGGATGTCGGGGGGCGGTCTCCGGCCGCGGCCTGCGCGCGGTCCCGGTCGGGGGCCGCGGCTCATGACCCGGCCGCCGACCTGACGTGCTGCCCGATGGCGCTGACCGTGTCAGTCCAAATCTCCGGGCGCGCCGCGAGGTGGGCGCACACCCTCGCCAGGACGGCGGCGGTCGTCGTCAGCGTCCCGCCGGCCCTGCCGACCTCGTGGCCCACGAGGACGAGCCAGCCCCCGTCGGCGACGGCCGCGTCGATCAGCGCGCGGACCTCGGCGAACGTCCTGTTGTCGATCGCGCTCGACCAGACCTGCGCCAGGTCGACGCGCCCGGGGCGGTTGTGGGCGTCGCTGACGCCGCTGCGCCCGACGGCGAAGTGCTTCGCGACCAGGGGGACGTAGCTCCTCACCTGGGCGCCCGTGCCGACGAACGTCTGGCAGCAGCAGTAGGCGAAGCTCGTCGGCCGCACGCCGAGCGCCTCGCGCAGCTCGAGGTTCGCCCGGAGCAGCTCGGCCTCCATCCGCGCGAGCGTGTAGCGCTCGAGCGCGTTCTCCGGCTTCACCCAGGCGAAGGTGCCGGTGCACGGGTGGTTGACCGTGTGGTTGCCGATCTCGTGGCCGCGGGCGACCGCGGCGCGCCAGCCGCGCAGGCGGCGCCTCATGTTTCCCGGCAGGACGTAGAACGTGCCCCTGATCCCGTGGCGGTCGAGGACCGGGATCCCGACGTCGACCTGCGACAGGCGGGCGTCGTCGAAGGTGAGGCTCACGGCGGCGCGCCGCCCCGGGGGCCAGCGGAAGCCCTGGGATGCGGGTCTCATCCGTCGCGGCGGCCCATGGGCTCCGCCTAGTCGCGCCAGCCGCGGGCCACCTTCTCGATGGCGCCGCAGACCTGGTCGACGTACGGGTCGGTCATCTTCTGCGTGATCGGCAGCATCACGGCCCGCTCGAGGAGGCCGACCGTCGCCGGGCACATGTCCCTCGAGTAGCGCACCCGCGGCGGCTGGCGCTCGAGCGACCACGGGGCGCCGTTCCTGAAGGCGCTGCGCTTGTTCATCACGTAGTCCCAGTGGTAGAAGATGTGGCGGTCGGGGAACGCCTTGGAGAACACCGTCCCGCAGCGCACGCCCTCGGCCTTGAGCCAGTCGCAGATGCGCACCGCCGAATCGGCGTCCGGCATGAAGAAGACGAGGGAGATCCCGCAGTCCCCCTCCCGGTCGTTGAGCGTCTCCATCGCGGCCGACGGGATCGCCTCGCACGCCGGCCAGAGGCGGGCCTTGATGGCGCGCGTGCGCGCGAGGAGCCGGTCGCGCTTCCTGAGCTGCTCCAGGGCCACGGCCCCGTGGAGCTCCGACTGGCGGAAGTTCTCGCCGAGGAAGCAGGTCCGCTTCCACTGCTCGACGGCCTCCGGGGTGTTCGTCTTCTGCGCCTGCTCCTCCATCCAGAAGGCGTAGGCGGAGTCGTGGTACACGGCCGCCCGCTCGAAGACCCTGCGGTCGTCCGTGATCAGCGCCCCGCCCTCGCCGCAGGCCGCGATCTTGTAGTGCTGGAAGCTGAAGATGCCCGCGTCCCCGAGGGTCCCCAGGTGGCGCCCGCCGTAGGTGCCGCCGTTCGCCTGCGCGCAGTCCTCGAGCACCGCTATCCTGTGGCGCCGGGCGACGGCCATCACGCGGTGCATGTCGCAGGGGACCCCGCGCATGTGCACCGGGATGACGGCCGCCGTGCGGTCGGTGACCTTGCGCTCCATGTCCCCGGGGTCGATGCTCAGGGACGCGTCCACCTCGACGAGGACCGGCAGGGCGCCGACCGCGAGCACGGCGGCCGCGGTCGCGATGTAGGTGTAGGCCGGAACCAGCACCTCGTCGCCGTGGCCCACCTCGAGGGCGATCAGGCCGGCGATGAGGGCCGAGGTCCCGCTGTTCACGGCGAGGACGTGCCTGGCCCCGGTCATCTGCGCGAAGAGCGCCTCGAAGTGGGCGACGGGGGAGTTGGCGGGGTCGCCCGCGTGGCGGAACAGCACCTGGCTCCTCAGGACCGCCGTGACGGCCCGTATCTCCTCCTCGCCGATCTCGCTCGTTCCGTGCAGCCAGTTCGCGGGCGCGGCCGCCGTCACCGCCTTCGGGCCGCCGCGGACGGCCAGGGCCTCATTGGTTTCGATCATGGGTCCAAGCTACCACGGCCCCCGCGGGCGCGGAATAGCCGCGCTTACGAAGGCATGGCGAATCTTACGCCCGGAGCGCCGCGCGGCAGGATAAATTCTGACATGGTTTCGTAAGTGCGGCTATGGCGGGGGGCGCGCGCCGTTGCTACCCTCGCCGCGCCCGAAGGCCCCCACCCCCGGGACCCCCTTGCCCCCCCCCGACAAACTCTCCCTGCGCGAGAAGCTCTGCTACGGCTTCGGGGACCTGGGCTCCTGCCTCTACTGGCAGACGTTCACGCTGTACCTGACCTTCTTCTACACGGACGTTTTCGGGATCGGGGCCGCGGCGGCGGGCACCATGATCGCCGTCGCCCGGATCCTCGACGGGTTCGTCGACATCGGGATGGGCATGATCGCGGACCGGACGCAGACCCGCTGGGGCAAGTTCCGGCCCTTCCTCCTGTGGTTCTGCTTGCCGCTGGCCGCCATGGGCGTCCTCACGTTCACGGTGCCGAGCCTCGGCGCCTCCGGGAAGCTCGTGTGGGCCTACACCACGTACAACCTGCTCATGTTCCTGTACTCGTCGATGGACATCCCGTACACGGTGCTCCTCGGCGTCCTCTCGTCGGATCCCGTCGAGCGCACGACGCTTTCCTCGATCAAACTCGTGGGCGCCTACGCCGGCGGCGTCATCATCTCGGCGACGTTGCTTCCCATGGCAAAGGTGGGCGGCTGGCTCGGGGCCCGGACGGTGGAGCGCGGCTGGCAGCTCTCGTTTGTCATCATCGGCCTCGCCGCGATCGCCTGCTATCTCACGACGTTCTTCAACTCCCGCGAGCGGATCGCCCCGCCCAGGGCCCAGAAGACCTCGGTCCTTCGCGACCTGAGGGACGCGGCGATGAACGGGCCGTGGCTCATCCTGATGGGGCTCACGATCACGCTGGCCTTCGTCTCGGCGCTCCGGGGAAGCGTGACCGCGTACTATTTCAAGTACTATGTCGGCGCGCAGGCCGCGACCCTGCCGCGCATCCTGTTCGGCCCGGCGGGCGGCACCCAGGTGTGGTCGTGGGAGAGCCTGGCCTCGGCCTTCAACACGAGCACCCAGGTCGCCGCCATCGTCGGCGTGATCCTGGCGCCGGCCTTCGTGCGGCTCGCGGGGCGAAAGGCGGCGTTCGTCTCCATGTACCTGGTCTTCATCGCCACGACGGCGCTCTTCTACGTCATCAGGCCGGGCCAGCTGGGGCTCATCTTCGGGCTCAACCTCCTCGGCTCGGTCACCGGCGGGCCGATCGCCGCCGTCCTCTGGGCGATGTTCGCCGACTCGGCCGACTATGGCGAGTGGAAGTACGGGCGGCGCGCCACCGGGCTCGCCTTCTCGGCCAACGTGTTCTGCGACAAGCAGGTCTGGGGCATCGGCTCCTGGATGGCGCTCACCATGATGGCGAGCGTGGGCTTCGTCCCCAACACCGTCCAGACGGCGAGCTCGATCCACGGGCTCATTCTCCTCATGAGCGTCCTGCCCGCCGCGTTCGGCATCCCGTCGATCATCCTGCTCCTCTTCTATCCGCTCAACGAACGGAGGATGGCGCAGGTCGGGGCCGACCTCGCGAGGCGGAGGGCCGCCGACGCGGCCCCTGCGGGCGCCTAGCCCGGCCGGGGCCCGGGGTGGATTCTTGTCGCCTCGCGCGCCCTCCGGGCGATCATGGCCCCGGCGCGCCCCGCGCGCCGCAACCCCACAAACCCCGAAAGGAGACAGCGCCATGCCTCTCTACCTGTTGCAAGGATCGTACACGGCCGCGGCGGCGGCCGCCCTGGTCAGGAAGCCCCAGAACCGCCTCCGGTCCGTCAAGACCGCCGTCGAGAAGCTCGGCGGCTCCGTCGTCGGCGGCTGGATGACGTTCGGCCAGTTCGACTACGCCATCATCTGCAGCTTCCGCGACAACGCGACGGCCGCGTCCTTCGCGTTCGCCGTTGCCGCCGGCGGCGCGGTCGCCCACAACCAGACGACGCCGCTGCTCACGTTCGACGAGGGCATGCGCGCCCTGAGGCGGGCCAACAAGGCCGGGTACAAGCCGCCGAGGTGAGGCGTCCCGGGTCCGCTGGGGTCGACGCCCCCTGGCGGCGAAGGGATCCCTCCCGGGGGCCCTCGCCCCCCCGGGCGGCTCCGCCTTGACGATCCCGGCTGCCCGGCCACGTTGCCCCAGGCGTCGCCCCATCCGGCGAATCCCCTCCCCATGAACACCCTCCGCAAGTCCCTGGGCTCGGCCCTGCTGCCCCTCCTCGTCGTCGCCGCGCCGTGCGCCGCCTCGCCGGCCATCAAGCCGGTCACCCCGGACGCCATGCCCGAGGCGGTCGCCCTCCTCGACATGCTGCAGGGGATCTCGGGGCGCTACACGCTCACCGGGCAGCACAACCCCCCGATCGGGGGCGACCGGAACTCGCGCTTCGCGGCCGCCTACATCGGCAAGTATCCCGCGGTCTGGACGTCGGACTTCGGGTTCGCGAAGGAGGGGGACATGGACTCCACGCTGAGGCGTCCCGAGGTCGTGAAGGAGGCCATCCGCCAGCACCAGATGGGCTCGGTTGTCAGCCTGTGCTGGCACGCCGTGCCCCCCACGGCCGACGAGCCGGTCACCTTCCGCCCGCTCCCGGGCAGCGACCCCAAGATGCTGAAAAGCGTCCAGGGCCGCCTGCTGGACGAGCAGTTCAGGGACATCCTGACGCCGGGCACCGCCCTCTACAGGCGCTGGGCCGCGCAGGTGGACGTCATCGCGGGCTTCCTGAAGCAGCTCGAGGACGCCCACGTGCCCGTCATCTGGAGGCCCTACCACGAGATGAACGGGGACTGGTTCTGGTGGGGCGGGCGCACCGAGGGCCCCTACACGACCGCCGCCCTCTACCGCCAGCTCTTCGACCGGTTCGTGAACTACCACCACCTGAGGAACCTGCTCTGGCTCTGGAGCATGGACCGCGTCCACAACCCCAACATGGATCACGCGAAGTACTTCCCCGGCATCGAGTACGTCGACATCCTCGGCCTCGACGTCTACGGGGCCGACTTCGCCCAGCCCTACTACGACAGCCTGGTCGCGCTTTCCCAGGGCAAGCCGCTCGCCCTGGCCGAGGTCGGCACCCCGCCCACGCCCGACGTGATGGCGAAGCAGCCCCTGTGGACCTACTACGCGATCTGGTCCGGGATGGTGCGCAACACGACGAGGAGGCAGTACGCCCTCGTGATGAGCGGCGGGCGCATGCTCGGGCTCGACGACCCGGCCTACGCCGAGGTGTCGGGCCCCTACCGGAAGGCGTGCGGCCTGCCGCCCGTCCACGTCGAGGTACCCCAGGGGGGCTTCTCGGGCACCTGGGCGCTCAACGAGGAGGCGAGCTCGTTCGGCCAGATGGGCGCCGGCTTCTCCGCAGCCCGGCTCGTGGTCGACCGGCAGGGCGGCGCGCTCAGCGTGCGATCCACGATCGTGCGGGAGTTCACGGACGACGACGTCGTCGACGCGGCCTACGCGCTCGACGGGACCGAGACGAGGTCGCAGTTCAGGAACTTCCCGCGCACCACCGTGGCGAGGTTGGGCGCCGACGGGGCGTCGATCGTGATGGACATCGTGACCGCCCTGCCCACCCGGTCCCTGAGGTCGCAGGAGACCTGGACGCTGCAGGACCACGGCGACCGGCTCTCGATCCGCCGCGTCTCGGACTCGTTCATGGGGCCGGGCAAGGTGGAGCAGACGCTCGTCTACGACCGCCGTTAGGGGCGCTACCGGGCGCCGTCGACGTTGAAGCCCTCGACCGCGATCCTCGGGCGCTCGCCGCGCGTGTCGGCCTCGTACACCTCGGTGCGGATGCGGCGGACCTCGCCGGGCAGCAGCGTGAGGTAGTTGTCCTCGTACAGGGCGGGCAGGATGCGGTCGCCGTGCCTGTCGCGAACCGCCTTCAGGCGGACCATCAGCGCGGGGGTCCGCGCGGGATTCTCGAGGTCGGTCGTCAGCACCCACCGGTCGCCCGAGCGCTCGGCGTTGGTCGTCGCGCGCAGGCTGACCCTGGGCAGGGTGCGGATCACCTGGAAGTCGTACGCCGGGTAGTCCGGGACGTGGAACGGGCCGAACGAGAAGCCGGGGACCGTGTAGGTCGTCAGGCTGCGCATGTAGGTGTTCTCCGAGACGATCGCGCCGCGGTCGGTGAGCCTGAGCCGCACGAAGTGCAGGGGCGAGAGCCCGCTCGCGGGGAACGCGAGCTTGAGCGGCGCCGCGATGCTGTCCTCGGCGCTGTCGACCGCGGCCGTCGCCTCCCACGCGACGGACCCGTCCATGTTGACGATGCTCGCCGCGACCGCGAGCGCCGGGCGGCGCCCGGCGCTGTAGTTCACGACCTCGACCGCGTCGCCGAGCGGGTTCCACTGGACGTGCAGGGGCTCGCAACCCTTCTTCGCCCCGAAGTAGCCTCCCGTGGGCTCGAGGTAGTAGTCGTAGGTCTGCCACACGAAGGACGGCCAGCACGGGTGGCTCATCCACATGAGGACCCCCATCCGGTTCTTGCCCTGCGCCTCGAACATCGCGCGGTGCCCGTCGTAGTCCGCGAACTGGGCGAGCTCCACCCACTCGGCCGCGTCCCGGGCCGCGCCGTAGGACTTCTCGATCGTCTTGCGCAGCTCCCCGCCCCCCTGCGCGCCGTGCGTCGTGAAGTCATGCTCGCCCCAGACCCGGCCCTGCGGCCACTGGTCCGCCTCGGGCATCATGAGCCGCAGGCTGTCCATCGACACGATGTTCGCCATGCCGAGCTCGCTGTGGAGCTTCGCCGTGGCGCGCTGGCCGAAGTAGTAGGCGACCGGCATCAGGTGGTAGGGCCCGCCGCCGCTCACGGCGCCGAAGGCCGAGTTCGGGATGTAGCGGATCCCGGGGTGGAGCGCGCCGACGAGCCTCTCCAGGCCCGCGTTGAGGGCGGGCGGCGGGTTGCCCTCGTTTCGCCCGCAGTACAGGCCCACCGAGGGGTGGCAGCGGATGCGGTCGATGAAGTCGGCCGCGTTGGCCAGGAACATCGCGTTGTCGGCCGGTTCCGGCCCGTCGAGGGGGTTCGCCAGCCAGAAATCCTGCCAGACGACGATGCCGTACTTGTCGCAGGCGTCGAAGAACGCGTCGTCGCCCACCTGGCCGACCCAGTTGCGGATCATGGTGAAGCCCAGGTCGCGGTGGTAGCGCACCGCGGCGTCGTACTCGCGGGCGCGGTAGAGGAGGTTCGACTCCGAGAATCCCCAGTTGCCGCCGCGCCCGATGAACCGGCGGCCGTTGACGTAGATCCTGAGCGCGCCGTCCTCCTCGGCGTAGGTGAACTGCCGCACGCCCGCGCGGAACGTCCGCGCGTCCGACGGTCCGCCCCCGGCGGCGTCGAACTCGAGGCGCACGTCGTAGAGGCTCGCCTCGCCGTAGCCGGCGGGCCACCAGAGTCTGGGGTGCTGGAGGCGCAGGCCGGGGACCGAGGCCGGGTCGAACCGGACCACGGTCGAGGCCGCCGCGGGCACCTCGACCCTCCGCTCGAAGCTCACGTCGCCGAAGCGCCCGCGCAGGACGCCGGCCACGGGCGCCGGCGCGGCGTTCCTGAGCGAGACCTCGACCGACACGTCCGCGCGCCCCGTGTCCGGGAGCGGCAGCGCCGCGGACACGAACGGGTGCTCGAGCGTCACCGGCCCCGTCGGGGTCACGTGGACGCCGGACCAGATGCCGATGTCGCGGCCCCGGATGGTCGGGATCCAGTCCCAGCCCGCCGTCGCATGGAAGGTCGGGTTGTCCAGCCCGAGCGCGCCCCCGTTGCTCGTGGGCTCGTCGGCGGTCTTCTCGCGGACCGTGCCGGGGGTGTCGGGCCTGTGGATGAGGACCGCCAGAGCGTTCACGGCGCCCGGGCGGGCGATGCCGGTGATGTCGAACCGGGCCCGCGTGAACGCTCCGTCGATCGCGCCCAGGCGGGCGCCGTTCAGGTACACGTCGGCCTTCCAGTTGATCCCGTCGAAGTCGAGCCAGAGCCTCCCCCCGGGCGCCTGCGCGGCAAGGGGGAACTCGTCGCGGTACCAGAAGTCGGCGCAGAAGAAGGAGTCCGAGATCTGCAGCTGGTTGTCGCCGAAGTTCGGGTCGGGCAGCGCGCCGGCGTTCCAGTAGCTCACGAGCGCCGTTCCCGGCACCGTGGCCGGGAGCCAGTCCCGGCAGTCCGCCCCGGGCAGCGAGAGCGCCTCGCCGCCGAGGGCGGCAAGCGACGCGCGCTGGATGCGCCAGGAGCCGCGCACGAGGTCCTGGCGCGCCCCGGGGCGCGCCGCGGGCGCCGGCTGGGCGCGGGGCACGGCCCCCCCCCGCCCGAAGACCTGGAGCTCGCTCATGATGTAGCCGTCGGGGGTGGCGGGCCGGTCCATCCGCACCCGCACGTAGCGCGCGCGCACGGGTCCCGGCAGCGGATAGTCGTCGGCGCCCGTCAGGGGCGCGATCGTGCGCCACGCCGCGGCGTCGTCGGAGGCCTCGATCGCGCCGGCGGCGGCCCGCCGGATCCAGTGCAGGGCCACGCGGTCCAGCGTGCAGGCGCCGCCGAGGTCGACCTGGATCCACTCAGCGCCGTCGCCCGCGCTCTTCCACGCGCTCGTGAAGTCGAGCGGGCCGCCGAGTTCGACGCGCCGCCCCTGGAAAAACGTGTCGAACGAGGCGACCCGCCAGGCGCTCACCGACGGGGCGTCCATCCGGATGCGGTAGAAGCGGGCCGGCCCGCCGGCGGGCACGTCGAGCGCGGCCGTGACCACCTTCGGGAGCCAGCGGACCTCGGGCACCAGGATGTCCTCGCGGCTCGCGCGCCCGAGCTCCCTCCAGGCCTGGCCGTCGTCGGACGCAAGGACGACGCACGTCCAGCGCTGCGGCCTCTTGTCGTCCGTGCGGGGGAACGCGATCACCTCGACGTGGTCCGCGGCGGGCGCGTCGAGGCGGCCGGCCTGCTCGACTTGCACCCATCCCCCCGCGCCGGGAATCTCGGTGGTCGTGCCCCTGTAGCCGTCGACCACGTTCTCGCGCTCGCTGCGGGGCAGGACGCCCCGGGCGCTCGTCGAGCACACGAGCCAGCGGGGAAGGCGGGTGTCGATGATCCCGTCGGTGACCAGCTGCGCGGTCAGGCTGTAGTCGTAGTTGCTCGACGCCGTCGCCGGCCGGTGAAGGGCGAGGTTGCGGTAGGCGCCGGCGTCCGCGACCAGCGTCGGCCCGTCAAACGCGGCGGGATCCCCGGGGTAGACGCCGACGCCGCGCGTGAAGTCGCCGGAGGCGAGCGCCGGCCCGGCGCACGCGAGCGCGGCGAACAGTGCGCGCAGGATGCGGGGACGGGCGGTCGGGGCCGGGCGGCGGGAGCTCATGGGGAAGGCGGGTCTTGCGCGGGGATGGGCGGTGCGGGCCCCGAGGATGCCGGCGCATGCGACCCCGAGGCAATGCTAAGGACGGCCCCCCCGGGGCCGGGCGCCTGCGCCCCGGGGCGGCGGTCACGGGCGGTTCTCGGCCGCGGCGACGTCGTAGAGGACGACCGAGAACACGATCGGCGACCCGCGCTGCACGCCCTCGGGCCAGGGGTTGTCGCCGAACGACAGCTTCGGCGGCACGACGAACACGGCCGAGGCGTCGATGCTCATCATCTGGAGGCCCTCCATGAGGCCCGGCAGGAGCCTGTCCATCCTCATGCGGATCCGCTCGGCGGACATCTGCGGCAGCTTCGTCGTGCCGTCGGCCGTGTACGCGTTGCAGGTGAAGACGATCATGTCGCCGGGGCGCGGCCTCACCCCGCCGCGCCCGCGCTCGACGCGGTAGGCCAGCCCGCTGTCCGACTGCTGCAGGCCGAGGCGGACGCGGACCCTCTTGAGATACCAGGCCATCCGCGCCGACTCGTCGCCCGAGGGGGGCGCCCCCAGCTGGCGCAGGCTTTCGATGTCGGCGATCTGCCGGCCGATGTCGGCCAGGAGCCGCCGCGCCTGCTCGTCAAGGGCGGGCGGCGCGCCCTGCAGGGCCGCGCGCATGCCGTCGAGATAGGCGCCTACCTGCGCCTCGCTCCAGCCGAGCTCCGGGAGATGCCCCGTCATCGCGAGGAACGAGCCGATCGCGGCGCACGATGCAAGGGGGAAGTCCGAGCCGGCCGTGACGCGGGCGGCCTGCCCGGGGACGGGGGCCATGGACCCGAGGCCCGTCGCCTGGCGGCCGAGGTCGGACAGCAGCTGCCGGCCCCTGTCGTCGAGCGCCGCGGGCCTGCCCTGGAACGCCGCGCGCATGCCGTCGAGGAAGGCGCCGACCTGCGCCTCGTTCCAGCCCACCTCCGTGAAATGCCCGGTCGCGGCGAGCGAGGCGCCGACGGCGCCGTAGGCGGGCAGCGGGAAGTCCGGGCCGGACCTGAAGCGGGCGGCCTCCCCGGGGTTGAGGGTGTTCATCGTCGGGTCCGTCGACCAGCCGTCCGCCGACATCTGCGCGCAGGCGCGGTCGGAGGCGCCGGCGGCGAGCGCCAGGGCGGCGCCCGCCCAGGCGAGGGCGATCCGCGTCATGCCTGGGCCTTCACGGGCCATGGGAAGCTCCTGAGCTCGACGCGGACGGGCGCGTCCGCGCCCTCGGTGACGTGGTAGAAGCTGTCGAGCTCGAGCCCGGCCACGGTCTGCGTGACGCCCGTCACGGGCCAGAAGATCTCGACGCGCTCGACGGCGCGGGCCTGGCCGAGGCCGATCTCCTGGCGCAGCGGCGAGGCCCCGAAGCTGCCGCCGCTCCCGACGATGCGGTGGATCGAGCGCTCCCC
>Ga0335078_10001537_pt1 | contig 34755 bp, 32 predicted proteins | sample Lox_Sample_32_FD_206711 | JGI IMG/M metagenome (GOLD analysis project Ga0335078, IMG submission 206711) | Soil microbial communities from Loxahatchee National Wildlife Refuge, Florida, United States - Lox_Sample_3.2 | ecosystem: Environmental > Terrestrial > Soil > Wetlands | place: USA...
CGCCAAGCCTTCCAGCTCATCGGCACCCCGATCCCGCTCGCCTTGACGTAGCCAGAACAACCCCCGCCACCACGGCAAAACCCCACGTCAAACCCGAAACAACCTGCCGAACTAGCCGCAACTTCGGTCTAGCAGGGACCGCAGCCTGCGGTAGTCGGGACGGAAATCGTGCCCCCAGTCGGAGATGCAGTGCGCCTCGTCCACCACCAGCATGCCCGCCGCGGCGGCCAGCCTGGGCAGCACCAGGTCACGGAAGCCGGGATTGCCCAGCCGCTCGGGGCTGACCAGCAGCACGTCCACCTCGCCCGCGGCCACCTCGGCATAGACCCGGTCCCACTCGCTGGTATTGGCGGAGTTAACGGTGCGGGCGCGGATGCCCGCCCGGCCAGCCGCGTCGATCTGGTTGCGCATCAGGGCCAGCAGCGGCGAGACGATGACCGACGGGCCGCAGCCCCGGGCCCGCAGCAGCGCGGTCGCGGCAAAGTAGACCGCCGACTTGCCCCAGCCGGTGCGCTGCACCACGAGGGCCCGCCGGCGGTCCTCGACGAGGGCGCGGATCGCTGTCCACTGGTCGTCGCGCAGGATGGCGGCCGGCCCGGCGAGCGCTCGCAGGCATCGCTCCGCCTCTTCCCGCAGTGCCGTGCCAGGGTCGGCGTCGCCGGTCATGGTTCTTTGGTACCAGCAGGCACCGACCCTCGTCGGGGCATGCGTCAGTTCTGTATTTGGGACGCAGTGCATCCGGGGTGCGCTGGCATCGAGGTGGTGCAGGGCCTTCTTCCTCTTTTAGTGCGATTTCCGCTGCCGGCGCAGCAGGAAGTGAACGAGAATCTTGAAGCCTGCTGCGCATATCCGGCGCACATCCGGCGTATATCCGGCTAAACCGGGTGCTGGCCAGGGCACGGGAGCACGGGAGAAGCGTGCGAGAGCCGCACGTGCGCCAGCCAGGCAGAAAGCTGCTGGCCAGCGCGGCGCAGCGGTTAAACGGTCGCGTATATCCTGCAGGTCGTCGCTCCGATGCACCCGGGAAGGACGGCCGGCTGTCATGATCCAGGACTGGTTCAGCGAGAGTCGCGCGGACGACGACGACGCGGTCTCGCCGTTTGATACGAGCGTGGCGCGTCAAGCGCGGATCTATAACTACCTGCTCGGCGGGAAGGACAACTTCACCGCCGACAGGCAGGCCGCCGCCCAGGCGATCTCGGCTTTCCCCGGTCTTGTCGCCTGGGCACGCCGCAACCGGGCATTCCTGGGGCGGACGGTCCGCTTCCTGGTGGCGCAGGCGGGGGTTCGGCAGTTCCTGGACATCGGGACCGGGCTGCCGACCGGGGAGAATACCCACGAGGTGGCTCAGCGTCTTGCCCCCGAGTCGCGCGTCGTGTACGTCGATAACGACCCGGTCGTCCTCGTGCATGCCCAGGCGCTGCTGACCAGCCGGCCCGAAGGTGCCACGGCGCAGGTCAAGGCCGACCTCCGGGACCCCGGCGGGATCCTTGACGCGGCCGCCGCGACCCTCGACCTCACCCAGCCGGTCGCGGTGATGTTACTGGCTGTCCTGCATGTCGTTCCCGACGCCGACGACCCGTGGGCAATCGTCAGCCGCCTCATGTCGGCTCTGCCGGCCGGGAGTTACCTAGTGATCTCGCACCCCGCCAGTGACATCCACCCCGAGGCTATGGCCGAGGTGACGAGGCTCTTCAACCGGCGGCTCGGCAGCGTCGCCTTCGGCGGGCGCACGCGTGATGAGGTTGCCAGGTTCTTCGCGGGCCTGCAGCTGATCGAGCCGGGGATCGTCTCGGCGCCGCAGTGGCGGCCGGAGGGCGGTCTCGGGACCGGCGTGGACCCCTCCTACGCCGCGGTGGCGCGCAAGCCGTGAGGGCCTCGCTTCGCTGGGCCGCGCCGAGAGGCTTGCCGGCTGACCATCCACGGACCGGGGCAGGGCTCAGGCCGAGCCGCATCCCGGGCAGAGCCCGAACAGTTCCAGGGTATGTCCCACGTCGGTGAAACCCGCCTCGGCGGCGACCTGCTCGGCCCACAGTTCGACCGCGCGCCCCTCGACCTCGACGCTGCGACCGCATCTGCGGCAGGTGAGGTGGTGATGGTGCGCGTCGCTGCGGCACTTGCGGTACAGGGTCTCGCCGCTGGAATCGCGGATGGCGTCGACCCGCCCGTCTTCGCTGAGCACCTGCAGGTGCCGGTAGACGGTGGTAAGTCCGACGTGCTCGCCCCGGCTGCGCAGCTCGGCATGGATCTGCTGGGCACTGCAGAATCCGGGCAGCCCGTCCAGTACCGCGGACAGCGCCTCGGCCTGCCGGGTGCCTCGGATCCGGGTGCCTCGGCCGAGCGGCGGCGTGGCCGGTCGGGAAGTGGTCACATACGCACGGTAGCAGCCTTCCGCCGGATTCCCGCCGCCCTGCCGTGCGGGTGCGCGCGGGCCTGCGGGTCGGGTGCGTGCGGGCCTGGGGGTCGGGTGCGTGCGGGCCTGGGGGTCGGGTGCGTGCGGGCCTGCGGGTCGGGTGCGTGCGGGCATTGCGGGCAAGATGGGAGCATGGCTGACCGGCTGAGCGACGCGACGAGCCCTTACCTGCTCCAGCATGCGGGCAACCCGGTGGACTGGTGGCCGTGGTGCGACGAGGCATTCGCCGAGGCGCGGCGACGCGGGGTTCCGTTGCTCCTGTCTGTCGGGTACTCCGCTTGCCACTGGTGTCACGTGATGGCGCACGAGTCGTTCGAGGACGACCAGACCGCGGCGCTGATGAACCAGAACCTGGTGTCCGTCAAGGTGGACCGCGAGGAGCGTCCGGACGTGGACGCCGTTTACATGGCGGCGACGCAGGCCATGACGGGTCAGGGCGGCTGGCCGATGACGGTCTTCATGACGCCCGACCGCGAGCCGTTCTTCTGCGGCACCTACTTCCCGCGAAAGGAGTTTCAGCGGCTGGTCGTGGCGGTGTCCAATGCCTGGCGCCAGGACCGGGGCCGCGTAACCGGCCAGGCGAGGCGGATCGCCGATACCCTTGCCGACCAGATGCAGGGCCGCGCGGGTGAGGCCGGCGGCGACGGCGAGATGCCCGGCCAGGAGGCGCTGGCCGGGGCCCGCGAGGCTGCGCTGGCAGGCCTGCAGGCCAGCTACGACGCCGGGCGGGGCGGATTCGGCGGCGCTCCGCAGTTTCCGCCGTCGATGGTGCTCGAGTTCCTGCTGCGCCATTACGAGCAGGACACCGGAGCATCCGGCGACCGGGCGCTGAGCATGGCCGCTGGCACCCTGCAGGCGATGGCCCGCGGCGGCATGTACGACCAGCTGGGCGGGGGATTCGCCCGGTACTCGGTGGACGCCGACTGGGTCGTGCCGCATTTCGAGAAGATGCTTTACGACAACGCCCTGCTGGCACGGGTCTACGCGCACTGGTGGCGGCGGACCGGCTCCGCGCTCGGCCGCCGCGTCGCCGAGCGGACGTGCTCCTGGATGATCGCCGAGATGCGGACCGCTGAGGGCGGCTTCGCCGCCGCCCTGGACGCCGACAGCGAGGGCGAGGAAGGCAAGTTCTACGCCTGGACGCCAGGCCAGCTCCGCGAGGTGCTCGGCCAGGCCGACGGACTGTACGCGGCCGAAGTGTTCGGCGTGACCGACGAAGGCACCTTCGCGGCCGGGCAGTCGGTGCTCCAGCTCCGCGGCGACCCGGCGGACGCCGGGCGTTTCGCTCGGGTCGCCGCCGCGCTGCTGGCCGCCCGGGACCGGCGGGTCCGCCCGGCCAGGGACGACAAGGTCGTCGCCGCCTGGAACGGCCTGGCCATCGCTGCCCTGGCTGAGGCGGGCCTGCTGCTCGATCGGCACGACTTCACCGAGGCGGCCGTCCGTGCCGCGGACCTGCTCGCCCGGGCCCATCTCACCGCGGGCCGCCTGGCCCGGACCTCGCGGGACGGGAACCCCGGAACGAGCGCGGGCGTGCTCGAGGATTACGCCTGCGTCGCAGAGGGGTACCTGGCGCTGTCCGGGGTTACCGGACAGCGCCGCTGGGTGGGCCTGGCCGGTGAACTGCTGGACACCGCGCTGGCACGGTTCGGCGCCCCCGGGGGTGGCTTCTACGACACGGCGGACGACGGTGAGCCGCTTATCTACCGGCCCGCCGATCCGGCGGACGGGCCGAGTCCGTCGGGCACGTTCGCGGTTGCCGGGGCACTGCTCAGTTACTCCGCCCTGACCGGCTCGGCCAGGCATCGAGCCGCGGCCGCGGGGGCGCTCGGACCGCTGCCGAGGCTCGCGTCGCGATACCCACGCGCCGCGGGATGGGGCCTCGCTGTGGCGGAAGCCATGGCATCGGGGCCCGCCGAGATCGCCATTGTCGGCCAGCCCGGTGACGACCGCACCGCGGCGCTGCACAGAATGGCGCTGATCGCCGCACCGCCCGGCGCGGTCATCGCCCTTGGCAACGGTGACGGAAGTGGCGCGGACGCGGTGCCCCTGCTACGCGGTCGCGATGCGGTCGGCGGTGCTCCCGCCGCCCATGTCTGCCGGGAATTTGCCTGCCGGATGCCGGTCACGGACCCGGAGCGGCTGCGAGCCGAGCTAGGCCCGCCGGAACGGCTGTCCGGCGCCCAGCCCGGCGAGCCCGCGACCTAACCTGCCGTCACCGCCAAAGGCAGTTGTGACGGGCATGAAGACGGGTATGAAGGACCCGTGACCGACCCTGCGTATTGGCGGGCATGACGGCTGCCATAACCGCCAAGCGCCGGCGTGGACAGGCGCGCAGCGCTTGCGACATGGTGTCCCTGTGCAGCTTCGCGTAGCCCCCCGCAAGCTTGTCGTGCTGGGTGCCGGCCTGGCGCTGCTGGCCGCGGCCGCCGCAGGCAACTCCTTGCCTGTGCCTGCGGCGGCCCGGTTCCCGGCCGGCCCGCGTGCTCTCCCGGGGGTGAGCCCGGGCAACGCGGGCAATCCAGCCCTGCCCAGGGCATCCCGTTCCGGCCCGCAGGCGGTGGCCGTAGGCCGCTCGGCTGGTTCCCCCCGGACGCCGGCGATCGCGCCGCTGCGTCGGCTGCTCCAGGCCGACGTTTTCGTCGTGGCTCCTACGACGCTGCGCCCGGGAATCGCCGCCGCGGTTCGTCGGCTGCCGGGGGTTGCAGCGGTCCAGCAACTCGACGCGGCCAGGATCCAGATGGACGGCAAGCTGACGGCGACGCTGGGGGTGAACGCGTCCGCGTTCCGCGCCTTCGCCGCCCGGCCCACGGCTGAGTCCCTCGGCCTGTGGCGGAACGTGGCGTCTGGCGCCGTGGCGGTTTCTTACACGATGGGCAAGCTGGACGGGCTTCCGCTAGGCCGTGACGTCCGGGTGACCGGCGCCAAGGTGGAGGAACTGCCGCTGGCCGGGTTCGGCACGGTGGGGATCGGCGGGGTCGATGCGGTGGTGTCCGACTCGGTGGCGCGCTCGCTCGGCATCCCCGCGGGCAACGCCATCGTTATCAGTGCCCCGCACGCCGAGCTGGCTTCGCTGATGCGCCGGATCCGGAAGGTACTGCCGCGAAGCGCGGCGATTGCCCCGCTGGTCGCGCAGTCGTCATCGGACACGGTCGCAGCCGGTGCAGCCGGGACCGCGGGAGTGGGTGCCGCAGGGCCCGGCGCGTCCGACAGCCCGGGGCTGAGCCGCGCGGAGGTGATCGCGTTCCTGGCCGCGGCCGAGAGCAGGCTGGGCATGCCCTACGTGTGGGGTGCCAACGGCCCGAACTCGTTCGACTGCTCCGGCCTGGTGCAGTGGTCGCTCGCCCAGGCAGGCGTGGCCATGCCTCGGGTGGCCGCCGACCAGGCACTGACTGGCCCGCAGGTCCTGCTCAGCCAGCTCGCTCCGGGCGACTTGCTCTTCTACCACACCGACCCCACGGCGCCGGATTACGTCTCACACGTAGCTATTTACCTTGGCGACGGGAAGATGCTCCAGGCACCCGCACCTGGCATGTTCGTCGAGGTTGTCCCCGCGTCGTTCGGTTCCGAGTTCGCCGGCGCGGTGCAGGTCAACCCGCGCCTCGCCGCCGCGGCAGCTGCGAACCCGGCCGGCTGACCGGCCCGCCGTGCCCCCCGTTTGATCACCCTCGCGCGGCACTTTTCATGGTTTTGGTGAGGACATTTGCCGCATATCACCTGCGATAATGACTCGAACCGATGAAGAGTCGGAATGATCAAGGAGAGTGGCGGCGGGCCGCTGCGGCGGGGTGTTGCACGCTTCATGGTTGTGTGTAATTCTCATTACATGAATACAGCGAGCGAGGAATCGCCGGCGTCGCCGAGCGAGAAGCTGCGCGGGTGGTTCAGCGGCCGGATGCCGTCCGACTGGTTCACCGGGGCGCCGGAGGTCACGCTCGACCGCGAGGAGATCACGGTCGTCGGCAACCTGGCGGTGCCGGAGGCCGCGGCCGACGCCAGCGACGCGGAGCGCGCCGCCGCCGCCGAGGGCCGCGGCCGCAGGTTCCGGGAGGAGACCCGCCAGCACCGGATCGAGATCGCCCGCGAGGCGGAGCACCGGTTCGGCCGCAAGGTTTCCTGGGGCGTGACCTGCGACGAAAAGAAAGTGATGTTCACCACATTCTCGGTGCCGGTGATGACCAGGCTCCGCCAGCCGGAGCGGCTTGTCCTCGACACGCTGGTCGACGCTGGCGTCGCCCGCAGCAGGAGTGATGCTCTCGCCTGGTGCGTGCGGCTTGTGGGAGAACACGAGGACACGTGGCTTGCCGACCTCAGGGAGGCGCTGCGCCGCGTTGAGCAGGTACGGGAGGAAGGTCCGCGTTCCTGACCAGCGATAACTCGCGCGGGCCGGTGATCACCGGCAACTGTTCAGCGATAACTCGCGCGGGCCGGTGATCAGCGGCAACTCTGCGGCAAGCTGACGGCAAAGAGCAGCTTAAGCGCCTAAGTTCGGAATCTGGCGGGCGCGGGGTGCGCTCATCCGCTAGATTTGGGCAGCCACTAGGCCGGCGGTGCGGTCTCTGAAGCCGCGGTCGGCCCTCCTGAGCGGCAGCTGCGCCCGGAAACCCGAGGCACCGTGCGCAGTTGATGCCGCCGTGCCGGGGTACACTCCCCAGATCCCACAAAGCACAGAGCGCTTTGGCATTGCGCCGAGCGGTTGAGCCAGCAGCGGAGCGGCGGACCGCAGCGCCCTGAAGGAGGAGCAGTCGTGGTGTATGAGGTGAGTGCCGCTTCGGTGGAGTGGAATCCGTCCCCGGAGCGGCTCCGTGAGCTGACCGAGAAGATGCCTAACAGCCAGGTCACCGAGTTCGGCAACGTGGTGGTCAAGGCGCGTGTCGACTCACGCAGCACGAAGTCGACGTTTATCGTCGATGACTCGACCAATGCGACAAAGCAGACCATCAGCCGCGAGGAGTACGAACGGATAGCCGCCGAGCAGGACGCCTACATCGCAGGCTCCGACATGGTGGTCGTGGACGGCTACATCGGCTCCGACCCGCAGTTCCGTACCAGGGCACGTCTGATCATCGAGGCCGCGAACGCCAATGTCGCGGGCATGCAGCAGCAGCTTTACTACCCGGTGGGCGACGGCTACGACCCGGCGGCGTGGGCGGCCGACACGACGGTCATCTACACGCCGAGCCTGGTCGCTCCCGGCTACCCCGATGACCGGGTGATCGCGGTCGACTTGCGTGACAACATCACCCGCGTGCTCAACTCGGACTACTTCGGCGAGTCCAAGAAGGGCGGCTTGCGGATGTGGAACGACATCGTCTACCGCCGCGGCGGGCTCGCGCTGCACGCAGGCTGCAAGGTCATCCCGCGCGACGGGTCACCGACCGGGATCCTCATCGTGGGCCTGTCCGGTACCGGCAAGACCACCACGACCTTCACGACGCAGCTGGACAGCAGGCCGGCCCAGGACGATTTCGTCGCGCTGATGCCCGGCGGCCGGGTATACACCACGGAGAACGGCTGCTTCGCCAAGACGTTCGGGCTCGACCCGGACTACGAGCCTGCGATCTACTACGCCACGATCAAGCCCGACGCCTACCTGGAGAACGTCTCCGTGGACGCTGCGGGCAAGGTCGACTTCTTCGACACCTCCTACACCAAGAACGGCCGCACCACCTGGCCGTTTTCCTATGTCGACCCGTGGCCGGGCAACGAGCTGCCGCCCGCGGAGTTCCTGCTGATCCTGAACCGGAACGAGAACATCGTTCCGGGGGTGGCCCGGCTTGGCCGGGCGCAGGCGGCCGCTTACTTCATGCTCGGCGAGACCACCGGGACGTCCGCGGGCGGCAAGGACGAGGAAGGCAGGTTCCTGCGCGTGCCCGGTACCAACCCGTTCTTCCCCCGGGACATGGCGGACATGGGGAACCGGATGCTGGAGCTGCTCGACAGCCGCGAGCTGAAGGTGTTCGTGCTCAACACCGGCCGGGTGGGCGGGACTGACGGGGCCAGGTCGAAGAAGGTCACGATTCCGTACTCGTCCGCGACCGTGCAGGCCATCGTGCAGGACACCATCGAGTGGGTCACCGACCCCGATTTCGGCTATGAGATCGCGGCGTCCCTCCCCGGCGTGGACGACATCGAAATCCTGCAGCCGCGTAAGCTCTACGAGCGCCAGGGGCGCCTGGGCGAGTACGACGCGATGGTGGCGAGGCTCAAGCGCGAGCGCAAGGAGTTCCTCGCCGCATTCCCCGGCCTCAACGAGGACATCACCAAGTCGATCGCCTAGGCAGGCAGGCGGCGAGGCGGCCCGGCGAGGCGGCCGCCGGGGAGGCGGCCGCTGGCTGGGCGGCCGCTGGCTGGGCGGCCGCTGGCTGGGCGCAGGCCGGCGTGAAAGCGACGACAGCGGGGACCAGGATGGCTAGTATCGGCAGGTCATCCTGGCAGCAGCGAGGAAAGGTGCGGGATGGGAGTTCGTGATCTCGCCTACCGGCTCTACGAGCACAGAATCGAATCGTCGCTTTCGCCGCGGGCTATTCCCAGGCACGTGGGAGTGATGTGCGACGGTAACCGCCGCTGGGCGAGATCGGCGGGCCTGGCCGACGTCAGCAGCGGTCATCAGGCTGGTGCTGACAAGATCTTCGAGGTGCTGCAGTGGTGCCGCCAGACCGGCGTCGAGGTGGTCACCCTGTGGCTGCTCTCGACCGACAACCTGACCCGCCCGGCGGCCGAGCTGGAGCCGCTGCTGCGGATCATCGAGGAAACCGTCTGTGAGCTTGCCGCTCAGAACTGGCACGTCAACCCGGTGGGCGCGCTCGACCTGCTGCCCGCCGAAACCGCCCAGGTGCTCAAGGAGGCGGCTGACCGCACCGCCACCCGGCAAGGGCTCCTGGTCAACGTCGCCGTCTGCTACGGCGGGCGGCGTGAGATCGCCGACGCGGTCCGCTCGCTGCTGCAAGAACAGGCCACCAAAGGCACGACGATCGAGGAACTCGCCGAGATCCTCGACGTCGAGCACATAGCCGAGCACCTCTACACGGCCGGGCAGCCCGACCCCGACCTGGTCATCCGCACCTCCGGCGAGCAACGGCTGGGAGGGTTCCTGCTCTGGCAGAGCGCGCAGTCGGAGTTCTACTTCTGCGACGCTTACTGGCCCGCGTTCCGGCGGGTTGATTTCCTGCGGGCGTTGCGTTCCTACGCCGCGCGGCGGCGCAGGTTCGGCGCCTGACCGGCGCTAGCGCGCCGGCCTGGCTCGTGCAGCGCCTGCGGCAGCTGAGGAGCAGGGCGCACAACATCCGCCGGGTGGCGGCCGGGGCCCGTGGCAGCCTGCCGGACGCGCGCGTCGAGGTGCTGCCCGAGGCCAGCCACCATTCGGTCCCCGCGCAGCAGGCGGGCGCGCTGAGCCGCCTGGTGCTTGACTTCCTGCCGGCACAGCCCTGACCAGCGTGTGCGCGTAAGGCGCGTGTATGTCGGGCAAGTTAACAGCCTGCGGCGGTACTTCCGGGGAAAGGCAGACCGAGGGTAACGTCTGACGGGACGGGCGGTGCGTAGCCGCCCGACGGGAAGGCCCTCGAGATCCTCGAGCTTCGCGTCCTGGCACGCAGGCGAGACGAGCGAAGGGCCGGCGTCCGGCCTTCGCTGGCCGGTCCCGGTCCCGCCGACACGTCTGTGTCCGAACGCGGCGCACCAAGGCGCCCAGGGGAGAGCGAGTGGCCAGTTCCTCAGCACGTCGCACGTATGTCCTCGACACCAGTGTCCTGCTCGCCGATCCGGCGGCCATCGGCAGATTCGCCGAGCACCGGGTGGTCCTGCCGGTGGTGGTCATCACCGAGCTCGAGGCCAAGCGGCACCATCCCGAGCTTGGCTTCTTCGCCCGGCAGGCACTGCGTTACCTGGACGATCTGCGGATCGAGTACGGCAGGCTGGATGCCGACCTCCCGGTCGGCGACCAAGGCGGCACGGCCCGCGTCGAGCTGAATCATGCTGACCCGTCGGTCCTGCCCGCCGGGTTCCGGCTCGGTGACAACGACACCAGGATCCTGTCCGTGGCGCGCAGCCTGGCCGCGGAGGGCGACAGCGTCGTGCTGGTCAGCAAGGACCTGCCGCTGCGGGTGAAGGCCTCGGCGATCGGCCTGACCGCTCAGGAGTACCGCGCCGAGCTGCCCGCGGACTCGGGCTGGACCGGCATGCGCGAGCTGGACGTCACCGCGGCCGAGATCGACGAGCTCTACGCCCGCGGGCAGCTGGACTGCGCCGCCGCCCGGGACCTGCCCTGCCACACCGGCTTGGTCCTGGTGTCCGGAGCCTCCGGCGCGGGCAGCGCGCTCGGCCGGGTGCAGCCGGACAAGTCAGTACGGCTGGTCCGCGGCGATCGCGAGGTATTCGGGCTGCGCGGCCGCAGCGCCGAGCAGCGGGTGGCGCTCGACCTGCTGCTCGACCAGGAAGTGGGGATCGTCTCGCTCGGCGGGCGGGCCGGCACCGGCAAGTCGGCGCTGGCGCTCTGCGCGGGCCTCGAGGCCGTGATGGAGCGGCGCCAGCACCGCAAGCTCGTGGTGTTCCGCCCGCTGTACGCGGTGGGCGGCCAGGAACTGGGCTACCTGCCCGGCTCCGAGGCGGACAAGATGAACCCGTGGTCGCAGGCGGTCTACGACACGCTGTCAGCCGTCACGTCGCAGGAGGTCATCGACGAGGTGCTGGCCAGGGACATGCTCGAGGTGCTGCCGCTGACCCATATCCGGGGCCGTTCACTGCACGACTCGTTCGTCATCGTGGACGAGGCGCAGTCCCTGGAGCGCGGCGTGCTGCTGACCGTGCTGTCCAGGATCGGCGGCGGATCACGGGTCGTGCTCACCCATGACATCGCGCAGCGTGACAACCTGCGGGTCGGCAGGCACGACGGCGTGGTCGCGGTGATCGAGAAACTCAAGGGCCATCCACTGTTCGCGCACGTGACGCTGGTCCGTTCGGAGCGTTCCCCGATCGCCGCGCTGGTGACGGAGATGCTGGAGGACGCCGTTCTCTGACCGGTGACCCGGGCCGCGGCCACGGCACCGCGCCTGGCACGGTACCGTGATGCGCGTCATGAGCCATTCACCTCACATTCGTGCCGATGCCATGGAACCTGGTGCTGCCGCCGAACCCGTGTCCGTAGTGATGCCGGTACGGAACGAGGAGCTGAACCTCGCGGACTCGGTGCGGAGCGTGCTCGGCCAGGACTACCCGGGGGAACTGGAGGTCGTGCTCGCCATCGGCCCTTCCCGGGACCGTACCCAGCAAATTTCGGAACGGATAGCAGCGGCCGACTCCCGCGTCACGCTGGTACCCAATCCGACCGGCCAGAGGCCCTGCGGCCTCAACGCGGGGATCAAGGCGTCGCGGCACGCGATCGTGGCCCGGGTCGACGGGCACGCCCTGCTGCCGCCGGGCTACCTGCGCACCGCGGTCCGGGAGCTACATCAGACCGGGGCGGATAACGTCGGCGGCATCATGGCCGCGGAGGGCGTGACGCCGTTCCAGCATGCGGTGGCCTGGGCGATGACGTCGCCCTTCGGGGTCGGTGCCGCGAAGTTCCACACTGGCGGCTGCCCGGGGCCTGTGGACTCGGTTTACCTGGGCGTCTACCGCCGGGACGCGATCGAGCGGGTGGGCGGCTACGACGAGTCGTACGAGCGCGCCGAGGACTGGGAGCTCAACCACCGCATCCGGCTGGCCGGCGGGATGGTCTGGTTCCAGCCCGAAATGCGGGTCACCTACCGGCCGCGGGCCAGCGTGCGCACGCTCGCCGAGCAGTACTTCCACTACGGGCGCTGGCGCCGGGTGGTTGCGCGGCAGCACTCGGGCACGATCAACCACCGGTACCTGGCCCCTCCCGCCGCGGTCCTGGTCATGGCGACCGGAGCACTGGCGGGTGTCGCCGGCCTGGCCGGGCTGTTCAGCGGCGCGGCCGGGATCTGGCCCGCCGTCGCGACCTGGGGCCTGGCCCTGCCGGCCCTCTACGCGGCGGGAGTGGTCGGCGCGGCCGCGATGGCAGCCCGCCGCCTGCGCCTCAGCGTCGCCGCCCGGCTTCCGTTCGTGCTGGGCACGATGCACATCGCCTGGGGGATCGGGTTCCTCACCAGCCCGCGCAGCCTGATCCCCAGCAATCGTGGTGCGCACCGGGCGGGCCAGCAGACCTAACTGCGGCCACCCACGCTAGCGGCCTTTTCCCTGATCCGGGACCCGGACCTGTCGTACCTGCGGGGCTGGGTCCCAGGTCATGGGATCGCTGGAACCGGTGCGGAGCAGGGTCTCCGCGACATGCAGGTCCTCTGGATAGGTGATCTTGATGTTGCGCTCGCTGCCAGGCACCAGCCGGACCGGCACGTCGGGCAGGTAACGGTGCACGATGCCGCAGTCGTCGGTCGCCGGGTGCAGCGTGACCCCGGGGTCGGCATCGGCGAGCTGATAAGCCTGCTTGATCACCGAGAGCCGGAAACCTTGCGGCGTCTGGCAGCGCGCCACCGCATCGCGTCGCGGCATTCCGGTCACCACCCCGTCGGTGACCTCCACGATGGTGTCGGACGACGGGACCGCGACGCCAATGGCTCGGTCCGTGGCCAGCGCGTCGACGCACGCGGCGATGGTCCGCTGGTCCAGCAGCGGCCTGGCCGCGTCGTGGAAGAGCACGTTGCACTCGCCGTCGCCGAGTGCGGCAATCGCGCAGCGCGTCGAGTCTGTCCGTGTTGCCCCGCCTTCGATGATCCCGGTCACTTTGCGGTAGCCGCGGACAGTTGCGAACCGTTCCCTGGCCTGACCGGTGAGCCCGGCAGGCACCACGATCATGACCGCGTCCACGGCCGGAGCTTGCTCGAAGGCGGCCACCGAGTGCTCGATCAGGGTCTTGCCAGCCAGCACCCGGAGTTGCTTCGGGGTGTCGCCGCCGAACCGCTGCCCGGTCCCGCCTGCGAGCACCACCGCTACCGTCCGCATGAGGGGACACTACCCCGCCTGCCGCTGTCCCTGGCGCGGCCCGGGGCGACGGCTGGCGGGCCGGGTGGTGCGCTCCCGGGGGCGACGGCTGCCGGGGCCTGGGCGGTGACCGGCCCGGGACCGGACACCAGGTCTGCCTCCCGGCCCGCGTGGGTAAGCCTAGGTACGCTAGGTCGCTGGGCAGACTCGAACAGTGCTGGGAGCCGGATGGGCCGGAGTATCGCGCCCGGGCCGGATGCTCGGCCCACGGGAGTGCGGGCATGAGCAGGCCGGAGGCGCTCGATGATCTGCCGCGCATTCTTACCGCCTGGGCGGCGCGCCGGTCCATGGCCCCGACCTCGCTGACCGGCATCTCGCTGGCCCTGAGCCTCTGCGCCGCGGCCTGGTTCAGCGCCGGCACCACGCCAGACAGCGTTAACGGAGCGCTCGCGCTGTCCGGAAGCTACTTGGCCGCGTCCGTCGCCCGGCGCCTCTCCCTCCGGGGCGGCGTTGTCAGGGTGCGGTCGGCCGGCGGCGCCGGCGATCTGTCCCTGGCGGAGCTGTGCGGGGCCGTGTCCGAGTTCGTGGTCTATGCCGGGCTCGCTGCGGGCGGATTCGAGGCGCACTGGAGCGGCACGTGGCAACTGGCGGTCGCGGTCATGAGCGTGTTCGCGGTGCACCGGGTGGTGGTCGCGTGCAGCGGCCCGGGCCCGGACGATCCTGGCGCCTCGAACCAGGCTGGCCGTGCGATCCGCGGGTTCGTGGCCTGCCCGCCAGGCGGACGGATCGCGCTGCTGGCCCTTGTCGTGCCGATCTGGGGTGCCCGCGCGGCACTGCTGGTCCTGCTGGAATGGGGCATTATCGGCACCAGCTACGCGATCACCGGGCACGGGCCGTACCACGTCACCCGCGGGGGAGCGGCGACCCCGAGGGAGTGGTCGGCCGCGGTGGAGGGAGTTCCGGTGGAGTCGGGGGCCGGGGGGCAGTCGGCTGGGCGGCCGGCGCCGGGAGGCGGGTCCGGGTCCGGGGACTGGTCCGCCGGGTCCGGGGACTGGTCCGCCGGGTCCGGGGACTGGTCCGCCGGGTCCGGGGACTGGTCCGCCGGGTCCGGGGACTGGTCCGCCGGGTCCGGGGACTGGTCCGCCGAGTCCGCGGACTGGGCCGAGCCTGCGGACTGGTCCGAGTCGGCGGACTGGTCTGAGCCCGGTGACTGGTCTGAGCCCGGTGACTGGTCCGAGTCCGGTGACTGGTCCGAGCCGGCGGACTGCTCCGAGTCTGCTGAGTGGGCGGAGCCAGCAGGCCCGGCAGATTCGGCGGCCGGCGCGGATCCGCCGATCTGGGCGGCGCCGGCGGCTCCGGCTCGCTCGGTGAGGGGCCAGGGCCAGACGGAGGCTCCGCTGGCCCTGGCCGGCTCGGCCGAGCCGGCCATGATGCTGGACCTGCTGATCAATTCTGACCTGGCCAGGCAGCGGAAGCCGCCCGCCACGAAAACGGCGGCGGATCCGCGGGCTCTGGCGACCCTGATGGCGTGCCGGGATGACGGGCCAGCGGCGATCTGGCTGGGCCAGCTTGTCCGGGGACAGTTCGTGCCGCTGCCGCCCGTGGTCGCCGGGCTGGCCGCCACGTGGCTCCTGGCCTGGCTAGGCATGCGGAACCTGCCCGGGGTCCTGCTGCTCACGCCCGTGGTCGTCATGCTGCTGGGGGCATTCGGGTCGGCCCACCCGCACGACGGGCGCCTGGACTGGCTGACGCCGGCCGTTCTCCTGTCGGGGCAGCTCGTGTACGTGGCAGCGGTAGGCTTCTCGTTCCGGGTTCCGGCGGCGGTGACGTTCGCGCTGTGCGGGCTGGTCGCGCTCCGTTACGTGGATCTGGCGAGCCGTCGGCGGGGCGGCCTTGACCTGCGCAACCGTGACCGGCAGGGGGCCGGCCGCGGCAGCGAGACCAGGCTGGGCTGGGAAGGGCGGATGTTCTTCGTCGGCCTAGGCGCTATGTTCGGGATCGCGATGGTGGCCTACCTGGCGCTGGCGGCGTATCTTCTGGTGCTTATCTGCGGGAAAGCCGCCGCGGACAACCTCGGGGTTCCGGAAGGAGAACGTCGGTGATCGGTGTTGTGCTTGCGGCCGGCGCGAGCCGGCGGCTCCGCCCGGACACCGACAACCTGCCCAAGGCGCTCCTCCCGGTCGACGGGGAGACCACCATCCTGGACATCGCCCTGCGCAACCTGGCGGCGGTGGGGATGCGCGAGGTCGTGATCGTCGTCGGGCACGCTGCGGGCGCTATTGCCGACAGGGCGGCCGGCCTGGAGGCAGCGCACGGGGTCACGCTGGAGCTCGTGCATAACGGCCGGGCCCTGGAGTGGAACAACGCCTACTCTCTCTGGCTCGCCCGCGAGTACCTCGGTCAGGGGTCCCTGCTGGTCAACGGGGACACCGTGCATCCGGTCGCCGTGGAGAAGACGCTGCTGGCCGCCAGGGGATCGAGCGGGGCGCGGGTCATCCTCGCCGTCGACACCACCAAGCCGCTCGCCCAGGAGGAGATGAAGGTGGTCCTCGACGCCCGGGGGCTGCTCACCCGCATCACGAAGCAGATGGACCCGGCCAGGGCATACGGCGAGTACATCGGCGCGACGCTCATCGAAGCGCAGGCCGCGGTCCCGCTGGCCGACGCGCTCGAAGCGACCTGGCGCCGGGATCCGGGGCTCTACTACGAGGACGGCTACCAGGAGTTCGCGGACCGCGGCGGGGATATCGCCGCCGCGCCGATCGGCGACGTCGACTGGGTGGAGGTCGACGATCACAACGACCTGCGCCGGGCGCGGGAGATAGCGGACCACTGCTAATCTCGCGGGCATGCCGCTCCTGGCCCGTATGCTTGCCGCCCCGATGGTTATCGACGTGCGGCCGGGAGCCATCTGCGGCCTGGGCGACCTGCTCGCCGACCGGCGTATCGCGACGCAGGGCCGGGTGGCCGTCGCGGTCGGGCCTGGTCAAGGCGACAGCATCGCGGCAGAACTCGGCCGCGACGACGCAGAGGTTTTCCGGATATCGGACGGGAGCCACGGCAGCGCCGTGTCGCTGGGCAAGAGGCTCCGGGCGGGGGCGTATGAGGCCGTGGCCGGGATCGGCGGCGGCCGGACCATCGACGTCACCAAGTTCGCCGCGCACATGGCCGGCATCCCGATGGTCGCCGTGGCCACGAACCTCGCCCACGACGGCATCGCCTCACCGGTCAGTTCCCTGGAGCACGAGTCCGGGAAAGGGTCTTACGGGGTGGTCATGCCGGTGGCTGTCGTGGTGGACCTGGACCGGGTCAGGTCTGCGCCCGACCCGCTGGCCACGTCAGGGATCGGGGACGTGGCCAGCAAGCTGTCGGCGATCGCCGACTGGGAGATGGCGTCGGCCGACGTCGGCGAGCAGGTCGACGGGCTGGCGGTGGCCATGGCGAGGACAGCCGCTCAGGCGGTGCTGCATCAGCCCGGGTCGGCCCGCTCCGATCAGTTCCTCCGGGTGCTCGCCGAGGCCCTGGTCCTGTGCGGGATGGCCATGGCCGTCGCAGGATCGAGCCGGCCGTGCAGCGGCGGTGATCACGAGATCATGCACGCCATTGACCAGCTCTATCCCGGTACCGCGAGCCATGGTGACCTGGCCGGAGTGGGCGCCCTCTTCTGCGCCTACCTGCGCGAGGACGCCGAGCAGGCAGCCCTGGTCTCCGCCTGCCTTGGCCGGCACGGACTGCCCCGCACCTACCAGGACCTCGGCTTGTCAGCGGCAGAGTTCACCAAGGCGGTGGCCTTCGCCCCGGACACCCGGCCTGGTCGCTACACGATTCTGGAGCGCCTCGCGATGACGGAAACGGAAATCGCCAGGCGAGTGGAGGACTATGGCCGGGCCTACGCTGGCTGAGCTGAGGGCGGAGGGCCAGCCGCCATCGGTGATCAGCAGACTGAACGATGAGCACTGGCTTGGCCGGCTGTACATGCGCAAGCTGTCGCCGCGGGCGACCTGGGTCTTCGCCCGGCTGGGCTGGTCGCCGAACGCGGTGACGGTTTCCTTCATCGTCTGCGGCCTGGCCGCCGGCGCGGTGGTGGCGTTCGGCGGGCTGGGAACCGCGGTCGCGGCCGCGATCCTGATCCAGGCGTACCTGCTCTTCGACTGCTCCGACGGCGAGCTGGCACGGTGGAGCAAGCGAACCTCGGTCACCGGCATCTACCTGGACGGGGTCGGCCATTACCTGGGCGAGGCGGCTCTGCTGGTCGGGCTGGGCGTCCGGGCGCAGGGCCAGCTCACCCTGTCCGGCGGCTACGTGAGCGCGGGCCTGGCGGCAGCACTCCTCGCGGTGATCGTCAAAGCGGAAACCGACAACGTGATGGTCGCCCGGGCCAAGGCGGGCCTGGCCGGAAGCCACGAGGAGGACGCGCTCACGCCGCGTTCCCAGGGGCTGGCTCGTGCCCGCCGCGTGGCCAGCGTGCTGCGGGTGCACCGGATCATCCAGGCGGTTGAGCTGTCGGCGGTGATCCTGCTCGCCGCGATCGTGGACGCCGTCAGGGGCGGGCTGACCGTCACCCGGGTTCTCGTTGTGGGATGCCTGGCGGTGGCGGCGGCGATGGTGCTGGCGCATCTCGCGGCGATCCTCGCGTCCAGGCGGCTGCGGTGAAGCTGTCCTGCGTGATCCTCACGATGGGCAACCGGCCAGCTGAGCTAGACCGGGCGGTGGCCAGTGCCGCGGCGCTGGGGCCTGGCGTGCCGGGTGAGGGCGTGGACGTGGTGGTCGTGGGCAACGGCTCCGACGTGCCGCCGGTGCCCTCCGGGGTCGCGAAGATCCGCCTGCCGGAGAACGTCGGCGTCGCCGCCGGCCGGAACGCCGGCGTGGACGCGTGCGCCGGCGATGTGGTGCTGTTTCTCGACGACGACGGCTGGTATCCCGACCGCGACCTCGGTGAGCACGTCGCGAGCCGGTTCGCCGCCGACCCGAGCCTGGCCGTGCTCTCCTTCCGGGTCATCGATCCTGAGGGCGGACCTGGGGCGCGATGGCACGTGCCGCGGTTGCGGGCCGGTGATCCGCGGCGGTCTTCCCCGGTCACTACCTTCGCCGGCGGGGCATGCGCGATCAGGCGTTCGTCGTACCAGCAGGCCGGCGGCCTGCCCGGGCAGTTCTTCTATGCCCATGAGGAGACCGATCTGGCCTGGCGGCTGATTGAGCTTGGGTACCGGCTGGAGTACGACGCCGCGGCCCGGATGTGCCACCCGGCGGTGCCGAACGCCAGGCACGCGGACTGGTACCGGCTGGACGGACGGAACCGGGTACTGCTCGCCCGCAGGAACCTGCCCTGGACGCTGGCCGGCGCCTACCTGCTGGACTGGCTGATGCTGACCGTCCTGCGCGAGCGATCCGCGAGCGCCCTGCGGGCCTGGCTGTCCGGGTTCGCCGAGGGTTGGCGGATGGACTGCGGGGGCCGCCACCCGATATCGGCCAGGACCGCCTGGCGGATGACCCGCGCGGGGCGTCCTCCGGTGATCTGAGTGACACCGTGCCCGCTGAGCGGGAGGAGAGCCCGCGCTAGGCTTTGCTGATGGAGGATTGTCTCGAATTATGCTTACGCTGAGGTCAGCGCCGCCGTGCCGAGCACCGGGTCGATGGACCAGGTGGCTGTCGCCTGTCAGCGTCCCTCGATACTGGACGGCTGCGGCCTTCGTGGCGTGCGCGGCCTTCGCGGGCGGCGTGGCGCTCTTCAGCACGAACGACCTGCACCGTCTGTGGGGGCTGATCGCCGGCTGCGCATACGTCGCGGCGGCGATGGCGGTCCTGGCGTGGCGGTCACGAGGGATCGATCTGGCGCTGCTGCTGAGCGTCAGCGGGGCACTGGTCACGCCTCTTTTCATGAACGCCGCCACCGGGCAACGGCAGCCCGAGGTCGCGGTGATCGCCCGGTCAGCCAAGCAGCTAGTGCACGACCACTCGCCGTATCAGAGCGTTGCCGCGCTCGCCACGGTCCACAACCCTAACGAGTTTAATCCCTATCTGCCCGTTATGGCACTTTTCGGGATTCCCCGGGCTATCTTCGGCTCGCATGTGATCACCGATCCACGGGTCTGGTTCGGTCTCGCGTTCCTGCTCGTCTTCTGGCTTGCCCTGAAAGCCGCCGGGGCCCGGAATTCCGTTCGCTGGACCGTGTTCATTGCGGCGACGCCCGTGATCGCGTTCGAACTCGCGGTCGGCGGCACTGATGTGCCCATCCTGGCGCTGATGTGCCTCGGCTTTGCGCTGCTGTGGCGGCGTCCCCGGGTCGTCCTGGCCGGGATCGCGCTCGGCCTGGCTTCGGCGGCCAAGGCCACGGCATGGCCCGCTGTGATAGTCGCGGCGGTGCTGATCGGGACCGGCGGCGGCAGGAAGCCGGTCCTGGTGTTCCTCGGCTCGGCGGCGGCCGCGTGCGCCGCGATCGTCGGGCCCGTCGCCGCCTTCTGGCCTGGTGCGCTGGTCGATAACACGATCCTCTTCCCGCTGGGCCTGGCCGACGTCAGGTCGGCCGCCGCCAGCCCGCTGCCAGGTCACGTACTAGCCAATACCGGGCATCTCGGGCACTTGATCGCGGTGGGGCTCCTGGTGCTGGCCGGAGCCGCGATTGCCGTCTCGCTCGTGGTCCGCCCGCCGAGGACCGTTCCGTCTGCTGTCTGGCGGCTTATCATCGGCCTGGCAATGATGTTTATGCTGGCGCCCGCCACGCGGTTCGGTTACTTCATCTATCCGGCATCGCTGCTCGTGTGGCTGGAGGTGGCGCAGTTCGGCCAGCGCCGGACCGCGGCCGAGGAGGCGCTGGCCGGCGGCGATCAGCGCCGGCTGGTCAGCCCGGCCGCTGGCCGGGCTTAGCGGTCAGCGGCGCCGCGGCCAGCGCCGCGGGTCAGGCAGGCGTGCCAGGTGGCTGCCGGATCGCGAGGACACGCTGGTCAGGGATTCGGGAAGTCCGACGGCGCGTCGCCGCCGGCGAAGGCGGCCTGGTCGTGGCATGCCCGCGCGTTCCCGCTGATACCGCCGTACCTTCTGGTCAGCCTGGAGGCCGAGGCCGAGGGCGACGGCGAGGTTGGCGCGGATGGCGCGGCCGAGTGTCGGCGCCGGCTCCCGGTGCCAGTCCGCTTCGGCGCGGCGGGCCCTGCCGCGGTGGTGTCGCGGGAGATCGCGCTGAACAGCTCGCTGGCCCGCGGCTGTTCGAAGGTGACCTCTGCCGCGGGGTCTGGCGGGTAAGGCACCTCGGGGACCTGAACGAAGTGCACCGACCCGCTCGACAATCCCCGGAGGCTCTCGGCGATCCGCAGCATGGTGGCCAGGTCGAGTCCCGTGTCGGTGGTCATGGCGCTGGCGGCGTCAACCACGATCGAGTAGATCCGGCTGGGGCTGGCGAGGATGTCGCTGTGGGCGATTCCCTGCAGGAGCGAGGCCATCAGGTACTGGTCCCGCTCGATTCGTTGCAGATCAGATCCGGTGCCGATGTGGCGCTCCCGCCAGAAGGCGAGCGCTTCGGCACCCATGACATGATGCAACCCCGGAGTCAGGCGGAGCCCCGAGTCTGGGTCGTCAACTGGCTCTGGCACGCAGACATTGACTCCGCCGATGTCGTTGATGATGCGCTCGAAGCCGGTAAAGGCCAGCGCGATGAAGTGATCGATGCGGATGCCGGTCTCGTACTCGACGGTCTTCCACAGGCAGGCGGGGCCTCCGCTGGCGAACGCCGCGTTGATCCGCTCGGCCTGGCCGGGTGCTGCCTGCTGGCCCGGTGTCCCCGGCCCGGCTGGCGCGCAGGAGAGGATGGGCACCATCGAGTCGCGCGGGATGGACAAGACCGTCGCATCCTGGTGGCCCGGGGAAATGTGCAAGATCATGATGGTGTCCGACCGCTGGCCCGCCGTGCCCGCGCCCAACTCGGCATTCGCCCCTGCCCGGGAGTCCGAGCCGATCAGCAGGATGTTCGGTGCGCCCGTATCCTGTGGCGGGCGTTTTCCCAGGCCGCTGACGTGGATCCGGCGGATGCTGCCCCAGACGCCCCGGTATCGGAAGTATGCGCCCAGCGACGCCGCCACCAGCAGTAGCGCGAGGGCGGCCGAAAGCCAGCCCACCGTAGTCCAGCCCAGCGACGACTGTCGCCGGTGGCGGGAGTTGCCCAGGCGGCGAGGCTGGCCCGGCCTGCGCCGGCCGCCCGGATCGAGGTTTTTGTTACCGATCACGCCCCCCTTGGCGTGATCCTTGCCAGCGGGCAGCTCATCAAACCGTCATGGCTGCCCAAACTGCCGGAACAGGATGGTTGGGGTTCACCGGCCTGGGACGGCGGAGGCCGTCTGGCGGGGGCTCACCCGTTGGGGCCGGCGAATGCCGCCTGGTCGCTGCAGATGTTGGCGTTCGCGGTGATTCCCCCGTCGGAGGAGCTGAGGCTGGCGACGGAAGGCTGGGAGGAAGGAGACGAGGACGGCGATGTCGAGGCATGGGATAGCCCGGAGAAGCTCGAGCCGATGATCAGCTCGACGGTGCCCGGGGTCAGCGATGAGTTCTGGACCACTTCCGCGTCGCTCACCTGGGTCTTGAGGGTGTCCACCGCGGGCATGTCGGAGGGTGCCGCGTATTCGACCACCGACCTGGTGTAGTTGAAGTTGTTGGCGTCGCCCGTGCCCACCACGTCGAAGCCCTTGCTGGTCAGTTCACTGCCCGCCTGGGTGGCAACCCCCTGGACCCCCGACCCGTTCCGGACGTCGACCTTGACCTCAGACGGGGCGGCGTCAACGACGGGGGGAGCCGTGGCCTTCTTGGACGGCTTCTTGGCACTGGGCACTGTCGTGTCGTGCGCGATCGCGCTGAAGAGCTCGTCGGCCTGCGGCTGCTGGAACACAACGTCGTTGTCGTTCTGCGGGTAGGGGATGTTGGGCGCCGTGACGAACAGCACCGAGGTGGAGGTCACCCCCAGCAGGCTCTCCGCGACCTGCAGCATCGCGTCCTGGTCCAGGCCGGTGTCCGTGGTCATCGCGTCCGTCGTGTCGCGGAGCACGTTGAGTATCTTGCCCGGGTTATGCAGCAGGCCGCCGTGCACGATGCCCTGGACCAGGGCGGCCATGAGGAACTGGTCCCGCTGGATCCGCTGGAGGTCGGAGCCCTCGCCGACGTCCTCGCGGGTGCGCCAGAACGCGAGCGCCTCCCGCCCGAAGACATGGTGCCTGCCCGCGGACAGGTGGAGGCCGGACAGGCGGTCGTCCACCGGTTCGGGCAGGCAGACGGTGACCCCGCCGAGATCATCGATGACCTTCTGGAATCCGGTGAAGTCAAGCTCGACGAAGTGGTCGACGTGGATGTCGGTGACGGCGTCGAATGTCTTCCAGGTGCACGCGGGGCCGCCGCCGGACAGGGCCGCGTTGATCAGCTCGACCGCGTTGGGGTCGGCCTGCTGGCCCGGTGTCCCGTCGCTGGCTTCGCAGCCAAGGACGGGGACCATCGTTTCCCGCGGGATGCTGATAACGGTGACGCCGTGATGGTCGGGGGAGATGTGCAGCAGCATCAAGGTGTCCGAGCAGTTGCAGCCGACGCTCCCGCCGATGCGCCCATTGGCGCCCACCCGGGTGTCCGAGCCGATCAGCAGGATGTTCTCCGCGTTGTTGTACTTGGGCGGCTGCTTGCCGATGAGGCCGGCCACGTCGACGCGCCTGATGCTGTCCCAGTAGCTCCGGTACTTGACATAGGCCACGAGCGCGCCGGCCACAAGAACGCTGACGAGAGCGACGGACGTCCACGCGGCGACCCGCTGCCCCAGGGAACGGTGCACGCGGCGGCTGGCGGGCTGGCGCCCGCGGCGGCTGCCGGGCTGGCGCCTGCGGCGCCTGGTCCGCGGCTCGTGCCAGCCCCTGTCATCCACTTCGTTGCGGCGGCTCATCGATCCTCCGGGCAAGAATCCTCCATCGACTGGGACGGGATGGTTCCGGCCGTCAGGTTGGGCCCATAATACGTGCTGTAAATTGGATTATTCGTATGTAGTTGGCAAAGCTCCTGGTAAGCCACGTTTCGTGGGCAGCCGCAGCGTCCGTGGCGCTCGCTGCGCATCGCCTAACCCGCGCGCCCCGCCGCGGTGCTGCCGACTCAGCGCCGCTCCGTCGATGATCCCCCTACAGTGGAGTCCGTGCGCTTTGGTGACCGCCCGATCGGCAATCCCGACACTACTGACCAGTCGCCGGCGGCCACGGAACTCGCCGGCAGCCTTGAGGATATCGACGCTGGTCCGGTGGCGGCGGCCGTTCAGCCGGCTCTCGGGGGGGACGACCACGAGCCGGACCTGGACGGCAGCGACGCTAACGGGCCAGACCAGGACGACGCCGACGCGGACCGAGACGCTGACCAGCCAGGGGAGGACAGCCCTGGTCAGGCGCTCGACGCACCGCGCACGGCTCCGCAGGACCTGATCCCCAACCCGCGGCGGCGCGGGTCCAGGCACCGGATGGGCACGCTGCCGGGCGGCTCATGGCTGCGCGCCGGGCTGGCGATCGTGCCCCGGCCGCGTGTCCGGGCCGGCCGCCAGGCCTGGTACGCAGCCGCGGCCAAGGCGGGGTTCGCCAGGCTTACCGTGCTGCCGACGATCCTCGTCACGGCCTGGCTGCTCGTTGGCCTGCCACTACTGCTCGTCGGAGCCTTCCTGCCAGTGCCGATGCTGCTCATCGCGGTGCCAGTGGCCGTGGCTCTCGCCGCGGGCCTGCACCGGGTCCCTGCGGCGTGGCCTCGGGAGGTGCCCGGCTTGGCTGCGGCGCCGGGCGCTGGCCGGGCAGCGGATAGCCCGCCGGGCCGGCCGCCGGCCGGGCCAGCCCTCTGGGGGCTCGCGGGTACCGTCGCGGTGGCGGCCGGGTTCGCCCTGTGGCAGTTCCTGTTCAACTCCGAGAGCGTCATCGTGCTTGGTGACCCCGGAACGTACCTGCAGACGGGCTATTGGATAGCCCAGCACGGCTCCCTGCCGATCCCGCAGTCGGCAGCGTCGTTCGGCGGCGCCCATCCCGGGATCGGGTTCTCCAGCATTGGCTTCTTCGCCCGCGGCACCGCTGTCGTTCCCGGGCTGATGTCCGGCCTGCCGTTACTACTCGCCGGGGCGTTCTGGGTGCACGGGACCTCGGCCGCCGCCGCGATGGGCCCGATACTGGGCGGGCTCGGGGTGCTGGCGTTCGGCGGCCTGGTCGGGCGGCTCGCCGGGCCGCGGTGGGCACCGGCCGGGGCGCTGGTGCTCGCCTTCACGCTGCCCGAGCAGTACACGAGCCGGGCCTCGTTCAGCGAGACCGCTGCCCAGGTGCTGCTCTTCGGCGGCCTCAGCCTGATCGCCGACGCGCTGACGTCCGCCCGCTCGCGCGCAGAGCCAGGAAGCGAGCCCGGACCGCCCGAGGCAGCCCCGGTGACGGACCCGGCTGGCGGCAGGAGCAACTGGAAGCGCTGGCTCATGCCGCGACCACGGGCCTCCTGGCACACGCCGGAGTGGACCCTGATGGCGCTGGGCGGGCTGGCGCTCGGACTCGCCGCAATGGTGCGATTTGACGGGCTGCTCGACGTGCTCCCGGCGATCCCGTTCGCGGGCATCCTGTTGGTACGGCGAGCACCCGCTGCCGTCGCGTTCTGTATCGGTGTTGGCATCGGGGCCGCATACGGACTTGCCGACGCCTACCTGCTGGCCCGCCCGTTCGTCGACTCACTGCAGCCCATGCCAGAGCTGATCGCGCTGATCGCCGCATGGCTGGCGGCGCTGACGCTGGCGGGCGTGGAACTGCTGCGGCTGCCCGACTTCCGTCACGGCCTGCGGGCGCTGCTGGCCAGGCGGCCGGTCCGCTGGTTGCCCGACCTCGGCGGGGCGCTGGCCCTGGCCGCGCTGATCGGCCTGGTGATCCGCCCGTACCTGCAAACGGTACGGGGGGCATCCAGCGGGGCGGCGGCCGACTATGTCGCCGCGCTGCAACGCCTCGGTCATCTCCCGGTCGATCCTGGCCGGCTTTATGCCGAAGACACGTTGTACTGGGTCATCTGGTACGTGGGCGTGCCGGCGGTACTGCTCGGCGGCTTCGGCGTCGCGCTGCTGGCACGCCGGTGCCTGCGAGCGCTGTTCTGCGGGCGTGACCCGTCCGGCGCCGCTCGCGTCTGGGCGCTGCCGCTGGCGGTCATCTGCGCCGGCTCCGCCGCGGTCTTGTGGCAGCCCGAGACCGTGCCGGATCAGCCGTGGGCCAGCCGTCGCCTGGTGCCGCTGGTGATCCCAGGGCTGATCCTTTGCGCGGTCTGGGCGTCCGCGTGGCTTCGTGGCTGGGCGCGCTCGCGGGGCGCCGGGCGGGCCGCCGCGTCGGTCGTAGCGGGGTGCTGCGTCGCGGCGCTGCTCGTGCCCACGGCGGTGACCACATTCGGCCTCGGCCTGACCCGCGCCAGCGGGGGCGGAAATCCGCGGCCCACGGCAGACGGCCTGGCGTTCAAGCGCGTCGGCCAGGGCGAGGTCGGCGCAGTCGACAGGCTCTGCTCGTCGCTCGGGCCCACCGCTTCCGTCGTGATCGTGGACCGGCCGGTCGCCGAGCAGTTCACCCAGGTGATCAGAGGAATGTGCGGAGTGCCGGTAGCCTGGCTGACCGGGCAGCGCGCCGGAAGCGTCCAGACCGTGCTCACCGGCATTGAACGCGCGGGACGGCGGCCGGTGCTGCTAGGCTCGCGGCCCTCCGAGCTGAAGCCCTACGGCGGCAGCCCGGTCCGGCTGCTCAACCTGTCAACCACGCAGGATCCGCACACGCTGACGCAGCCGCCGACCACGCCCTCGCCGGCCAGTTACGTCATCTGGATGACGGACCCCGCCGCCTACGGCGCTCGCGTATGAGCCGACCCTGAGATTTGCCTGTCGGCCGGTGAGGCCCTAAAGTAAAAGGACTTCGACGCGGGGTGGAGCAGTTCGGTAGCTCGCTGGGCTCATAACCCAGAGGTCGCGGGTTCAAATCCCGCCCCCGCTACCAAGTAAGTGCAGGTCAGAGGCCTGATCGCCGGAGATGGCGGTCGGGCCTTTTGATCGTTTGTTGGCGGTTCGTTGGCGGGACAGGACCCCGAGGACCCCGAGGACCCCGAGGTGCGGCACGTTGCGCTAGGGACGGGCACGGAACGACATCGGATTGAGACAGTGCCCATGCGTGTTGTCCGTTCTCGTACGACGTGCCGTTGTCTCATTCTGGTTGCCACGATTCGCTGGCCGCCGAGCACATGTCGATACGAAGGCCTGCCCCGGCCCATGTTGTAGCTGCTCAGCGTGTCGGGTTCGCGTTCTGAAGCAGCAGTTCAACTGCGACAGGTTGCCGGAACGCTGGCGGCCGAGCGGTTCGGCCGCGACATCGCCAGCCAGCCCACCAGGCCTGGAAGGTGCCTAACTGCCGGGTGTCTGCGCCGGATCGGGGACGACCCGGCTTACGATCAAGGGCAGACGACGGAAGGTGCGAACGATGGCGTCAGCCACCGAGGAGCTGATCGAGTTCCCTGACACCCGTGCCCGGCAGCTTGCTCGGGTGTCCATGCGTCGGCTGCGCTACTGGGAAGAGACTGGTCTGGTCGTGCCGTCAATCAGGCGTCAGATGAGCCCGAAGAATACGGTCCGGTTGTACAGCTTCCAGGACCTTCTGGCGCTGCTAGTTGTAGCCGAGCTGCGGACCGAGCGGGACATGTCGCTGCAGCACATCCGGCGGGTCGTAGAGCATCTGCGGTCACGTGGCTACGGTGCACCGCTGCGGGAGGTTAAGTTCGCCACTTTGGGCGGGGAGATCTATTTCCAGCACCCGGACGGCACCTGGGAAGGTGATCTTCGGCCGGACCAGAGAGTACTGGAGAAGGTCCTTCACTTGGACACGCTGCGGGCGCGGATTGCCAGGGCCACCGAGCGCCAGGCGGACGAGGCAGGACAGGTGGTCAAGAAGCGTGGCGTGCATGCCAGCGCGCCGGTGTTCGCGGGTACCCGGATCCGGGTGTCGACCGTGCAGGAGTACCTGCGGCACGGTTATGACACCGATGCGATCTTGGAGGCATTCCCGGATCTGCGGGCGGCTGACGTAGCCGAGGCATCCCGGCTCCTGGCTGCGGCCGGGTAGTGCGCTTCCTGCTCGATCACGATGTGGATGCCGCGGTCGGGCGGATGCTGCGGCGCAACGGACATGAGTGCCTGACCGCCAGCCAGGTCGGGTTAGCTGCCGCGATCGACGATGCGCTTACGGTCTGGGCGTCCGAACACAGCGCCATGGTGGTGAGCACCGACCGGGAGTTCAGCCGTCGTCGGATGAAGAACGCCATAGGTCACCATGTCTGGCTGCGGTGCCAGGACTGGGAAGCTGACGGCGTTCTCGAAACTCACGTGGCCGAAGTGGTAAACCGGCTTGAGGCGCGAAGCGACCTCACGATCCGGGTATCGGCCGATGGTCTGACAGAGTCCTCCGCCTGGTCCTGACTCGCGTCTAGTCCAGACCGATGAGCGGTGCGGGCAGATGCTCCACCGCTCTCTCAAGGCGGTAGCGCCGGTTCAAATCCTGCCCCCGCTACAAAGTAATCGCAGGTCAGAGGCCTGGTCGCCGGTTAGGGCGGTCGGGCCTTTTGATCGTCCGTTGGCAGCTCGTTGGCGAGACGGGACGCCGGAACGCGGTACGCTGCGTCAGATGCTGGCACGAAACAGCACTGTCGAAGATCGTTGTGGTCATTAAGCCGGCTCAGCTCATCCTGCAGCTGCTGGTATCGGGTTGGCAGCGCCTGCGGCTGGCGGCTGGTGAGAGGTCAGCCACAGGGTCAGCCGGTAGATGAGGTAGCCAAAGATGGCTGCCGTAGCGGCGGGTGCGGCGATCACGCATGCTGCGCCGGCGGCCATTCCGCCGCCGGTGACCGCGGAGCCGATCGCTGCCAGTCCCGAGGAGATGTCGGCCGCGCCGAGGCCGGGGACTCCGAGCGTGCTGATAGCGGCTACGCCGGCGGTGAGGCCGCCGAGTGCGCCGCCGACGCCCACCCGTTCCGTACCGACCTGGCCTGCTTCGAGCCAGTTCCCGCAGCAGCTCGCCTACGGAGCAGGCGGTGATCAAGGCGGTTCGGCGAAGCTGTTCGTGTTCTTGCGTGAGCACCGGCTTGGGCTGTTTGACGAGGAGTTCCAGGGCGAGCTTGCGCCGGCGTATGCGGACAAGCCGAAAGGCCAGCCGACGGTGCCTCCCGCCCGGCTGGCGCTGGCGACGATCTTGCAGCGTATACGGGTGCCAGCGGCGACGAGGTGATCGATGCGACGGTGATGGACCGGGCTGGCAGCTAGCGCTGGATTGCTGGACGCCCAGGAGCCGTTCTCCAAGGGGCACCCTCGCCGGGTTCCGCAGGCGGCTGACCGAGCGCACCCTGGACCGGCGGCTGGTCGGGCGCACCGTGGAGCTGGCCGCGACGACGAAGGGGTTCGGGGCGGCGGGTTCAGGAAGGCCTTACGGCGGTGCCCGGCATGCCTAGACCAGCCGGCCCGGGAGCGCGCGTTCAGGCGAGCTTCTTGCCGATCTCGTCGAGCCCTGACTTGGCAAGGTCCTCTGGTGTCATGCAGATACGGAACTTCACAGTCGCGTCGAACAGCACGAAGAATGGCTCGGCAAGGGCTGGGACGCGCGACGGATCGGATACGTCAACGAGAAGAAGCGCCCCCCGCCGACCGTCTAGCTCGGTGAAATAGCTCGCCGACGGCTGGACGTCAGCGAGGATGCGCTGCAGCGTCTCACCTGCCGTGCCGTTCTTGACGCGCGTATTGAACGGCTCGTTAGGCAGCTCCACTTCCATGATCATTTGCATCGTCGTATCCCCCCGGTGAGCTGAAGCTCATGTTACGTCTGATACAGGAGAGTCTACCCGGGCGGTTGAGACCAGGCCATCGACTGCGCAGGCCGGGTGCGATCCGAGCCGCGTCAGCGCGCAGCCAGGGTCGCCGCATCGCGGACCGTCCGGCGGCACAGACATTCCGGCGGTAACACCGAGGCCGATGGCCCAGTTGCGCCACGGAAGGGTACGAGAGCCTGCCGCTCGCCGCATACGGTCCAGCGGTCCGGCCGGCACGCCTCGGCCCGCAATACTGGTGTTGGACTGGGAGGTCGCCGTGCTGTTCCTGGAGGCATTCGGCCGGGCCGAAACGGGCGACGTCCTGGTCATCGACAACGGCGGCCGCCTGGACGAGGCCTGCGTCGGCGACCTGGCGGTGCTGGAGGCCGAGGGAGTGGCGGGTCTGGTGGTGTGGGGCCTGGCGCGTGACTCACCGCGACGCCGATCTTGCGGAGGCGGGGATCCGGTGACCTGCGGCGTTCGTCACCGGGCCTGGCCCGGCGCTCCTAGTTGCCGTGATGATCGGTCGGCGGATGCCGGTCGCGCAGCCAGGCGGCGATGGCGTCTTCCCAGGACTGGAGGTAGGCGGGGTACCCGTCGGCGAACTCGCGGAGCTTGTGGGCGACGGCAGGCGTGAGCGCGGTCAGCTTGTAGGTGACCGCTACCTCGCTGTGGCCGCCCGCAGCGGTGATGGTGACGGTCCCGGTGCCAGCCTGGCCGCCGGGGGTCACCCTTGCGTAGGAGATGCGCCTGCCCGGCTCGCGGCCGGTGACGAGCCAGATGGTGCGCTGTCCGTGGGCGTCGGTTTCGAAGACGGTGCCTGGCTCGGTGTCGTCGGGGGCGGGCGCCGGGAACAACGGATGCCAGCCGTGCGCCCAGGCCTGTTCGCCGCGCGGGGTGAACAGGTGGAACGCTTCGCCGGGCGGGAGCGCGACGCTGATTCGGCCGGTGAGCTGCTGCGAGGCGCTAGTCACGGTTACTCCTCCAGCTTGTGCGCGTCGGCCGCGGTCAGGGTTAGCCCGTAGACCTCCTTCAGGTGGCCGATCTTGGCCAGGACGGCAGGCCCGAAGGGCTTCTTGCCTTCGAAGGCGTGCAAGACGATCCCCTCGACGAGATCGCCGAGCGACAGGTCGAGGTATTCGGCCAGGCCCTTGAGGACCTTCAGGGTGTTGCGCTCGATGCGCAGCCCAGTCTGGACCCGCCCGATTGTTACCATGGTAACAAGATAGCACTTTGAAAGCGTGGCTGGCCGCCGTGAGCAGGAGATTGGCGCGTGCTCGGCGGGGCGCCGAGCCCAGCGGCGACCAGCACGGCGCCGAGCTCGTTACGGTCCAGCCTGGGGACGTGCGATTCGTAGTTCAGGCGGGGGCGGCGGACATGCGCCGCAGGCGAGTGATCGAGCAACTCTTCCTCGACCGCGTGCTTGCAGAACCCGGCCATCGTGCACAGCCAGCGGATCACCGTCGCCCGGGCTCGGCCTCTTGCTTCCCGGTCATGGGCGAAGCACTCGATGTTGGCCCGCCGGGCCTGGAACAGGTGCAGGCGACGCTGCTGGCGCCAAGCGGTGAATTGTCGCAAGTCCAGGGCGTATGCCTCACGGGTCAGCCGGCATACCCGGCCATGAATCCGGCCAGCGCCAGCCGCTCGGCGTTGGTGAACACCGGCTCGGCGACCGCGACCGGTGGACGGGGACGACATTGTGGTGGTGGACATCGGGCAACTCCCGGATCCGTCTGAGACCCGGGAGACAGGGCCAGCCCACGGCCACGACGATGATTCCACCCCACCGTTCAATCAGCCAGGACGATCACGCAATGTCACCAATGCTTGTATAGCTGTCACACCGGATCGCCGACTCGGCGCGCGTGTCCGGTTAATGGATTAGTCCGGCTGCATGCGGCAGATCCTCCGGTTATGGGCGCTCCAGGACGCGCTTGGCCTGCGCAACCCTCAGGTCCTGGAGATACTCCAGGGGTGACTGGTCACACACCTGCGTGAAGCGGCGCAGTATCGTGCGGGTGCTGACGTGGAACGCCGCGGCAAGTCGACCGAGGTCGTACGGGTCGGTCGGCCAGCCGGATGGCCAGCCACCGCTTGACGTCCTCGCTGAACCCGTCCGGTGCGGTGCGTGGGACGGTGTCGAGTTAGGTGCCTGGCTGGTCCGGTTGTCGGGTACGAGAGTCACCCGTGCGGTGCGCCGGGCGGTCACCTCGCCGGCGTGCCGGCGGATGAGCCCCAGGGCCAGGTCGTGGGCGGCGCTGAACGCGCCCAGGCACCACGAGCAGGTCGCAGCTGGCCGGGGCGGTTGTCGGGGTGATCAGGACACCCCGGCGGCGGTGATCGGATGGCCGGACCGGGCCACGACGACGCCCGGCTTGAACGGCTGGCGCCGCCCGCCCGCCGCCGCCACCCGGTTGGCCACGAGCAGCAGGTCGTGCAGCGCCAGGGTGCCCACGCCGACGCAACCCGGCTAGGCCGGCACGCCCACCCGAAACGGATCGGCCGATGTCTCCCACACCGCCCGGGTGCAGCGCTCACACTTATCGGCGGGGCTGACGGGATGCGCGGGGGTGGATCCCGCTGAACTTGCTGCTCGACGTAGCTGAGCCGAGGGTCGTTTACGCACCGTGAGCAGAAACGCCCCGGTGATCCGCAGATAGGATGCTCAGCGGCCAGGCGCTGGCGATGACTTTCGGCCAGTAGATGTCCTTAGTGGTGGCGGGCCGCGGCAACCGGCCCCGGTCGTTGTGAAGCAACCTGTCAGGAGGTCATTGTGTCGCAGGTCCGGGTGCACAATTTCTCGGTGTCGCTGGATGGATTCGGCACCGGCGCGGGGCAAAGCCTGGATGCCCCGTTCGGGCATGCGGGAACCCGGCTGCACGAGTGGTTCTTCCCGACCCGTACCTTCCGCGCCATGCAGGGCCAGCCCGGCGGCAGCACTGGCGTCGACGACGCTTTCGCCAGCGCCTGGGCTCCGGGCATCGGCGCTGAGATCATGGGGCGGGGCAAAACGCGCACATTGTCGTGGTCCCGATCGTGCTGGGCCGCGGGGAACGGCTCTGGGACGGTCTGGAGGCGCTCGAAGAACGTTTCCAGATTGAGGCCGTGAACAGCCCCAGCGGCGTCACCCACGTCACCCTCAGCCGCCGGTAACAGGCGACAGCAGGGGCAGGGCAGAGCGCCCGGCCAAAGCCGTTCCCCTCACGATGTTTGCAATGGGCGATCTGGGCAGCGGCGATGCTGGCATGGCGGCCAAGGGCAAGCTGGTCAAACTAGCCAAAGCTTGGTTCCCCCCGGCCGCGAGCCGAACAGGCCGTTCGGGCGCGGTGACAACAGTCACTCTGGCGATCCAGGTTGCCGCCCGGATCGGCGGCTCCGCGCCCTGGATCGTGTGGTGAGGTCAGTAGTGATAGCGGGCTGCGAGAATGATGATGAGCAATGCTTGAGACCTGTGGATCGGCTGGGAGGGGTGTACCTGGGCTCCGCGAAGATCACCGATGACCTCGACGAGCTGGTGGCGTTCTACAATCACCCGGCGGAGCACTGGGTGCATCTGCCGCCGATCTGGGCCGGTTGATGGGTGTGCAGTGGGGCTTCCAGTCGATGCCCCGTTCCCGGAGCCAGCCGGTCAGGACATCGTCCGGGCGGCCGCGGTCCGGAGTGTTCTCGAACGCGGCGACCTCCAACCAGTCGCCGTCTGCAAGGCCGACGTAACGCGCACGCGTGTCGTGCCCCGATCACTGCCGGCCTTCCGGCTCGGCGTCCCGACCGTGGCACGCGCCCAGGCCTGATGCCGTGACATCTCCGACTCGACTCTCCTCAGATGGCGCACCGGGCCCGGCGGACGCGTCTAGCGCGGACGCGTCTAGCAATGTGACGACGGCCAGCCGAATCTGCCCAGCGGCGCTGCCGCACTGCCCGGCACGGCCAACAGTAAATAGGGTGAAAATCCTATTAAGCCATGCGGGATCAACGTAATTTGTCGAGCGAACGAGGACGGTGAATCCGCATGCTATCTTTCGCTGTGAACTGACAAACTGGCGTGAGGGCTGATGATATATGCCGGTTCCTAGGGAGTCCGATGCTCGGGCTTTTCTCCAACATATGGTCTGGCGACCGGGTGATCAGGCCGAGCCGATCGTGGCGCTCCTCGGTCCACGCGCGTCAGGCAAGACCTCTGCGCTAGAAGCGTTGAATACCGCGTGTGGTGGCACCATTGTGCATGCCAAACGTGATTTTTCGGTCAGGGATCTGGATCCAGTCCAGGCAATAGGTGCCACCGTCTTCGACCTGCAGCGCAGTTGGGTAAATGTGCGACACAAGCCGACTTTTCACCGATTCGGGCTCACCGCGCTGGCCCTCAACGAGAAGCTGGACAACGATCGTGCTCGCGCTCGCGAGCAGATTTCCCGGCTCATCAGGCAATACGTGCGTAATACCCCGAAGGGGCGTGCCGCAGTCCGTGTGCAGCGAGGCGTCGACGAGTGGGCTGCCCCGCGCTTTTCGGACAGAGAATTAGTGGCTAATTCATGCTGCCGCCTGCATAATCAGATGCTCGTCCAGGACTTCTTGCGGGGTCCGATAGCCGAGCCCTGAGTGAAGACGCTGCCTATTATAATGGATCTCGATGTATCGCGCAATGTCGTCCCGTGCTTTCTTCCGCGTCGGGTAGACGGTGCGGTGAACGCGCTCAACCTTCACCGCGGCATTGAATGACTCGGCCAGTGCATTGTCGAAACATATACCAGTGCGGCCGACAGACTGACGTATCCCGAGTCCTTCCAGGACTGCCGAGAACTCAGCGGAAGTATAGTTGCTGCCGCGGTCTGAGTGAAACACCGCGCCGGGCGGGAGGCTGAGATTACGGGCAGCCATCTCGATGGCTGCGGTGATCAGCGGAGTCCGGTAATTATCGTCCATGGCCCAGCCGGCTACTTTGCGCGTGGCGCAGTCAATTACCGTAGCGAGATAGAGCCATCCCTCCCAAGTCGGGATGTACGTGATATCACCGACCATTTTCTCGCCTGGGGCGGCAGCGGTGAAATCGCGGCTTACCAGATCCGGAATCGGCCCGGCAGCGCCCTGCTGCGTGGTCGATGGCCGCCATGGCCGCGGCTGGCATGCGACCAGGCCCAGCTCCCGCATCAGGGCGCGGACCAGCTCCAGCCCGGCCGCGACGCCCCAGCGGGCGAGCTGCCAGGCGATCCGCCGGTACCCGTAAGTGCCGTCCGAATCCTCGAACGCTTTCGTAATCAGCAGTCTGAGATCATGCCTTCTTCTCTCGGCCACGGATTCCGCACGCGACCGCCAGTCATAAAAGCCTGAACGTGACACATCCAGCCAGGAGCACATCTGCGTGACCGTGGGCGCCGGCGCAGCGCAGGCAGCATACTCCGCATCGATGAACGCATACCTCTCGCTCACCGATGGTAACCAGTCACGGGTGCCTGGCTGATTGATCATGCTGGGCGGGGTGGCAACCAGCAGGTTCCGTTGAGGGCGTCGCGGATGGCGGCGAGGGGATGCCGGCCGTGGCTGCGGGCGGTGGTGAGGTAAGAGCGGATGCGGCAGTGGCGCTGCAG
>Ga0335078_10001538_pt1 | contig 34752 bp, 31 predicted proteins | sample Lox_Sample_32_FD_206711 | JGI IMG/M metagenome (GOLD analysis project Ga0335078, IMG submission 206711) | Soil microbial communities from Loxahatchee National Wildlife Refuge, Florida, United States - Lox_Sample_3.2 | ecosystem: Environmental > Terrestrial > Soil > Wetlands | place: USA...
GGCTCCCGGCGTCAGGCTGACCGGCGGCCTCCACCGCACCAAGAAAGCAACGACGTCACGGGCGGTACCACCCGTCATTTTCACGCCGGTACGGCGCCGCGGCAGCGGTATCAAGGGGCTGACCGGATAGCGGAAGTTGCCGTCCGGGCGGAACAGCCGGTCCTGGATGACCAGCGGGATCTCGTAGCCGCCGCCGGGAACCCCGACCGGGTTGGGCTCGGTCCCGGTGTCGTAGTCGTCCCGGATCAGGTAGCCAGCCGCCAGCCCGGCGAACACGTCCAGCCGGGTGGTGCCCATCCCGTGGTCGTGGAACCAGCGCAGCGAGGCCGGCATCTGCGGCAGTTCGTTGCCGTAGTACACGTGCTGCGTCTGGCCCGGCGCGTAGCCCATCCCGTTGTCGGTGGCGGGGTTGCCGTCGCTGTCCGCGGCCACGAACCCGCCGTGCAGGTGCGTCATGGGCCGGACGTGGCGGCCGTTCCCGTGGGTCAGCCGGGTGTCCACCGGGATCCAGTCCGGGTAGACGTCGGGCAGCTGGTTGGTATAACTGACCCGCAGCGGGGTCCCGCTCTGCGCGGCCAGCACCATGCCGAACGACCCGGCCTGGCCGGCCAGCCCGGACCCGTCGTCGTACGCCCACACCGTAGTCGGCGGCAGGTCAGGATGCAGCTGCCGGTGGATCTGCCGCTGGGTGAACGAGTACCGGTTGGTCCCGCTCGGGGTGGCCACCACGATCCCATGGCCCGGCACCGGCAGCGGCTCGCGGAACTTCCGTAGCCCACCGCCTGCCCGCCCGGGTGGGTGGGACAGGCTGTTCCTGAGCGCCGTGGCCAGGCCGCGCCGGGCCGCTGGGGTGGCCAGTACCGCCCCGGCCGCCACGCCGTACTGAATGAACTGCCTGCGCGTCGTGTCTGCCATCGTCCCCACCTCGTAACAGGCTCCGCGTTTGCTCTGGGTAGCGGCAGCCGCTGTGCCCTTCATCGAAATGGCGCGGGAAAGGACGGTTAAGGGGCAATGGGCCTGGCCGCACGGTCTTAGGTCCCGGTTCCGGGGGGGTGGCCGCCGTCGCCCCGGCGCGGGCGGGGCGGAAACTGGTACTAACCGGGCTGGAATGACCTGGGCAGGCCGGGCCCGCCCAGCCGGGGGAAGGGGCACACGATGCGGATCGCCGCGAACGTCACGGAACTGATCGGGAACACGCCGCTGGTCCGGCTGCGCCGGGTGACCGACGGGGCCGCCGCGCAGGTCGTGGCCAAGCTGGAGTTCTTCAACCCGGCCAACAGCGTGAAGGACCGCATCGGCGTGGCCATGATCGACGCGGCCGAACGGGACGGCCTGCTCCGGCCGGACACCATCGTCCTGGAGCCGACCAGCGGGAACACCGGTATCGCGCTGGCCATGGTGTGCGCGGCGCGCGGCTACCGCTGCGTGCTGACCATGCCGGAGACGATGAGCCGGGAACGGCGGATGCTGCTCCGCGCGCTCGGCGCCGAACTGATCCTCACCCCGGGGCCGGACGGGATGCCCGGCGCCATCGCCACGGCTGAGGAAATGGCCAAGGACGACGCGCGCTACTTCATCCCGCAGCAGTTCGAGAACCCGGCCAACCCGGCCATCCACCGGGCCACCACGGCCGAGGAGATCTGGCGGGACACCGACGGCACGCTGGACATCTTCGTGGCCGGCGTGGGCACCGGCGGGACCATCTCCGGGGTCGGCGAGGTCATCAGGGAGCGCAAGCCGTCGGTACGGATGATCGCCGTCGAGCCGGCCGCGTCCCCGGTCCTGGAGGGCGGGCCGAAGGGCCCACACCCGATCCAGGGCATCGGCGCCGGGTTCGTGCCGGGCGTCTACGACGCCAGCGTGGTCGACGAGATCGTCCCGGTGGGCAACGACGACGCGTTCGGCATGGCCCGCCGCCTGGCCCGCGAGGAAGGCCTGCTGGTCGGCATCTCGGCCGGCGCGGCGGTGTGGGCCGCCGTCTCGGTCGCGCACCGGCCGGAGCACGCGGGCCAGCTGATCGTCGTGGTCGTCCCGGACTTCGGCGAGCGGTACCTGAGCACCCCGCTATTCGCCGGCCTGGGGGACTAGCCGTGCTGGCCGCGCTGCGCGCCGACCTGCGGGCCGCCCGGGACCGCGACCCGGCCGCGCGCAGCACCGCGGAACTCGTGCTCTGCTACCCCGGCATCCACGCCATCTGGGGGCACCGGGTCAGCCACTGGCTGTGGGGGCACGGCCGGACCTTGCTGGCCCGGCTCTGCTCGGCGGTGACCCAGCTGCTCACCGGGGTGGACATCCACCCGGCCGCGGTCCTCGGGCCCGGGCTGTTCATCGACCACGCCACCGGCGTGGTCATCGGAGAGACCGCCGAGGTGGGCGCGGACGTGACCCTCTACCACGGGGTCACGCTGGGCGGCACCAGCCTGGACCGGTGCAAACGGCACCCCACGGTCGGCGACCGGGTGACGATCGGGGCGGGCGCGAAGATCCTCGGCCCGATCACGATCGGCCCGGGCAGCCGGATCGGGGCCAACGCGGTGGTGGTCAAGCCGGTCCCGCCGGACTCGGTCGTGGTCGGCGTGCCCGGCCAGGTCGTGCATCGCCGGCAGGCCCGCGCCGCGTCGGCCCCGGCCGACCTGGACCACGCGGCGCTGCCCGACCTGGTCGGCATCAGCCTCGGCGCGCTGCACGACCGCATCGAGCTACTGGAAGCCGCGGTCAACGGCACCGCCCCCACCGCGCACCCGCCCCACCCAGCCAGCTCCGGCGTCTGGTATGAACAGGACTTTTCCATCTGAGTTCCGCGACTGGCCGGGCCGCCGGGCTACCAGGTCAGCAGGCTGAGCTCGCCCGACGTGATGTGGGCGCTGATGGTCCGGCGGGCGGTGGCCGACCGCGCCACCCGAGCGTCCAGGTAGCCCGAGGTGACCCACTGCCGGAGCCGGTAGGCGGACCCGCGCGGCAGCCGCACGGTGGCCTGCGCGGACAGCAGCGTCACGGCCAGCTGGCGGGGCGGGCTGGCGAACGTGGCGTTCAGGTGACCCGACGTGATGACCGCGGCCAGGACCGGTGAGCGCAGCCCGGTCGCGCTGATGTCGACGCTGCGGGCGGTGATGCGCAGCCGCCCGGCCAGCCGGAACGCGGTGACGTGGCCGGCGGGCTGGTCCAGCACGATCGCGGTGCGCTCCGGCAGCACCAGCCGGAGGCTGCCGGTGCACGGGCTGCCGGCCGCGCACCGGTAACCGAGCCGGAGCACGTGCCCGGCCTGGCGCGGCCCGGTGGCCACCGCGGCCCGGTGGCCGGGCGCCCAGTGCAGCTGGCCGGTCAGCGTGACCTGCTGGCCGCGGCCCGGCTCCCCGACGATGGACAGCTGGCCGGGCGGGCCCTGGAATACCACGGTGGACACCGGGCCGGCGCTGACCGACACCGCGACCTGGCCCGGGCTGGGCCGGCCCCGGGCCACCAGCACGGCCAGGGTCACCGCGCCCACGGCCACGGCCGCGCCGAACCAGGCCCAGCGCGGCGGCGGAGCGATCGGTTCCACGTTCCCAGAATGCCCCCGGCCCGCCGATGATGCGCGCCATTCCATGATTTAAGCCGGCGATCCCGGGTATCTGCGGGGCCGCATTGCGAGGCACCTTTCAGCCGCCCCAGCTAAACAGGAGGATGACCCATGCTGGGTTTCATCGCCGCCGTTCTGTTCGCCATTGCCTTCATCATCAACGCGGCCGGCGTGGCCGTGAGCAATGCCATCTTCAGCGTGACCAGCCTGATGCTGCTCGGTCTGGCCTGCCTGGCCCTGCACCTGTCCGGGGTGGGCAGCAGCTGGCGCTGGCGCCGCTAACCGCCAGGCCCGGCCTGCCGCCGCGTGCGCCCGGGGCGCTGACCGGCGCACCCGCCGGGCCACGGCAGGATTACAGTCGTGAACCCAGCCGATACCGCCCGGGCGCTGCGGGCCGTGGTCAGGGGCGGGGTGGACGATTCCGCCCGCCGCCGGGCCGAGTACTCCAGCGATGCCTCCAACTACCGGGTCGTGCCGGACGTCGTCGTGTTCCCCCGGGACACCGAGGACATGCTGGCCGCGGCGGAGGTGGCCCGGCGGGCCGGGACGCCGCTCACCACCCGCGGCGCCGGCACCTCGATCGCGGGCAACGCGGTCGGCCCCGGCATCGTCCTGGATACCTCCCGGCACCTGAACCGCATCCTGGACGTCGACCCGGAGGCAGGGACGGCCCGGGTCGAGCCCGGGGTCATCCTGGCCAGCCTGCAGGACGCGGCCCGGCCGCACGGGCTGCGCTTCGGCCCGGAGCCGTCCACCTGGTCCCGGGCCACCCTGGGCGGGATGATCGGCAACAACGCGTGCGGCGCGCACGCGCTAGCCTACGGCCGGACCGCGGACAACGTGCTGGAACTGGATGTGCTGGACGGCACCGGGCGGCGGTTCACCGCGGGCCGCGGCCTCGGCCCGGTACCGGGCCTGGACGCCCTGGTCACCGCGAACCTGGAGCTGCTCCGCACCGAGTTCGGCCGGCTGCGCCGCCAGGTGTCCGGCTACTCGCTGGAGCACCTGCTCCCGGAGCGCGGCGCCGACCTGGCCAAGGCGCTGGCCGGCACCGAGGGCACCGTGGTCACCATGCTGGGCGCGACCGTCCAGCTGGTCCCGGTGCCACCGGCCTACGCGCTGGCCGTGCTCGGCTACCCGGACGTGTGCACCGCGGCCGACGCGGTGCCCGCGGTTCTCGGGCACCGGCCGCTCGCCCTGGAGGGCCTGGATGCCCGGCTGATCGACGTGGTGCGCCGCCGCCAGGGCCCGGCCCGGGTGCCCGGCCTGCCGGCCGGTGACGCCTGGCTGATGGTGCAGGTCGGCGGCGAGTCGCCCGCCGCGGCGGTGGCCCTGGCCGAGACCATGGCCGCCGGCGCCGGGGCAGTCGCGTCCATGGTGCGGCCGGCCGGGCCGGAGGCGGCCGCGCTGTGGCGGGTCCGCGAGGACGGCGCCGGCCTGGGCGGCCGCACCCCGGCCAACCAGCAGGCCTGGCCGGGCTGGGAGGATGCCGCCGTGCCGCCCGAGCGGCTGGGCGGTTATCTGCGCGAGTTCCGCGCTCTGCTCGGCTCCTACCGGCTGGACGGCCTGCTGTACGGGCACTTCGGCGACGGCTGCGTGCACGTCCGGATCGACTTCCCGCTGGACGAGCCGGCCGGGGCCGGCCTGCTGCGCCGGTTCCTGGCCGACGCCGCGCACCTGGTCACGACGTACGGCGGGTCACTGTCCGGGGAGCACGGCGACGGCCGGGCCCGCAGCGAACTGCTGCCGGTGATGTACTCCGAGTCCGCGGTGCGGGCGTTCGGTAACTTCAAGCAGTTGCTGGACCCGGCGGATCTGCTCAATCCGGGGGTGCTGGTGCGGCCCCGGCCGGTGGACGCGGATCTGCGCCGGCCCGGCGCGGCGCCGCTGCCCCGGGCGGGCGGCTTCGGCTTCGGCGAGGACGGCGGGGACTTCACCACGGCGGTGCACCGCTGCGTCGGAGTGGGTAAGTGCCGGGCCGGCCTGGCCGCGTCCGGCGGCTTCATGTGCCCGTCCTACCTGGCCACCCGGGACGAGAAGGACTCCACCCGGGGCCGGGCCCGGGTGCTGCAGGAGATGGCCGCCGGGCGGCTGGTGACTGGCGGCTGGCGCTCACCGGAGGTGCGCGAGGCCCTGGACCTGTGCCTGTCCTGCAAGGCCTGCGCCACGGACTGCCCGGCCGGGGTGGACATGGCCCAGTACAAGGCGGAGGTCAGCTACCGGGCCTACCGGCGGCGGCTGCGGCCCCGCTCGCACTACGCGCTGGGCTGGCTGCCACGCTGGTCCCGGTGGGCCGGGATCGCGCCGGGGCTGGTCAACGCGGTGCTGAGCGCGGGCCCGGTGCGGGCGGGAGTGCTCACCGCGGGCGGGATGGACCGGCGCCGGGCCATCCCGCGGTTCGCGGCCGTGCCGTTCCGCCGCTCGGCGGCCGCGCGGGCCGCCGTCCGGGCGGCCGGGCCGGCCACGGGGCGCGCGGTGCTGCTGTGGGCCGATTCGTTCAGCGACAGCTTCGACCCCGCGGTGGCGGCGGCGGCGATGGCGGTGCTCAGGTCGGCCGGGTACCGGGTGATCGTGCCCGGCGGAACCGCGTGCTGCGGGCTGACCTGGATCAGCACCGGGCAGCTCGATGGCGCGCGGCGGCGGCTAGGCCGGCTGCTGGACGTCCTCGGCCCGCACGCCGCCGCGGGCACGCCGATCCTCGGCCTGGAGCCGTCCTGCACCGCGGTGCTCCGCTCCGACCTGGCCGGCCTGTTCCCCGGCGACCCGCGGGCAGTAGCGGTGGCCGCCGCCACCCGGACGCTGGCCGAACTGCTCACCGCGCCGCCGCCGGACGGGCCCGGGCCGGAGTGGGCGCTGCCCAGCCTGGCCGGGCTGGAGATCATCGCCCAGCCGCACTGCCACCACTATTCGGTCATGGGCTACGACGCCGACCGGGCGCTGCTGGCCCGGGCCGGCGGCACCGTGCGCACCCTGGCCGGGTGCTGCGGGCTGGCCGGCAACTTCGGCATGGAGCGCGGCCACTACGACGTGTCGGTCGCGGTGGCCGGGGCCGCGCTGCTCCCGGCGCTGCGCGCGGCCCCGGCCGGTGCCGTGTACCTGGCCGACGGGTTCTCCTGCCGGACCCAGGCCGGCCAGCTGGCCGGGGTGCGCGGGGTGCACCTGGCCGAGCTGCTGGCCAGCCGGCTGGCCGCCCCCGATGGCCAGACCAGCCGCCCGCCGCTTGAGCCGCTTGAGCCGCTTGAGCCGCATTCCGATTAACGCGGTGCATGTGCGGCTATCGGTGGCGCCGCCAACCCCCGGGCTGGGCCTGTGTGGTGCATTTTTCCCATATGCGTGGATATTCGCACCACATTGCGGCGGCCGCGGGTTCCTGGCCGTCACCTGAGTCACTTCAGTCCCGGGAATCGCAGGCAAGACAGCGTACTGATCAATTGCGCGGCCGCGGCGGCCGGCAATGCACCGCGCTGATGCGGTAGCGGGTCACGGGTTGAGGGCGGCGTTCTCCTCGGGGGTGAGCAGGCGGGAGCGGATCAGGAAGCGGACGCCCTCGGGGGCCTCCAGGGAGAAGCCGCTGCCCCGGCCGGGCACTACGTCCACCGTGAGGTGGGTGTGCCGCCACCGCTCGAACTGGTCCTTCGACATCCAGAACGTGACCGGCTCGGCCACCCCGGCCACGGTGAGCTCGGCCAGCAGCACGTCCGAGGACCCGGTGCGGAACTCCCCTTCCGGGTAGCACATCGGGGCGCTGCCGTCACAGCACCCGCCGGACTGATGGAACATCAGCGGCCCGTGTGTGCCCCGCAGCGACCGGAGCACACCGGCCGCCGCGGGGGTGATGTCCACGCGCGAGCTCATCTAGAAGAAGCCCAGCGCCTTGGGCGAGTAGCTGACCAGCAGGTTCTTGGTCTGCTGGTAGTGCTCGAGCATCATCTTGTGGGTCTCCCGGCCGATACCGGAGCCCTTGTAGCCACCAAACGCGGCGTGCGCCGGGTAGGCATGGTAGCTGTTCGTCCAGACCCGGCCCGCCTGGATGGCCCGGCCGGCCCGGTAGGCGGTGTTCACGTCCCGGGTCCACACGCCCGCGCCCAGCCCGTACAGCGTGTCGTTGGCGATCTTGATGGCGTCGTCGAAGTCGGCGAACGAGGTCACCGAGACCACCGGGCCGAAGATCTCCTCCTGGAAGATGCGCATCGAGTTGTCGCCCTGGAACACCGTGGGCTGCACGTAGTAGCCGCCGGCCAGCTCGCCGCCCAGCTCGGCGCGGTGCCCGCCGGTGAGCACCTTGGCGCCCTCCTGCTGGCCGATGTCGATGTAGGACAGGATCTTCTCCAGCTGGTCGTTGGACGCCTGCGCGCCGATCATCGTGCCGGTGTCCAGCGGGCTGCCCGCCACGATCTTCTCGGTACGGGCCACCGCCGCCTCCAGGAACTCCTGGTAGTGCCCCTGCTGGACGAGCGCGCGGGACGGGCAGGTGCACACTTCGCCCTGGTTGAGGGCGAACATGGTGAAGCCCTCCAGCGCCTTGTCGTAGAACTCGTCGTTGCTGGCGGACACGTCGTCGAAGAACAGGTTCGGGCTCTTGCCGCCCAGTTCCAGCGTGACCGGCTTGATGTTCTCGCTGGCGTACTGCATGATCAGCCGGCCGGTGGTGGTCTCGCCGGTGAACGCGATCTTGGCTACCCGCGGGCTGGACGCCAGCGGCTTGCCCGCCTCCACGCCGAACCCGTTGACCACGTTCAGCACGCCCGGCGGCAGCAGGTCGCCGACCAGGCTGAGCAGGTAGTGGATGGAGGCCGGGGTCTGCTCGGCGGGCTTGAGCACCACGGCGTTGCCGGCCGCCAGCGCGGGCGCCAGCTTCCACACCGCCATCAGGATCGGGAAGTTCCACGGGATGATCTGGCCGACCACGCCGAGCGGCTCGTGGAAGTGGTAGGCCACGGTGTCGTCGTCGATCTCGGCCAGGCTGCCCTCCTGGGCCCGGATCGCGCCCGCGAAGTAGCGGAAGTGGTCGATGGCCAGCGGGATGTCGGCGGCCAGCGTCTCCCGGACCGGCTTGCCGTTCTCCCACGTCTCGGCGACGGCCAGGGCGGGCAGGCGGGCTTCCATCCGGTCGGCGATCTTGTTCAGCAGCCCGGCCCGCTCGGCGGCCGAAGTACGTCCCCAGGCCGGCGCCGCGCCGTGCGCCGCATCCAGGGCACGCTCCACGTCCTCGGCGGTGCCCCGGGCCACCTCGCAGAACGCCTGCCCGGTGACCGGCGACGGGTTCTCGAAGTAGCGGCCCTGGGCGGGCGGCACGTACTCGCCGCCGATCCAGTGGTCATAGCGCGGCTGGTAGTTCATCTGGGCGCCGGGCTGCCCCGGTGCGGCGTATCGGGTCATCGTGCTGACCTCCAGCGGTCATCAGCCGCCCCACACCGGGCGGCCCGTATGGAGGCCGACGGTAACCCCGCGGACGTTACGTCAACGTTGCATGACCGGGCCGGCCACGGCGGTCAGGCCAGCCCGTAATCGGCCCGGAGCTGGCGGACCCGGGCCAGCACCGCGGCCCGGCGGCCCGAGCCGGCCGGCAGCACGGCGGCCAGCTGCTCCCACGGCTCCAGGTCCTCGAAGCCAAACCGCTCGGTCCAGGACTGCAGCAGCGCCGGGTCGGCCGAGGCCAGCACCGCGGAACGCAGCAGCGTGTCCAGCCACTGCCGCTGTTCCCGTACGGCGGGTGCCTCGGACCGGGGGAGCAGCGGCCCGGCGTAGCGGGCCACCGCGCCGGCCACGTCGCCGCGCTGCAGCGCGGCCCTGACGTCCAGGTAATCGGCCGACACCGGGCTGGCCAGCCGGTAGGGCCGGGAGCGGAGCAGGCCGCCGATGATGCGGCGGAGCCGGGTCAGCTCGACCCGGACCGTGGTCTGGCTGGCCAGGTCGTCGTACAGCGCCGCGGACAGCTGCTCGCCGGTCAGCCCGGGCGGGCTGGCCGCGAGCAGGAAGACGATCTCGCTGTGTCGCCGGTTCAGCTGGATGTCCCGCCCGGCGCCCCGCAGCACGGCCTCGCTGCGGCCCAGGGCGTCCAGATGGGGCAGGCCCAGCCGCGCCGCGGCCTGGGACTGCGCCGCCGGCTGCCACAGCGCCGGCGGCCCGGCCGGGCCGCCGGCCCGGGCCCCGGCCAGCCGGGCTTCGGCCAGCCGGGCCTCGGCGATCTGGGCCGCCGCCCGGACCAGGGCCAGGCTGTGCGGATGGGCGACCACATCGCCGCCGGTCACGTCGATGGCCCCGAGGACCTGGCCCGTCACCGGGTCGTGGATGGGGGCGGCCGCGCAGGTCCAGGCCTGCACAGTGTGCCGGAAGTGCTCGGTGGCGAAGATCTGCACCTCGTGGTCGACGGCCAGCGCGGTGCCCGGCGCGTTGGTGCCCGCGTGCTCCTCGTCCCACAGCGCGCCCTCGACGAAGTTCATCCGGGCGGCCCGGTCGCGGGCGCTGCGGTGGCCTTCCACCCAGAGCAGCCGGCCAGCCGTGTCGGACACCGCCCACAGGTGCTGGCCGTCCTCCGCGGTGCCGCTCATCAGGTGCCGGAGCACCTGCACCGCCGTGGCCAGCGGGTGCTCGGCCCGGTAGCTGGCCAGGTCCGGGCCGGTCAGCGTGACCGGCGGATCGGTGTCCGGATCGACCTGGGCGTCGGCGGAACGCCGCCAGGACTCGGCCACCACGTCGCGCAGGCCGGCGGTCAGCGCGGTGAGCTCACGGCCGGTCAGGAACGTGGTGTGGGCGCGGCCGATCTCACGGGCCCGCTCCCGCGGGTCCGCGCCGGCCTGTGCCAGCCATCCGTCGCCCATCGTCTCCCTGCTGACCCTGCTGGCAGGATAGCCGCCCGGCCGGGCCGCCACCGCAAGCCCGGTGCGCGCGGGCCTGGGCCGAGCTGATGCACCGCCTCGGCTACTCCCGGTACGGCCTGGTCTACAACGACGCGGGCTCGATGATCTCCCCGGAGGTGGGCCGGATCGACGCTGAGCACGTCATGTGGGTGCACGTCACCCAGCTGTTCTCGTTCCCGTCCGGCGACCCGGCCGAGTTCGCCGGGCTCAGCGAGGAGGACAGGCCGCGCTGGCCCGCCTGCAGTGGTTCTACGACAACAAGTTCTCGTTCAACGTGCTGCACAGCCAGCAGCCGCAGACGCTGGCCTTCGCGCTGGCCGACTCGCCGGCCGGGCTGCTGGCCTGGAACGCGCAGCTGCTCGGGGAGAGCCTGGACCGCGACTTCGTGCTGGCCAACGTGGCCATCTACTGGCTGACCGGCACCGCGGGGTCGGCCATCCGGTTCTACTACGAGGACGCGCACGCCGGCCCGAAGCCGTCCGGCCCGACCACCGTGCCCACCGGGCTGGCCATGTTCGGCGGGGACTTCCAGTCGATCCGGCGGTTCGCCGGGCGGGACCACAGCAACATTGTCAGCTGGCACGCCTACGGGCCGGCCGCGCCCGGTGGCGGGCCGGCCGACGCAGCCGGGCACTACGCCGCCGACGAGGCCACCGCGTGCTGGTGGCCGGCATCCGCGAGTTCTTCCGGGGCCTAAGCTGGCCCGATCCGGCGGGCCTGGGTGCGCAGCACGACCAGCGTGCCCAGGCAGACGGCGGCCAGCAGGACGAACGGCACCAGGTCCGAGGTGGCCTGGGCCAGCGCGCCGCTCGCCGCCGCGCCGATCGTCTGGCCCCCGGCCCAGGCCAGGTTGGCCAGCCCGAAGGCCAGCCCCTGGTTCAGGCCGAGGCCGTGCGCCGTATCGCTGAGCAGTGCCGACGACGGGGTGAACAGCGTGCCGTAGGCGGGCATGCCGACGACCAGCACCGCCACCAGCCAGCCGGCCGGCGCCAGCACCGGCACGAGCAGGCTGACCAGCACCGCGGCGGCCAGCGACAGGGACAGCGGCAGCAGCGCGCCGCGCCGGTCGGACAGCCGCCCGGCCAGCGGTGACAGCCCCGACTCGATGGCCGCGGACATCAGGAACGTAGCCCCGATGAGCACCGTGCCCGCGCCGAGCTGGGCCAGCCGGAGCGGGGCCAGTACGTCAACCACGCCGAACGCCAGCCCGGCCAGCATGGTGAGCCACAGGCCCGCGACCGCCCCGGGGTTGGCCAGCGCGGGCAGCGCCGCACGCAGGCCCTGCGGCTCCGGCGGCGCTGGCCCGGGCATGAAGAACGCGGCCACGATGAGGATGGCGCCGGCCACCGCGGCCGCCGCGAACGCCGGCCCGGTGCCCACCTGCCCGGCCACCACGCCGACCACCGGACCGAACAGCGCACCGACCACGGCCGCCCCGAGCGCGATGCCGAGCAGCTCACCGCGCCGCTCAGCCGGGGCCGCGGTGGCCATCCAGGCCATCGCGGCCGCCCAGGTGCACGCGCCCGCCACGCCCTGCACGAACCGGGCCACGTCCAGCACAGCCGCGGCCGACGCGAAACCGAACACCAGCGTGGCCACGCTCATCAGGGCCAGCCCGAGCACCGCGACCACCCGGTCGCCGAACCGCGCGGTGAGCAGGCCGCCCGGCAGCGCGCCGATCAGCGTGCCGAACGGGTACGCGGCGACCAGGATGCCGGCCCCGGTCTTGGACAGCCCGGCCAGCTGCTTGTAATAGGGCAGCAGCGGGGTGAGCGCGGTGAAGAACACCGTGTCCACCAGGACCAGCGCGCAGAGGAAGGCGACGAGCAGGCGGAGCCGGGGAGACAGCCTGGGCCGGGTCACGGCGGGCGGGGCACTGGTCATACCGGGCTCATGCCGTGCTCACACCACCTGCCTGCATCGCCGCGCCGCTAAGGCCAAGCCGCGGCCTCCAGTCCGGACTGTATCGCCATTCAGTCCCGGCTGGCCAATACTTTCGCCCCGCAACGACCCGGCTACCTGCGGTTGTACCGGGATGGGCCCGGTTTCGGCTATGTCTGGGCCGCGCCAGGGGCCGGCCCTCTACGGTAAGCGCATGCAGGACAGCGAGATCGTGGCGGCCATCGTGGCCGGCCAGGCCGCCGGTCTCGCCGCGGCGTACGACCGGTACGCCCGCGCGCTCCACGCGTACTGCTGCACCATGCTCGGCGGGCCGTCCGACGCCGCCGACGCGGTCCAGGACACGTTCATCATCGCCGCCGCCAAACTGGGCGGCCTGCGCGACCCGGGCCGGCTGCGCCCCTGGCTGTATGCGGTGGCCCGGAACGAATGCCACCGGCGGCTGCGCGGGCGGGCCCCGGCCACGCCGCTGGACGAGGCCGGTGAGCTGGCCGGCGACGCGCCCGACGTGACCGCGGATGCGGAACAGGCCGAGCTGCGGCGGCTCGTCCAGGCGGCGCTGGGCGGGCTGAACCCCGGCGAGCGGGAGATCATCGAGCTGAACCTGCGGCACGACCTGGACGGGGCCGACCTGGCCGCCGTGCTGGGCGTGCCGCGCAACCAGGCCCACGCGCTCGCGTCGCGGGCGCGCACCCAGTTCGAGACGGCGCTGGGCACCCTGCTGGTGGCCCGGACCGGGCAGCAGGCCTGCCCCGAGCTGGCCGGCCTGCTGGCTGGCTGGGACGGCGAGCTGACCGTGCTGGTGCGCAAGCGGCTCAGCCGGCATATCGCGCACTGCGCGATGTGCGGCGAACGCAAACGCCGCGAGCTCAGTCCGGCCGCGCTGGCCGGCCTGCTCCCGGTGGTGCTGCTGCCGGCCGGCCTGCGCCGCGAGCTGTTCCGCCTGGCCGCCGACCCCGGCCCGGCCGCCACCGCGCACCGCGACCTGGTGGTGCGGGGGGCCGGGCCGATACGCGCGGACGGCTTCCCGGAGCCGGCCGGCCTGCCCCGGGCGGACCCCAGCGGGCCCTCCCGGGGCGCCCTACTGACCGGGGCGGCCGCGCTGGCCCTGGTCATGCTCGGCGGCGGCGCGGTATTCGCGGCCGACCTGCTGCACCACCGCAGCGGGCCCGCGCCCGCCGCACTGGCCGCCACCCCGGGCCGCGGCAGCCTGCCCGGCACGGCCACGGCCACCGGCGCGGCCAGCCCGGGCCAGGGGCGGAAAAACGGCCGGCCAGCCGCGCACTCCCCGGCCAGCACCCCGGCCCCAGCCAGCACCCAGCCGGCCACCACCAGCCCGTCCGCGTCACGGAGGGCCAGGCCAGGCCCGTCCCCGTCGCGCAGCGCCACGCCGAGCCCGTCCCCGGTGCGGAACGCCACGCCATCCCCGTCCCCGTCGCGCAGCGCCACCCCGTCCCCGTCCCCGTCGCGCAGCGCCACGCCGAGCCCGTCCCCGTCGCGCAGCCGATCGGCGTCACCGTCACCGACGCCGCATGGCACCCTGAAGGCGTCCGCCACGCAGGTGAAGCTCAGCCAGGCGGCCAAGGGCGGCCGCTATACCGGGTCGTTCACGCTGACCGCGGCGGGTGGCCCGGTGAAGTTCAGCATCACCGGCGCGGTGCCCGCCAGCGAGCTGTCCAGCTCGCCGGCGTCCGGTTCGCTGGCCACCGGGCAGCACGTGACCGTGACCGTGTCCGCGCCGGCCACCGGCGGGCCGCCGCATTACGACACCCCGCTCACCGTGGACCCGGGCGGCCTGACGGTCGGCGTCCTCTACCCGCCCTCGGGCTGACCGGGCCAGCCGGGGCGCGCACCGGCCACCGCTCAGGCGTTACGCGCGATCTGGCTCAGGAACTCGGCGTTGCAGCTGGTGCTGCGCGCCTTGTCCAGCAGCAGCTCGATGGCCTGCTGCGGGTCTAGTCCGGAAAGCACCCGGCGCAGCCGGGCGGTGACCTCGCGCTCCTCGTCCGTCATCAGCAGGTCGTCGCGGCGGGTGCTGGACGGGGCCACGTCCACGGCCGGGAAGATGCGCTTCTCGGCCAGGTCGCGGCGCAGCCGCAGTTCCATGTTGCCGGTGCCCTTGAACTCCTCGAAGAACACGTCGTCCATCCGCGACCCGGTGTCCACCAGCGCGGTGCACAGCAGGGTCAGCGAGCCGCCATGCTCGACGTTGCGCGCGGCGCCGAGGAGCTTGCGGGGTGGGTACAGCGCGCCGACCGCGACCCCGCCGGCCAGGATGCGGCTGCTGGACGGGGCGGCCAGGTTGTAGGCCCGGCCGAGCCGGGTGATCGAGTCGAGCAGCACGACCACGTCGCGGCCCTGCTCGACGAGCCGCTTGGCCCGCTCGATGGCCAGTTCGGCCACGGTGATGTGCTCCTCGGCGGGCTGGTCGAACGTGGCGTAGATGACCTCGCCGCGCACCGCGCGGCGCAGGTCGGTGACTTCTTCCGGCCGTTCCCCGACGAGCACCACCATCAGGTGCACTTCGGGGTGGTTGGCCGCGACCGCGGCCGCGATGGCCTGCAGAACCATGGTCTTGCCGGCCTTGGGCGGGGACACGATCAGCCCGCGCTGGCCCTTGCCGATCGGGGTGACCAGGTCGATGATCCGGGCGGTGGGGGAGCCGCCGGGGGATTCCAGGCGGAGCCGTTCCTGCGGGTGCAGCGGGGTCAGCGCAGCGAAGTCGGGCCGCGCGGCGGCCTGCTGCGGGTCGCCGCCGTTGACGGCGGTGACCTGGGTCAGCCCGGGGTACTTGTCCCGCGTCTTCCCCGGCCGGGGCGGCCGGGCCGTCCCTTCCAGGTGGTCGCCCTGGCGCAGGCCGTGCTGCTTGATCAGGGCGGCCGGGACGTAGGCATCGCGGGGGCCGCGCTGGTAACCGTCCCGGCGGACGAACGCGGTGCCGTCGGTGATGTCGAGCAGGCCCGCCACCGCAATGGTGGGGGTGCTGGGTTCCCCGGCTGCCGGCCGGGGGCGGGTGGCGGCTCCGGGCTGGGTTGCGGCTCCGGGCTGGGGCTGGGTTGCGGCGGCGGGCTGCTGCCGGGCCGCCGGCTTCGTGGTGAGTGTGGTTGTCATCAGGGCAATTCCCTTCGAGGGGCGGCCGGTTTTGGGCACGCCAGGAAAGCGCCGTAACGGCGCTGCGGAAATGCGCACCGGGGGAAGAGCAGCCGGTAAATTCCCGGACCGGCGCTGAACGCCAGATCCGTGGTAATCGCTCGACGTCAGCCCGGGGATGCCCGGGGTGAGACGGAGCTTAGGAAAAAGGGGCCGCACAGCATGCGCGCCATAAGGCGGAAAAGTATCGCCTATCACAACTGTACCGCATAACAGCGCGGTGGGCCAGTTCATTCCGCGGCGCCGCGGCGCCGCGGCGGCTGGCTGGGCCTCAGCGGGGCAGGCCGGGTTGCTGGAAGATCAGCACGACGGCCAGGATGAGCAGCACGGTACCGAACGTGATCAGCGCGTAGCGGATCTGGTGCAGCTTGAACGTGCTGCCGATGCCGACCAGGAACAGCACCGCGGCCAGGAACACGGTGATCCGGACGTAGTCGTCGCTGATCTGCGCGGCGTTGTTGCCCTCGTTGAACTTGGCCGTGGCCGCGTTGTCTAGCGCGTTGGCCTTGGCCTGCTGTGGCACCTTGTACTGCGGCATATAGGTCGGCCCGGGGGGAGCGTGCGGGTTGTGCAGCGGGTCGGTAGCCATCCAGGCGTTGAACGCGACCCGGAACGCGGGCCTGAACCGGTGGATCGCGACCTGCTCCTTCTGCCGGTTGTTCAGCGTGAACGCGATGAACCAGGCGTTGAACGTGGTCGAGTCGAAGTTCCGGGTGGTCAGCGCCTCGAGATCGGCGCGGGTGGCCAGATTGCGCAGCGTGGACGACTGCGCGATCTCCACCCGCGAAGCGGTGCCCCATTTCGCGGCGGCGAAGCCGGCCCAGGCGGCGGCGATAGTGACCAGCGCGAGCAGGATGGCCTCGCCGCTCTGCAGGATCCGGGAATGCCGTTCGGTGGCCTTGTCGGCGTCGCGCTGACTGGCTGACTCGCTTTCCGCCTGTCCGTGCTCATGCAGCTTCCGGCCGGCCTCGACCGGATCCAGCCCCTCAGGCATTCGGCGCCCTCCGCCGCAGTCGGTCTGAGCGTTTTCTCCCATTCTTGGCGGCACGCGAGGCGGGTGCGTCCCCCGCAGCGGGTGAGTTCCAGCGCCTTGGTGTGCGCCTGCCCGCGCGGGCTGCTCATTCTGGCTGACCCGGGCCGCCGGAGCTGACCCTCGGCCCGTGCTGGCTGTCCGGCCCGCCGTGGCTGTCCGGCCCGCCGTGACTGTCCGGCCGGCCGTGGCTGTCCGTGCGGGCCTGGCCGTCTGGGCCGGGCCCGGTGGTGTGGCCAGAGATCCAGTCGTCGATGCGCTGCCACCAGTCATAGAGCCAGCGGACCTGCGCGTCCGCTTCGGCCGTGCGCGGTACCTCGGCCGCGGGCACCCGCCACCAGCGCGCCCGCACCACGTGGCCGATCGGCAGGCTGCGCCACACGTCGGCCACGCTGACCAGCGTGTCCAGCCCGGCGTGCGCCACGAAGATCACATCGGCGGTGGGACAGGCGGCCATGGCTGACAGCGCCCCGCCGGCCCGCGGCGGCAGCAGGTGGGGCATGCCGCGGGCCCGCTCGGCCAGGTCGCCGCGGCCCATCCGGTCCAGCCGCCGGATGCCGCGCCGCCACCGGCCCGGGGTCCAGTTGCCGCCTTCCGGGAACAGGACCAGCGCGCCGGCCTGATCGAGACCGCCGGCCAGCCGGCTGATCTGGGCCACGAAGAGGTGCTCACCGGTCAGGCGGCCCTGGATGAACACGTTGGGCACCCGGTTGGCCACCACGTCCACGCTGGGGTCGAGCTGGAGCGCGGCTTTCATCACCACCCGGGGCCGCCGGCGGTACACGGCCAGCAGATGGTGCACGAGCAGCAGCGAATCACCGGGCCCGGCGTGCCGGCTGAGCACGATGACCGGATGGGCCAGCCGGGCTGCCCGCTCGGCCGGGGTCAGCGGCGGCTCGTCCACCTCGACGCGCAGGCCGAGCGTGCCCGCCGCGGCGGCATGGAGCCGGTCCAGGTACCACTGCATGATGCCGTAGTGCCGGCTCTGGTAGGGCTCGGTATGCAGTCGGCCACCGAAACCGCTGGCCAGCCACAGGCCCAGGCACATGAACAGGGTGGCCGTCTCGGCCACCAGCCAGATGAACGCGAAGCTGAGCAGCCGCAGGGCGCGCATCCGGTGCGGCCGGGACCGGCCCAGCGCGCCGAGCAGCAGGGCCAGCACGGCGAGCGGCGGGAACAGCACGACCATCGCAGCGGCGACCACGATCGCCAGCGGGGCCAGCACCAGCCGGCGGACCAGCCTGGGGGGCACCATGACCGGTTCCTCCTCTGCCCGGGGGAACGCTCACTGCCCGGCGAGCTGGGCGAGGTAGCTCGCGGAGGCCTGGTAGGCGCGTTCCATCCGCAGCCCGACCTTAGCCCGGTCGCGGTACCGGAGCTGGGCCAGATCGGGCGGCCGGGGGTCCGCGCCGGACGGCAGCACATGAACCCGCACGTCAGCGGGCAGCGCGGACATCTCGTCGTGGAACCGGTGCCGCCGGGCGATCTCGAACGCCACCAGGCCGACCTCCCACGGGCGGCGGGGGACCGTCAGCGGGCGCTCGATCCGGCCCACGTGCAGCACATACACGGTGCGGGCGCCGAGCGCCACGGCCCGGCCGACCGGAATCGAATCGACCAGGCCGCCATCGAAATAGTGGCTGCCGTCCACCTGCACCGGGGGCAGCAGCCCAGGCACGGCGCAGGAGGCCAGCACGGCCGGAACCAGTGGCCCGGCGCTGAACCACCGCGCACAGGCCCCCTCGATGCTGGCCGCCACGCAGTGGAACGGCACCTGCAGATCGGCGAACTCGGTGCCCGGGAACGCGTGCTCCAGCATGTGCCGGAGCGGCTCGATCGAGTGCAGGTGGGTGCCGGAGCGGACCAGCCGGAGGGCCCGGCCCCACAGCGTCTCGCGGAACGCCAGGCGCAGCGCCTCGCCCTGCCACAGCCCGGCCAGCCGGCCGGCGGCGCCCGCCGGGTCGGCGGCCACGAACGCGCCGTTGATCGCGCCGACGGACGTGCCCACCACCACATCGGGCCGTACCCCGGCCTGGTCCAGCGCCCGCAGCATGCCGACCTCGTGCGCGCCCAGTACCCCGCCACCGCCGAGCACGAACGCGGTTTGCACGGCCTGATCCTCCTTCGCCGTCAAGCTAAGCAGACTGCCCGGCTCGGGCCGCGGCCCACCGGGCATGTTTGCGAAAGCGCCAGCTGAGCAGGGAAAGGACCAGAAGCGATCTTTGGGGAGGAAGTATGACACCCGGCGTTACTAGGGGGGCCGCCGCGGTGGGCGAGGTGATCGGCGGGCACGAGCGCGCGTTCCCGGCGCGGCCTGAGCAGGTCGCTGAGGCACGCCGGTTCGTGCGCGGGCTGCTGGCCGGCTGCCCGGTCGCCGACGACGCGGTGCTCTGCGTGTCGGAACTGGCGGGCAACTGTGTCACCCACTCCGCGAGCGGGCAGCTGGGTGCGGTCTTCACCGTGCGTGCCGACGTGCACGACGGCGAGTACGTGTGGCTCGAGGTCGCCGACGGGGGCGGCGTGTGGGGCGAGGTGGAGCGGGACGGCCGGCCACACGGGCTGGACATCATCGGCGCGCTGGCCAGCGAGTCCGGGGTGGCCGGCTGCGCGCGGACGGGCTGGGTGGTATGGGCCAGGATCGACTGGCCATTGCCCGGCTGACGTTTTCGCCGGCTAGGCCCCGATCACCAGGAACGGCCGTGAACCTGCGGGCCCTGGGGCACGTGTTAGTAGTGGGAGCGGGGTTTGCGGGCGGATGCGGCGCATCCGCCCGCAGGCCTGTTCCCAGCGGGATGCCCGCTGCGGCGGGCCGTACCGTACCGCGTGCGGGATCCGGCAGGCAGGGGAGCGAACGGGTGAGCGGCGACGGCGGGTCGTTACGGGTGGAGCTGCTCGGCCGGGTGCGGGCCTGGCGGGATGGGCGGGAACTGCGCATCGGCGGCCCGCGGCGGCATGCCGTGCTTGGCATGCTGGCCGCCCGGGCCAGGCACCCGGTCCGGGGCCGCGAGCTCATCGCCGGGATCTGGGATGAGCCGCCGCCGCACGCGCCGAGCCAGCTCCGCGCGTACGTGGCCGGGCTGCGCCAGGCTCTGCAGCCGTGCCGTCCGCGCCGCGCGCCGGGGCAGGTGGTGGCGGCCAGCGGGCCTGGCTACCTGCTCCGGCTGAGCCCGGCTGCGCTGGACACCGGCCGGCTCGACCAGCACGTGGCCCAGGCCCGCCGGGCCTGTGCCGCCGGCGATCTGGGCCGCGCGGACCGGCTGCTGGACGGGGCGCTGAGCCTGTACCGGGATGTCCCGCTGGCCGGGGTGCCCGGCCCGTGGGCGGCAGCGGAACGGGTCCGGGCCGGTGAACTCCGGCTGACCCTGCTCGAGGAGCGTATCGAGGTACTGCTGGCCATGGGCCGGCACCACGAGACCGTAGCCGAGCTGACCGGCCTGGCCCGCGCACACCCCCAGCGGGAGCGGTTCCTGGGCCAGCTCATGGTGGCGCTGTACCGGTCCGGGCGGCCGGCCGACGCGCTGGCCCAGTTCACCGCGGCCCGCCAGCCGGGCACCGGGACGTGCGGCCTGGAACCGGGCCCGGGCCTGCGCCGCCTCCGGCTGCAGATCCTCACCGCCGACACCGCGCTGATGACCGTGCTGCCGCCCGGCAGCGGCCTGCCCGGCGGCCGGTGTGGCGAGCCGGGCGGGCTCAGCCGGGAGGCCGCAGCGGCGTACCCGTGGCGGCGTACCGCTGTTCGGCCGCACGCACCTCCGGCAGCCCGATGAAGTCGCAGAAGTCGCCAAACGACGGCAGTTCCGGCAGCGCGGCCGCGGGCGTGCCCACGAGGGCGATCTCGCGCAGGATCTGCCGCATCGCGGCGGTGGCCGCGAGCAGCGTGCTGATCGGGAAGATGACGATCCGGAAGCCGAGCTGGCGCAGCCGGTCCAGGCTGAGCGGCGGCGTCTTGCCCCCCTCCGCCCAGTTGAACAGCAGCGGCACATCCGGGAAGGCCCGGGCTGCCTCGGCCGCTTCCTCCTCGGACACCAGCGCCTCGATGAACAGGGCGTCCGCGCCCGCGGCCCGGTACAGCCGGGCCCGGTCCAGCGCCGCCGCCAGGCCCTCCACGGCCCGGGCATCGGTCCGGGCGATGATCACGAATTCCGGCTGGGTCCTGGCGTCGGCCGCGGCACGGATCTTCTGCGCCATCTCCTCGGCCGGAATGACCAGCTTGCCGTCCATGTGCCCGCACTTCTTGGGCGCCACCTGGTCCTCGATGTGCACAGCGGCGATCCCGGCCGCCTCGTAGGCCGCGATGGTGCGGATCACGTTGAGCGGGTTGCCGTAACCGGTGTCCGCGTCAGCGATCACCGGGATGTCCACGCAGTCGGCGATCCGCGCGGCGTTTCCCGCCATCTCGGTCATGGTGAGCAGCCCGACGTCCGGCCGACCGAGCAGGGCCGCCGACGTGCCGAACCCGGTCATGTACACGGCCGGGAACCCGGCCTCCTCCACCAGCCGGGCGGCCAGCGGGTCGAACGCCCCCGGGGCCAGGATGGTCCCGCCCGCGTCGAGCAGGTCACGCAGCCGGGCGGCGCCGCCGGGCCTGCGGGTCAGCCGGCCGGTCACCCGCGCGGCCTGGCTGGCTGACCGGGCCTGGCTGGCTGGCCAGGCCCGGCTGGCTGGCCAGGCCCGGCTGGCTGGCCAGGCCCGGCTGGCTGCGGCTCAGCCACCGCTCTTGCGCCGGAACGACCGCTTGCTCTGCGCCGGCCCGTGCGCGCCCTGGACCTTACCGCCACCCCGGTCGGCCTGCCGGGCGTTGTGCTCGGCCTGGTGGCCGCGCTTGCGGTCCAGCGCGGCCCGGAACTTCCGCCTGATCTCGTCCTCGGGGCGGCCCGATCCCGGTTCGTCCCCCGGGCCCTCCGGTTCGGGTTTGGGCTGCGGTGCGGTCCCGGGGCTCTCCGGTCCTGCGGCGTCGGCCATGACGGCCTCCTCTACTCGGACGGCTCACCGCCCAGCCTAGGGTGTGACCGCCCGCCGGTGCCGCCCCCGGCCATGACGGCGCGGTGAGAGGATGACCCGGTGGACAGCGGCCAGCGGGACGCGTTCGCCGCCCGGATGCTGGGCACGCTGACCGGCGGCGCACTGACCCTGCTGATCAGCGTCGGCCACCGGACCGGCCTGTTCGAGGCGGCCGCGCGCGGGCCGGCCACCAGCGCGGGCCTGGCCAGCCGGGCCGGGCTTTCCGAGCGGTACGTCCGGGAATGGCTCGGCGCCATGGTCACCGGCAGGCTGGTCAGCTACGACCCGGCTACCGGAGAGTACGTCCTGCCGCCGGAGCACGCCTGCTTCCTGACCGGGGACGGCGCGTCCAATATCGCGCCGGTGGCCGCGATGCTGCGCGCGCTCGGCGACCTGGAACGTTGCTTCGCCGGGGGTGGCGGGCTGCCGCCAGCGGCGTTCGCGCCGCACTTCGCCGCAGCGGGTTCCCAGCCCGGTGAGACCTGGCGGCGGATCTACGATGAGCAGCTCGTCCCGGGCTTCCTGGGCGCCGTGCCCGGCCTGCTGGCCCGGCTGGCGGCCGGCATCACGGTGCCGGATGTCGGCTGCGGGACCGGGCACGCGGTAACCGTGGCCGCCCGGGCGTTCCCCGCCTCCCGGTTCCTGGGCGTGGACATCAACCGCCAGGTGCTCGCGGCCGCCGGGGCCGAGCGCGCCCGGCTCAGCCTGGGCAACGCCGCGTTCGCCGCCGGGGATGCCGCCACGCTGCCGGCCCGGCCCCGGTTCGACCTGATCACCGCGTTCGACGCGGTGCACGACCAGCACTCGCCCCAGCAGGTGCTGCGCCGGGTCCGGGCCGCGCTCGCGCCGGGTGGGATGTTCCTCATGGTGGACACGAAGTTCAGCAGCGACCTGGCGGGCAACGTGGGCAACCCGCTGGCCGCGCTGTGCTACGCGATCAGCCTGCTGTACTGCGTCCCGGTTTCGCTGGACGGCCGCGGCGCCGGGCTTGGCGCCATGTGGGGCACGGAACGAGCCAGCCAGATGCTCGCCGAGGCCGGCTTCGGCCAGGTCGAGCTGCTCGACTCGCCGCGGCCGCAGAACTGTATCTACGTCTGCCGCCCCTGACGCAGAACTACATATGCCGGCTTGGACTGAGGAGACCTGATGGCAGAGACCGGGGTAGCGGTGGTCACCGGTGCGGGGTCCGGACTGGGCCGGTCCATCGCCCGCGCCCTGCTGGCGGCCGGCTGGCAGGTCGCCGCGGCCGGCCGCCGGTGGGCGGCGCTGCAGGAGACCGTGGCCCCGCCGGCCGGGGCGGCGCTGCGGGAGACCGCGGCCCCGCCGGCCGGAGTAGCGCTGCCGGTGCTGACCGACGTCACCGAGCCCGACTCGGTCGCGGCGCTGTTCGCGGCGGCCGGCAACCGGTGGGGCCGGGTCGACCTGCTGGTCAACAACGCGGGCATCTTCGGCCCGGCGGGCGCGGTGGACGAGATCTCGGTCGCGGACTGGCGGCAGGCGGTGGACACCAACCTGACCGGTGCCTTCCTGTGCGCCCAGCAGGCGGTGCGGATGATGAGGACCCAGGATCCGCGCGGCGGGCGCATCATCAACAACGGCTCGATCTCGGCGCACGTGCCGCGGCCGGGCAGCGCCGCCTACACCGCTACCAAGCACGCGCTGACCGGCCTGACCAAGTCGATCTCCCTGGACGGGCGGCGGTTCGGCATCGCCTGCGGCCAGATCGACATCGGCAACGCGGCCACCGAGATGACCCAGTCGATGAGCGAGGGCGTACGGCAGGCCGACGGCTCACTGGCCGCCGAGCCCACGTTCGATCCCCGGCATGTCGCCGAGGCCGTGCTCTACATGGCTGGCCTGCCGCTCGACGCCAACGTGCAGTTCCTCACGCTGACCGCCACGGCCATGCCGTTCATCGGCCGGGGGTGAGCTGCCGCGGCAGCCGGCCGCCGAGCCGGGAGCGCACCAGGCCCGGCACGGTGGCCGCGCCGGTGACCGGCTGGAATAGCTCCGCGGCCGCCCGCAGCGCGCTGTGTTCCTCGTCGCTGAGGTCGAGGTCGGCTGCGGCCACGTTGCTCTCCAGCTGCTCGACGCTGGACGCGCCCGGGATGGCGGTCACCGCCGGGCTGCGGATCACCCAGGCCAGCGCGATCTGTGCCGGGCTGGCCGAGTGTGCGTCGGCCACCTCGCGGAGCGTGCTGATCAGGCTGCTGGCGCGGTCCAGGTTCTCGGGGAGGAACAGCGGGTTGGCCCCGCGGACCCGGTTGGCTGGCCGGTGGCCCGCGTCGTACCGGCCGCTGAGCAGGCCCTGGGCCAGCGGACTGTACGCGATGATCACCCGGTCCTGGACCTCTGCGTAGGGCAGCAGCTCGCGTTCCGGGTCCCGGACCACCAGGCTGTACGGGACCTGGTTGCTCAGCACCCGGCTGCCCAGCGCGGCCTCGGCGGCCCGCCAGCGGTCCAGCGAATAGTTGCTCACCCCCACCTCGCCGACCAGCCCCACGCGCTGCAGTGCGTGCATGCCGCGCATCGCCGGCGTGTCCCGGACCACCGGGTTGGGCTGATGCACCTGGTAGAGGTCCAGGTGCCGGGCGCCGAGCCGGTTGGCGCTGGCCACAGCGCGCTGCTCGACGACCGGGGCCAGCGGCAGCACCGGAAGGATCTTGGTAGCGACGAACACCGAGGGCAGGTCCTCGCCCAGGGCCTGGCCGAGGATCCGTTCGCTGCGCCCGAAACCGTAGATCTCGGCCGTGTCGAACAGCGTGACGCCCAGTTCGAGGGCCCGGCGGACGATGGCGTGCGCCTCCTGCGCCGCATACGCGTCGCCGTAGCCCCATTCCTTGGCACCGAACTGCCAGGTGCCCAATCCGATCTTGGAAATCCGCTTGATGGTGTCGGTTGCCAGATAGCGCATGCTCCAGTGTCCGTCATCCGGCGCCCCGCCGCCCGGCGGCCCCGGCGCGTGTCGGTGCCAGCCTCTAGCCTGGGCTGGTGCCTGACGACGCAGGGACCAGCGGCGCGGCGGCCGAGGACGCCTGGCGCCGGTTCGAGGACGTGGTGGACGAGCTGGTCGGCAGCCCCGGGGTTACGCCACCGCGGGGTGGCAGCGGATTCGGCCGGTCGGCGCTGCGCTGGGAGAAGAAGATCTTCGCCATGCTGGTCCGCGGCCGGCTGGTCGTGAAGCTTCCGGCCGGCCGGGTGGACGCCCTGGTCGGCGCCGGGGAAGGGGTTCACTTCGACGCGAACAAGGGCACTCCGATGAAGGAGTGGCTCAGCCTGGACCCGGAATCCGGGCTGCCCTGGCTCCCGCTGGCCCGGGAAGCACTGGAATTTGCCCAGGCCGGCCGCTGAGCTGTCCATGGGGGTCCCCGTCCGTCCTTACCGGGAACGCCGGCCAGCGGTCCTGGCCGGCCTGGCCGGCCAGGACCACCGTGGCCGGCCAGGACCGCTGCATCGCCCGGCCGGGCCGCCCGGACCGGGCCGGTCTTCGGCGCGGACGCGCGGGATGATGGGGGCGTGGCCTCGGCAGATCCAGTTACCGGGCAGGACGCGGCGCTGTCGCCGGTCTGCCCGTTCACTGTGCACCGGCCGGTCATGCGGCAGAGCTGGGAACGGCTCACGTTCCTGCACTGGGCCTACGAGCCCGCCGTGGTCCAGCGCCTGCTGCCCTACGGCCTGCAAGCGGACCTGTTCGACGGCATGGCTTGGGTCGGGCTGGTCCCGTTCTTCATGCGGGTCCGCACCGCGGGTGGGCATGGCGCACCGTGGGTGTCCAACTTCTGCGAGACCAACGTGCGCACGTACGTCCGGGATCACGAAGGCCGGGCCGGGATCTGGTTCCTGTCCCTGGATGCGGCGCGGGCCGGCGCCGTCGCTGTGGCCCGGGCCAGCTACCGGCTGCCCTACTTCTGGTCCGTGATGCAGCTGGCCAGGGACGGCCGCGACGTGTCCTACCAGTGCCGCCGGCGGCTGCCCGGCCCGCGCGGCGCCTGCAGCGACGTGCGGGTCCGCATCGGCGACGCCTACCAGCCCGCCGGACTCAGCGGCCGGGACCACTTCCTGACCGCCCGGTGGGTGCTGTTCAGCGTGACCGGCCCCCGCCGGTTCTTCGCCCGGGCCGGGCACCGGCCCTGGCCGCTGTACCGGGCGGAGGCGCTTTCGGTCCGGGACAGCCTGGTCACCGCGGCCGGGCTGCCGGCACCGCAGGGCGAGCCCCTGGTGCATTACTCACCCGGCGTCGACGTCCGGATCGGCCGGCCCGAGCGCTACCGCTAGCGCTGCGGTGTGCGGGAGTGCGTCAGCGCGGTGCATCGGTGGTCAGCGGGCCGCGCAGGCGATCAGCACGCTGTTTGCCTGCGGTTGCCGGGACTGAAGTGACTCAGGTGACGGCCAGGAACCCGCGGCCGCCGCAATGTGGTGCGAATATCCACGCATATGGGAAAAATGCACCGCACAGGCCCAGCCCGGGGCTTGGCGGTGTGGTGCTGGGCAGGACGGCGCCACCAGGGGGCTAACTCTGGGCCGGTCCTGGCCCGAACACCGGCGTCATTCGTACGCAAACGGCGGGTTATTGGGCGGCGATCCCTGGTGACCACAAGTGCACCGTGTTCCGGCCCGCCGGGACCGGGCCGGCCCTCAGCGCGGTTCGCGGTCCACGGTCAGCTGCACCCGGTCCGGGTAGAAGCACATCAGCCCGGTGATCTGCGCCGCCTGCGGGATCGGCGCCTCGTAGCTCCACACCAGGTCGTCGTGCTGCTGGCCGCCGACGTCAGCCGACCAGTAGGACGCCTCGCCCTTGAACGGGCAGGTGGTGTGGCTGTCGGTCGGCCGCAGCAGGTCGGTGCGCACGTCCTCGCGCGGCAGGTAGTACCGGGTCGGCAGGCCGGTCTCGTCCAGCAGCACTGGCCGGTCCGACTCGGCCAGCTTGGTGCCGTCCAGCGTGACCACGACCTGCGCGTGGCCCTGCGTGGTGGTGATCGTATGCCCTTTGGCCATACCCCGGTGAACTCCGCGGCCACAGCGATGATTCCGCACCACCGCGCCACCGCACCGCCCTGGTCCCGCGCCACCCGGCCACCGCGCCACCGCAGCGCCGTGCCGTCGGCCCCGCGCCGGCGCCCAGATCAGCGCCGGGCCGCGGCCTGCTGCCGGGCCGTCGCACTGAACGCGGCCAGCGCGTCGGCGTCGCTGGCGCTGGACCGCACGTTGCCGGCCAGGAAGCCGATGTCCGGCAGGTCGGGGGCGGCGGCCTCCAGCGCGGCCGCGGCCGCGTCGGTGTCGTACAGCGTCCGGCGCAGCACCACATCCGGACCGAGCAGGGCCCAGCTCGCGCCCGGGTGGCCGTAGCCGAGCCCGACCGAGCCCGGGTTGACGACCCGCCGCCCGGCGGCCAGCCGGTCGAATGGCATGTGCGTGTGCCCGACCACCACGGTCGGCTCGGCCACCGCGGTGAACGCCGCCTGGTAGTGCTCGACCGGGCTGTCCACCAGGATGAACTCGTTGTCGTCCCGGGCCGTCCCGTGGCAGAACGCCACCGCCCCCAGCCCGTCGACCTCCAGCGAGACGGTGAGCGGCAGGCCGGCCAGCAGGTCCCGCCCGGCCCGGGTGATCCTCGCCGCGCACCACGCGTAGTACTCGGCGGAGGCGTTGGTGGCCAGGCCGCTCGGCTGGAACGTGCCGTCGAACGCCTCGGCCAGCGACCGGTCGCTGTTGCCGCGCACCCAGACCGCCCGGTCGCCCAGGCCGGCCAGCCGGTCCAGGGTTGGCCCGGGCATCGGGCCGTCGGCGAGGTCACCGTCCAGCACCACGGCGTCCACCCCGGCCGCCTCGACGTCGCGCAGCACTGCGTCCAGCGCGGGCAGGTTGCCGTGGATGTCAGCCAGTACCGCGACCCGCATCGGCCGCTCCCTCCTGGGCCCGGTCCCGGGCCCCTGGCACGCAGTCTGGCCCGGCCGGGCGGCCCGCTCCAGCGGTTTCGCGGCCAGGAGAAAAGGCCTGGTCGCGAGCGTGCTGGCCGCGGGCGCGCTGACCGCGGGCGGGCTGGCCGGAGGCGTGCTGATCGCGGGCGCGCTGGCCCAGCTCGCGGAACGCGGCCCAGGTCGCCGACCCCGGCTCGGCCGAGTAGATGACCAGCCGCTGATCGGTGTCCGGGATGGGCAGCACGTGGCAGTCGAACTCCAGCGGGCCGGCCTCCGGGTGGATGAGCCGCTTGCGGACCGGGCGGCGGACAGCGACCTGCTGCTCGGCCCACATCGCGGCGAACCGCGGCGAGCAGCCCCGCAGTTCGGTGACGAGCTCCCCGATGCGCCGGTCACGGGGGTAGCGCGCGTACGCGGCCCGCAGGTCGGCGACCGAGCCGCGGGCGAACGCGAGCGTGTCCGTGTCGCTCCACCGCGGGTCGCCGCCGGGCTGGCGGAACATCCAGCGCAGGATGTTCCGGTCCGCGGCCGGGATCGCGGACAGGTCGCCGATGAAGTAGGTGGCCAGCTGGTTCCAGGCCAGCACGTCATACCGGGCGTCCAGCACGTAGGCGGGCACAGCGTCCAGGCTGCCCAGCAGGTGCCGGGTGGCCGGGGCCAGTTCCCCGGCCGGGCTGGCGGCCGGCGGCGGGCTCATCCCGGCGATGCGGAACAGGTAGTCCCGCTCGTCCCGGGTCAGCATCAGCGCGCGGGCCAGCGCGGCCAGGATCTGGTCCGACGGGTGCGGGCCGCGGCCCTGCTCCAGCCGGATGTAGTAGTCGACCGACATCCCGGCCAGCTCGGCGACCTCCTGCCGGCGCAGGCCCGGGGTGCGCCGCCGCCCGCCACCGGGCAGCCCCACGTCGCCCGGCCGTAGCCGGGACCGCCGGCCGCGCAGGAACCCGGCCAGTTCGTCCCGCTGGATACCCGGCCAGCCAGCCCCGCCGCCCGCGAGCTCGTCCATGGCACCAGCGTGCCTCATCCGCGCCCCGGGCCGGCCGCGGGAGGGTAGTACTGCCGATCCCAGCCTGCGCCGGTCTCTCCCGCATCCGGCCCGCGCAGACCAGGCTGGCCGCATGACGACTACCGCACTGATCACCGGCGCCAACAAGGGAATCGGCCTCGCCACCGCCCGGCTGCTCAGCCAGCGCGGCGTGACCGCGCTGCTCGGTGCCCGGGACGAGCAGCGGGGCGCGGCGGCTGAACGAACGCTGCACGACGAGGGCGCGGCCGCCGCGCGGTACGTGCCGCTCGACGTGACCGACGGGAAGTCGGCGGCCCGGGCGGCGGCCTGGATCGAGGCCGAGTACGGCCAGCTTGACATTCTGGTCAACAACGCCGGGATCGCCCGCGGTGACGGCCGCGGTGCGCCCAGCCAGACCACGCTCGGCACGCTGCGCGAGGTGTTCGAGACCAACGTGTTCGGCGTGGTCACGGTGACCAACGTCATGCTGCCGCTGCTCCGCCGCGCCCCGGCGGCCCGGATCGTGAACGTGTCCAGCGAGGTGGGCTCGATCGCGTCGATGATGAACCCGGACAGCCCGCTGTGGCCGATGGCGTCGGTGCCCTACCCGGCGTCCAAAGCCGCGCTGAACATGGTGACCGCCATGTACGCGAAGGAACTGGCCGGCACCCCGGTCAAGGTGAACGCGGCCAACCCGGGGTATTGCGCGACCGACCTGAACGGGCACACCGGATTCCGCACCGCCCAGCAGGGCGCCGAAGCCTGCGTGCACCTGGCCACGCTGCCCGCCGACGGGCCGACCGGCCAGCTCTGGGGCCACCTGTGGGCGCCCGGCGACGGGGAGCGGGACGGCGTGCTGCCCTGGTAGCTGCACCCACTGCCCGGTACCGGGGACAATGGACGGGTGCACGTTGGCATTCTCGGCCCGCTCCAGGTGCGCGGCGACGCGGGGCAGCCCATCGAGCTGGGCGGCCTGCGGCTGCGCGCCCTGGTGATCCGGCTCGCCCTGGACGCCGGGCACACCATTTCTGCAGAACGCCTGTCCGGGGATCTGTGGCCCGGCGACGGCCCGGCCGCCACGGGCAACGCGCTCCAGGCCCTGGTCTCCCGGCTGCGGCATGCGGCCGGGCCGGGCTTCGTGCAGCACCGGACGGGCGGTTACGCACTGGCGTTGTCGCCGGGGGAGGTGGACGCGGCCGAGTTCGAGCGGCTGGTCGGTGTGGGCCGGGCCGCGCTGGCGGCCGGGGACGCCGCGCAGGGTGCGGCCGTACTGCGCGAGGCGCTGGGCCTGTGGCGCGGCCCGGCACTGGCTGACGTGCCGGGCGCGCCGTTCGCGGCTGGCCCGGTGGCCCGGCTGGAAGAACTCCGGCTGGCCGCCACCGAAGACCGGATCGAGGCCGACCTGGCCCTGGGCCGGGGTGCGGAACTCGCGCCCGAACTGGAGGAACTGGCCGCTGAGCATCCGCTGCGGGAGCGGCTGCGCGGACAGCTTATGCGGGTGCTGTACCTGGCCGGGCGGCAGGGTGACGCGCTCAACGTGTACCAGGAAACCCGGGAACTGCTGGCCGACCAGCTCGGCGTGGACCCGTCGCCCGCGTTGTCAGAGGTCCACCTGGCCATCCTCCGGGGCAGCGTTAGCCTGGGGGGGCGACCCCCCGGAACCCCCCACCCGCCGCTGCGCGCCGAACGTGGGCTTGGCGAGCACCCGCCTGCGGCGGGTCTCGCCTCGCCCGCGCAGACGGCGGCCGGCCTGGAGCCCCCGGCCGGGCCCGCCTCGCCAGCGCAGGCCGCCAGCTTGGGTATCCCGCGCACCGGCAACCTGCCGGCGCAGCTGACCAGCTTTGTCGGGCGGGATGAGGAGCTGAACCGGGTGGCCAAACTGCTCGACGAGGCCCGCCTGGTCACGCTCACCGGGCCAGGCGGCACCGGCAAGACCCGGCTCGCCATCGAGGCCGCGGCGCGGCTGGATGGCCAGGCGCCGGATGGGGCCTGGTTCGTCCCGCTGGCCCCGGTGCGCGACGCCATGGACGTGCCGCAGGCGGTGCTGGCCGCGCTCGGGGTGCCGGAGGCGACCCGGGCCGCTGACACGGTCTGGCTCACCGTGCTGCCGCCGCTTGACCGGCTGGCCGAGGCGGTGGCCAGCCAGCAGCTGGTCCTGGTACTGGACAATTGCGAGCACCTGATCGGCGCGGTGGCCGACCTGGCCGGGCGGGTGCTGGCCGCCGCCCCGGGCGTGCGCATCCTGGCTACCAGCCGGGAGCCGCTCGGCGTGATCGGTGAGACGCTCTGCCCGGTGCCCGCGCTGCCGCTGCCGCCGCCCGACGTGACGGTCGGCGAGGCCATGGACTACGGCGCGGTCCGGCTGCTGGCCGAGCGCGCGGGCGCGGTCCGGCCCGGGTTCACCGTCGATGCGGCCGGCGTGGGCCCGGTGGTCCGGATCTGCCGCGCGCTGGACGGCAACCCGCTGGCTATCGAGCTGGCCGCGGCCCGGCTGCGGTCGCTCACCGCCGCACAGGTGGCGGGGCGGCTCGACGACCGGTTCGCGCTGCTGCGGTCGGGCAGCCGGACCGCGCTACCGCAGCACCAGACGCTGCGCGCCATCGTGGACTGGAGCTGGGACCTGCTCGGTGACGACGAGCGCACCGTGCTGCGCCGGCTGGCCGTGTTCAGCGGCGGTGCGTCCCCCGCCGCGGCCGAGGCGGTGTGTGCCCTGGCCGGGGACAGTGCCCAGATCATCGACCTGGTTGCGGCGCTGGTGGACAAGTCGCTGGTCACCGCGACCGGCGAGGCCGACGTCCGGTACCACCTGCTGGAAACGGTGCGCGCTTACGCTGCGGACCGGCTGGCCGAGGCGGGGGAGCGCGACCAGGTGCAGGCCGTGCACGCGGACTACTTCCTGGCCCTCGCTGAGCAGGCCGAGCCGCAGCTGCGCGGCCCGGACCAGCTGGACTGGCTGGCCCGGCTGTCCGCCGAGCACGACAACTTCGCCGCCGCGCTGCGCTACTCGGTCAGTGCCCGTGACGCGCCGATGGCGCTCCGCTTGGTCGCCGCGCTGAGCTGGTTCTGGCTGATGCGCGATTACGAGACCGAAGCGGGCGAGTGGGCGACCGAGGTGCGCGAGCTGGCCGGGGATCAGGTGCCGCCCGGCCTGGCCGATGCGTATGCCGTCTGTCACGTGCTGGCCACGATGACCCTGCTCGCGAACAGCTCCGACGCCTCCCCTGACCAGCTGATGGACACGTTGCGCACCGCGGTGGCGATAGCCGGCCCGGACACCCAGCACTCGCTGCTGCGGCTGGCCACGCCGATGCTGGCGTTCTTCGGTGGGGACACCGAGCGGGGGCTGCGCGAACTGCGCACCCTGGACGACCGCGCCGACCCGTGGGTCAGGGCCGCCGGACGCGCCGCGGCCGGGCACCTGGCCCTGAACGCCGGGCAGCTCGACCAGGCCGCCACCGACCTGGCCCAGAGCCACGTCGGCTTCACCGCCATCGGCGACCGGTGGGGACTGGTGGTGAGCCTGGCCGGCCTGGCTGAGGTGGCGCTGGCCCGCGACGATCCCGATGAGGCGGTGCGGCTGCTGGAGGAGGGGCGCGCGGTTGCCCTCAGCGGGCTGCACCGCAACTTCGCCGACATGATGCTGATCAAGCTAGGCCAGGCCCGGGCCCGGCAGGGTAACACCGACGCGGCCCGGGCCGACCTGGAGCGCGGTGTGCACATCGCGGAGCGGATCGGCGAGAAGGACGACGCCGCCTCGGGGTACCTCGAGCTGGCCGGGCTGGCCCGGCAGCTCGGTGACCCGGACCGGGCCAGGGAGCTGATCCGGCAGGCCATGGAGTCCGCCGAGACGAACCCCGGGCGGCCGGGCATGGCGTCCATCGCGGTCACCGCCTACAGCAAGCTGGGCTGCCTGGACGAGCAGCAGGGTGACCTGACCGCGGCGGCCGGCTGGCACGCCAGGGCGGCCGGCCTGGTTGGCGAGCGTGAGGACGTGTTCCTGTCCAACCATCCGGTGGCGGCGACGGTGGCCGAAGGCTGTGCCGCGCTGGCCGCGGCCCAGGGCCAGCACCACCGGGCCGCTGAGCTGCTCGGGCTCGCACACACCCTGCACGGCTTCCGCGACGCGGCCAGCCCGGAGGTCCGGCGGGTCACCGCGCTGTCGTCGGCCGTGCTGGGCGCGGCCGACTTCGACGCCGGGTACGCCCGCGGGCAGGGCCTGACCCGGGCCGACCTGCCTGAGCTGGCCGCCGGGACCTGACCCTGCCCGCGGGCTGTGCCCCCGCAAGCGGCATATCCGGGTTCAGACCCGGCGGCGGTACATCCGCATGGCCAGTGGGAAGGCCACGATCACGATGCCGGCCGCCCAGGCCAGGGCGTACAGCACGTGCGTGGCCACCGGGCCGCCCACCGTCAGTCCGCGCACCGAATCGGCCAGCGAGGTGACCGGGTTGACCTTGACCCAGGCCTGCAGCCAGCCCGGCAGGGTGGCCGTGTTCGGCATCAGGATGCTGCTGCCGAACACCAGCGGCATCATGAAGATGAACGAGATCCCCTGCACGGTTTCCGGTCCTGGCGCGATCAGGCCGATCAGCACCGAGATCCAGCAGAAGGCCAGGTAGAACACGTAGACCAGGACGAACGCGGCCACCGCCGGGAGCATCCCGGTGTGGAACCGGAAGCCGAGCGCCGAGCCGAACCCGATCAGCACGGTCATTGCCACGCAGAACCGGACCGTGTCGCCGAGTACCGCGCCGACCAGCGGCGACGATCTGGCGATGGGCAGGCTGCGGAACCGGTCGAACACGCCCTTGTGGATGTCCTCGCACAGCGCAGTGCCCAGGCCCATGGTGGCGAACATCGCTATCTGCGCGACCAGCCCGGGCAGCAGCAGCTCCAGGTAGGCGTGGGTGCTGCCGGCCACCGCGCCGCCGAACACGTAGAGGAACAGCACCAGGAAGACGATCGGCATCAGCGTCACGTCGAGCAGCTTCTCCGGGGAGTGCTTGAGCTGGGTCACGTTGCGCCAGGCCAGGGTCAGCGCGTTGGCGATGCCCTGCCGGGCGCCGATCCGGCGGCGCAGCGGGACCAGCTCGCGGGCCGGTGCGGCCGTGGCCGGTACGTCCAGGGTGGTCATGCCGCCCTCCCTTCGCCGTCGGTGGTGTCTTCGGCGAGGTGCCCGGTCAGGGTGAAGAACACCTCGTCCAGGCTGGGCAGCCGGAACGCGAGCTCGGCGGCCAGCAGGCCCGCCTCGTCCAGCCGCCGGACCACGGCCGGCAGCAGCGCCGGGTCGCTGGCCGGCGCGGTGACCAGGCCTATGTCGCTGACGACCTCCGGGGTCGCCCCGGTCACCTGGGCCACGATCGTGGCCAGTTCCCCGGTCCTCTCCTGGTCGGCGGCCCGCACCATCAGCGTCTGGCCGCCGGTCCGCGACTTCAGCTCGGCCGGCGTCCCCTCGGCGACCAGCTGGCCGTGGTCGATGACCGCGATCTGGTCGGCCAGCTCGTCGGCCTCCTCCAGGTACTGGGTGGTGAGCAGCACGGTCGCGCCGCCGGCCACGATGCCGCGGATGGTATCCCACACCTGGCTGCGGGCCCGCGGGTCCAGCCCGGTGGTCGGCTCGTCCAGGAACAGCACCTGCGGCTCACCGACCAGGCTGGCGGCCAGGTCGAGACGGCGCCGCATGCCGCCGGAGTAGGTCTTGGCCGGCCGCCCGGCCGCGCCGGCCAGCTCGAACCGGTCCAGCAGGTCGGCCGCCCGGCGGCGGGCTTCGGCCCGGCGCAGGCCGAGCAGCCGGCCGATCATCACCATGTTCTCGGTGCCGGTCAGTTCCTCGTCCACCGAGGCGAACTGCCCGGTCAGCGCGATCAGCTGGCGCACCTGGACGGACTCGGTAACCACGTCGTAGCCGCAGATCCGGGCCTGGCCGGCGTCCGGCTTGAGCAGCGTGGCCAGCACCCGGACCGCGGTGGTCTTGCCCGCCCCGTTCGGGCCGAGCAGGGCGAGCACGGTGCCACGCCCGGCCCGCAGATCGACCCCGCGCAGCGCCTCGGTCTGGCCGAAGCGCTTGCCCAGCCCTTCGGCCTCGATCATGTCCGTCATCTGTCCTGTCCTGTCATCGGCGGCTGGGTACCCGTCCACTGTGCCGGGCCGCGCTGACAGGTACCGGACAGCACGCTGACAGCCCGCGGCCAGGCCGCTGACGGCGCCGGTGCCTGTCAAACTCGATGAGACATCAAGCTGCTCGTGTGGTTTGTGGTGAGGTGCTGGTCTCGATGGTGGCGGGTGGCTCGTTGATCCACACCTTGGCGGGCAGGCGCTTCGGCTGGGGACAG
>Ga0335078_10001539_pt1 | contig 34749 bp, 25 predicted proteins | sample Lox_Sample_32_FD_206711 | JGI IMG/M metagenome (GOLD analysis project Ga0335078, IMG submission 206711) | Soil microbial communities from Loxahatchee National Wildlife Refuge, Florida, United States - Lox_Sample_3.2 | ecosystem: Environmental > Terrestrial > Soil > Wetlands | place: USA...
GTTCTTAACGCCGGCTGCCGCGGTCTTCACGTGTCTTTCGCGCGGACGCCCTGGTCCATGTCGTCGTAGTCGTTCGCCGCGAACCATGCGTAGGCCGGAGTCGTGGACGCGCTCTGCAGGTCGGTCGCCAGCTGGGTCAGCGGCTGGTTGTGCGCCTCGCAATAGCTGAGGTTGCTGACGTTGTCCGCGTAGTCCAGGAACGGCTCGTCGTCGGTCAGGTAATAGTCACCGCCCGCGGCGGAATTGCCAGAACGTCTAGACGATTAAATATCTGCCCCGTTTCCGCGGGCCGCGCGGCGGCTTATTGTCGCTGCCGGCATCTGGCGGTCGCGGCCCTTTTCCGCGTCATCAGCCCGCTGTTCAGCGCCATCACCTCGCCATCCCCGAACAGTTTCACAATACGTGTTCGTGTGATTACTCATCGTAGTAGCCTCGTGCGGGTCACGCCCCATCGCAGTGAAAGGACGGATTCAATGTCAGCGTGGATGGCAGGAAGAACGGTACAGAGACGAGCGGTCCTGCCCGCGGCTATTCTCTCGCTTGCCGGGATGAGCCTGCTGGCCACTCCGGCACAGGCTGAGGTCTCGGTCCGGCCGGCAATCACCACTCCGGCAGGTCCGGGCCCGATCGTATCCGGCTACAACAAGATGAAGTGCCTCGACGATCTTGGCGATTCGACGAGGAATGACACCCCCATCGTCATGTGGGATTGCAACGGCAGCCCTGAACAGCAGTGGACGGTCGAAACTGACGGCACGATTCAGGTAAACGGCAAGTGCCTAGACGTCTACCGCGAGGAGAAGTACAACAAGGCCATGCTCATCCTCTACACCTGTCATGGCAGCTCCAATCAGCAATGGCAGCCGACGGGCGACACGCTGGTGAATCCGGTCTCGCACAAGTGCCTGGACGACCCGGCGTACAAGACAACCAACGGCACCCAGCTGCAGCTCTACACGTGCAACGGCGGGAAGAACCAGATCTGGCTGCTGCCGGCGGCCATGGCGCCTGCCAGCTGAGCGCGCGACTCGCCAGGTCCGTGCCTGCCGGACGTCTCGTCCTGCAGGCACGGACCTGCGGCTTTCACCGGCCCAGTCCCCTGCGGCCCAGCCAGCGGCGCAGCCGCTTCTTCGCCCAGCCGAGCGAGCGGCACTGATCGCGTCCGTCGGGCGCCAGGGCGAACCGTGCCGGGCTCGCGTAGACGGCGTACCCGGCGAGGTGGCGGGCGACGGCGCACAGCCAGATGTCCTCGATGAACCAGAACCGCCTCGGCAGCCGGTACAGGCGCGGGTCGGAGAAGACTGCCGTATCGCAGATCATCCCGCCGGTGCCGACGTAGTCCGCCGCGCTGCCAGGGGCGCATGGCACCCGGTCACCGGTTCGCAGGTTGCGGAAGGCGAACCACCCGCTCAGCGACCGGGCCCGGTGCCGGCCAATGAGGTCACCGATCGCCTCCGGACCGAAGTCCTGGTCGTCGTCGATGAAAATCACCGCCTGGTGACCCTGCTCGGCCGCGGCCCGCGCCAGGTAGAACCGGCCGAAACCGCCGACGTTCCGCGGGCTGTGATGCACGGCTGCCGGGATGTGCGCGTCCGCCGCGGCCTTGGCCACGGCCCCGGGGCTGCGGCTGTTGTCCCAGATGAGCACCTGGACGGGCGTGCTCTGGGCGCCGAGCATGGCCAGCGTGGCCGGAAGCCGACCGAGGCGCCGGAACGTGCACATGATCACCGGCACCAGGTCCGGCTCCATGGCCAGGGAAACCCGCTGATCTCTCCGCCATCCCGCCAGCGCATTGCATGACCGCGCATATGCCCGCATGCCATTAACGCGCCAGGCGGCTGACTCGTGAATGCGCTCCAGCATGCGGTCATCGTGCCACGCGCGTCGCGGAAATGAAGAGCCGTCCGGTATTCCAGGGTCGTTCAGAAGTGGTCAGTCCTCTAGATGTTCAGATAATGATGCGGCCATAAAACCCGGTCCCGGCCGGCCGTATCGGCAATGCACGCAAGAGCATTGCCGATACGGTCTCGGTATGACGATCACGCTTTCCGAGGGCGCGATGAAAGCACCCGCTGAGCATGTGCCCGCCCGGTCCGGGCCGGCCAGCCGGCTGACCAGATGGCCATGATCGGGGACCGTCCCGGTGACTGGGACGGCCTTGTCGTGCTGTGCGCCGCGAACGGATATGACGGCATCCGGCTGAGCGACTGGCACCTGGCGGAGCACCTGTCGAGGCTGACGCCGGTACTGTACGTCGACCCGCCGGTGTCCTGCCTCACGCCGGTGCGAAGCCCGCGGACCGCGGGCGTCCTGACCGCGCCGCGGCTTCGCAAGCTGGCTCCCGGCCTCGCCCGGCTGACGCCCGTAGTCCCGCCGTTCCCGTCCAGACCCGGCACCAGCGGCATCACCAGCGCGGTCACCCGGCGCTATCTGCGCGCGGCCACGGCGCAGCTGGGCGGGCGAGTCCGGGCCATCTTGTCGGCCTGGCCGCAGTACCCGGTGTTCGGGAGCTGCCGCGAGCAGGTCAGGGTCTACTGGGCGCAGGACGACTTCGTCGGCGGGGCGGCTCTGCTCGGCCTCAACGCCAGGCTGCTGGACAAGCGAGAACGGCGCACGGCCGCGAGCGCCGATCTCGTCGTCGCGGCCAATCCCGTCGTCGCCGACATGTGGCGCGGCCGCGGCCTCGACCCTGTGCTCGTCCCGTTCGGCACCGATGCCGACGCATATGCGGGCGTCGAGAGCGTCCCGCTCCCGCCGGATGTCAGCCTGCCGCGCCCGATCGTCGGCTTTGTCGGGCACATCAACGCGCGCACCGACTTCCGGCTGCTCGAGGCGATCGCGGGCCGCGGGCGCTCGCTGCTGCTAGTCGGGCCCAGGGACCCGGCGTTCGAGCCAGCGCGGTTCGCTGCCCTGCGGCGCCGGCCCAATGTGTGCTGGGTCGGCGTCAGGCAGGCGGCCGTGCTGCCCGGCTATCTCCGGGCCATCGACGTGGGCATCGTGCCCTACGCCGACAGCAGGTTCAATCGCGGCAGCTTCCCGCTCAAGACGCTCGAGTACCTGGCCGCCGGCCGGGGCGTGGTCGCCACCGATCTTCCCGCGATCCGCTGGCTCGGCACCGGGCTGATCTGCATCGCCGCGCCCGAGGACTTCGCCGACCAGGTAGACCGGCTGCTGGCCGAGCCCAGGACCGCGGAGCTGGCGGCGCGCCGGCGGGCGTTCGCGGCCGGGCACAGCTGGGCTCGCCGGGCGGCCGACATCCACCAGGTGATCGCGGCAAGGTCGCAGTCGCCCGCCATGGCAGCGGACCCGGTGCCGCATTCAGCCCGGCCGCAGCAGCACGCCATGTAGCTTCTCAGATAATGTCCAGGAATTACGCCGCGCAATACAATAGGTATAGTCGAATAGATGACAGGAATTACGTCAGCGGGATAAGTGCTAGCTTGTAGGCTCCGCGTATGACGACTGACGCGCAATTCTTTCCGCTCTCGGCCACCCCTTTTGCACACCGAGCCGTCTGCGCGGACCGCGCCCGGGTCGTTACCCTGCTGACGATCTACCTGATCCTGCTGGTCTGCATTCCCGCCTATCGCGTGTGGTCGCCGCTCGGCGGCGCCGGCAGCCCCGCCAATATCGCTGCCTTCTGCCTGCTCGGCTGGTACCTGATCCTCCGGTACTTATCCGTACCGCAGCTGGCCCGCGGCTTCCGGCCGACTTCGATCGCGGCTGCGCTGTTTGCCTGTACCGCACTCATGTCGTACCTGCTGGCAAACCTGAGCCCGCTCCCGACACTGCAGCGGAATGCGGCCGACCGTGGGCTGATCTCCCTGGCCGGCCTGCTCGGAGTCCTGCTGCTGGCGGCCGACGGCATCGCCAGCTGGGACGGACTGCGCATCCTGATCCGGCGGATAGTCGCGTCCGTCACCGGCATCGCCGCCATCGGAATCTTTCAGTTCGTCGCTGGCATCAATCTCGCGGCCTACGTGGTCATACCCGGGCTGATCACCAAGGTGCAGCCCACAGACCTCCTGGTCCGGGGGGGCTTCAACCGGCCGTCCGCGACAGCGGCGCATCCGCTCGAGCTGGCCGCCGTGCTGGCAGCCGGGCTACCGCTCGCGCTGCACCAGGCGCGATTCGCCGCTGCGGGAGCGCGCGCGCGGCGCTGGAGTCAGGTCGGCGTCATCGCCGCCGCACTGCCGCTGACGCTGTCCCGGTCCGCTGTGCTCGCGCTTGCCGCCATCGCGATCACGCTGCTCCCGACCTGGTCGGCCCGCGAGCGCCGGGTCGCATATGCGCTGGCGGCCAGCTCGGCCGGCCTGCTCTGGCTGGCCCTGCCGAACTTCGTGCGCGCCTTCCAGGGCCTGTTCGGCACGCTGGGCTCCGACCCGAGCAGCCAGTCGCGATTGTCCGCCTACTCCGCGGCGCTGCCGTACATAGAAAGCCACCTGTGGCTCGGGATTGGCTACAACACCTTCCTGCCGCAGACATTTTTCTTCGTCGACAACCAGTACCTGACCACCCTCATCGAGAGCGGGATCGCAGGCCTCGGGACGCTGGTCGGCGTCTTCGGCACCGGCTGGTTCGTCGCGCGGCGGACCCGCAGGAGCCTGGCCGATCCGTGCGCCAGGGACCTGATGCAGAGCCTGGCCGCGTCCGTGCTCACGGCGGCCATCTCGTTCTACACCTTCGACGCGCTGTCGTTCTCGATCGAGACCGGGCTGACATTCCTGCTGCTCGGCTGCATCGGCGCGGCGTCCCTGCTGGCGGGGCGGCAGGGCGCCGCCCTCAGCGATGGCTGAACATCCACCGCGCGCTGCGACGGCACCATCGAGTCAGCCGGCCGGTGTCCGGCGCCGGAGCGCGCGGCCAGCTCCAGATCCCGCCGCCGCCCGGTCAGGGCGGCGAGCGCGCGGATGACGGCGAAGCCGGCGGCAAGCTCGAGCGCCACGGCGATGCCGAGCGAGCGGATCGCGGCACCCCTGCTCACCGACGGGACGCTCTGCATCGAGAGAGTCGCGGCGTGGATCTTGTCGTATGGCTTCTCGCCCGCCTGCAGTCCGTTCAGGATCACGCCGATCTGCCTGGTCAGGACCCGCAGGCTGTGCTCCACTCCGGCCTCGCTGGCACCGGTGACGGTGATCAGCAGCACCGAGCCCGTCGTCGAGGTGCCGTACGACGCCAGCGTCACGGTGTGCGCGCCGGTCACGCCCAGCGCGCCGAGGTGCCTCGCCACTGTCGGGCTGGCTATCTCCTGGCTGACGAGCTCGGCGGTCAGGGTGAGCGAGGGGGTGAAGCTCAGGTACGGGTTGCCGCCGAAGGGCCTCGACGCGGCCCGCGAGGCGAGCAGGACGACCGAGGAACCCGACTGATACGTCCGGGAGAGCCGCGCCGGCAGCGCGATGATCGTGACAATTACAAGCGCCAGCAGCGCGACCGCCAGAATTCGCTGGCTCCGGCTGCCAGGCAGGGACTCTGCGTATCTCATCTAGTATTACCCTTGCTCGTATCAAAGGACGCGGCAGTCCCGCAGCGTGGTACCGGATATTGTCGGCAGCGCATAGTCGCCGCTATTGTGCAATGAAGTAATTCGATCCTATCGCTAGCCGCGGCCCTGAGCAGCTTCTTGACAGATCACCGCGCGCGCCATCCGCTTATGCGCGGCTGCGCACTTAATGGCCTTCAGCCGCGCACGGCGGCCAATTTAGACGTCCTATTGTCTAGGCAATTCAATTTCCCGGCGGATGGCTCCTGCACCCGCCAGGCAGCAGCCCGCATCAGCCGGAATCCGGGACGTGCGCCGGCCGATATCGCCGTCGCGCCGGCCGGACCGGCAACTGCGGAGCGTCGTTCTTGTCGAGCAGGCACATCGTCAGCGACAGCACGATCACCGTCACCACGGCAAGTGCGCCGAATACTCTGGCGCGCGAGCCGCGCGCGCGGACGACGCTCCCGTCATCGGCAACGTAGACGACGAGCCGGTGCCGCTCGGCGACGTGCGCCCGAGCCTGCAGCGCCGCGAGGCGCCGGACAAGATACGCGCGGACGATGCCGAGGGTCCGCTGGGCGGCTGCGGGCGTCGCCGCAGTGGCGGTCAGGGTCGCCATGGGCACGGAGAAGTTCGGGTACTCCAGGTCGTACAGGTTGAATGGCGCGAGGGTGTATCGCGTGCTCCCCCCGGCCGTTACTACCTGACTCCGGACTGACTGGCTGGCCAGATCCTGAGACATCATCACCTCGGTGGCGATGAGCGAGTCCCGGTAGTCCTGCCGCGGGCCGTCAAGCAGTGACCGCGTCACCCTGAACACAACGGTGGCGCTGCCGGTATAGGCAGTGACGCGGGTCAGGCCGAACGCGACGCAGAGCGCGAGCCCGAGCACTGCCAGCGCGGCGAGCTTGTGCCGCCAGATGGCCGGGCTGATCCTCATGGCGCGCTCGCCAGGCCGATCGCGGCCGCCAGCGTGTCGGCACGGCAGGACCAGGTGTGGCGGGCCGCGAACGCCCGGCATCTGCCGGCTTCCGTTGCGTCCGGGCTGCCGGCGAGCCCGCGGACCGCGCCGACAAAGCCCTCCCGGTCGTCGGCCAGGGCGAGGAACGGCCGCCGCCCGGCGGCGAGCCCGCTCGCCTCCAGGTCATTCAGCAGCCACCGGGCCGCCGGCAGCGCGGTGCTGACCACAGGCCGGCCGGCACTGAGGTAATCCAGCGTCTTGAGCGGGAACGACGCCCGGTTGAACTGGCTGTCACGGTACGGCGTGATGCCCAGATCGACTGCTGCCATGTACGCGAACGCCTCCTCCTCGGACACTCGGCCCACGTACCGGACTCCCGGCCGCGCGGCAAGGGCGGCGAACCGGACCGGCTCCCAGCTCGGCTGCCGCGGGCCGACGATCAGCACGGAAAGGCCGGCGTCGGCGGTCGCCTCGACCAGGCCCAGGTCGAGGCGGGCATTGAGCCGGCCCACCAGGCCGACTACCGGGCCCGGCAGGTCCAGCTCTGCCGCCGGGCGCGCGCAGCTGCCCCCCTGGCCGGGGCAGCAGCCGTTGGGAATCACCGGCACCGCTGTTCCGCGCAGCCTGGACCACCGCTCCGCAAGGGGCGGCGACAGCGCGGTGACGACGTCCGCCCGCAGGACGGATCGCTGCTCCTGCGCCCGGAGCCGGTCCGCAGAAAGCCCCATGAGCTCGGCGCCAGCGACGTAGTCGTCGATGCCGTGCAGCACGCTCAGGACGCCACGGCCCCACCTGCCCTGCACGTCCTGGAGCGTGGTGGCTACCACCGCGGCGGGCTCGATCCCGGTCCGGCGCAGCGCCCAGCGGACCTGCGCGCGCAGCAGCGGAGCGGTCGTCCGCCGGATCCCGGCGCGGTGCATGCCAGGGACGGCCGTGGGCGTCAGTCTCGCGATGCGATCGTCCAGCGAGGTCAGTGTCGGCCGGATCTTGCGCGGGAGTCCGAGCCGCCCCTGGGCCGATGTCGCGGGAGAGACGGGCGGGTCGACCCACAGCAGCCGAGCGTGGCGCGCCATCTCCACGGCGAGCCGCCGGTCGGTGCCGGGCTGTTCCCACAGCTTGCAGGCCATCCACACGATGTAGGGCACCTTCTCGGTCACTGCGGACTCGCGAGTGGGTCGTCCGGGCGCGCGCGGGCGTCCCGGCGACGGGCCGTGTCGCCTGGCACCTGCGGCGCGGTCAGGGCGCTGGCAGTCGCGGGCGGCGGGGAGGCACTGGCCTGCGCGGTGCGCCGGGGGAAGGCGCCCGCGGGGTCCCAGCCCAGATCCGCCGCCGTCAGCCGGTACAGCGGCGAGGTCGCCGCCGGGTCCAGTCGGGCCGGCCAGTAGCTGCGGATGTCCCGCGCCGCCGCCGGCTCCGGCGTCCAGCCGGTGCCGCGCGCGTCCCGGCCCGCCCCTAGGTGCTCCGCCGCCCGGCCGGACGCGACGGCCGGCTGCGCGGCATCGCGGCAGGCCACATGACCGGGGCCGGCGTGCCCCGGCGGCCCGGCCAGCCCGGCCGGCGGCTCCCGCAGCGCCGGGAGCGAGCCCCGCAGCCGGTAGACCAGCCAGCACATGAGCAGGCCGGCCGGGATACCGCTCGCGGCGAGCGCGGGGACGGCACTGAACACGAGCCCGGTCGCCGCCGCCAGGCAGCACGTGCACAGACCCGCTGCGCCCGGCAGCCACAGCCGCGCGCAGAGGGCGCGGACACCGATGCCTGCCCTGCGCAGCTCGTACCCGTAGCGCGGCAGGATTAGCAGCACGGCCACGGCCAGCTCGGCGAGCGCGGCACCGGAGATTCCGTCGGCGCGCGCGCCCGCGACGAGCGCGGGCACGAGGGCCGCAAGCCACACCAGCTGCGTCGTCAGCAGGAACCTGGAGCGCGCGAGCACGACCAGCAGGTCGTAGGCAAGGACGAGGAACACCTGCACCGCCGCGAGCACGGCCAGCCATGCCAGCGGCGCGGCCGCGGGCAGCCACCGGGCCCCGTAGACCAGGGCGATCAGCGGCCTGGCGGACCCGGTGAGGAACAGGCAGGCGGGCACGGCAGCCGCGGACACCATGCCCGCGGCGGACAGGAAGGTCTGGCGCATGGCCGGGGCGTCGCCCATGATGCGCGCGAACACGGCCGGCCCCACTGCCCGCAGCGGCTGCGAGAAGAACGTGCTCGGCCAGCTCGCGATGTTCAGGGCGAGCACGTAGAAGCCGAGTGAGACCGCGCCGAGCGTGCGCCCGACGACGAGCTGGTCCGCGGTGGCCACGGCGTAGCCGACGACGTTGGCGCCGGCCAGCGGAAGCCCGAACCGGAGCAGCGCCCGCGCCTGCACCGGGTCATAGCCCAGCCGCAGCGACTCGGGCGCGAACGCGACCAGCAGCACCGCGCTTGCCATGCAGCCGACGACCCGGCCGACGGCCAGGCTCATGGGACCGAGGCCATACCAGGCGAGCGCGACGGTCACGGCGGTGCCGAGCCAGACGTTGACCTGGTCTGCGATCGCCCGCCTGCCCTGCCGGAAGGTCCGCTGGAGCAGCGCAGCCGGCGTCGTGGTGAACGCGTCGCTCAGCACCGTGATCGCGAGCACGCGGACGACGGGCGTGGCAGCCGGGGCGCCCATCATCGAGGCGTACGCCGGCGCCGCGAGAAAGCAGCCGGCGTAGATGACGACCGAACCCAGCACCGACAGCGTCGTCACCGTCGGGACGATCCTCGCCGGATCCGCGGGCCAGCGCACGATCGCCAGGCCGACGCCCAGGTCATTGACATTCAGCAGCGCGAGCAGCGCGACGTAGGCCACCGCGTAGGTGCCGAACGCATGGGGGCCGAGGAGCCGGGCGAGCATCACGCCGACGGCAAACAGGCTCAGCTTGCTCAGGACCGTGCTGCCGACGCTCCAGCCGAGCGCCTTCGAGGCCCGGCCGGCGAGGGTGCTGTCGTCCAGCAGCGGCGACGTCCGCCGGTGCCGCGGCCGCCGCTGCCGGCGGTGCTTCATCGCCCGGGCCGGCTGACTGGCCGGGGCCGGGCACTCACCGAGCTCACGTCGCCGGGACTCCGGTAAAGCCCGCGCCGGTGCCTGCGATCGTTCTCACTGATGCCCCCTGGTTTCCGCTCGTGCTCTGCCGCCGAGAGCGGACTTAGTCGTCTAGTCAATTAGAGAATGGCCGGCTAATAATCCCCTGGTGCCCAGCGCGTGAAATATTAGCCGTCAGTCCGGCTGGGTGTCGTGATTTCAATAAAGTCTGGCCCGATATAGGACTCCAGCTTAAGAACGGTCCGGGCGCTATAAATCCCGCGGTCAATTTCTGCGCGCACCCTGCGGTATTCAGGCCGATCACGGGACAATTTCCGCGCGGCGGCCGCTGCCCGAACGATCCGGTCGCGACGATGGGCGTCCGCCAGGTCGGCCTGATCCGCCGGCATCGCCGCGGCCCTGACGGCGCTGCGGTTGCCTCCCGGGCCCGATGGCTGTCGCGGGACGAGTCCGGCTGACCACGGGGCGCGCAGCAGGCCGCGGCACGCGATGATGTCGGGATGATCGATCTGCTGCTGCGCAATGCCCGGGTCGCCGGGGCCGAATCGCTTACCGACATCGCGGTCGACCAGGGCCGGATCGTGCCGGTGCCCGGTGACCAGGCGGGCGGCGCGGGGCAAGCACCCCGCCGCCGCCCCGGGACACACCCCCGGGGCGCCCGCCTGGTCACTCCCCCGCTGGTCGAGCCGCACATTCACCTGGACGCGGTGCTCACCGTCGGCCAGCCGCGCCCGAACGTCTCCGGCTCGCTGTTCGAGGGCATCGCGGTGTGGGCCGATCGGGTGCAGGACCTGACCCGCGCCGACGTGCAGGCGAGGGTCCGGCAGGTGCTGCGCTGGCAGCTCGCGTGCGGCGTGCAGCACGTGCGCAGCCACGTCGACGTGTGCGACCCCGAGCTGACCGCGCTGCGCGCGCTGGTCGAGCTGCGCGAGGAGGTCCGCGGCGTGATCGACCTGCAGCTTGTCGCGTTCCCGCAGCAGGGCATCCTCGGCTTCGACGGCGGCAGGGAGCTCATGCGCACGGCAGTCGGGCTGGGTGCCGACGTGGTCGGCGGCATCCCGCACTACGAGCTGACCCGTGAGGACGGCGTCGAGTCGGTGAAGTTCGCGATCGCGCTCGCCGACGAGCACGGGCTGCGGGTCGACATCCACTGCGACGAGACCGACGACGACCACTCCCGGTTCGTCGAGGTGATGGCCGCCGACACGATCAGGCGCGGGATGGCCGGACGGGTAACGGCCAGCCACACGACCGCGATGCACTCCTACAACAGCGCGTACGCCTACCGGCTCATCCGCAACATCGCCCGCGCCGGGCTGCACATGGTGACCAACCCGCTGGACAACTCGGTGCTGCAGGGCCGGTTCGACACCGGGCCGGTCCGGCGCGGTCACACCCGCGTGAAGGAACTGCAGGCGGCCGGCGTCAACGTCTGCATCGGGCACGACTCGGTGATGGACCCGTGGTACCCGCTCGGGTACGGCGACCCGCTGCAGGCGGCGTTCGTGCTCGTGCACTTCGGCCAGATGTCCGGCGATGAGGAACTGCGCCGCCTGATCGAGATGATCACCGTGAACCCGGCGGCGGCGCTGGGCGTGCCGGACTACGGCCTGCGCGAGGGCGGCGCGGCCGACCTGGTCGTCTTCGACGCGCCGTCGGAGGCCGACGCGCTGCGCCTGGTCGCGCCCCGCACCCTCGTACTGCGCGGCGGCAGGATCGTCGCCCGCTGCGTCCCGGCGCAGCACACCGTCGTCTGGGACGGCACCGAGGAGCCGGTGAACTTCCTGCGCGTGTGAAGCTACGGGCGCTGCCCGGCGATGCCAGACCAGCGCCCGTAGCCGACGTTCCTAACCTAGGCAGTTGCCTCGGTGACGGTCTCGCCGGGGATCTCCAGCACCTCCTGCACGCGACGTTCGCCCTCGATCTTGAAGAACAGCGCGTACAGGCCGGCCGCCAGCAGGAACCCGACCTCGAAGGTGAGGTCGCCGAAGGACGGCCAGTGCTTGGGGATCACGCCCACGTAGCCGGGGACGCCGGTCTGGTTGGCGAACAGGTAGATCGACACCCCCGTCGCGATGGCCATCGCCGTGAATCCGGCCCACGGGTTGTGCCTGCGGTCGAACAGCAGGCCGTCGACCCGCTTCCCGCGGCGCAGCCACTGGTCCGCGAAGAAGACGCCCAGCCACGGGCCGATCCAGTAGGCGATGATCAGCAGGAAGTTGTTGTACTTGGTGCCCGCGTCGCTGAGTCCGGACAGCGCCAGGAAGAAGCCGGCGACGCCGAAGACCAGGGCCACGATGGCCCGGCGCAGCGTCAGCGGCAGCCGCACGCCCAGGGCCAGGAACGACATCGAGCCGGAGTAGACGTTCAGCGCGTTGGCGCAGATGGCGCCCAGCGCGATCGCGAGCAGCGTGGCGTCGGCGATCCCCGTGGGCAGGTGGCTGACGAAGCCGGCCGTCGGGTTGTCGGCATACTTGTCGATGCTGGTGACGGTCGCCGCGGCCGCGCCGATGACCTCCAGCAGGACGCAGGAGATGAAGACGCCCAGGGCGGCCCACATGCCCGCGGCCCTGCGGTTGGTGTCCTTCGGCAGATAGCGGGTGTAGTCGGAGGCGTACGGGTTCCAGCCGGCCGCGTAGCCGAACGCGGCGCCGAAGGTAATCAGCCAGCCGCCAAGGCCGCCGGTCTGGTGCACGGCGCCGGGATGCGCCTTGCTGACGATCACCACCGAGGCGATCACGAAGATGACCACGAGCACGGGGAACGCGACCCGCTCGAACGCGTGCACCAGGTTGTGCCCGAAGAACGCGACGGCGAGCTGGACGACGACGATGATCAGCAGGCAGATCTTGGTGTTCCAGCTCAGCAGCGCGTTCAGCGCGAAGGCACCGCTGACGCTGTTAACCGCGAACCAGCCGACGCCCGCCACCAGCGAGTTCACGCCCGCGGGCAGGATGTTGCCGAGGAAGCCGAAGCCGATCCGAGACAGCACCATCTGCGGCACGCCGAACAGCGGGCCGCGGGCGGCCAGGAAGCCCATCGTCACCGAGCCGAGCGCGGTGCCGAGCACGATGGCCAGCGCGGCCATCCAGAAGGAGAGCCCGAAGAACCAGACGCCGATGATCCCGACGAAGATCGTGGCGAACTCCATGTTGGGCGAGACCCAGGTCCAGAACTGCTGGTGCGGCTTGCCGTGGCGCTCCGCCAGCGGGATGTACTCGGCGCCGCCGGGCTCGATCGCCGCCACCTTGGCGCCGTAGATTCCCTCGCGTACTTCAGCCTCGATCACTGTCGCGCTGTCCGCGCGTGTGGTATCGGTCACTTCCAGGCCACCCCTAGTTCATGATCGCGCGCGCGTGGGACCCACGCCCGCGGCCGGTTGGCAGAGCGATGAGACGGGGACTATCTGAGATCATCCCGCTCGTGCCGGATCGAATGGGATGACCGGGGCTAAGTGTCGCCCACAATTGTTTCCAACATGTGTCGTGACGGGCCTGATTCCGGCACACGGGCGGCTTTGGCGGCATCGTGCCGCGCACTGCCGGCGCCCGCTGGCGGCGTGCCACCGCGGGACGCCTGCGCCGCAGCGGTTCGCGCCGCCGAGACCCTTGTGATGCCGGCGGCTGTGGTCTTCGTCACGCCGTCACTCGGATCGGGCGTTCGTGTATGTTTGGTGTTGCCAGGGCAACACCAAACTTCCACGAACTCAGGCCTGTCGGTGCCGAATGCCACCCTTGTCCGCATGGGGATCGACCATCGGGCCCGGATCCGGTTACTGACCAGCCAGAGCGACATCCTGTCCCGGGCGCAGGCCCTGCAGATAGGCATGACGAGCAACCAGCTCCGGCACTGCATCCGCGCTGACGGACCCTGGCAGATACTGCTGCCCGGCATATACCTCACCGTCACCGGTGCCCCGACGCCCAGGCAGCTGGAGGTCGCTGCCGCCCTGCATGCCGGACCCGGCAGCGTCATCACGGGTCCGGCGGCGTGCGCTTTGCACGGCATACGGGCGCCTGACAAGTCGGCCGTAGACGTGCTCGTGCCGGTCGAATGCCGCCGAAAGAGCATTGGATTCGCCGTCCTCCACCGGACTCGATGGATGCCGGCCGAGGTGCGCGCGGGGGCGGCAGCAGACTATGCGCTGCCCAGTCGCGCCGTCGCGGACACCGTTTTGCGACTGCGCGGAATCTCCGATGCCCGCGCCTGCGTGGCGAGTGCCGTGCAGCAGAACCTTTGCACTGTCAGCCAGCTCAGCGCTGAGGCGCGGCACATGCGGGGGCCAGGCGCCACGCTCTTGCGAGCGGTGCTCGCCGAGGTCGAGGCGGGCATCAGGTCCGCACCCGAGGGTGACTTCCGCGACCTGATCCGGGTACACGGGCTGCCAAGTCCGATGCTCAATCCCAGGCTGATGCTGGCCGGGGAGTTCCTGGCCAGCCCGGATGCCTGGTGGCCCGGGGCCGGAGTGGCCGTCGAGATCGACTCCAGGGAATGGCACCTGTCCCCGGCCGACTGGCAGCGCACGTTGCGCAGGCATGACCGCATGACCGCCGCCGGCATCCTGGTCCTGCACTTCACGCCGCGCGAGGTGCGCGCCGAGCCCGCCCGGGTCGCGCGGGAGATCGGCGCGGCCCTCCGCGCCGGCCGGCCCATCCCCGCGATCACCGCCGTACCCGCAGCTGCGTGACTGCGCGGACAAGCCCTGCGCCAGGCCCGCGCGAGCGCGTCCGCGCCGAGCAGGTCCTGGCCCGGCAGCGGCACGAACACGGCCACCCGGTAGGTCCGGCGCCGAGCAGGGCCGGGCCTGGCAGCGGCACGAACGAGGCCTCCCCGTAGATCCGGCGCCGAGTGGGCGCTGGCCGCATGGCCTCGTCCGCAGACGACCGGCATTGCTATGATCGCGTGGGCTTCGATCGGATCTGTCGGTACATCTGCACCGGGGTTTGACGACTGCGCCGGCCGGCACTCCACGCGGACCGACGCCGCCAAGACCGCGCCTTGAGCCGCTCTCGTCAAATATTGGGCATTGACAAGGCTCCGTCCTGCCAGATCTGCCCTGTCTATGAGTGTCGCCCTCGTGCACTTGCACGGAACGCCGGCAGGGCAGGCGATCCCGGCGCGCAGGTCCGCCTTAGTGCGACTATGTCGCCTTCTTAACGCTAAGGAGCCGTTACCGCTTTTGCGTTCCGGGCCGCGTCTCTAGCTGCGGGGCAAGGTTGTTTGACATGCCGCTGAACCGCAGTTTAGTGTCGACGGACGAGCTTCTGAACTACCGTTCAAAGAGCGATAGGAAGTGGCTCCAGGGGATAACAGCACGAGAGATTCAATCCCAATCCCCGCCAGACGGCAGGAGAATTGAGTTGAACTCACAAGCCAGGTGTCCGGCGCAGGGGAACGCTCGGTACACGTCAGTATCGCGCTCGTGCAGCAGCAGCGGTCCGCGCACGGGAGTACTGGCCGGCGGCGGCCACCGTCCGGTGGCCGTGCAAGCCGAGCAGCAGCCCTGGATCTCGAGTACGCCGCAGGTACAGGATCTCCCGCGACTCGCGGGATGAGCCGGCCGGCAGCCAGGGAAGCCTCGCGTCAACCGCGCTAGCCGTAGGGGGCCACGGCCAGCGCCGAGACCGCAGCGACTATTCGGATGGGAGGGCCCCGAATTCCTCATCAGCAGCCGGCCTGAATAAGCGGCGGGCGCTGTATTAATCAGGTCGATCTAATACGCGACAGTATTAGCGACTTTGAAACTAAGCGCTTCACACGGGGGGAAGAAGCATGCCTAGTTGGTTTCAGCACGGCCTCAGCCAGGTTACCGCGCCGGAGGCAGACCACCGGCGGAACGGACATTCACGCCCGAGCCAGGCACCACGAAGAGGCGGCAGTGACGGCTGGACCACCGCGCGGCTGACCGCGCGGCCGGCCACGGCCGGCCCGCAGAACGCGCGCAGCCGGCCAGGCCGGCCGCAGAGCGCGGGCAGCAACGGCGCCGGCAGCCACCCGAGCGCCGGCAGCAACGGCGCCGGCAGCCACCCGAGCGCCGGCAGCAACGGCGCCGGCAGCCACCCGAGCGCCGGCAGCAACGGCGCCGGCGACGGGCAGCACGCGGCCACAAGCGACGGGACTGCTAACGGGGTCGCGCATCCCGGGGCCAGCCTGGGCGCCGAGGCCAGCGGGCCGGTGCCTGCTGCCCGCCCGGCACCGTCAGCTAGCGCGGCGCCCGCCGTACGGCCGGCCGCCGCGGCGGTGCCGCTCCACCCGGCCGTCGCGGCTCGCCCGGCCAGTAGCGGGCAGGGTGGCACGCTCCGCCTGGGCGTGGTCGGCGTGGGCTACTGGGGCATCAAGCACATCCGCGCGCTGGAGAAGGTGGAAGGCGTCTCGTCGGTCGTGGCGATCGACCAGCGCCTTGCCGGTCGGCCGGACGGCTCGCTGGCCTCGCTCGGGGTCGCGCAGTACGGCGACCTGGAGGCGGCGCTGCCGGCCGTGGACGCGCTCGTGATCGCGACGCCGCCGTCCACCCACGCCGTCCTCGGCCTGCAGGCCATCGCCGCCGGCAAGCACGTCCTGATCGAGAAGCCGCTCGCGACCAGTTCCGGTGAGGCGCGGCGTCTGATCGAGGCCGCTGACGCGGCCGGGGTCGTGCTGATGTCCGGCCACACGTTCGAGCACAACGCCGCGGTGCAGAAGCTCAGGGACCTCGTCCGGGGCCGCGACCTCGGTCAGCTCTACTACCTGGACTGCGCCCGGCTGAACCTCGGCCTGTACCGCGACGACGTCGGTGTCATCGCCGACCTTGCCCCGCACGACATCTCGATCGCGAACTACGTGCTCGGCTCGCGGCCCACCACCGTGACCGCGTGGGGCTCGCGGTTCGTCGGGATCGACCACGAGGACGTCGCGTTCCTCCGGCTCGATTACGCCGACGTCGGCGTTCGCGCGAGCATACAGGTCAGCTGGCTCAGCCCGGTCAAGGTCCGGCGCATCACTGCGGTCGGCTCGCAGCGGATGGCCGTCTACGACGACCTGGCCGAGGACGAGCGGATCAGGATCTACGACAAGGCCGCCGTGCCCGCCGCGCGCCCAAGCGGCGAGCAGAGCATGACCTATCACACCGGCGACACGGTCCTGCCGCACGTCGAGTTTGCCGAGCCGCTGGCGGTGCAGGACCAGGAGTTCGTCAGCTGCATCATGGCCGGCCGGGCGCCCGCGGCGGACGGCAACAGCGGGCTCTCGGTCGTCCAGGTGCTGGACGCAGCTCAGCTCTCGCTCCGCGAGCAGCGGCCTGTCTCGATCGCCGAGGTCAGCTGCGCTCCGGCGGCGGGCGCATCGCTCCGGATGGCAGGCGACCCGCCGCTGCGCAGCGCCTGACCGGTCCCCCGAGCCGGTGCCGGCAGCGCCTGCCGTCCTACCCGACGACGCCCGCCATAGCCAGGAGGTGCCAGTCATGTCAGCAGTCCCGTTCACTGATCTCGCCGCGATGACCCAGGAGGTCTGGCCGTCCATCGAGGCGGACTACATGGCCTGCCTGCTGAACGCGGACTTCGTCGGCGGGCCGCCGGTCGAGACGTTCGAGCGCGAGTGGGCAGCGTACTGCGGTGCCAGCCACAGCGTCGGCGTCGCCAACGGCACCGACGCGATCGAGCTCACGCTGACCGCCCTGGGCATCGGCGCCGGGGATGAGGTCATCGTGCCCGCGAACACCTTCATAGCAACGGCGGCTGCCGTCGTAAGGGCCGGCGCGACTCCCCGGTTTGCCGATGTCAGCGACGAGACCCTGCTGATGACCCCGTCGGCGATGACCGCGGCCGTCACGCCGCGCACGCGAGCGGTCATCATCGTGCACCTGTACGGCCAGGTGCCGGACATGGACGGGCTGCTGGCCGCGGCTGCCGAGCACGGCCTGGTGGTGGTCGAGGACGCCGCGCAGGCTCACGGCGCAACGTGGTCCGGGCGCCGGGCCGGCTCGTTCGGCACCGCTGCCTGCTTCAGCTTCTACCCGGGCAAGAACCTCGGGGCGTTCGGTGACGCGGGCGCCGTGGTCACCTCCGAGCCCGAGCTGGCCGACCGGGTGCGCGCACTCGCCAACCATGGCCGGGTCAGCGGCGCCGCCCACTACGAGCACATCTATGTCGGCAGCAACAGCCGCATGGACGCGCTGCAGGCCATCGCGCTGACGGGCAAGCTGGCCAGGACCGAGGCATGGAATGAACGCCGCCGTGCGTTCGCGGCGCGGTACCGCGAGCAGCTGATCGGCACGCCGGTGCGGCTCGTGGACACCGACCCGCGGGCCGAGAACGTCCATCACCTGCTGGTGGCCAGGATCGCCGATCGCGACCGGGTCCAGGCGGAGCTGCGCGACCGCAGCATCCAGACCGGGGTGCACTACCCGGTGCCGTGCCATCGGCACCCGGCGCTGGGCGAGTTCGCCGATCGCCCGATGCCGGTCACCGAGCACGCGGCCACCGAGATCCTCTCGCTCCCGATGTACCCGCACATGACCTTTGAGCAGGTCGACGCCGTGTGCGAGGCGGTCACCGACGCCACGGCGGCCGGTCGTACCGATCGCGAGGTCCGCTATGTTGCGTGAGGCCCGCCGGCCAGAGCAGCCGGTCCGGGACCAGCTCAGCCTGGCGCTGCCCGCGGCCGCGCCGCAGACGGCGCGGCCGCGGACCGCCGCCACCCGGGCGCTCGACGTCGCGCTGACGATAGCCGGGCTGGTCGTGGCGGCACCGCTGCTGGCGGCCGGCTGGCTGCTGGCCTGGGCGTCGTCCGCCGGGCCCGGCGTGTTCCGGCAGCAGCGCCTCGGCCGCGACGGCGCGCCCTTCACCATGCTCAAGCTGCGCACGATGCGGACCGAGTGCGACGACACGCAGCACCGCGCGTACGTGCGCGGCATGCTCGGCGGCGAGAAGTCCGCGCGGCATCAGGGCATGTACAAGCTCGCCCGCGACCCGCGCATCACGCCCGTGGGGGCGTTCCTGCGCAAGACCAGCCTCGACGAGCTACCGCAGCTGATCAACGTGCTGCGCGGCGAGATGTCACTGGTCGGGCCGCGGCCGGCGCTGGCGTGGGAGGCGGAGATGTACCGGCCCGCCGACCGGATCCGGTTTGCCGTGCGGCCGGGGATCACCGGGCTCTGGCAGGTCAGCGGTCGCAGCCGGCTGTCGATGCGGCAGGCACTCGACCTGGACACGGACTTCGTCCGGCGCTACAGCGTCGGGCAGTACCTGGCGATCCTCGCGCGGACCGTGCCCGCGCTGCTGAAGGGGGACGCGACATGATCACGCGCTCTGCGCCGCGGCTGCTGCGGCGCGAGCCTGCCGCCGGGGCCGCGGCCCAGCCGCAGGCGGTTCCGGCGCGGCCGGCCGGGCCCGGACCCGCCGTGCGTTCAGCGACAGCTGCGCAGGCACCGGTCCAGGCCGAGACACCGCACGCCGACACCGCGCGGGCCGAGACCGCGCCGGCCGACGACCCGACCCAGACGGGCATCGCGCAGGCCGACCTGGCCGCGCCGGCCGGAGCGGTCGCGGACTCGATGTCGGTGGCCGTCTGGACCATCATCAGCCGGGTCTCCGGCGTGCTGCGCGGCATCACGATCGCGGCGGTGCTCGGCGCTACCTACTTTGCCAACACCTACCAGTTCACCAACACGCTGCCGAACCTGATCTTCTACGGCCTGCTGGCCGGGTCGCTGTTCTCCTCGCTGCTCGTCCCCGCCCTGGTGCGGCACATAGACGCGCGTGACCCGGAATCCGCGGCCCGGGTCGCGGGCGGCCTGCTCGGTGTCGCGCTGGTCGCGATGCTCGCGGTCGTCCCGATCGCGGCCCTCGCGACTCCCCTGCTGCTCAAGCTCGGCTCGCTGGGCACGGCCAGCCCCGCGGCGCATGGCCAGGCCGCCGCGGGCGCGATCCTGATCCTGCTGCTGCTGCCGCAGGTCCCGCTGTACGCGTTCATCGGCACGTCGACCGCGGTGATGAACGCGCACCGTAAGTTCGCGCTGGCTGCTGCCGCGCCGGCGCTGGAGAACATCGGCACGGTCGCCGTCCTGGGCATCGTCTGGATCGAGTACTCACGAGCAGCCCAGCAGGGTTCTACGCCCCTGTCACTACTGATCCTGCTGGGCGCAGGCACCACAGCCGCGGTGGCGCTGCACGCGCTCGTGCAGTGGTGGGGCGCCCGTCGGGTCGGGGTCACGCTCCGGCCGCGGGCGGGCTGGCACGATCCGCCGGTCCGCGCCGTCATCCGGCGCGCCCTGCCGGCCGCCGCGCAGGCGGCGCTCGTCGCGATGCAGCTGCTGGCGCTGCTGGTGGTGGCGGACCGGATCGCGGGGGGTGTCGTCGCCTTCCAGCTGGCGCTGAACTTCTACTTCCTGCCGATAGCCGTCGGCGCGACGCCAGTGGCGCTGTCGCTGGTGCCCAGGCTCGCCCGCATGACCGGGCCCGGCCAGGGACGCCAGTTCCGCGACACCTACCAGCGCGGCCTCGCGTTCGCCGCGTTCCTGATCGTCCCCGCGGCCACGGCGTATGCCGTGCTCGCCCGGCCGCTGGCGGCCGCGATCGCCTACGGCCGGTTCGGCACCGCCGGCAGCGTCGACCTGGTCCAGGCCGCGCTGACCGGGCTGGCCGCGGGGATCATCGGCGAGACCCTGTTCATGGTCGGCACGTACGCCTGCTACGCGCGGCACGACACCACGCACCCGCTGCGCGGCATGATGATCCAGACCGTGGTCTGCGCGGGCGGCATCCTCGTCAGCCTGCAGATGCACGGGGCCGCGCTGCTCACCGGGCTCGGCCTGAGCCTGGGAGCCGGCAGCCTGTGCGCGGCGGTCTACCTGCTCGGGCACCTGCGGCGAACGCTGCCGCGCGGCGGCGTGTCTCCGCTGCCCGCGATCGGCCGGGCGGTGGCAGCGTCCGCGCTGATGGCTGCCGCCGCCTGGGCGACGGCTCGGCTGATCAATGACGTCCTGCGGGCCCCCGGCGGTCACCTGGTCGCGATGCTGGCCGCGACCGTGGTCGGGGCCGGCCTGTATCTCGCGGTCCAGGCTGCGCTGCGGGCACCCGAGCTGGCCTGGATCGGCGCCGCCGTCCGCGGCAAGCTGCCGCACCCGGGTGCGCTGACCCGACTAAGGAGCCGTCAGCCATGACAGTCGACATTGCCCGCAAGCGCGGCGCCATGCAGCGGTCCCTGCTGCCCGGCCGGTTCCGCGAGCTGCTGGCCGACCGCGCATATCAGACCGGCTGGCGGTCGCGGCTGCGCCTGGACGTGATCCTGCTGGTCGCGTGCGTCGCGTTCGGCGGGCTGGCCGCCTGGAACCTGAAGTACGCGCTCATCGGCCTGCTAGTCGCGGGCCTGAGCGGCTGGGTGCTCGCCAGGCCGCAGGTGGCTGCCTACCTGCTGATCCTTTTGACGCCGCTGATCGTCGGCGTGAACGCGGGCGCGGCGGCGCTGCGGCCCAACGAGGCGCTGATAGTGCTGTTCGCCGTGCTCGTCATCGTGCGGTGGGTGGCGGGCCTGCGCACCGGTGAGCGGCGCTGGCCGAAACTGGACAAGGTCGACATCAGCCTCATCGCGCTCGGCCTGACGAGCTCGGTGCTGCCGCTGCTGATGATGGTCGCCCGGCAGCGGCAGATCACCGCAGACGATCTCCTGTACTCCATCGTGATCTGGAAGCTGCTGGCCGAATACGTGATCGTCCGGTCCACGATCACGACCAGAGAGCAGGCCATGAAGTGCCTGTGGCTGTCGATGATCGCCGCGGCGATCGTCTGCGTGATCGGCATCCTGCAGTCGCTGAACCTGCTCGGCGTGCCGGCTCTGCTCGCGCACTTCTACGCGCCGCTCGGTCAGGAGAGCGCGGTCAGCATCGGGCGCGGCAGCTCCCTGCTGTCACTGCCGGCCGCGGTCGCCGACCTGGCGATCCTGAACCTGGGCATCGCGATCGCGATGCTGGCCAGGGCCGGCAAGGGCAACCGCAAGTGGCTTGCCGGGATGGCCATCGTGTTCGTCCTCGGCGTGGTCGCGGCGGCCGAGTTCTCCACCGTGATCGGGCTGGTCATCGCCCTGATCGTGCTGGTCGTGCTGACCGGCTACAAGCGCCTGCTCGGTTACGCCGTGCCGGTCGCGATCGTCGGCATCATCGCGCTGTGGCCGGTCATCCAGATGCGGCTCACCGGCTTCCAGAGCGCGTCCGGCCTCCCCGTGAGCTGGGAGACCCGGCTGACCAACCTGCGCACCTACTTCTGGCCGCAGCTGTTCAGCGACAACAACTGGATCCTGGGCGTGCGGCCCAGCGCGCGGGTGGCCGTGCCGACGCAGCTGTACGGCTACGTCTGGATCGAGAGCGGCTACACGTGGCTGCTGTGGGGTGGCGGCCTGCCGCTGCTGGGCAGCTACATAGCCTTCGCCGTCTACGCGATCCGCAAGGGCTGGGCGCTGGCCAGGCGCCAGGGGCCCGCGGCGATCGCGGGCACCGCCGTCGCGGCCGCGCTGGCAGCGCAGCTGGTCTCGATGCTGTTCGACCCGCACCTTACCTACCGCGGGTCCGGCGACGCGCTGTTCCTCATCCTCGCGCTGGCGCGGATCATCCCGGCCAGGCGCGCCGCCGCCACAGCCCGGCCCAAGCCCGCCGCCGTCGCCGCGACGCCCGACCGCCAGGAGGTGCCAGCATGATCCGACGACGCCGTGACCGCAGGCGCAGGGTGCTGATGATCGTGGAGGGCCTGCCGCTGGCCCGCGATCCGCGGCTGCGCCGCCAGGCTGAGGTGCTGCTCGGGGACGGCTTCGACGTGACCGTCGTCTGCCAGTCCGACCCGGCCAACTCCGGCTGCGTGCCCGGTGCCAGGGTGCTGGAGTACCCGGCACCGCCGGACGGATCGGGACCGCTCGCGTTCGTCTTCGAGTACATGTACTCGCTGACGATGGCGGGGCTGCTGGCATCGTGGGAGTTCGCCCGCCGCGGCTTCGACTTCGTCCAGGTCGGCAACCCGCCGGACATCTACTTCCTGCTCACCAGGCCGCTGCACTGGCTGGGCCGCGCGGTCGTCTTCGACTTCCGCGACCCGTCTCCCGAGACCTACGCGGCGCGCTACGACGGTGTCGGCGGGCTGCTGTACCGCGCGCTGCTCCGGCTGGAGTGGTACAGCTTCCGCGCGGCCGACCGGGTGCTGGTCGTGAACGACTCGCTCCGGCAGATCGCGCACAGCCGCGGTGGCGTCGAGAACGACAAGATCGCGACCGTGCGCGCGGCGCCGGCGTTCGCCCGCCAGGACCACGGCCAGGAGGTGCCCTGGCTGCGCGCCGGGCGGCAGCACCTGTGCTGCTGGGTCGGCCTGATGGGACCGCAGGACAACGTGGACCTTGCCCTGGACGCGGTTGCCGAGCTGGTGCACGGCCGCGGCCGCACGGACACGTCGTTCGCGTTCGTGGGCACGGGCGACGCGCTGCCTGGCCTCCGCCAGCAGGCTGCCGAGCTCGGCATCTCGGACTACGTGAGCTTCCCCGGCTGGGCGCGGGAGAGCCTGGTGCTCGATTACCTCGCCACCGCCGATCTCGGCATCGAGCCCAACATCGAGGACTACATCTCGCCCGTCAAGGTCATGGAGTACATGGCGGAGGGACTGCCGGTCGTCGCGTTCTCGACGCAGGAGACCGTCAGGCTCGCCGCCGACGCCGCCAGGTACGTGCCGAGACGGGACACGGCGGCAATGGCAGCTCTGATCGACGAGCTGCTCGACTCGGCCACTACGCGCGCGCAGATGGCGCAGGCCGGCCAGCTGCGGATGCGCAGCTTCATCGCCTGGGAGCACCAGGCGCTCAAGTACCGCGCTGTCTACCGAGAACTGGACAGTCAGCGGTTCGGTGGGTCAGGCCTGCGGCGGGGTGGCCGCGACGGGCTGACGTTGACACATGGATTGGGGGCGTGATCCGTGAGACTGCTACGTAAGTATGGCTTGTGGATACTCATCTGCACGTTCGCGTGCGTGGTCGGGGCGTTTGCTGTCGGGGCGCTGCGGTCGGTCCAGTACACCTCGACCGCGAATGTGGACGTCGAGGCGTCGGCGATTCCGAACAGCCTGCCCGCTACCGTGAACACCACGACCGAGAAGCAGGTCGCGTCGTCGGGCGTCGTGCTGGACCGGGCCGCGCGGGCAACCGGGATGACGTCGGCGGAGCTGGCGAGCCGCATCTCCATCGCGGTGCCGTCCGGCGCCAACGTGCTGGCGATCTCGTGCACGACGAGTGACCCGGCGTCGGCGCAGCGGTGCGCGACGGCGGTCACCCGCGCGTACATGAACTTCCGGAACGACTCGGGCGACAGCAGTAAGAAGGTGGCGCACGACCCGCTGACGGTCACGCTCGTCACGCCCGCGCAGGTGCCGACCAATCCGTCGGGCCTGGGGCTGGCCATACTGCTGCCGCTCGGTGCCGTCGTGGGGCTGCTGCTCGGCACCGGGACCGCGTACATCAGGGACAAGATGGACGACCGGGTTCGCGACCGCGAGGATCTGGAGCAGTGCCTGGGCACCTCCGTGCTCGCGGTGGTCCCGCGGACCCGCGACGCCGCCCAGGCAGCGAAGATCTTCACCGACGAGCCTGGCTCGCCATCGGCCGAGGCCTTCCGCTACCTGCGGGCGCACGTCGAGCCGCTGATCCAGCAGGGGCCGGCGGGCGGGAAGGTGCTGCTGGTCACCGGTGCGCAGCGGCAGGAGGGGCGCAGCAGCGTCGCCTGCAACCTGGCCGCGTCGATGGCGCAGGCCGGCCGCCGGGTGCTGCTGGTCGACGCCGATCTCCGCCATCCCTTCCTGGCTGACGTGTACGGGACGGGCAGCAAGGCCGGCCTGACCGAGCTGCTCGCCGGGCGCGCCGAGGTGGCCGACGTGGCCATCCCGACCAAGCGCCAGGGCCTGCAGCTGATCACCGCGGGCCGGGCCGCGGGCGGTCCGTCCGACGCGCTGCACGGCGAGAGCCTCGAGCGTGTGATCGCGGACATGCGGGCCGCGGCCGACGTCGTCGTCGTCGACAGCGGGCCCGCGCTCGCGGTCTCCGACCCGGTCGCGATCGCCCAGCACAGCGACCTGGTGCTGCAGGTTGCCAACGTCCGCCGGACGATGCGCGAGTCGATCAGAGCGGCCGCGCAGGAGCTGCGGACCAGCGGTCCGGTCAAGCTCCTCGGGGTGCTCACCGGCGTCCCGCGGCCGCTCACATTCCGGCGCCCTGAGGGTCATCCGGCACCCGCGCCCGAGCGGAGCCGGGCCGCTGCGCCCGCGCGTGACCTCGCGGCCCGCGATGCCCATCCGGTCAGCGGCATCGCTCAGGTCGCTCCGGCCGGGTCCACCGGGCCGGGAGGGATGCGGCGATGAGACTCGGCTACGCCACCCGAGCCGCCAGCTCGATGCTGCTGCACCCGGTGCAGGGGACCGAGCGGGTCCGCGGCCGGATCGACCGGCACCGGGACCAGCGCGAGCTGGCCCGGGCCGGGGCGCCCCCCGCGGTCATCTACCGCGCGGGGCTGGACGGCGCGGCGCGCCTGCACGCGGCGCTGGGCCTGCCCTGGCCGTGCGAGACCGCGGCCACGTTCGGCCCGGCCTGGGATGCGGTCATGTCCGATCTGCGTGCGTCGGGTCTGCCGGTGGGGCTGTCGTCCTACGCCGGCTGGAACGACTCGGACCGGACGTTCGCGGCGGCGATCTGGTGCGTGATCGCGCACCTGCGCCCGGCGCGCGTGGTGGAGACAGGCGTGGCGCACGGCCTCACCACCCGGCTGATCCTGGAAGGGCTGCGGCGCAGCGGCGCGGGTCACCTGTGGAGCATCGACCTGCCCGCCGTCGACCCGGCGCTGCACCGGGAGATCGGGGTCGCGGTCCCGGACCGGCTGCGGTCCCGGTGGACTTATATCCCGGGAACCAGCCGGGAGCGGCTGCCTGCGCTGCTGGACGAGCTCGGCGACATCGAGGTCTTCGTGCACGACAGCCTGCACACGGGCCGCAATACCAGGTTCGAGCTGAGCTGCGCGTGGCCGCGCCTGCGGTCGGGCGGCGCGGCCGTGGTCGACGACATCGACCACAGCCTGGCGTTCCGCAAGTTTGTCGCGCGCGAGCATCCGGCCTCCTGGATAGCGGCGCGGCACGTGCTCGGGCCGGGCTTGTGGGGGGCCGCCATCAAGGCGGCGTAGCGAGCGGGGTCACAACTAACGGGGAGGGATCATGACAGACACCGACGTGGCGATCATCGGGGCCGGGCCGCACGGGCTGGCAGCGGCCGCGCACCTGCGCAGGGCCGGCGTTAGCACGCACATCCTGGGCGAGCCCATGTCGTTCTGGCAGGGCATGCCCGCCGGGATGCTGCTGCGGTCGAACTGGCCCGCGTCCTGCATCGCCGAGCACGAGGGACCGCTGTCGCTCGATTCCTACTGCGCCGAGCGCGGTCTCAGTTTCGGCCTGCCGATCCCGCTGAACACGTTCATCGACTACGGCCTGTGGGTGCAGGGCAAGGTCGCGAGCGACGTCGATCGGCGGACCGTGCGGTCGGTGGACGGCGAGCAGGGCCGGTTCGGCCTGCAGCTCGCCGACGGCGACCGGATGACGGCGCGGCACGTGGTGGTCGCGGCCGGCATCCGCGAGTTCGCGAGCGTGCCGCCGGCTGCGGCCGGGCTGCCCGCCGAGCTGGCGTCGCACACCGGCGCGCACGCCGACCCGGGGCAGTTCGCCGGATCCAGGGTGCTGGTCGTCGGCGGCGGGCAGAGCGCGCTCGAGTCCGCCGCGCTGCTGCACGAGCACGGCGCGTACCCGGAGGTCGCGGTCCGCGAGGATCACCTGAACTGGCTGCACGGCGGCCGCTATCACCGCAAGCTCGGCCGGCTCGCGCCGCTGGTGTATGCGCCGACCGACGTCGGACCGATGGGGCTGTCGAGGATCGTCGCGGTGCCCGACCTGTTCCGGCGGCTGCCGCGCAGCCTGCAGGACCCCCTGGCGTACCGGGCAATCCGGCCCGCGGGCGCGCTGTGGCTGGCGGCACGCCTAGCCGACGTTCCCATCACGATGTCGCGAGCGGTCACGTCCGCGGTGCCAGCGGCCCGGGGCCTGCGGGTGACCTTCAGCGATGGCGCATCGGGCACGTTCGATCACATGCTCCTCGGCACCGGCTACAAGATCGACATCACGAGATACCCGTTCCTGCCGCCGTCCCTGACCGCGCGGATCCGGCGCGCCGACGGCTACCCGGTCCTGCGGCCGGGGATGGAGTCGTCGGTGCCGGGGCTGTTCTTCGTCGGCGCGCCCGCCGCGTGGAGCTTCGGGCCGATCATGCGCTTCGTCGCCGGGGGCTGGTACGGCAGCCGGTCGGTGACCAGGGCGCTGGCCGGCCGGGGCGAGCCCGAGCCGGACCGGCCGCTGGTCGCGGCCGCGAGCGGTGCGTGATGCGGGCGGCGATCGCGCCGGCCAGGCGCTCAGCACGCGGCACCGATCCGGTCGCGGCCGTGGGCGGGATCGTGCTCGGCGGTGACTCCCAGGGCCTGGGCATCGCCCGCAGCCTCGGCGCGCACGGCGTGCCGGTGTGCGTGATCGACGACGAGCCGTCGATCGCGCGCGCCTCCAGGTACGTGCGGCACGCCGTCCGGGTCCGCGACATGCGGACCGAGCAGGGGCTGCTGGACGCGCTCGAGCTGGCCAGGTCCAGGCACGGCCTGCACGGCTGGGTGCTGTACCCGACCAGGGACGAGAACGTGGCCGCCCTGGCCGCGCACCGCGCCGAGCTGGCAAGGCATTTCCGGGTCCCGACGCCGGACCTGGAGTCGGTCCGTTACCTGTGGGACAAGCGGCAGACATATCAGCTGGCCGAGCATCTGGGCATCCCGGTCCCGCGGACGTGGTTCCCGCGGACCGAGGCAGACCTAGCCGACGTGGAGCTGACCACGCCGATGGTCGTCAAGCCGTCGGTGAAGGAGCACTTCTTCTACGCGACCGGCGTCAAGGCCTGGCGTGCGGACAGCCGGGAGGAACTGCTCGCGACGTTCCGGCGGGCGGCCGCGATCGTGCCGGAAGGCGAGGTGATCGTCCAGGAGATGATCCCCGGCGGGACCGACGAGCAGTACGCGTACTGCACGCTCTTCTCCGGCGCCCGGGCGGCGGCGAGCATGACGGTCCGGCGGTGCCGGCAGCACCCGTCCGACTTTGGCCGGGCCAGCACGTACGTGCGCACGATCGGCCTGCCTGACCTCGCCGAGCCGGCCACCCGGCTGCTGCGCGCCATCGGGTACTCCGGGCTGGCCGAGGTGGAGTTCATGCGGGATCCGCGGGACGGCGCCTACCGGCTGCTCGACGTGAACGCCAGGACCTGGGGCTACCACACCCTCGGGAAGCGGGCCGGGGTGGATTTCCCGTACCTGCAGTTCCTGGATCAGACCGGGCAGCGGCCCGCCGCCGCCACCGCGCAGGTGCAGGCGCGGCCGGGCGTGAGCTGGGTGCGGCTGGTCACCGACGTGCCGAACGCGGCGCGCGACCTGCGGGCGGGGACGCTGCGCAGCCGGGGGTACCTGCGCTCGCTGCTGACCGCGGATACCGAGGCGGTGTTCTCGGTGTCCGATCCGCTGCCGGGGCTGTACGAGCTCGCGCTGCTGCCGTACCTGGCGGTCAGCCGGAGCCTGTGACGCCTAGCCGCCAAGGGGGGACCTATGTTTGCCGCGTCGCACTCGTTCGATTTCTTCGACTACTTCCGCGTGCCCTACGAGGTGTCCGCCGGCGTCGCGGATCCGGCCGCGCCCGTGGGCGAGCTCTGGCTGGCCGACCGCACCCGGCAGGCGTCACCGCGGCTGTACTGGCTGCGTGCCTGCGGCTCCGGATCTGCGGCGGGCCCGGCCGGCCGGGCGGGCCGGTACGAGCTGCGGGATATCACGTTCTTCGGCCACGTGGCACGCAACGCCGCCGTGCCTGGCCTGCTGGCCGAGCTTGGCGGGCAGTGGCTGCCGGTCACGCCGATCCGGGGCAGCACCGGGCAGCCGGTCGCCGCGATCTGGCAGGACAGCCGGCGCAACATCTTCCTGCCGTTCGACCCGGCCGAGATCATGCACCAGTTCTGGTCGGAGAGCTACCTGCAGGCCGGGCGGTCGCCGGTCGCCTCGGCGGGCCGCACCGCCGCGCTGCGCGGTTACTACCTGGCAAGGCCGGCCCTCCCCCGCCCGGTCCAGCTGCGGCTGCGGCGCGCGTTCACGGGCATGCAGGGCCGCTCGGCGTTCCCGCGCTGGCCGGCCGAGACCAGCCTGCACGATTTTTACGACTGGCTGTTCGAGCTGATCGCGAGCCTGGTCGGGACGCCGGTGCCCTACCTGGACATGTGGCCGGACCACCGGTCGTGGGCGATGGTGCTCACCCACGACGTGGAGACCGCGGCCGGGCAGCAGCAGATAGAGCAGCTGCGGGGCCTGGAGCGCGACCGGGGCCTGCGCTCCAGCTGGAACTTCGTCGGCGAGCGCTACCAGGTCGACGAGGGCCTGGTGCGCGCGCTGCAGGAGGAGGGCTGCGAGGTCGGCGTGCACGGGCTGCGGCACGACGGCCGGGACCTCGGGTCCCGGCGGCTGATGAGCAGGCGGCTGCCCGCGATGCGGGCGCACGCCGCACAGTGGGGGGCGGTCGGGTTCCGCTCGCCGGGCACCCAGCGGCGCTGGGACCTGATGCCGCAGCTGGGCTTCGAGTACGACTCGTCATACAGCGACACCGACCCGTACGAGCCGCAGCCGGGCGGGTGCTGCACGTACCTGCCGTACTTCAACCGGCACATGGTCGAGCTGCCGATCACGATGCCGCAGGATCACACGCTGTTTGCCATCCTGCAGCAGCCGGACGGGCGGACCTGGGCCCGAAAGGCCAGGATGCTGCGCGAGAGCGGCGGGATGGCGCTGGTGCTCACGCATCCTGACTACGCCGGCGACCGCCGGCTGCGCGACGGGTACCGTGCGCTCCTGGACGAGCATTGCGCGGATCAGTCCGCGTGGCATGCGCTGCCGCGCGAGGTCTCGGACTGGTGGCGCAGCCGGGCGGCCTCGGTCGTCCGGCGCGGCAGCGGGCTGGACGTGTCCGGTCCGGCCGCCCCGCGCGGCACGGTGCGGTTCGCGACCGCGGACCGGCCCGAGCTCTGGGCCGAGGCCAGCTGACATGCGGCGGCCGGCCGCCAGCCCGGCCGCGCGCATGCGAAACGGCGGGGGTGGGTATGCGGCACGGGTAGCCGGTGGCTGGAGCGCACTCTGACTGCCTTTGTGCCTCGCCCGGCCGCTTTCTGGGGGTTTAGTTGGCGGAACACGCTCCGCTGCGCGGTGCCACGGCGGCAGCCGGGGACACCTCGCCCGACCGACGGGAACATCGCCGGATTCTCGTCGCCGGCCTTACCGGCAGCCTCGGCGCGGTCATCGGCAGCGCGATCTTCATCACGTGCTTCATCGGCGGCCTGCACGCGCCGGGGCCCCGATCCGTGCCGCTCGGCCTGGTCGGCCCGCCGGCGCTTGCGTCGCGGGCCGGCCGCGCGCTGAGTCAGCAGGTACCCGGCGCGTTCACCGTCTCCGGCTACCCGACGCCTGCGGCGGCGCTCGCCGCGATCGGCCAGCGGCGCATCGACGCGGCACTCGTGCCGGGCCTGGCTGCCCAGCACCTGCTCGTGGCGTCCGCGGTCAGCGAGGCCGAGACCACGGCGATCATCAAGGTGTTCAGCGCGGGCGCGGCCAGGGCACACGTACCGCTGACCGTGCAGAACGTGCGCCCGCTGCACTCAGGGGACCCGCAGGGCCTGGCGCAGCTGTTCTTCGTCGTGGCGCTCGTCGCGCCGAGCCTGGTCTTCGGAAACCACCTGATCAGCCGCATCGGCAGGTACATGAACGAGTTCTGGCACCTCGGGACCATCGCTTTCTACGCCGTCAGCGTCGCGGCGGTTGCCACCGCGATCGCGGACGCGGGCATCGGCGCGCTGACCGGCGCGCCCTGGGCGATCTTCGGCGTGGGAGCGCTCGTGGCCTTCGCCGCCGCGGTGATGGCCGCCGCCGCCACGCGCTGGGCGGGCGGGCTCGCCTTCATCGTCATCCTGCTGCTGTTCGTGCCGGTTGGCATCTCGTCCTCCGGCAGCACCCTCGGGCCGCACATGATCACCCAGTGGTATGCCGACCTCGGCCGCGTGCTGCCGCCTGGATCGGGCCAGACCGCGGTCAGGAACGTCACGTACTTCGGCGGCAACGCTCTCGTCCATCCGCTGCTGTTCCTGTCCGCCTGGGCGCTCGCAGGCATCATCGCACTCGGGCTGGCCGTCGTGCTGCACCCGCCGGTGCCGGGCCAGCCCCGGCGCAAGACGCCTGCTGCCACGGCACCGGAGCCGGGCACTAAACCCGTTTAATTCCCGATCGCGAGCCATTCCGGCGAGGGTTCCTGCCATTCTGCGCGCTGTATATAGTGGTCAGCGCCCGAGCCGGAAATGGAGTTCGAATAGTCGCACGCTCCAGTTCCGGCGAATTACGGATTCAGGAGCATGATGAGATTAGCCAGGTATATCACGACTATCTCCGCCGCGGGTCTCGCGGCGCTCGGCGCGGGCGTGCTGCCCGCCACCGCGACCAGCACGTCGCCGCAGCGCACAGCGCTGCCGGAGCGGACCGCGCTCAGGGCGGCAGCACCCACGAACAGCCTGCTCACCCACCACAACCTGATCTACGGATCGGAGATCGGCGCGTGGGAGACGAACGGCGGCCCGGCGGTCAGCAACCCCACCGTGGTCAGCAAGATCAAGGCCGCGGATATCCCCGTAGTCCGGTACGCGGTCTACGACTGTTTTACCACGCAGCGATGCGGCCGGGATAATCATGTCGGCTCGCTCTCCATTTCGGCTTACGAGTCGGCAATATCCGGTATCGTTAATACCGACCACGCCGTCCCGTGGCTGAAAATGGTGCCCATAACCTCCGGCTCCATCGGCTCGGTACCTAGCGGCAGCATCTTCTGCCCGCCGCTCAGCAACCTGGGCATGAACCTCGCGATGGAACGGCAGGTGCTCGCCGCGACGGCGGCGGTCTACCGGGGCCCGATCGTGATCGAGTCGTCCAACGAGGCCGAGTACGACTGCGCGGGCTACTGGGGCTACCCCAGCGCCGGGTCCTCCGGGGTATCCACCGACATCGGCATGATGTACGCGGCGACGATGCCCGCGCTCGTCGAGTACGCTCGCCAGCTCGGCTTCTCCGACGTCGTGACCGTCGGCTACATCGGCGTCAACGGCGGCCCGCAGTGGGGCGACCCGTGCACCGCCGCCAGCGGCTACCCGTACGGGTACAACTGCAGCGTGCCGAGCGTGTGGGTGGACCAGTTCAACCAGGCCGTCACGGCGGCTTACCTGGCGCACCGGCGCAACCCCGACTACATCCCCGACGTGGAGTCGGTGCACAGCTACTGCCACTCGGCGGACTTCGCGCCGAACCCGTTCACCTTCGACGACAACGAGTGCTACGCGTACCAGCGGGAATGGCTGACCAGTGCGCGCAGCCAGGTGGACTCGATCTGGGGTCCGGGCGTCGGCAGCAGCATCCGGTTCGCGGTCAGCGAGTGGCAGGCCGGTGCGTGTGACAGCTACCCGTCGGACTGCTGGTCGGGCTTCAACGCGCCAGGCAACCCGGTCGGCAGCTACATCGACGGGTACCTCGCGATGCTGGCCGGGAACGGCGTGACGACCGGCGCCGGCACGGCCTACTGGGGCGCGAACCTGTTCGAGCTCGCGTCCAACGGGGCCGGCACGCAGGGGCCGGGCGCGTACAACGTGATCAACGCCGACGGCAGCACGCCACCGTGGTACGCGAACTTCGCGGCCGACTCGGTGCGCGCCCAGGGCGGCTGAGGGGTCTCCGGGCCCGGTCTGGTGTCGCCATGGCGACGCCAGACCGGGCGCGGACCGGTGTCGCCCTGGCGACACTTGTCCGGGCACGAACCGCCTAGGGCACCGTGCAGACGGCTCCGGTGTCGGCGCCGGAAACCAGCGCCGCGTACTTGGCCATCGCGCCGCTGGTGTAGTTCGGCGCGGGCCGCTTCCAGCCGGCCTTGCGCCGCTCCAGCTCCGCGTCGTCCACGCCGAGTTCCAGCCGCCGCTCGACGACGTCCAGCACGATCGGGTCGCCGTCGGCCACCAGGGCGATCGGGCCGCCGTCGTAGGCTTCCGGCGCGACATGCGCGACGCACGCGCCGAACGTCGCGCCGGAGAACCGGCCGTCGGTCAGCAGCATCACGTCCTTGCCGAGGCCGGCGCCCTTGATGGCGGCGGTGACGGCCAGCATCTCGCGCATGCCGGGGCCACCCCGTGGACCCTCGTACCTGATGACGAGCACGTCGCCCTTGCCGATTTTGCCCGCGGTGACCGCCTCGAAGCAGTCCTCCTCGCGCTCGAAGACCCGGGCGCGGCCGGAGAATCGCAGCGTCTCGATGCCCGGCGTCTTCACCACCGCGCCGTTCGGCGCGAGGTTGCCGCGCAGCACCGCGAGGCCGCCGTCGGGCTTGAACGGGTCCTTGACCGGGCGCACCACCGACCCGTCCGGCGAGAACGCGTCGGCGACGTTCTCGCCGAGCGTCCTGCCGTTCACCGTCAGCGCGTCGCCGTCGATCAGGCCGGCGGACAGCAGCTCGCGCAGGATCACCGGGACGCCGCCGACCTTGTCCAGCTCGCTCATCACGTACAGGCCGGACGGGCGCATCGAGGCGATGACCGGCGTGCGCCGTGACACCAGGTCGAAGTCGTCCATCGTCAGCTCGACGCCGGCCTCGTGCGCGATCGCGAGCAGGTGCAGCACCGCGTTCGTGGATCCCGCGGTCGCCATCACGACGGTGGCCGCGTTGAGGAACGCCGCGCGCGTCATGATCTGCCGCGGCCGCAGGTCGTGAGCCAGGGCCTGCACGACGGCCGCGCCGGTGCGCCGCGCCAGGTCGGTGCGCTCCGCCGACACGGCGGGCGCCGAGGCCTCCCCCGGCAGCGTCATGCCCAGCGCCTCGGCGCAGGTCGACATCGTGTTGGCGGTGTACATGCCGGCGCACGAGCCGGCCCCGGGGCAGGCCGCGCGCTCGACCTTGAGCAGGTCCTCATCCGACATCGTGCCCGCCGAGTGCTCGCCGACCGCCTCGAACACATCCTGGATGGTGATCGACTTGCCGTGCGCCCAGCCCGGCAGGATCGTCCCGCCGTACAGGAAGATGGACGGGATGTTCAGCCGGGCGCAGGCCATCAGCATGCCCGGCAGCGACTTGTCGCAGCCGGCGATCGTGACCATCGCGTCGAATCGCTCGGCGTTCACCATCAGCTCGACCGAGTCGGCGATGATCTCCCGGCTGACGAGCGAGGCCTTCATCCCCTCGGTGCCCATCGAGATGCCGTCGGACACCGCGATCGTGCCGAACTCCAGCGGCACCGCGCCCGCCTGCCGCACGCCTTCCTTGGCCGCGGCCGCGAGCCCGTTCAGGTGCACGTTGCACGGCGTTACCTCGTTCCAGGACGAGGCGACGGCCACCTGCGGCTTGGTCAGGTCGTCTTCGGACAGCCCGACGGCACGCAGCATCGCGCGTGCGGCGGCACGGGACGGCCCGGTCGTGAGCGGTCCGGACCGCGGCCGGGGCAGATTCGAGCTCATACAGCCTCCGAGATCTCGTGCTCGGCCGCCCGAAGGGGGGTGCCGGGCTGTGCTAGCTGATCATCAGAACGGGCCACGTTCGCCAGCGTGGGCGCGCCGGCGCGCAGCAGCCCGTACACGATGCCGTCGGCCAGTGCCTCCCAGGAGGCAGTGACGATGTCATCCGACACGCCGACCGTCGTCCACTCTCCCTCGGCGTCGGCGGAGGTGAGCATCACCCTGGTGACCGCGCTAGTGGCCGCGCGGCCATCCAGGATGCGCACCTTGTAGTCGACCAGGTGGATGCCGGCCAGCGCCGGGTAGACCTCCGCGAGCGCGCGGCGCAGCGCCTGGTCCAGCGCGTGCACCGGCCCGACACCCTCGCCGACCGCCACCACCCGGTCGGTACCGAGCAGCAGCCGGACGATCGCCTCGCTGCGATCTGCCCGGTCGGCCCGCTCGATGACAACACGGTAGCCCTCGAGGCCGAACCAGGTCGGCAGAACGCCCGCGGTCTTGCGGACAAGCAGCTCGAACGACGCGTCCGCCGCCTCGAACGCGTACCCGCGGTGCTCGGCCTCCTTCACCTGGTCCAGCACGCGCCCGGCCAGCGACGGGTCGGAGGTCAGGTCGAGCCC